>Ga0315281_10012618_pt1 | contig 11492 bp, 12 predicted proteins | sample YL17G07_0_MG_FD_204540 | JGI IMG/M metagenome (GOLD analysis project Ga0315281, IMG submission 204540) | Sediment microbial communities from Yellowstone Lake, YNP, Wyoming, USA - YL17G07_0 | ecosystem: Environmental > Aquatic > Freshwater > Lake > Sediment | place: USA: Wyoming | collected... | reverse complement strand
CCAGGACCAGAAGGCACGGAGCGCCCTCAAGTAATCGTTGATGGTGGTGCCAGATAGGTTGCCCCCTTGCGGTCTGGTATAGGGGTGTGAAGCAAATTTATGGCGGCTTTGCAGGTGTAGGGTGAAACTGCGTATTTGCTCGGCACCGATTTCACCGATATCGGTAGATATGCCCTGGGATTTAAGAAAGGCCACAAGGTAGCGCACAGAACTGGTCACTATAACGATGGTTGCAGTGCTTTTTCCCTCGCTCTGGGCGCAGAGCCTGTAAATCTCAGCCAGTCGTTTGAGGTCATAGCGCCCTTCAATGTTAAATAGATTTTGGAATGATTTGTCGATGTCTTCAGCGATGAAAGTCACTTTTTCTCCATCTACTATAACTTGGCGGCCTTACCTCAGTGTGCTAGAATGCAAAAGGGTACGGAATCGGCCTGATGCCCGTTTTCGTTACCCACAGGCGGCGGGTGTTACCAGCACCTGCCGCCAGCTCTATCTTACTCTAGCGTTGATTCTCCAGATAAACCACAAGCTCGGTGTTGCATCTCGGACAGGTTGTATAGATCGCACGGTCACTACCCGGGGGTAAGGCCATGAGGAAGGTGCCATGGCACTGGTCACACTCGACATCGAGAGATTGGGGGGTTCGGTTTGCTGCTCTGACTAGATGATATACCCCAGCGGCGGCCAGGCCCAGTAGAGTTATCGTGGCGAGGAAAGAACCCCAGTCGCTCTTTTGGCCCGTTACTCTATCGAAGCGTTGCTTCTGTGAGTCGAGGACTGCCCGATCATGGCTGCTTACCGATATTGGTCGCTGCTTGGCAGGTGTCATATTAATGCCCTCCAACTTGTTTTGAAAAGTTATAATTAACTTTACTGCAAAATTTAGGGAATGTCAATGGGGATACCTGAAGGCGGCCGAACAAGTGCGGCTAGAGATCTCATCTGCTTTCTCCACCTACTCTTTATGCCTTTGTCTCTCAACTTATGTGGCACAAGCCCAGACTGCAAAGAGGAAGGCCATATCAAATACGATATGGTTGAATAGGCCGTATATATTGGGTGTAAAAATGCGAGGGCGCTAGCGAAAGTATGGAAAAGGCTGTGACGTTTGCAGATTGGTTAGCAGCGGCCGGTGCTGGATGATGGTTTTTGGTTGGAGATAATAGCGAGGCTTAACAGAAAGCTGGGTACCTGATTCGAGCTAAATCCTCTTAGTATCCGGTCTATTGGCTGTCAATGCCTTTGCACTTTCTGCTGGAATGCTTCCCTGCTGCTCCAGCGACAGTAACAACTTAAGAGCTTTATCTTCGGCCATGCCTAGGCTCGCAGCCAATTCCGACAGAGTTCCTCCGATTCCATGTGACTTCAGATATTCAAGTAGCATGGTCTCGTCACTCGGGACCTGTGTCTTTTCTCTTCTCTTCTTGCTGACCATAGAGACTACGGTAAGAGCCAGTCCCACAACTATGACGACCAGCATGAGTGCCAACCAAACGCGCGCGCTCATCAGATAGGCCAAGCAGAAGATCACCAAAAACACTATCAGAACAACGAACCATAGCACGTCAAGTGCCAGCACCATGATAGCCTCCTCGTACGCAACAAACATAACGAGATGGCACGAATATGATGAGTATAATACTACACAAACAGCGCCTTCCGAGTCAAGTTACGTAGTGATATATCAGTTGATAGACTCCAATATTTCTTGAAGGTTTCATATTGAACAGCGGTCCCTTGATATCAGCTTGGTTACCCGCGAAGCCTCTGATTTACTATCGCTTATGGATGTTACTACACCAACACGCCCCGTAGTGTTTCATACTGCCCTCAGCTCTACACCTGACATTCTGAATGGGAAAAGGTAGGGTTGTTGTGAACACGACGTCGTGCCCCCAACTGTTACGGCAGCGATGTCGTCATAGGTGCCGGTGGCTTATCTCCCTTCCTGTTGTCCCTTGTAAGTGCGCATGCTTTGCCGCTGGCTGGGTCAGCTTCAGCGCCAGATTGTCCACCGGGCTTGCGGTCAGGTGGGCATTCTTCACATCGACATCGGCCACCTCGCAGTAGCGCCTGGTCATCTCCAGGCTTGAGTGTCCCAGGAGGCGCTGCAGGCTGAACACGTCCCCCCCGTTCCTGAGGAAGCTGATGGCTGCTGTGTGCCGTAATGTGTGCGGAGAGCACCTCACCCCACTCAGGGCGGCCTTGCGGCCGTAGCTTGACATAATCTTATCGATTCTGTCCTTGGTCAGGGGCAGGCCCTCCCGGGTGAGGAACAGCAGCTTGCATTTGGGCTGCTCTGGCTGAGGTCGGTACCTGCTGAGGTAGTGCCACAGTGCTCGCTGCACCTTTTTCCCCATGGGCACCAGCCTCTCCTTGTTCCCCTTGCCCATGACCTTGATCGTTCCCTCCTCCAGCTGTAGATCGTCCAGCGTGATGCCGGTTAGCTCGGATACCCTGAGTCCGGTATCGAGCAGGGTCAGGATGATGGCCTGATCCCTGTAACCCTCCGGTGTGGAGGTGTCGATAGTCCCCAGGAGCTGCCCGATCTGTTCGTTGGAGAAGGTGGGCATGATTTTCCTGGGCGCTTTAGGTATCTTCACCCTGGCGAAGGGGCTGGCCTCTATGATCTCCTCCGAGACCAGCCAGGACCAGAAGGACCTGATGGAACGCAGATAACAGTTGATGCTGTGTCCGGAGAGTCCTTTCTCCTGGGGTTTGGTGAAGCGGTGGTCGCTGAAGCACCTCTTTTGCTGCAGGTAGAGGATGAAGGCCCTAAGTTCGGACGGCCCGATGTGCGCGACATCGGCGGTTAGTCCTTCGGATTCAAGGAACCTCTCCAGGTAGAGTACGCTGCTGGAGACTATGGCGATGGTTTTGTCGCTCTTGCCCTCAGTCTTGGCGAAGAGCCGGTAGCCCTGGGTCAGCGTTTCCAGGTCTGTGGCTGATGGCGTCAGTGTGCCCTGTTGTGCCAGTTTCCCTTGTGCAGAAATTTGACTAAGCAAGCGCTCCCCCCTTTACAAAAATTTTATTAGGGGCTAAAATAGCTTCACTTTCGGGGCGGTTAGCTCAGCGGATAGAGCGCTTGCTTCACACGCAAGAGGTCACAGGTTCAAATCCTGTACTGCCCACCATAGTTGAAATCTTCTCTTCCTGCTTTTTGTGCATTGCCATTTTTTTTGATCCCTTTCCCTTTAGTAGCCTGCCATCGCATTGATTAACAGGCTGCTGGATTAATTCCCCTGGCACCTGGAGTAACAGCCCTTGACCTTGAACCCGAAGCGTCTTATACTTGGCGAGAATGAAGGAGATAAAAATATAGGATATACGCAGCCGAGGGAAGTGTCTGCAACGATGGAGAGAAGAGAAAATGGCGAGCTAACACCGACTCCTTTGTTGAAGGACGGGAGTTATCCGGTGTCCTATGATGTAACTCTGTTGACCGAGGATGACCTCTACCTTTTTAACGAGGGGAATCACTTCTGCCTCTACGATAAGCTGGGAGCACATCATCTGAACGTAGATGGGGTAGAGGGTACTTATTTCGCCGTGTGGGCTCCGGATGCCGAGCAGGTGTACATTACAGGGGACTTCAACGGCTGGAACAGAGCGAGCCACCCCATGCGTTCCAGAGGCCGGTCGGGAATCTGGGAATGCTTTATCTCTGGTTTGGGGAAGGGAATACTTTACAAGTACCATGTCTGCTCCAGGTACAATGGCTATCGAGTAGATAAGACGGATCCGTTTGCATTTTATGACGAAGTGCCTCCCAAGACGGCCTCTGTTGTTTGGAATCTGGATTATACCTGGGGTGATGGGGAATGGATGGAGAAACGCCGCAGCCGTAACTCATTGGATAGCCCCATTTCTATCTACGAGGTTCATCTGGGCTCCTGGCGGCGTGTGCCCGAGGAAGGTAATCGGCCTCTCACATACAGGGAGCTGGCGTCGAGGCTGGCCGAATATGTCCAGCATATGGGCTTTACCCATGTCGAGTTCCTCCCCATTATGGAGCATCCCTTTTATGGCTCCTGGGGCTACCAGTCGACCGGCTATTTCGCTCCCACAAGCCGCTATGGCACTCCTCAGGACTTTATGTACTTGGTTGATACCCTGCACCAGCACAGCATCGGTGTCATCCTGGATTGGGTGCCGTCGCACTTTCCTACCGATGAACACGGGCCGGGCTTCTTCGATGGAACTCATCTCTACGAGCACGCTGACCCCCATAAAGGAATTCATCCCGACTGGAACAGCTTTATCTTCAACTACGGGCGGAACGAAGTGCGAAGTTTTCTTATCAGCAGTGCCCTGTTCTGGTTGGGAAAATATCATGCTGACGGCCTGCGCCTGGATGCGGTTGCCTCGATGCTCTATTTAGACTACTCCCGTACGAATGGTAACTGGATTCCCAATAAATACGGGGGCAAAGAGAACCTCGACGCCATCGACTTTTTGCGCCGCTTCAACGAGGAGGTCTATAAAAAACATCCGGATATTCAAACGTTCGCCGAGGAGTCTACTGCCTGGCCTATGGTCTCCAGACCAACGTATGTGGGTGGCCTGGGATTCGGCGCTAAATGGGATATGGGCTGGATGCATGATACACTGGTATATATTACTAGAGACCCTATCTACAGGAAATACCATCACAACCAGTTGACCTTTCGCATGATCTATGCCTTCACCGAGAACTTTGTTCTTCCCCTCTCTCACGATGAGGTGGTGCACGGCAAAGGAGCGCTCCTGAGCAAGATGCCGGGTGACCCATGGCAGAAGTTAGCTAACCTGAGGCTTCTCCTGGGATATATGTATGGCCAGCCGGGGAAGAAATTACTTTTCATGGGCGGAGAGTTTGGCCAGTGGCGGGAATGGAACCATGACGAGAGCCTGGAATGGCATCTCCTTGATTATGCCCCACATGTCGGCCTTCAGAGATGGGTTGAGAACCTGAATCACCTTTATAAAAGCGAGCCGTCGCTCTACGAACTTGACTTCAGCCCGGCTGGATTCGAGTGGGTAGATAGCAACGACTCAGATCAGAATATCATCAGCTTCTTGCGTAAAGGTCGTGCGGCAGACGATATTGTGCTTGTTGTCTGCAATTTTACGCCCATAACCAGGTTCAACTATAAGGTGGGCATCCCGCGCAGCGGTTTCTGGAAAGAGCTTTTGAACAGCGATGCCAAGGAGTATGGAGGCAGTGGCCAAGGCAATCTGGGTGGTATAGAGGCTGTACCTATTTCATTTCATGGTCGCTCATACTCCCTGAATATGACCTTGCCGCCTCTTGCCACCAGCTTCTTTAAAAGCGAGGCTGATTGGCTGTGATCTCATGATTATGGTTTTAGCTCTGCGCTTAGGTCAGTGGACGTAGAGCAGGCGCACAGGTTGCTAGGCTAACGGAATATTGTAAAATAGATTTGAAGGAGTCTTATGATAGTAAAGGTTGTGGTCGACAGCACATCCGATATCCCGGCACAGTTGGCGAAAGAGTGGGACATTACAGTGGTGCCTGCGTATGTAGTGTTTGGAGATAAATCTTACCGTGACAGGTTGGATATAAGCGAGGATGAGGTCTACACCAGGCTAGATCAAGATTCTGTTTATCCCACGACTTCAGTGCCTTCCCCGCAAGACTTCGCTGATGTCTATAATAAGCTTGCCGATGAGACGGATGAAATAATCTCTATACATCTCACATCTAGAGAAAGTGGCGTTTACAACTCAGCGTTATTGGGCAAAGAGCTTGTTAATAAGAAATGCCACATAGAGGTTATAGACTCCCAATCGGTGGCGATGTGCTATGGAATCCTGGCTATTGCTGCTGCCAAAGAGGCTAAAACTGGAGCGAGTCTGGAAAAAGTGGCTGAGGTGGTGCGACAATCCATACCTCAGATGCACCTTTTATTGGTTTTAGATACCCTCAAATACGTGGTCAGGGGAGGGCGTGTGGGCAAGGGTTACGGCTTGCTGGGGTCGGTGCTGAGAGTAAAACCTCTGCTCACCATGCGCGACGGTAAGCTTATGCTTGCTGGCGTGGCGCGTACCAGAGCCAAAGCTATCAAGCGACTATATGATTTTGTAGAAAGCTTCCCGCAGGTAAGCGAGGTAGCGGTGTCATACACAACGAGTAAGAAAGAGGCAGAGGCGCTTGCTGAGCAGATAAAGGCAGATTTTCCCGATATACCTCTCTATTTTACGAGAGTTGGCCCTGTGCTGGGCACCCATGCTGGCCCAGGAGCTATGGGGGTAGCAGTCAGAGAGGCGGGAAACAAGTAGGGGCAGGGTTCACTGTTTCTGTGGGACTTCCCTGAATTGAATCAACTGCCGAAACCCACTGATTATAGAGTGTAAATCTCTTTGTCGAAGGTATGTACCCAGTTCTTCTTTAGCACCTTGACCGCCTCTTCGGTTTTGTTGACGCCCACTATAACTATGGGCTGACCGCTTTCCCCTCTGCCCAGATAGGGATAGAGATAGAGGACGTTGATATTGGCAGCCTTCAGGGGCTTGAGTATAGCCTGGAGGCCGCCGGGGTGGTCGGGGACCTCCACTGCTATAACCTCGGTCTCTTTCACAGAATAGCCGTGACTTCTCAAGACGTTAAGGCATTTCTCAGGGTCGTCTACTACAAATCTAACGGTGCTGATGTCTGATGTGTCGGCTACTGAGATAGCCCTGATATTTATCCCCTCGGCTCCCAGGAATTCGCTCACAGCCAGGAACTTCCCAGGTACATTATCCAGACTCACCGAAAGCTGTTTTACGCTCATATTCTTGTCAACCCCCTCTTTCTCCCCCAGTCTTGGGGGAGAAGGTAAAATTGGGGGACACCCCCAATACCCCCGGTCCTTCCTTTAGGAAGGACGCCTCTTAAACAAGGTTGTATCCGGCCATCAATGCTTTTTCATTGATGGCGATTAGTTTTTCCTTCTTCTTCAGGGTATTCTTCAGTTCTTCGACTACGGTAGAGATAGAAACCAGGTTGCTTTTCTTTATGAAGGTGCCCAGCATCACCATGTTGGCGGATTTGGGGCTGCCCAGCTTATCGGCGATTTCACCTGCCGGAACTTTGACAATGTCAATGTCGCCTCTGGAAATTTCGGCATCTACAAGGGTGGAGTTGATGATGAGCACGCCTCCAGATTGTATCTGGTTCTGGAATCTCATTACGGAGGGCTTGTTCATGGCTACAACGAACTCAGGCGCTGAAGCGACGGGGGATGCAATCTCCGCATCGGATATAGCAACGGTGCAGTTGGCGGTTCCGCCGCGTACCTCAGCGCCATACGATGGCAAATAGGTTACATTTTTCCCCTCCGTCATCGCTGCCTGTGCCAGATTGAGGCCCATGGAGAGAACGCCCTGGCCTCCGAACCCTGCGAATACTGTCTTAATCAGCATCTTCCTTCCCAGTTACATCCTTGATTACTCCTAGTGGGTATTCCTTGGTCATCACTTTGTCTATCCACTGCCATGCTTCCAGCGGAGTCATCCTCCAGTTGGTGGGGCAGGGAGAGAGTATCTCTACCAGAGAGAAACCTAAATCGTCTATTTGTGTCTGAAATGCCTTGTGTATAGCCTTCTTGGTTTTTCTGATATTGGCTGGGGAGTTCACGGCTGTGCGCTCAATATACACCGCACCTTTAGTCAAGGCCAGCATCTCGCTTATCTTGATGGGGTATCCCTCAAGCTTTATATCGCGTCCGTAGGGAGTTGTGGTGGTCTTTTGCTCGAGAAGCGTGGTCGGAGCCATCTGGCCGCCAGTCATGCCGTAGACTGCGTTGTTGATGAAGATAGCGGTTACCCTTTCCCCTCTGTTGGCAGCATGTATAGTCTCGCCGGTGCCGATGGCAGCGAGGTCGCCATCGCCCTGATAGGTGAATACTATCGCCTCGGGGTATGCCCTTTTTATGCCGGTAGCTACAGCAGCCCCCCTGCCATGTGCTGATTCCGCCATGTCCACATCGAAATAATGGTAGGCGAAGACCGAGCATCCTGGAGGGGGGATGCCGATGGCCCTCTCCTGAAGGTTCATCTCGTCGATGACCTCGCACATAATCCTGTGGACTATGGAATGCCCGCACCCCGGACAGTAATGGAAGGTGACTTTTTTCAAAGACCTGGGTCGTGTGTAAACCTTCTCCATTATTTCAAACCTTTCTGATAATAGAGGCGTGAAATCACTTTGTAGACCTCGCTGGGCGTGGGGATTACACCTCCCGGCCTGCCGTAGAAGGATACCTCGCCCTTGCCTTCCAACGCCAGTTGCACATCCTCTACCATCTGGCCCATATTCATCTCGAAAACGAGGTATTGTTTCGCATTTTTAGCTAGCTCTTTAACTTCCTCGGTAGGGAACGGCCAGAGGGTGATCGGCCTGAGCATCCCTACTTTCAGGCCGTTTGCGCGTGCGGTGTTGATTGCGCCTTTGGCAATCCTGGCTGCTATCCCGAAAGCGACGACTATCAGTCTGGCATCTTCAACCATGAAGGTATCGTAGGTGGTTTCCTGTTTCTTAATCAGTTGGTATCTTCTGAACAGGCTCCAGTTGATTTCCTCAAGCTCGGCTGGCTTCGAGGTAAAGGTCTTGATAATCCTGCTGGGCCGACCCTTTGCCCCTCTTAATGCGCGGCTTCTAATTGGTAGCTCATCAGGGGCTTCGTGTTTGAACTCCACCGGCTCCATCATCTGTCCCAGCATGCCGTCTCCGAGGATAATCACAGGAATGAGATACCTGTCGGCGAGGTCGAAGGCGCTGTGGGTGAAATCCGCCAGCTCCTGCACCGATGACGGTGCTAGGACTATGGTGCGGTAATCGCCGTGGCCTCCGCCGCGTGTGGCCTGGAAGTAATCTGACTGAGCGGCGGAGATACTTCCCAACCCGGGCCCACCCCGGGACATATTGACAATCACCGCAGGAAGTTCGCAGGCTGCCAGATAGGAGATTCCTTCCTGTTTCAGGCTGATCCCCGGGCTGGAGGAGGAGGTCATCGCTCTGGCTCCGGCCACACTGGCTCCGTACACCATATTTATGGCAGCAATCTCACTCTCTGCTTGAATAAAGGAACAGCCTTTCCTTCGACTCAGATGGGCAGCCATATATTCGGTCAATTCGTTTTGAGGGGTGATAGGATAGCCGAAATAGCACTGGCAGCCAGCCCTGATGGCTGCCTCTCCTATTGCGGCGTTGCCTGTCATAAGGACTTTAGGCACGATAAACCTCTATAGCCACTTCGGGACATACTACAGCACAGATAGCGCAGCCAGTGCATTCGCCGCTGGTATCGAAGGAAGCTGGCGGATAGCCGCTGGCATTCACTTTATTGGATTGAGAGATGGCGTGCTTAGGGCAAAAGTGGATGCAAATCTCACATCCCTTGCAAAGCTCCTGGTCTATTTCGATATAGCCTTTTGTGCTCATCTCAAAGCCTTTTTACAATATATTCAATTTTAAGTCCCCAATGAGGCAGAGTCAAATATTTGAGGCAGGGGAGCAGTTGGAGAATATAGAGTAGGGGCAGGTTTCAAACCCGCCCCTGTAAAATTATCCCAAGATTGGATGTATATGAGATTCTTTATGAGAGGCGAACTGCCTCACCACATCCTCGGGCCTCAGCCGCCACCTCGAGAAGCCCACGATACGTTCGGTGAACATGTGTTGAGCCCAGAGAAATCCCTTTGCGGATGCTCAGCTCCACATTTAGGGCATTTCAACTCTTTATCGCTTTCCCCTATTTTCCTCTGGAGTTCAAACTTGTGTCCGCATTTTTCACACTCATACTGATAGATAGGCATTTTTGTTTCCACCTTTCTCCTCAGGACTTTTTTCGATTGCTCTGAAAAATACAGTCCCAATTTGTTATTGATGCTTAAATATTAGACTAGGAAATAGCCCTTGTATGTGACTTTTGTCTCGTTTCAAGAAAACGAGAAAGGCGATTGTACGATCACCTTTAGATTCTATGGCGACCCCGATGGGGGTCAGGCTGGCATGCAATATCTCGACGAGTTTTTTTCCGGTATATGCACCAGCACATTTGACGGTGGCAGGACTGGAGCAATTAAGCCTAATCAATGGTCGGAAATCGCCGAGCAGCGCAAGACTAAGAGCCTACGTCAGGTCGCCAAGGAGTACGGCGTATCGCATGAGGCGGTGAGGAGGGCGTTTAAAGCCGTTTTCCACTACTAGGTTCTACCCGGCTGTTCCAGCTTGCTCTGAAGCTCCTGGAGTGCCTTTTTAGCCGGCCACTTGTCGCGGAACACGCGGCTGATGGCCGCTGTTATGGCTTCTGGGTTCTGATGCTCGAAGATGTTGCGACCGACGGAGCACCCTATCGCGCCGACATCTCGTACCTGCTGCATACGAGTGAGAAGCTCTGCATCGCTGATCAGAGAACCGCCTGCCAGCACCACCGGGCGGTCGCATGCCTGCACAATTTCGGCAAAAGATTTCTGGTCGCCACTCCAATTTACCTTCACGATGTCGGCTCCCAATTCCGCGCACAGACGGGCATTTCGTTTCAGGTACTCCGCGCCCAACGCTCCTTGCATAGTTTGGAGGCTCTGGTAGGCGTTTGGGTACTCAGCTTCAGCGATGAAGGGCATGCCTAGTAACTCACAGGCTTCACCTATCTTCGAAGCGTAGGTAATTGCCTCTGGCTCGTTGTCGCCTGCCAAAGCCACATATACGACAACTGCATCAGCACCGATGCGCAGCGCTTCTTCGACGGAGCCGATGGGCGTAATCAGTGCACCAGACGGTCTTCCGCCTGCAGAGGCAGTAAGCATGAGTGCCAGCGAGGTATCACGGTGGAAGAGATGACATAACTTCTTCGCCATGCCCCGCCCCAGCATAAGGACATTGGCTCCTCCGGCGATGGCCTCGCGGACGCGGGCTTCCGTGTCATATAGCCCGCTCAAGAATTGGGGGGAGGTCATCCCATGGTCAATGGCACATATCAGGCAAGTGTTGGTCTCCGCTTGTATCAAACGGTTCAGACGGATCTTTTTCCCGGTGACTGCTGACATAATTGAGTTACTCCTTTCGCGCGATGCTTTTTCGCTTCACCAATGTTTCAAACACTGCTACACTTCTACCCGAACAGAGGGCATAATCGGTTGTACAATTGCACGTAGGTCCGGTAAGCCTCCTCGTACAAGGCAAAGTTCTCCGGGTTTGGCTCAAAGCGTTCCTTGATTTGTACCATCTGCCCCGCTGCCTCCTCAATGCTGGCGTACAGGCCTACTGCCTTTCCTGCCAGTATGGCTGCACCCAAGGTGGCGGCCTCTTCGTTGGTCGTTGTGACCACCGGTCGACGTGTGATGTCGGCTTCAATCTGCTTCCAGATGCGGCTGCGAGCGCCACCCCCCAGAGCACGGATTTCGTCGACGGGAACCCCTAGTCCCTCTATCACTTCAATGTTACGCCGCACAATAAAGCCAACTGCCTCCATAATTGCTCGGGTGAAGTGGCTGCGCCCATGTCG
>Ga0315281_10012617_pt1 | contig 11492 bp, 11 predicted proteins | sample YL17G07_0_MG_FD_204540 | JGI IMG/M metagenome (GOLD analysis project Ga0315281, IMG submission 204540) | Sediment microbial communities from Yellowstone Lake, YNP, Wyoming, USA - YL17G07_0 | ecosystem: Environmental > Aquatic > Freshwater > Lake > Sediment | place: USA: Wyoming | collected... | reverse complement strand
GCCGCTCCGGGCACCTTTCTATTTCTTCTTAGGGCGGCTATTATAATCCGAACGGCTGTAGCTTTGAGTTGGTTTATTTTGAATGAGGCAAGACTATTAGGGAAGAGTTAAAGCGGAAGACTACAGAATGAAATGACAGTCAAGCAGCTTTTCAACGAACCTGACTCCACGTAAAACACTATATTATTAATATAAACAATATGTTAAGTTGATTAGCGCTCGTATTGACAGAGTGCTAATGTGGTGCTATATTTTAATCAGCGATAAAGAGACCGTTCCGGATGAGAGGAGGCGAATGGCGGTAACGAAACGGTGTTTTGTGTTTACTTTTAGGTCTCCACAGAATTATGTATCGGGCATCGGAAAGCACCACAGTCATGGCCGGTAAAGAGATGTGAGATGGGCCAGGAAAAAAGATGCCCGATGTGGAGATCGAAAAAAAAGGAGGGATTTCTATGAAAAGCCTGACTCGTTGGGACCCTTTCCGGATGACGACGCGGTGGGATCCATTTGAAAACCTTCGATCAATGCAGCGTGAGATGGAAGGGTTGTTTGAACGATTCCTCGGAGTGGATGTGCCGAGTGAACGAAGGACGCTGTGGATGCCTTCAGTAGAAAGCTATACGAAAGAAGGTCAGCTTGTGTTCAGGGCGGAACTTCCTGGCATAGATGTCAAAGACCTGGATGTCAGTATCGCCGATCGGGATCTGGTCATTAAGGGCGCTCGGAAGGCGGAGAAAGGTACAAAGGAAGAGAATTACATCTATCGGGAGATTGACTATGGTTCATTTGAGCGGCGTTTTGTTCTGCCTGAGGGTGTCAAGACCGATGAACTGAAGGCGAAATTCACGAACGGTATCCTCGAGATCACCCTGCCTGCGCCGGCAGTTGCCGGGGCGAGGAAGATCGAGATCGAGGCCCCGAAGGAAGAGAAAAAGCTGTTCGAGAGCGAAGCGAAGAAAGCTGCTTAAGGAGTGCTTAGACAGCGTGTTTTACCTGCCCTGCTCTTTCACAGGACACTCAAATCCCGCATTTTATGCGGGATTTTTTCCGGTCTTGCGGCATGAAAAAGGGATAAAGCTACTGTCTATAACGAAGAAAAAAATAACCGCTTGACACAAAATGGGCCATGTGTTAAATTATTAGCACTCTATCATGGCGAGTGCTAATAAGCGCCTGTGATATCATAAAAGGGCAGATTCTGTATGGAGTTGCATGAAAGAAATAAGAAGGTTTTGCAGGCCGTCATTGACAGTTATATTGCCAGTGGCGCGCCGATCGGCTCAACGGTGCTGGTCAAGAGATACGATTTCGGCGTCAGTTCCGCTACGCTCCGGAATATCATGGCGGAGCTTGAGGAGCTGGGGTATCTGACCCATCCGCACACCTCCGCTGGCAGGATCCCCACAGACCTTGGTTACCGGTATTATATCGACAGCCTGATCAGTATCGAGAAGGATGCGGACGACTTCGGCGACCAATTCCGGCAGGCCCCGCCGCTGCACGGCGATGATCTCCATGAACTCATGGAGGAGGCGAGCCGGTTCCTTGCGTCGCTCTCGCAATGCGCCGGGGTGGTGGTTGCGCCATCCGAGCCCGAGGCAAAATACAGGCATATCGAGTTTGTGCGTTTGCGCGGAAGCCAGGTGCTCATTATATTCGTGACCGAAACGGGGCTCGTTCAGAACAAGCTGATCGAACTCGATGAAAGCATCCGGCAGCAGGACCTGAACCAGTTCAGCGCCTACCTTGTTGACGAGCTTGAGCGCTGGACGCTGACCGAGATCAGGCAGCGGCTGATCGAGAAGATGCGGGAAGAGAAGCTTGTGTTTGCTCAACTCATGGACGAGACCTGCAGGGCCGGCCAGGAAGTCCAGGACCGTGAAAACGAGAAGGTGTATATCGGAGGGGCGTCCCGGATGTTGGAAAACCCCGAGTTTGCGACTGTTGAAAAGATGAGGGCGCTGTTCAAGGCCTTTGAAGACAAATACATGCTGCTCCGGGTCCTTGACCGGAGCGTGGCGGCGGACGGCATCAAGGTCTTCATCGGGTCAGAGAACTCTTACTTCGAGATGCAGGGCTGCAGCATGGTGGTGAGCAGCTACAAGGCGGGCGCGAACGTCGTGGGTACACTTGGGGTTATCGGCCCCACGCGGATGAAGTATAAACAGGCTATTCAGGTGGTTGACTATACATCAAAGCTGCTTTCGAAGCTATTGGGAGAACGGTTTCAGAGGGGCATTAAACGATGACGAGCGAGTTTGACGACATACGGGAAGAGGACGTAGACGTGATTCCCCCTGATGCCGAGGAGCGGGAAGCGCCGCCTTCGGCGCCGAGCGCGAAGCCCGAGAAGCTTTCACGGGAGCTCGAACAGAAGACCAGAGAGGCCGCGGAGGCGAATGAAAAGTACCTCCGGACGTATGCCGATTTTGAGAATTATCGCAGGCGAATGCAGCGTGACCTGGCCGATTTCCGCAAGTACGCGAATGAGCAGTTTGCGCTGGAGCTTCTGACCGTCGTCGATCATCTGGGGCTTGCGCTCAGGCATGCGGGAGAGTCGGGTGAGACCTCGCAGGGCATACGCGAGGGTGTGGATCTGGTATATAAGCAACTCCGCGAGGCGCTTGAAAAATTCGGTGTCAGGCAGTTTGGCGCCGCGGGAGAACCCTTCGATCCGGCACGGCACGACGCGATGATGCAGGTAGCTACCGACGAGGTCCCGGAGAATACGGTGGTGCAGGTGTTGCAGGACGGGTATCTGTATCACGAGAAGGTGCTGCGCCATGCGAAGGTGGGCGTATCAAAGAAGCAGGATGGCGGGCATCGAGCAGGACGTATCGATGCATCATGAAGCAATGAACGAGTGACCGCGGAATTGGGGCATTGAAACAAGGGCGCATCTCCGATTCTGCGTTTTATCTTTTTCAACAATGAAAATTCAAGGAGGCTGATATGGGAAAAGTTATAGGAATTGACCTGGGTACGACGAACTCTTGTGTCGCGATCATGGAAGGCGGCGAGCCGGTCGTGATCCCGAACTCTGAAGGGAGCCGGACCACACCGTCCGTGGTGGCCATTGCCGAGACCGGAGAGCGGCTCGTGGGCCAGATCGCAAAACGGCAATCGATCACGAACCCGGACAACACGATCTATTCGATCAAGCGTCTTATCGGCAGAAAATACGATACGACGGAAGTCAGCGAGGCGAAGAAACACCTGCCCTACAAGGTCGTGAAAGCGGACAACGGCGACGCCCACGTGGAGATCCGAGGCAAGGTCTACAGCCCGGCTGAGGTTTCAGCCATGATTCTGCAGAAGATGAGGCAGACCGCCGAGGACTACCTGGGTGAGAAGGTGACCGATGTGGTCATCACGGTACCCGCGTATTTTAATGACAGCCAGCGGCAGGCCACAAAGGATGCGGGACTGATCGCAGGGCTGAATGTGCTCCGGATCATCAACGAACCCACGGCAGCTTCACTCGCCTATGGTCTCGATAAGAAGAAGGACGAGACCATCGCGGTGTACGACCTGGGCGGCGGCACCTTCGATATCTCGATCCTCGAGCTCGGCGAGGGCGTCTTCGAGGTGAAGTCCACGAACGGAGACACGTTCCTCGGCGGAGACGACTTCGACGACCGCATCATCAGGTGGCTGGCCGATGAGTTCAAGAAGGACCAGGGAATCGATCTCAGCAAGGACAAGATGGCGCTCCAGCGGCTCAAGGAAGCCGCGGAAAAGGCCAAGTGTGAGCTGTCCACGGTCATGGAGACGGAGATCAACCTGCCCTTTATCACCGCGGACGCAAGCGGGCCCAAGCACCTGCTTCTTAAGTTTTCACGCGCGAAATTCGAGCAGATCGTAGGCGATCTCATCACGAAGAGCATTGAGCCGTGCAAGAAGGCGCTTGCCGACGCAGGCAAGACTGTGGAACAGATCAATGAAGCGGTCCTGGTCGGCGGCCAGACACGCACGCCCAAAGTGATCGCAGCGGTAAAAGAATTCTTCAAGAAAGAGCCGCACCGCGGAGTGAATCCTGATGAGGTGGTCGCCATCGGCGCCGCTATTCAGGGGGCGGTCCTCACCGGTCAGGTGAAGGACGTCCTGCTCCTTGACGTAACACCGCTGTCCCTGGGCATCGAGACCCTGGGCAGCGTGACGACCCGGCTCATCGAGCGCAACACCACGATCCCGACCAAGAAGAGCCAGGTGTTCTCCACGGCGTCGGACAACCAGACCGCGGTCTCGATCCACGTGCTTCAGGGAGAGCGCGAGATGGCGTCGGACAACAAGACCATGGGCCGCTTCGAACTCGTTGGCATCCCGCCGGCGCCGCGCGGCATCCCGCAGGTCGAGGTGACCTTCGATATCGATGCAAACGGCATTGTGCACGTCATGGCCAAGGACCTCGGTACGGGCAGGGAGCAGTCCATCAAGATCACGGCATCAAGCGGTCTGAGCAAGGACGAGATTCAGAAGGCGGTGAAGGAGGCGGAGGCCCACGCCGCCGAGGATAAGAAAAAGAGAGAAGTGGCCGAGGCGAAGAACGAGATTGACACGCTCATCTACTCGGTTGAAAAATCCGTGGCCGACTATGGCTCCAAGCTCACCGATGCGGAACGAGCCGAGATTCAGAAGGCGCTTGAGCAGGCCAAGAGCGTGAAGGACGGCGTGGACGTCGAAGCCATCAAAAAGGCCGTGGCGGAGCTTTCCAAAGCATCTCACAAGCTTGCTGAGGAGGTCTACTCCAAGATGGGCAAGGACCAGGCGGGCGCGGGCGCCGCCCCCGGAGAAGCTCCGGGCGGAGAGGCCAAGAAGCCGGAAGAAAAGGTCGTTGATGCGGAGTTTGAGGAGGTAGATAAGGACAAGAAATAACAGATATATTTTTCAAGAGGATAGCGGGGTAAAAGAAAGACCCGCTGTCCTCTTTTTTGTGTAAAGAGCGCATTATGCAACTATTCATTTCCTAAACAAAGGATACTATGGCCAAAGATTATTACGAACTGCTCGGGATCCACAGGAACGCGACCGATGCCGAGCTCAAGCGCGCGTACCGGAGGCTTGCCCACGAGCACCACCCTGACAAAAATCCCGGGGACAAGGCCTCGGAAGAAAAGTTCAAGGAAGTCAGCGAGGCGTATTCGGTCCTGTCAGATGCCCAGAAGCGGGCGTACTATGACCAGTATGGTACGGCTCCAGGCGCGTCGGGAGCGGGTCCCGGCGGATTCGGCGCTGGCGCCGGCATGGGCGATATCTTCGGCGATATCTTCGAAGATTTTTTCGGTGGCGGCCGCGGCAGGTCCCGGGCGACGGCCGGCGACGACCTCCGGTACAACCTTAAGATCAGCTTCGAAGAAGCGGCCTTCGGCACGACGACCAAGATCCGGGTCCCGCGCTGGGAGCGCTGTCCTGAGTGTGATGGACTCGGAGCGAAATCCAGGGACGGCATCGTGACCTGTCCGGTATGCCGGGGAGCGGGCCAGATTCGCATGCAGCAGGGGTTCTTCAGTGTCAGTCGTACCTGCTCCCGCTGTGGCGGCGAGGGCAAGACGATCACCGACCCCTGTCCCGTGTGCAAAGGCAGAAAACGTGTTGAACGGGAGCGTACGTTGTCGGTCAAGATACCGGCAGGCGTGGAGACAGGCAACACCATCCGTCTGACCGGCGAAGGAGAGCTCGGTTCGTCCGGCGGACCGCCAGGCGACCTCTACGTTTATCTTACAGTGGAGGAGCATCCGCTGTTCAAGCGGGAGGGCCAGGATATCATCTGCGATGTGCCGATCAGCATTGTCCAGGCGGCGCTCGGTACGGAGCTCGAAGCGCCGACGCTCACCGGGAGCGCGAAACTCAGAATTTCCGCCGGTACCCAGCCAGGCCACGTATTCAGACTTCGCGGCAAGGGATTTCCGCATATTCGGGGCTCCGGCAGCGGCGACCAGCTTTGCCGGATCATCGTCGAGGTGCCGACCACGCTTACGGCAAGACAGAAAGAACTGCTCCAGGAGTTCGACCGTCTGAGCAACGAGAACGCAACGCCGATCACGAAGGGATTTTTCGATAAGGTGAAGGAAGTGTTCGGGGATAAGACGAAGACGTAACAGGCAGGCCGTCTGTTCCCCACAAACAGCACTCCGCGCACCGTGTTAATAAATGTTGAGGAGATTGAGATATGAGAGTATGTTTTCCAGTCCAACATGATGAGGGTATTGAAAGCAAAGTGTATAATCATTTCGGATCAGCGCCGTTGTTCATGGTTGTGGATACGGAGACGAATGTCGCCGGCACGATCAGGAATAAGGATCAGCGCCATGCGCATGGCGCGTGCAATCCCCTCCAGGCGCTCGACAATCAGAAGATCGACGCAGTGGTTGTGGGAGGTATCGGCGCGGGGGCACTGGGCAAGTTGAACCAGAGCGGCATCAGAGTCTACCGTGCTCAGTCACAGACCATCAAGGAAAACATTGCGCTATTCGCATCACAGGCACTCACTGAGTTTACGCTTCAAGGGTGCTGCGGCGGGCGCAGCCACGGCGGCGCCTGCGGGCATTAGTGAGCTTTCCCGCTCATGGCCGATGTCCTGTGGTCCCGGACTCTTTACGGATTTTAGAGAAGGAAGGGAACCACGGCATTCCCTGTTACTTTCCGTCTCAAAAGAGTTCTGCTATAATTATCGTAACACTGATAAACTTCCGATGATGAAGGAGACGCTATGGACGCTCTTGAACTGGCAATGAAGATGGAGAAGGATGCAATAGCTTTCTACACCGAGGCGGCGCGGAAGACAACATCTCCCGCCGGGAAAAAAATGTTTCAAACGATAACCGAGGACGAAAAGCAGCACCTGGAAATGGTAGCGCAGATCATCAAGGGATTGAATATAACGCACAAAGACACGAGCCCGATGAATAACGTGAAAACAGTATTTGCGTCCATGAAGGACGAGCTGATGAAGAAGATCGCGGCTACGGCGGACGAGCTCGAGGCCTTCAAGATAGCCATGAGTATGGAGAAAGAGGGCTTGGAATTCTATAAAAAAACGCTGGCTGGATCAAAGAAGGAAAAGGAGCGGGCGCTGTTCGAACAGCTTATTCATGAGGAACAGCAGCACTATGACATTTTCGCGAATACCTACCAGTTTCTTGAAAACACCGGGAATTGGTTCATGTGGGAAGAGCGCGGCATTGTGGAAGGGTGAGCTCAATTTCGGAATTTGTCGTCAACGCTGGCTTTATGCTGATTCCTTGGGTTACCCTTCCGTGCCGGTCAACTCATCCATCAATGTCTTGACGGATACGATTTTGTCAACCCGTGAGGCGTTCGTGCCTACCGTATACAGCGCTTCTTCCTCGTCCGAATTGTACCCGGCCGAGCTCAAGAGCCCGTTGCAGATGCAGAAATAGTTCTCGTTGTCCTCTTTTGCGGGGCAGACCGTATATTTCCCCTCGGCATCCTTCATGAGTACGTAACCCTTGTCACACTTGGGGGTCCGCTTCCGCTGAAGTGACGATATATACATGGGGGATTGTTTGATCACGCGGAACGGCAGGCCGCAGGGAGATCCCGGACGGTGCGCCACGACGATGTCCTCGTCCCTGGCTGAAACGACCGCCTGCTTATAGGCTTCCGTGGCGCTGCTCTCCTCGGTGGCAAGGAAACGGGTTCCCATCTGGACCCCGTCCGCTCCCATGTCCATGAATTTCAGGATATCAGCATGGGTATAGATCCCGCCGGCGACGATGATGGGCATATCACCGAATTTTTTTGCCATATCCTTGACCGATGGCAGCAGGTTTTCAAGCTTGTTGGAGTCAAGGTCAACCTGGTCGATCCGAAAGCCAAGATGTCCGCCCGCAAGGGGCCCTTCGAGAACTACGGCATCGGGTCGATATCCCAGCTTTTCCCATTTTTTACAGATGATGTCAAGCGCGCGCGCGGACGAAACGATAGGAATCAGGGCCGTGTCCTTCGGTGGCTGGATGGCCGGCAGATTGAGCGGCAGGCCGGCGCCGGAGACGATGGCATCAGCGCCGGCATCGAGGGCGCCTTTCACCGAAGCGATAAAATCCCTGCCAAGGGCGGCCATAATATTAATCCCCGCGAAACCGCCTTTGACTTTGGAGAGAGAGACCTCTTCATAGACAGCTTCATAGGTGTTCTTTTTTTTGCCGGTCCTTTTAGAGACGACCCTGTCTACACAGGCGCTGGATACGAGGCCGAGGCCGCCCTCCTGAGCAACCGCCTTCGCAAGCGGATGAAGCGAGACACCGACCCCCATCCCGCCCTGAATGATGGGTATTCTGATCTTTTTGCCCTTGATTGTGAGCGGCTTCAGCATTGAATGAGATTTCAAATCGCCTCCTCTGCTCGTTAAAAAGTACAGCCAAAAGACAGGACAGAATGCGCAGTAAAATGTGCCCCGCTCTTTTTATATATAACAGCGAATAAGCGGATTTATTATACCATAGTATAATATCAGATACAACCAGAAGTTACGCGAGCGCGAGCGCCGTCCGTTATGAGCGGCCATCGCACAGTGCGAACGGCTGATATTGGTGCCGGATATTGTCAGCTATAGGCTCACAGCTGAATATCTCTGGTATAATCATACTCAGGAGAAAAGGGATGGTTGCCGGCAATGACGGGTACACGGAGAAAGAACTCTTGCGCATGGTCCGGCAGTGGGTCCCGCGCGAGCGCGTGCCGAAACGCGTGAGGATCAAGGACACCTCGGATTTCTTCCATGTGGACTACGACGATGTGGTGGTGCTGGGCGGCATTCCCTATTTCGTACGGAACAACGAACGCGAAGGCAGGTTCGGCATCGATGACGAGCAGAAGTTCTGGGTCAAGCGCGCCCGCCAGCTCCTCACGGGCGAGGTCAAGATATTGAAATGGGTCTTCAAGGAGCGGTTCCAGGCAAGGATCGGAGACCTAGTATTCGAATGCGTGCGCAGCCCCCAAAAGGAGGCGCGGATTCTCGAACTGGTGCGAGGCAGGCCGGAGTTCATGCAGGGCGAAACGGCGCTCGATTCAGCGGGAAACCAGCTTCGCATCCTGGACTATATCAGGGGCAAGACGCTGGGCCAGCACGCCCTCGAGATGGGGAAGGACCACGAGGACTTTTTCTTCAACTACTACCCCGCCCTGCTCGACGAATTCGTCCAGGTCATCGAGGCCATCAGGTTCCTGCACGAGAACGGGGAGAAGCACGGGGACATCAGGCGGGACCATATCATCAAGGACATGACGACAGGCAGATACCGCTGGATCGACTTCGATTTCAACTACCAGCACGGCGAGAGCCGTTTCGGATATGATCTTTTCGGCCTCGGGAACGTCCTGTTATTCATCACCGGACGCGGCGACATCACCACCTACCGGTTGCTTCAGGAGGCCCCCGAGGTATTCGACCGCCTGACCGAAGACGACGTGAATATCGTGTTCCGCAACCGCGTGAACAATCTCAAGAAGGTGTATCCCTACCTGCCGGAGAAACTGAACCGGATATTGATGCACTTTGCCCTGAGCGCTCAGCTCTATTATGAGGAGACGCGGGAACTGCTTGAGGACGTGGGAGAGGCACGGGAGGAACTGGATCGATAAGAGGCAGAGGGACGAGAAGAATAGGCGAATTCACCGCGTCTCCCCCTCCCCTGTCGCCGCGTCAGGCAGTTACAGAAAGGAGCCCACCCCGTGCAGACCGAAAACGAGACGCCCATTAAGGACAAGCATCTCCTTGTTGCTGTAGATCAGGCCGATAATTCAAAGCGGGCCGTGCTCTATGTGGCCGATTTTCTCGGTGGATTCCCCGGGTTCCGGGTCACGCTCCTCTCCATTGTTCCGGAGCCGGAAGGTGACTTCTTCGATACCGAGGCGGAGAAGGACGCCTGGACCGGGCAAAAGATGGAAGAGGCGAACAAGATGCTCCAGAACTATCGGCAGATCCTGATCCAGTCCGGGTTCCCCGCGGACAAGGTGCGGATCCGGTCGTGCGTGAACGAAAGACAGGCCCTGTCCGAGGCCATCCTCCAGGCCCAGTGCGGACTTAGTTGCTGCACCGTTGTCGTCGGCCGGCGCCATAAATCGAAGTCCGAAGAGTTCCTCTTCGGCAGCACCTCGAGCAAAATTATTCACGAGGCAAAGAACTGCGCGGTATGGGTGGTGGTATGATGCAAGATGCAAGGCATAACGTATTGACGCGGCTGCGTTTTCCAAAAACCATTGACGGAGGTCAAAAGAGAACAATGACCCATTGCCCGCTCTCCCTCATATTAATCTTATCGCTCATCAGCGGCTGCGGGGCCTTCGCAGCGCATGAGAGCGGAGGACCGGCTTCTCATCATGCGCAGCGGAAATATGATGAAGCTGTCAGGAAGGGTGTCGTGGCCCCGGCAGAGAAGGGGACGGATGATCGAAAGTGATTTGGGGTCTTCTGACCGCCCTGGTCCAGGGCGGGAGCGATGCAGCCGGGAAACAGGATAACGGCGCAAGTGTTGTGATGTGAGCGATGCGCCTGCCTGTCTCGATCTCCGATCAATGCCCTGTGGAGCCATTTTATGAAAAAAATCTATATTATCTCTGATGCCACCGGACAGAGCGGCCTGCATATTCTAAGGGCGGCCGTCGTGCAGTTCGAACATGCGCACACAAAAATGATGGTCTTTCACGATATCGCTTCAAAGGCCAAACTCAAAAAGATCCTCGACCAGGCCAGGATGGACAAGGCGCTCATCGCTTTTACCTTTGTCAGGAAAGAGATGAGGGACTATGCGAGCGGATACTGCTTGAAGCACACTATTTACCATCTCGATATCCTGGGCCCGCTCATCAACAATCTCTCCGCCTATCTGCGGCTTGAACCGCTCGAAACCCCGACCCTGCTCAGAAAGGTCGATGAACGGTATTTCAAGCGGATAGATGCGATCGAGTATACCCTCGGGCACGACGACGGCAGGGGTGCCGAGCGCCTGAAGGAATCTGATATCGTTCTGGTCGGTCTTTCCCGAACCTCCAAGACGCCGACCTCTTTCTACCTTGCCCAGGAGGGCTTCAAAGTCGCCAATGTCCCCATCGTTCCGGGCCTTCCCCTGCCGGAAGAGCTCTTCGCTATCGACCAACGCAAGATCGTCTGCCTCACGATAGATCCCGAGGTCCTCCAGAAGATAAGAAAGGTGCGTCAAATAAATTCCAAGCTCAAACCGAGTTACAGTGATATCAGGAAGGTCTTTGCGGAGGTCGAGTATGTCTGGGACCTCGTCAAAAAACACCGGGACTGGAAGGTCGTCGATACGACGAATAAATCCATTGAGGAGACCGCGTGGGAGATCGTCCATCGCATTGCCGGAGCGGAACACGACGAATATAGTTAGTGTCTGAACGAAAATACAGGAACCCCTTGATGGTATGTGATAAAAACGGATTTATAAACCTGAAGATCGTCGCTTTTAGTTGGAATGCATACGGGTATATGTTAAAATAGCTGCGTTATT
>Ga0315281_10012616_pt1 | contig 11492 bp, 6 predicted proteins | sample YL17G07_0_MG_FD_204540 | JGI IMG/M metagenome (GOLD analysis project Ga0315281, IMG submission 204540) | Sediment microbial communities from Yellowstone Lake, YNP, Wyoming, USA - YL17G07_0 | ecosystem: Environmental > Aquatic > Freshwater > Lake > Sediment | place: USA: Wyoming | collected... | reverse complement strand
CTCGGTCTCCGGCGCCGCCTCTTCAATGACGGGCTCGGGCGCCTGCGGGCGCTCGTGCACCGGCCGGGTGACCAGGCTGAACTTGAAGCGGTGGGCGTCGAAGGCCACCTCGTCCCCCTCGCGCAAGTAGCGCTGCTCCACGCGCCGGCCATTCACATAGGTATTGCCCCCGGTGCTGAGATCCTGCAGCTTGTAGCGCCCGCCCACGCGCTCGATCCGGGCGTGGCGATTGAGCACGTTCTGCGACTTGATCACCAGGTCGTTGTCCTCGGACCTGCCGATGAAGACCAGATTCTTCGCGATGTAGAAGTTGCGCGGAGGCTGCGTTTCCGACACGAGCATCGGCAGTCCCCGCCGGATCGGCCCGCGTGGCCGGCCGAACTTGATCTGCACCTTGCCCTCCGGCGGCGTGACGGGCGAGTAGCGGATCACCGGCGAGGCGCGGTGATCGCGGTACAGCAGCGTCAGGTCGCCCAGATCGAGCACGTCGCCGTCCTTCAGCAGGGTGCGCCGGACCCGGCGCCGGTTGACGAGCAGCGCGTTGCGGAAATTCTTGTCCTCCATCAGGTAGCCGAATTTCCGGTTGGAGAGGGCCACCTTGTTCAGGTTTGCCGACAGGCGCAGCGCCCCGCGGGTCTTGAGCTTGGTGACGAAGTCGAACTGGGTGTACTTCTCGTCGAGCGGCACCCACTGCCGTTCCTCGCTGGGCGAAATGACCTCGAAGCCCGGGCTGCGCATCGCGTGGACGATACGGGGACGGCGATATAGCCAGATCGCGGCAGGCAGCATCGGCAACGCCAGCGCCGCGCGCACGAGCCACCCCTCCCAATCCTGCTCGCCGCGCATGGCGAACAGTCCGAACTGGGTGCGCCGCGCGGCCTGCGTCTCGCGGGAATTGCGTTCGCGGGGGCGGCGCTCCGGGGCGCCGGCGGCCGGCGCGCTGCCGGCGGGCGCACCCGGCCGCGTATTGAACTGCTCCACGCCGATCGGAGCGTCGCGCGTGCCGGTGACTGCCGCGGGAATGACCGCTTGCGGCCCGGGCGCGCGTTGCGCCGTCTCGCCTTGGGCGCGGGGCGCCGGCCATGCGGCCGCCAGCAGACACGCGAGCAGCGCGGTCCCTCCCAGCAGGCGCCGCGGCGCGTCGAGCCGCCTGAGGGCTCCGCGCAGCGCTGCGCCAGGTTCGGGTGTGTGCATCATGAGACCTCTCCGTATTGCAGCAGGGCCGAGCCGATCTTGACGAGATCGCCGGTCTTGAGCGTCTGTTCCTGCACTTGGCGGAAGTTGACCATCACCATTCCCCCCGTCTCGTCGTCCACGATCTGGTACTGCTGCCCGATCCGGCGCAGCGTGCAGTGCACGGGGTAGATCTCCTGATAGAAAGGCAGCGCGATCTCGTTGCTCTCCAGCTTGCCGATGCGGAGTGCCGCGCCCTGCAGGGGCAGGATGCGGTCCTCTCCCGGCGCGGAAAGCACGCGCAGCCAGCGCCGCGCAAATCGCTTCTCGCGCCACAGCATCACTAGCGCGAGCAGCCCGGCCCACAGCCCGAATCCGGCGAAGTGGAACCACGGCGAGTGCGGCAGCAGCGCGAAAGCGCCGGCGAGGAGCGTTCCGGAGAGCAAGCCTCCGCCCAGGCTCCACACCGCGCGGCGCAGCCCAAGGCGGGGCTGGCCGATGCCGAATCCGGAGGCGAAGGCCACGCAGGCCGACAGCACGCCCAGGGCCGGGCCCAGCAGGGCCCAGTGGAACAGGGCAGCCTCGGTCAGGGGGAGCGCGGCAGATCCGCCCGCCACGGGAACCAGCAACTCCAGCGGTCCAAGCGTCAGCAGTCCGCCCAGCGCGCCCAGGAGCGCGCCCGCACCCGCCGTCCTGAGCATGCGTAAGGGATAGTGGCCTACCAGCTCGTCCAGCGGGGCCAGCAAGAGGCCCAGCACCAAGCCGAACGCGGCGCCCGGCAGGAAGCCTAGGGCGATCGGCAGCCCGGGCCCCCAGAGGCCCGCCATCAGCCCCAGCGCGCCCTCATACCCGGCGGCGGCGCACAATCCGGCCCCCACGCCGAGCATGGCGAACTGCCAAGCCGTCCTGCGCAGCGAAACGGAGCGCCAGTTCATCGTGTTCGTCCGTCTGCGAAGCGCCCGTCGCCGTGGCAGCGAGCGGGGCGCTCCGTGAATGGCACGGGCGTCAGCGAGCCTTCGGATCGGGCGGAAGGAAGCGGAATGCGGGAAGAACGACCTGCCGGAAGGATTCGCCTACCGGCCAGACAACGGCGGAAGGCGGCTCACCACCCGCGAGAGTGGGGACACGCGGCGAACGAAGCGCGATGCGTCCAGTGGCGGAAGCCGGAATTACCGCGTGCGTACCCCCATTGCTGGGCGCGCACACGCTGGTGCGGACAAGTCTCCCCCTTTGGAAGCCGCTCCCGCATGAACCAAGAGAGCGCTCCGCCGGAGTGATTGCTCCGCTACGGTAGCCTGCCGGGAACCGTGACGACTGCAAGCCGGGCCGCATATCCGGGAGACGCCATCTAGGTCCGAGCGGACATGACCTTCGCCCCTGCTTGGGGCGGCCGGGGAGCCAATGGACCGGGTATGCCATGGCCCATGGCCCGCCAGGATGCCCCTGGGCGAATGATGGCCCCTTCAAACGGCCGGCGTGATTCCCGTGACTGCTCTTCCGCCATCAGGCGATGGGTCTGCGCTCCTTCTCGCTTTCCGTCCGCTGCGACGCCCCTGTTGAACACAGATGGCGCGGGATCGGACCGATGTGTGCTCGGCTTGCCTGTAGCCACGGATCCGGCTGCGCGACTGGGCTCGCACCTTCGCTTCCATGGCGCGAATGGCCTGCGTCTGCTGCAGCCCCCTTGAACACGGGGTCGTGCCTTCGCTTGGGGTGCCCTGGACGTGTTGCCGTCCCGCGGGCACCGTGCACGGCGGGGATGGCTCTCATCCCCGCTCATCGCGCGGGCACCGTTGACCCGATAACGCCGCAAACCGAAGGTTTCTCCTTCCGTTCGGGTACGGTAATGCTTCCCGACTCCTGACTCTCCTCCTGGCCGTGGGTTGGCCTAGCCCATGTGCATAGTCGCTAGGGCTCGTGAACGCATGGGTACATGCGCGTCCAATTCCACAGGGGATTGGTTACCCCTGCACGCGTGGCGTTCGGCAAGCACTGTCGATTGTCGTGATGCCGATACGCCGCCACGTTAGCGGGAGCGTAGCATGAAGACAGGGTGAGGAAAAGGTCCGAAAAGCCGCGCGACGCGGGGCGTTCGCCGCGTTCGCCGGCGGAGGGGGCCCGCCCAGCGCGTGGACGGGCCGTCGCGCGATGCCTATTCTTCGTCCGTGAAGCGCTTGTAGCGCTTGCGAATAAAGGCGGGAATGTCCAGATCCTGATACGGACCCGCGGGCTTTCCGCTGGGGCGCTTTTCCTCCGGGCGGTAGCTGCTGGGCATCTGACTTTGCGTCTCGAGCGCCTCGTGGATCGGCTTGTCCAGCTCGAAGACCGGATCGTCCTGCATGTCCGGCTCGCTGGGATCGGCGGATGGATCGGCCGCCAGAGGTTCCGGGGCCGGGGGTGGCGCAAAACTGACCACCGGCTTCATTTGCAGCTGGGCATGCAGGTCCGGCGGGTCGGGATCCAGGATGGCCGGCTGAGGGCCGGGCGCGGTTGAGCTGAACACCTTGTAGCTCGGTCGCGTGCGCTTCGGTTCCGCCTGATTCGCCTCGCCGCGCTCCCCAATGGGTTCCAACGAGGTCTTGGTCATGCCGAAACCGGCTGCGATCACGGTCACTTCGAGCTGGTCCTGGGGGATGGTTTCGTCGATCCGGGCGCCGAAAATGATGGTGGCGTTCTCGTCGGCATGGTCCGTGATGAAACTGGCCGCCTCCTGTACCTCCATCAGGGTCATCGTGCTCGGACCGCTGATGTTGAGCAGGATGCCCTTCGCCCCGTCGATGCGGCAGTCGTCGAGCAGGGGGCTGCGGATGGCCTTCTCGGCGGCTTCGACGGCGCGATTGTCCCCCGTGCCTACGCCCGTGCCCATGATGGCCTGACCCATGTTCCGCATCACGGTGCAGACGTCGGCGAAATCGCGGTTGATGTAGGCTTCCTTGCTGATCAGGTCCGAGATGCCCTGGATGGCCACGCGCAGCACGTCGTCGGCCATCGTGAAGGCTTCCACGATGGTGGTGCGCTTGTTGGCCAGCATGAGCAGATTGTCGTTGGGGATGACGATGAGAGTGTCCACGTGCTTGCGCAGCTGGAGAATGCCCTCCTCGCCGTTGCGCTGCCGCACCCTGCCCTCGAACTTGAATGGCTTGGTGACCACGCCTACGGTCAGGCAACCGATCTCGCGGGCGACTTCCGCGATCACCGGTGCGGCTCCGGTGCCCGTGCCGCCGCCGAGCCCGGCCGTGATGAACACCATGTCGGCGCCGGTGAGGTGCTCGCGGATGGTCTCGATATCCTCCAGCGCCGCCTCGCGGCCGACCTCCGGACGGGCGCCTGCGCCCAGGCCGCGGGTGCAGCGCCCGCCGAGCTGGAGCTTGTACGCCGCCATGTTGCTCTTCAGGTCCTGCAGGTCGGTATTGGCGACGATGAAGTCCACGTTGCTGACCCCGGCGGCGATCATGCGGTTGACGGCGTTCCCGCCGCCGCCGCCGACACCCACCACCTTCAGGACCGGATTTTCGGACCTGGCCTCCTTGATGCTCTCGATGCCGACCATGACCATGGCCTGGGACCTCCGCTGGGGTACGTTACGGGGGGAAGCAGAGCCGCGCCGGCGTCCGTGCGGCGCCTCTCCCCACCTGGCGTCCGCATCCGCTGCGGGCGCCTTGCCGGTCCGACTCATCGCGCCGGCCCGCCCTCCGCGCAAGGCGGCGAGGCGGGCTGCCGGCGGAACCGCGTCCGGCGTTGCGGCCGGCTCCGCGCCACGTCCTTGTGGCGCGAGAGCCGCCGCGCCCCGTCCCGGTCGCCCGGCGGGGAATCACAGGTACTCGTTCACCCACTCCTTCATGCGGCGGGACATGCGGTTGAGCAGTCCCTGTTCCGCGTGCAGCGCGGGAGAATGGCTCATCCCCGCGCTGTTCAGGGCGTAGCGCAGCAGGCCCACGCCCGTGGCGTACATCGGCGAGTTGACCATTTCGTTCAGGCCGGTGATGTTCTCCGGAAAGCCCACCCGCACCGGCAGGCAGAGGATTTCCTGGGCCAGGTCGTCGGCGCCGGGCAGCATGCTCGTGCCCCCCGTGATGACCGCGCCGGAGGCGATCACGTTGCGGTAGCCGGACTCGTCGAGCGAGCGTCCCACGAGCTCGAAGATCTCGCGCATGCGCGGTTCGACGACCTCGGCCATGAGGCGCTTGTCGAGCGTGCGGGACTTGCGGCCGCCCACGCTGGGCACCTGGATCGTCTCGTCGGTGCCCACCAGCTTGACCTGGGCCACGCCGTGCTTGTGCTTGAGCGACTCGGCTTCTTCGAGCGGCGTGCTCAGGCCCAGCGCGATGTCCCGCGTGAGGTGATTGCCCCCCACCGGCAGCACCGAGGTGTGGACGATCGAGCCCGAGGAGTAGATGGCGATGTCCGCCGTGCCTCCCCCGATGTCCACCAGCACGACCCCGAGCTCGCGCTCGTCCTGGCTCAGCACGGCCTGGGCCGACGCCATCGGCTCGAGCACGATATCCAGCACGTCCAGCCCGGCGAGGTTGCAGCACTTGACGATGTTCTGTCCGTGCGTGGCGGCGCAGGTGACGATGTGGACGTTCACTTCCAGGCGGATGCCCGTCATGCCGAGCGGGTTCTGCACGGCGTCCTGGTCGTCGACGATGAATTCCTGCGGCAGGATGTGCAGCACTTCCCGGTCGTTCGGGATCGTGATCGCCTGCGCCGCCTCGATCACGCGGCGGATGTCCTCCTCGGTGACCGTGCGATTGTGCTGCACGGTGACCATGCCGTGGCTGTTGATGCCGCGGATGTGCTGGCCCGCGATGCCCGCGAACACGGTCTTGATCTGCGTGCCGCTCATCAGCTCGCATTCGCGCACCGCGCGCTGGATCGAGCGCACCGTCTTCTCGATGTTGACGACAACGCCCTTGTTGATTCCCTCCGAAGGGGCCTGACCGAAACCGACGATGTTCAGCGGCTCGCCGCTGTCGGCTTCGGCGGCCAGTGCGCAAATCTTGGTCGTTCCGATGTCCAGGCCGACGATGATGTGTTCCCGGTTACGCATGAGCATCCCTCGGGGGCACGTTCGCCCGCTCCGCCGCCAGGGCGGAGGCGCGGCGAGGCGCGGCGGCGGCCCAGGTGAGGCAGCGGCTGCGGGTCACGGACCGCAAGCGCGCCGACGCACGCGTTCCTGCCGGAGTGAAGAGAGCGGGCTGTTCGGTAGGGGTCCGTCGCCCGCGGGTCCGCGCGGGGGCGGACGAAACGCGGCGCGGCATCCGCGCCTGATGCGCGGCAGCCTGCACGAAGTGACGATCGTCCCTGTGCATCCCGCCCGGCCTGGAGGATGACGACTGGTGGCGGGCGGCAATGAAGCGGTGCGGCAATTCCCGAGGAGGGTTCGGCATCCCCGCTGGAACTGGGCAGCTTCATGCCGTCCAGTGCAATTCCCTTTGCTTGCTTAGCGGACGCCCGGGGGCGAACCCCGCAGCGTCCGACCGGCGAAACCCACGGTTTCCCGGTACCTTGCAGGCGTTATACTCCCCTGAAATTTGCGCTGTCAAATCCTTTTGTTAGGGGGGTAAGCGCCTGTGCGGACTGTGGCGCACCCGGCCTGGCCCGCGCGCTAGATTTGCTGATCGCGGCGCTGGATGCGCTGCGCCAGGAGTTTGGCCAGGAAAATCGCGTAGTAGGGCTGGGCTTTGATGCCGTTAATGAAGTCTTCCTTCGTGATCTTGATCAGGCGTCCAGGGGTCTTGGCGATGACCGTTGCGCTGCGCCGCTCTTCAAGCAAGAAGGACATCTCGCCGATCAGGATGTCCTTCGGATTGAGCGTCAGGATTTCGCGGTCGCCCACCACAACCCGGTATTCTCCCTCCGCGACGTAGTAGATGAAGCTGCTCTCCTCCCCCTGGCGCAAGACGATATCGCCCGGCTGGACCGTGACGATGTCGCTGTTCTTGAATGCCGAGGGAAGCGCGTTGGTCGTATTCTGGCGGTGGTTGACGCGGAAGGTGACCTCGTTGCCGCGCTCGTTGTAGCCGATCTGAGCGACGCTGTTGACGGTGAGCAGGATGCCGCGCCCGTGCAGCGCGAGCACGTCGCCCTGCTCGGCATGCTTGAGCTGCCGGCGCCAGTCGAACCCGTGCCCTTCGTCGCGAATGACGAACGTGGAATGGCTGCGCCCGATCTCGTAGCCGAAAAACACGGTGCGGCGGGCAAAGCTCGGATCCGCCGCGCGCTGGGCGATCAGGTCGTGGATCTTGCCGCCGGACTCCAGGTGGCGGGACTTCTCCGCCGACGAGATTTCGCAATTGCCGTGCTCGATCGCATTGGTCAGCATCTCGGTCAGCACCAGCGCCGTGCGCGCCTTCTCCTGCTCGTCCACGAACGCCATGTTGTACAGGTAGTTGGCGATCAGGTTGGCGTAGCAGGGCACCAGCAGGAGATCGATCGTCAGGGTGAAGAATCCGGTGATCGTGGAGAGCAGATCGCTCTGCATGACCCGCTGGAAAAGGATCTGCTGGTTCTCGCGGATCACCCGCAGCACCGTCGGCAGCAGACGCGGGAGCTCCTGGCGATGCAGGCTGATCAGCAGGCTGGTGTGCCCGATCTCGCGAATGCGCTCGCCGTCCTCCGCGCGCTCGTAGACGGCCAGCACGCCCCCGTTGTTCAGCCAGGAGTCGGCCGCAATCCGCACCATCAGATCGAACGCCTCGAGGTGCGGATCGGAGAAATCCACCACGATCAGGGCCGGCATCTGATAGGTGATGTACTCGATCGCCGCCTGCGGCGTGGCGACCCAGGCCGGATCGAACCACATCGACCCGCCCGGCCGGGCTTCCTCGATGCCGACGGATGCCAGGTCCGTCTGGCAGATGCGAGCCAGTTCGGCGAACAGTGTGGCGTCCGAGGAGATGACGGGAACGCGCATGCCGTCGCAAGCGGAGGGAGAAGGGCACCGGAGGGACCTTCCGGCCGAATCAGGAATTCAGCCGGTGGCGGAGCCGGCGCGGACCGAATCGTCCCATATCCTGCGCGGCGTGCCAAATCGCTGGGGGATGGCAGCTGCGTTCACGGCAAGCAGGGAGGCGGAGCGCGCCGGGCAGGCGCGTGGATCAGACGCCGAGTTCGTGGCTCAGCGCGGCCTGCAGGTTTCCGTACAGGTAGGGAAAGCCAACCGCCTGGAGCCGGGCCGGATGAACCCGGCCCCCTTTGAGCAGCAGCGCCTCGCCCATCTCGCCCAGCCCCAGCTTGACCGCCAGGGCGGGCAGCGGCAACAGGGCCGGTCTGCTCATCAGCCGCGCCAGGACACGTGTGAATTGGGCATTGGTAACCGGCTGCGGAGCGACGGCATTGACCGGCCCCGCCAGGCGCGGGTCAAAGAGCGCCTGATAGATGGCACCGACGACGTCCTCGGCGGCCATCCAGCTAATCGCCTGCCGCCCATTGCCGATCCGCCCGCCCAATCCAAGCGAGAAGGGCAGCGCGAGCTTGCCCAGCGCCCCGCCTTCCCGCGCCAGCACCGTGCCCAAGCGCAGGTGCACGACGCGGATTCCTGCCTGGCGCGCAGGGTCGGCCGCTGCCTCCCAGGCCTGACACAGCTCCGCCAGGAAGCCTTCGCCCGGCGCCGAACGCTCGTCGAGCGGCGTCTCCCCGCGGTCCCCGTAGATTCCCACCGCCGAGGCGCAGATCAGCACGCGCGGCTTGCGGCGCAAGCCGGCGAGCGCCTGGGAGAGCAGGCGCGTGCTTTCGATCCGGCTCGCCCGCAGGTCCGCCTTGCGGGCCTTGGTCCAGCGTCCTTCGGCGACATTCTCACCGGCCAGGTGCACCACTGCGTCCAGCCCTTCGAGCGCCCAGGCGTCCAGCTCGCCCGCGTTCGGATTCCAGCGGATATCCTGCGGGCCGGGCCGGGCCGGCGGACGCACCAGGCGCCGCACGGCGTGGCCCCCGGTGGACAGAAAAGTGCTCAAGCGCCGCCCCACGAGCCCGCTCGCTCCGCTCAGCGCAATCGTCTGCGGCCCATTGGCGGAATAGCGCCGGTGGCGTTCCAGGTCATTGCGGATCCGCTCGTGGCGGAAGCGGAACACCTGTTCCAGCATGTTTCCGAGGAGCCGGCCCGCCATCACGTGCGAGAGCGGACTGAAGGGCAGCTCGTAGGCGACGTGGTCCTCCAGCCAGCTCGTCTCGTCGTTCTCCGGCAGGAAGCGATGCGTGTGCAGCCAGACCTCGAACGGCCCTTGGATCTGCTCGTCGCGGAACTGCCGCCCCTCCTGATAGCCGGAATGCAGCGCCACCCAACGCACCCTGATGGGACCGAACGCCAGCTCGAAGACGGAGCGCGCCCCGTCGAGGATGCCCGTGCCCGTGCGTTCGACGATCCGATGGCGTTGCCAGGGAGGCATCAGCCGCTCGAACGCGCCGGGGCGGGCGTGCCAGGCAAACACTTCGGCGGCGGAAGCCGGCATGGCGCTGCGCCAGGTAAAGACTTCCATGCTCCACGGCTCCACTGACGGACGGGTGACGTCGGGCGGGCGCAATCCCCCGCAGGAGAAAGCGGGCACCGCCGCTTCAATCCAGCCCACAGAATACCCCATGCGCACGCTACGACAAGTCCGCAAAACGCGGACCGCCCGCGACGGCGCTGAGGGCGGACGGGGCGGGCGTCGCGTGGTACCGTTCTGGCTTGCACGGGAGCCGCCATGGGTCTGCCCTCCCCACTGCCGCCCAGCGTTCTCCGGCCTGACGGTCCGATTCGGGTGGGAATCAGCAGCTGCCTGCTCGGAGAGCCGGTGCGGTGGGACGGGAATCACAAGCGCGACGCGTTCATCGTCGGGACGCTGGCGCGCGACTTCACCTTTGTCCCGGTCTGCCCGGAAGTGGCGATCGGCCTGGGCGTACCGCGTCCGCCGCTTCAGCTCGTCGCTTCGGGCCCCTCAGGCCGCGGGCTGCGCGCCATAGGCGTGGCTGCGGACGGGTTGGACGTCACGGAACGCCTGGCCGCCTTTGGCCGCAGCGCCGCGGCGGAGCTGGAAGACATCAGCGGCTACCTCCTCAAGAGCGATTCCCCGAGCTGCGGCATGACGCGGGTGAAGGTGTACCGGCGGGGCGGAGGAAGGCCGGTGCGGCGGGGCGTGGGCATCTACGCGCTGGCGCTCCTGGCTGCGCGACCTGAGCTGCCGGTGGAAGAGGAATGGCGCCTGGCCGTGGTGGCGCTGCGGGAGGGCTTCGTGGAGTGCGTGGTCGCCCTGCGGCGCTGGCAGATGCTGGAACGGTTGGGGCTGACGCATGGGCGGCTGGCCGCGTTTCACGCCGCGCACCGGCTGAGCCTGCTGGCCCACGGGAAGGGTCGGAGCGAAGCGCTGGAGCGGCTGGTGGCCCAGCCTGGCCGGCCACTCGAGGCGCTGGCCGGGCGTTATCTGCGTGAATTCATGGCCGCGCTGCGGCGGCCCGGCACCCTTGCGCGCCATGCCGGAGTGCTGGCCACGGTCGCCGCACAACTGGAGGGCGTGCTCGACGGCCGTGAGCGGGCCGAGGTGGCCGGCGTCATCGCGGCGTATCGCCAGGGGCGCGTGCCCCTCGGTGTGCCTCTCGCGCTGCTTGGCGGGCACGGCCGGCGCCGTCCGCATCCGATCCTGGACGGGCAGGTCTATCTCAATCCGCATCCTGCCGAGCAGGCGGTACGGGAAGGAGCCTGACGGGCGCCCCCGGCGGCTGTGCCGGGCGCCTCAGCCCTTCATGAGCCGGGCGATCTGGTCCGCGAATTTGACCGCGCTGTTGTCCCGCGGAGCATAGCCGAGCTTCTGCCGCGCGCTGACGAGACTCCAGAAGCCGTGCGTGTTGGCGCTGGTGCCGTAGGCGATGACAAAAGGGACGCCGTTTTCGTCCTCGATTGCCTGCGCTTCCACCGCGCGGATGTACAGCTGGGCCTGGTCCGGGACGCTGAGGTAGGCCCCCAGCGCACGGTGCAGCTTCTTGATCTCGCCCGGCTTGATCTCGTCGATATCGGTTTCGCGCGGCCCGCCGATGCGAAGCTGCACGACCTCGAGCTTGCGGTTCCCGACCTTGCCGGTGGCATAGACGAAGCCCAGGGCCTCGTACGAAATCTTCGCCCAGCCGTAGAAATTGTCCGAGCGCGCCGGCATCTCCGGCGTGACGGAGTCCCAGCGCTCGCTCCAGATCAGCCGCTCGTAGTAGTCCGCCGCATGGTTGGAGCTGGAGACCACGACGCGCTTCACGCCTTCCTCCAGCGCGGCCTGGTACACATTGTAGGCCATGGCGATGTTCTGGTACTCGAGCCGGAATTTGGCTTCGGTGTTCACTTCCCACGAGGTGGC
>Ga0315281_10012614_pt1 | contig 11494 bp, 16 predicted proteins | sample YL17G07_0_MG_FD_204540 | JGI IMG/M metagenome (GOLD analysis project Ga0315281, IMG submission 204540) | Sediment microbial communities from Yellowstone Lake, YNP, Wyoming, USA - YL17G07_0 | ecosystem: Environmental > Aquatic > Freshwater > Lake > Sediment | place: USA: Wyoming | collected... | reverse complement strand
AGATGAGCTGGTAGCCGAGCGCCTGCAAGGCCGTCTCGATCACGAGCACGTAGTCGATGTGGAAACTTGACCAGACTTCGTTGCCATCCTTGTCTCTGAGAATCCAGAGAGGCTTCTCCATGGCTCCTCCTCAGACAAAGCAGCGAGAGAAGTGCAAGGACTTCTCCGGCATGGTGCTGTTGTTGACGTTACGGACGAACCGTTCGCGAGCCTGGTCGTTCAGCCGCCGTACGACTTCCTGAGCACCCCGCCGGTAGACAGTCACAGCGACAAGCTCCTCTCCCTCGTACACAGCGAAGTTGCGGTAACCGTACTTCTCAACCCTGAACTTCTGGACAGACTCAGCTCTTGTTGTCTCTTCGTTCATTGCGAACCTCCTATGCGGGAATGTGTTGGTTAGTGTTGTCCTGGGATGGCCTCTTGGCGAGTCGCTTCGACGTGGGGAAGTCTCATCTGTCGGCTGTGCGAGTCTTCGATGTGGATCCTGCGGAGAACAATCTCCTTGCGATCCTCGAAGACCTCGACCTTGTCGCCGACTTCCCAGCCCAAAGCCAAGAGCCACTCACCCTGAATTCTTATCAGCGGGCGCAAACGTGCTCGTGCCATATGCCCAACGGTGAGCCTTCTCATGCGTACCTCCGGAGCTGAATCGGCGGGAACTACCTAGCGGTAATTCTGAACCTCCTCATCAGTCAGCGCTCGCGCTTCGATGACCTCGCCCTTCCGTCCGTAAACGATCACCTCCTTCGCGTCGATGTCGACGATCTCAACCTCAATCCCACGGGGGAGCTGAGTAACGTCAGCCATACCCTTGTGAACCTCGATCTGGACATGTGTCATTGGGAACCTCCTCTTCGTATTGAGACGTGCCTCTAAGGTCCCGCCCAGCTAACATGGACAAGTGGTTGCTTAAATGGCTCGATGCCCTTGAGCGCACGAGCTGTTCGAACTGTGGAGACACAATCGAACTAAAGAGCGTGTATCTCATCATTGCGCGAGGCGCCCCCAGTACATTCAATCCGAAGGAGTTCGGTGAGGGACCAGAGGTAGCGAGGCTATGCGAACCTTGCTGCAACCGCATGGGAGTTTTCAAAGCTCAATGAGATGCATCTGAGATGACCCAGATCGAGGACGACGCATTCGTTCTGCTCGCTGCCCTGGACGAGTTTCCCTCCATGACCCTCGCCCCAAGCCTAGATCTTCAGAGGAAGACCGGGATTCCAGACGAAAGGCTCTACAATGCAGCGAGTCATCTTGCTTCATCGGGTTGTTGCGAGATGGTCCAGTCCGTAGGCTCGAAGTACAGATACCGGCTCGCCGTTCTCCCTCGCGCCAAGTTCGTATACCAACAGATGAAGGCTAGCCGAGTGTCCGCGCCCGCGAGGCCCTCCCATCCGGATATCCATGCTCTCGTCGCGAAGCTTCACGCTCTGCAGAAGCAGGTGGAAGCCGTTTGCGCAAGTCCTGAGTTGCCTCGTGGCGACATGTTCTCACGGTCCGCAGTGGATACGCATCGGTCGCGCCTTGAGAAAATCGTGAACGCTCTTAAGGTATACTGGCCGGATCGCTTCTCTGGCTTCCGGAGTGAACCCTCCAATCCTGTGGATACCGAAAGAGCCCAGTGGGCTGCTCTCCAAGGAGACATCGCTTACTGTTGCGAGCTCGTGGCTGATCTGGCATCTCCTGTCCAGAAACCCGCAATGAGTCTGACAAAGGAAGGTCTGATAGTCGACGGCCAGCACTTCGACGCAATGTTGCTCATGTCTCGCATCTTCGAGTCTGCATCGAAGACCATCCGCATCATCGACAGATATTTCTCGGGCAAGATGCTCAACATCCTGGCTTCTAGGAAACCGAATGTTTCCGCGTCTATCCTCACTGGCATTGAGAAGCCAGATGTTAGACCCCTCGGCGAAGCTTTCAATAAACAACACGGCGGTCTGTCGGTCTGGACCCTAGAGCCTTTCCTAATCCACGACCGCTTCATAATCATCGACGATACGGATCTCTACTCCCTCGGCACGTCGATGCAGGAACAAATGGGAGGAAGGCTTTTCATGTTCTCAAAGGTGGCTGAACCCGGAATCCTTCAATACATGAACTCGCGTTGGCAAGACGACATGGCCAGTGCCAAGCAGATCGTCTAGCAACCTGTATAGTTCTTTCTATCTCAAACAGAAACGAACGGTTTCCTAATCTGCAATCACATACAACGAGCCAGCAAAGACTCAAAACAACAAGCTCAATGAAGAGCAACCCAAACAAAACTCAACTAAGAGTCAGCAACCGTTCCAGCAAAGGAATGGTTTTCTGATTCATGAACATGAACAACGTCTGGAAGCAAGTAGGAGATCCGAAGGCTCTGCCCGGGTTTCAAAGAAACCCCAGCAAGCTCGCGTCTGCATTTCTGCAAAGCTTCTTCATTCGTAGCGACAACCTCAACGGATGAGTACTGGTCTGAGAAGCAAGCCGTTACATTCGCAAGAACATCAGACGAACCTGTCTCTATCTCGTTAGCAATCGTCGCCGCATCCTTCGTAGCTACAAGATCAACGAAGTGTCCGGCAAGAGTCCTCTTCTCTCGGACAGTTGAGTAGCCAGCATCGCGGTAGGACCGTTGCACATACCAGACTCCGAAGCGGTGCTCAACACCGCCTTCCCGTTTCTCTTCTCGAACAACATGACCAGAGGATTTCAACCAGTCCTTGCTCTTATCAGTCAGTTCAAACAGAACCATCCTGTTCTGATGAACATGGATATCGACAGGAACAAGCCAGCCGGAATCAATCAGCCTGTCCTTGAGCTCGTGACCATGTCGAGTTGAGAGCTGGAGCTCGCGATAGCGAGTGCTCGTTCCGATGAACGGGTGCTCGAGCACGCTGACCAAGAAGGCCTGCTCGAGTTCTCCAAAGGATTCAGGGGATTCCACAGGTTCCGCCTTCTCCGGCGGAACTATCTCATCCGTCTCTGGAATTACTGGAAACTCCACGGAAGCCGAAACAGGCAAGCTGGAAACACCGGAAAGTGCAGCAATCGACGGCTCCATGTTGAGCCTAAGCCACTCGTCGGTAACATCTCCAGCAATCTCAGCCTTCGGAAACCGAACCATGAACGGTTCAACATACCTGTCCTGGAGCTTCACAATCGCCGCACCACAGGGAAGCCTTCCAAGATGGTCCTTTTGATCCTCAGTGAGGAGCATTGCATTGCCCACGGCATTCACATCTGCTGAGGTCTTCAGGTTCATCCCAATAGTGGTGAAGGTGTTTCCAAGAGCTGGAAGAGAAATGAGGGAGGGGTGCTGGTCAGCAAGCACGACTCCAACGGAGCATTCACGAACCATCCTTAGGATCTGGTCGGAATACGTTTCCTTGCCGGAGATGTCGAACGACTTCTTGAGGAAGACATGGTGGGCCTCATCGATCATCAGGGAGTACAGGAAGGAGTTCCTCGGGAAGTTCTCGAGAGCATACCTATAGACCCACCTCATGATGCACTGGATGATGAAAGTCCTATCGTCATCGTTGAAGTTGTCCAGCTCTAGAATGGCCTGCCTGTCCAGAAGCTTCTCGAAGTCCATGGGGGAGTCAGAGTTCAGAGTGTCCCCTAGGGAGCCGAAGCACATGGCATCAATCGCTCTCTTCGTTGAGGAGAGCCAGTCAGGCTCCCTTCCAGACATCGTCCTAATCTTCCCGAGCCATTCCTGGAGATGGACCAGCTTCGGTTCGGCATGTGATTGGTACACGTCGCTCAGCCCTCTTCTGATAATCGAGATAGCTCCCTCTCCGAGGAAGTAAACCGATGAGATTGCCTCGGCAATGATGTTTATCCACGTGTCCCTATCAGTACCCTTGGGCACACTCAGGGGATTGAGCTTGAAGTCAGCGACCCGCCGTCCGCATGTGAAGAGCAGAGGGCCAGTATCTCCCACGAGACCTCTGTATTCACGCTTGAACGAGAACAGGAGGAAAGGTTTCTGCTTCTCCATGAACTGCTGAGCGAGGAGCAGCATGACGTTGGACTTGCCGGCACCTGAACGTCCAGCAATGATGACGTGCTGGGGGAGTTCTCTTTCCCTCAGCCCGAACACAGAAACAGGCTTGCCGTTGGACTGGACCGTGCCAAGGCCATACTCGCCCTGGGCAATCGTGCCAGGAGGGGGAGAGAGGTTGATCTCATCTTGAGAGAAGTGCTTGGCGTGAAGCAGACCTATCTGGCATTCAAGGAACCTCTTGCTTTCCGGGTCGCTCTCAGCCAGGTACATCAGCCTGAGCTTGTCTGCCTTCTCTCGAATGATGCCCCGAAGATCCTTGAGCTTCTGCTCTGTCGCGGTAATCATGAAATAGACTCCATGCGGCCGAGCCGTTGGTATTCCTTGAAGAGCTCGAGGAGTTCCTTCGAGACTAGGAACATATCCTTCCATGCCCCCGTTTTCTCAAGGCGCTTCTGATTCTCAAGCTCGAGCAGGCTTCCCTCAAGATCGTGAATATGCTTGGGGTCAAGGGGTTCCCTGCATGCTGTTTCTTCAACCTGCCGGTCGACAAGGCACGTATCCTCTTCAATCCTTAGGAGATTCTCGTCCATGATGCGCTTGCGGTCCTCAATCCATGACTCGAGCTTCTGCATTCTCTCGCGCAGATCTTTCTTCTCAGAATCCAGAAAGTCCAGACTAGGAGCACCAGCCTCAACCGCACTCGGCACGAAGTACCGGGGGTCGAACTCTACGTATCCGTTCCTTCCGTTCTCAGTGTTCCTACCCATGCCCCCTGTCATTTTCTACTTCACAGTAGATACAAGGTCAGAACTCATTTAAGAAGTTTGTAGTCCAGAGGTGTACTTATCCCAACGATTCAGTGTGCTAGAATCACCCCAGCATGGCAGACAAGGAGAATCTAACCGAGTCAATCGGGCAACTGGCTTCATCGTTTTCGGATGAGGCTCAGGAAGCTGCCAGAGCTAAGGTGAAGGAGCTTGGCTTCAAAGGCGAGGAAGCCATCGTGGGCTTCGAGGAGACGCTCGCTAATCTTTCCCACGTGCGGGACCTACTTCTTGACTCCGTCATAAAGAACAAGCTCACTCAGATTCCGCTCACCGTTCAGACCACATTGAAGGATAGACTTGAGTCTGCGTCGAAGCCCCTCGTTGCCCTCGCCAATGGCAAAGATCAGTTGCTCGTCTTATCAAAGGCCGTCGAGGATCTCTATGCCTATGTCTGGCGGTACGGCCTCCACAATCTGACCGACGAATACGTCAGCTACCAGACCAAACTTAACCAACTGAAGAATCTCGAAGTCCGTACCCGTGAGCTGCAGATGGCACTCGAGGAATCTCTGAAAGTGAAGACGGCGGTGGAGCAACTGCAGGAAGTCATCAGCGCTGCGGCAACTGACGCTGAGAATACGATCGAGACTCTGCATGAACAAGAAGCCTTGAGCAAGACCAGTTCACAGGAAACCGTGGATGCAAGCGAACAATCTTCGGCGAAGCTGGCTGCAATAGAGGAACAGCTTTCGCAATCTGAGAATGCTGCTGCAACCGCTGCGAACAACAGCGGAAAGGTGGAAGCACTCAGGAAGTCGATCGAGGAGTTTCACGGTCAGATTGCCGAGAACAAGAAGGCGCTTGACGATACGCGGGCGAACGCGGAGCAGACTGTTGCAGACAATGAGAAGTCCACGAAGGAGTTGGTAGAGCAACTCCGTGCCCTTGAGCTCCAGATCAAAGTCCAGATTGAGAAGGCCACCGGCTTCTCTCTCTTTAAATCATTCCAGCGCAGACAGCAAGACATTGTGAAGGCAAAGATCGTTTGGGCCTGCGGAGTATTTCTCTCGTTGCTTGGCATTGCCGGCTTAACTCTATTCATCTCATCGAATGTCCAGCCAGGTATGGCGTTCTACATCAAGCTCAGCATGTACGCTCCGCTGGCATACTTGGTCTGGTTCTGCACCCACAACTACTCCCACGAGCGACGACTCGAGGAGGAATACGCTTTCAAGGGGAATATCTCTGTCTCATTGACTGCCTACAGAGACTTGGTCAAGGAAGCGGTGGGCCCGCAGACGACGTATGCGGAGTTCCTCATTCAAACCGTCAACAATGTGTTTACCTCCCCGACTGACAAGGTGTTCGGCTCGGGGAAGAAGGATGTCAGCTTCGACAAGAATGTCCAGAAAGCGATGGAGATTCTCAAGCAGGTGGCCGACATCGCAAAGCCCATCAAGCCGACGTAGTATCCCACGTGAATATAAGCGCCAATCCATCATGAACATGGACAAAGAGGACATCATCGCGAGGATAGACGCCCTGCTTGCTGAGGACACGTTCGGTTCAGTGACCGCTGTGGCGAAGGTGTTGGCTGGAGCTCAGATCCTCGCCGTTGTCTTGTACGGACAGGACGGTGAGGTCACCAAGAGCCTCAGGGGATACGCTGACGGTATGGCAAAGGCTGGTGCTGGCCCTTGGAGGGGAACCGGGTCTGCCGCGAGGGGAATCCTCGAGACCATCAAGACGGATGTTGAAGCGGGCCTGCTCGGCAGACTCCGCTCCGGCATTGCCGGCGAAGTGATGGGTGATATGCTCGCGCTTGCCCGCATCATCTATGAGGGGGAAGGAGACAGGAATGCCGCAGCCGTTCTTGCGGCAGCGTCCTTTGAGGATACTATGAGGCGCTTGGCAAGAGACCAGGCGGGCGTAACGGACCGCCCTAAACTCCAGGACGTTCTGACCACCTTGAAGGACAAGGACGTGCTTACGGGAGCCCAGTTCCCGATAGCGCAGTCCTACCTCCAGTTCAGGAACAAGGCCGTTCACGCCGAATGGGACAAGATCGCGCCCGAGTCCACTGGTGCTGTGATTGAGTTCGTGGAGAAGCTTCTCATGAAGCACTACTCATGAGTCCACGGACGCGTGCTTCCTCCATGGGTACTCAAGGCGAACCTTGCGACCTGAAAGTACTGTGGTTTCTGCTTTGGGGCATTGATCCTAGGCAGCATCTGCCAACCGTTCCCAGCCGTCGTGGCGGAACCTATCGTCAAGACATGCTCAAGATCGAGCAGACCATCTCTTCAGACTTCGACAAGCTGATTCTGACGATATCAAGCGGTGCTCTCGTGCTGTCAATGGCTTTCTTCCAGTACGTGGCGCCTCATCCGAGTGTTTCCACCTTGCGTTGGATATCCTGGGCGTGGTCGCTCTTCGCTATAAGCGTCATCTCGATCCTCGTTGCTCTGTTCGGCAGTCAACTTGCACACCGGAATGCAGTGAGCCAAGAGGATCATGGCCTCATTGACCATCGAGTGCCCGGTGGGTTCTTGACCTTGATCGCCCGCTTTCTTGCTCTTGTGGCCATGGTGACGTGTATATTCGCGGTCGGCTTCTTCGTGGTCTTTGCCGTATTGAGTGTCCACGGGCCTCGGGTGTAACATCAGCTTATGCCGGACGAGAAGCAGAAGCCTGAACTGCCGAAGCCAGAGCCCGCCCAACCAGTGCCGTCTCCTGCCCCGGCCACTCCAATCCGCATTGACACCGAGAAGATCGAGAAGACATACAAAGAAAGCGAACCACCGAGGCCGTCAATCGTAACTCCTCCGCCTCCTCCGCCTGATCCCCCGAAGCCCAAGAAGTAGGTCGAGTTCCCCGGAGGCCCTCGATGTCCTGGCTGAAGCCAAAACCGCAACAAGTCATCGAGATCGACTGGAAGGACGCGGACAAGGACGAGTCTCTCTGGGATGCTCAAGGCGTGCTCTACGCCTATCTCCATCCGCGTCCAACAACCAAGATCCTCTATATCGGCAAGGCAGACGGAAAGACCGTGGGCGAACGCTTCAACGCAGACGACAAGCATCCGCTATGGGACGCTATCGAGAAGGAGTTCGGGATCGAAGAAACAGACATCCGAATCATAGTTGGAACCATCAGGCTCCCTGTGGGGACGCACATGTCATCCGAGCTTCTTGCAGACCTCGAAAGCCTCCTCATCAAGGCAGAATACGAAGCCCACAACCTCTGGTGGAACAAGCAGGCTATCGAAACCAGAACATCCCGTCCGGGTCTCCTCGTGAAGTGCACCGGCGACTGGCCCGGGGAGTATTCAGAATACGAAGACAGTGGAGGATGAGGGCACGCTCAAGAGAGGAGTCATCCTCCGGGTTCCAAGGCCCATCATCGGACTTCTCCGCTGGAGGCTGAACTGCCTAACCACCAAACTCCTGCCGATTCGAACGGCTACATTCCGGCCCTCACCCTCAAGAGCATCATATCGCTGCTTGGCATCACGTGAGTGATTCCGCGTAGACCATTTCGGCAAAGACCCATCTCGTGTACCCTCGGCTACGGCCGTTCCCCATCGCTCTTGGACGAGCGCTCCATGTCCTCGACCTCACGCAATCCTTCCCTGAAATTGTCCGCCGCAGGAGCTAACTCAACAGCCCGCATCAGGGCGGCCTTCGCCTCTTTGAACCGACCCATCTTCTGATAGATCACCCCACGCTCGAAGTAGGCACTCGCGTATCGGGAGTTGATTGCAATCGACCGACGGATGCTTTCGAGCGCCCGATCGTACTCGCCAAGTCCCTCCTGAGCCGACGCAATGTTCGTCAGGATCATGTGGGGGTCCGGGCTGTGCGGGAAAACCTTCTCCCACTCCGCGATCGCACCCCGCCAGTCCTTCCGACGGAATGCAACGCTTGCCAGCGTGTCGCGAGCGACAGTGGATCGGGCGTTGAGCGTCAAGATCTCGCGGGCATATAGCAGCGCGTCATCCAGCCGCCCGGCGTGCAAGCTGGCAACCGCGAGCCACTGGAGCGTGCCTGCGTCCCGCCGCACCGCGACAGCCTTGACGAACTCTGCCAGAGCGTCCTCGGCCTCGCCGGTCTTCAGATGCAGGCGGCCCTTTCCCATGAGCGCGCTGTAATCCTTGGGGCTATCCTTCAGCGCTTCGATGAACTCGTTGATCGCCGTCGTGTAGAGCCCTGCTAGGTCCTCCTGGGAAAGCCCCTGGGCATCGGTCGCGTTGAGGGCTGCTAGGCCCTTCGAGGTGTGGGAGGCGACGACCGTCGTACTCGAAACCGTGGTCGCGGGAACAGCCCCAAAGGCCGTGGTCGCCAATCCACCGAGGATGAGTAACCCAGCACCCCACAGGACACTGCGAACGGCCCGCGACCGACGAACACTGCGAGCGATGTCTGAGTCCATGTCAATGGCCACAGCTACGGAGTCATGTAGACGTACACCCCCTGGTTTCGCGCGCCAATCGGAGCATTGATCCCGTACTTGTAGGCGGTCTGGAAGCCACCCAGTGTGACACGGACGTGCCAGCACAGATCCTGTCCTCCACCAACCTGTGCTGTCAAGGACACCTGCCCATTTGTGTCTGTCGTTCCACAGAAATCGGCCGAGCCGCCTGTACACCCAAACGCAGGTGTATCTCCGCACGAATAGGTCCACTCCGCTTCCACGTAGGCTCCGGCCAGGCGGCCGGAATCACTTGCCCGGAGGACGTTCACCGTGAGAGTGGAATAGCAGTTCTCCAATGACCCGCCGGGGTCACCACCAGATGTCGTTTTCGGCGGATCTTCTTTCCCGCATGCGGTGAAAGACACTGCGAAGCATGCAAGCAGAACAACGCAAGCCCCCCTGCCCATGGACTGCCTGGTCATGACCTACCTCCAGACATAGAAGACCTGGCTGACCAACGGCTTGCCGTCAAGGAAGATCCGCAGTTCCCAGTTCTCCCGGCCCATGAACAAGAGAAGCCGTGGCGTAGGGTGGAACCTCAGCCAGAGCGAGGCCCCTGCCCGTCCTTGAACGGCCTGAATTGTCAGCGTCACTTCGTCCTGCTGCATGCCCTGGCCGTTGTACCACTGGCCACGGAGAGCGTGGGCTCCATCAGGAACATCCGAGATCCGGATGCTGGCGTAGACCGTGTCCTGCTCCGAGAACTCCAGCGTCGTTGCAGAAGGCGGGGGACTCTTGCTCAGCTTTACGGAACCATTCGCCGCCCAGCCGACGGATGGCATGACACCGAACCACGCGACCGAGGTCCCCAATATCGTCATCCTGAAGAAGCGTTGGAGCATACCCACCTCCCGTTCATGTCCTGCTCAGTACTTGACCAGTAGGATACGTAAGATTCTTTACGTAGTCAAGCAGCCCAGGCCATGACCATCATGCTTCTATGGCTCAAGAAGCATGGGAAAGACGCCTTGGAAAGACTATCCGGGCCGCCAGAATGAAGAGGGGACTCACGCTCCAGAGGGCTGCGGATGCCTACGGCTGCGACCTTCGCCATTGGCAGTTCTATGAGCAGGGCAAGCCCATCTCCGTCAGGACCCTCCTGAGGATATCCAAGGCCCTGAGCATCAAGCCCTCGAAACTACTGGATTGGTAGAACACGCGCCTGGGTTCCCCACGTAGACAGCTCCTTCTGTTCTAGAATGGACTCAGAGATGAACCCACCGTGAACTCTCTCTACTACGGCGACAACCTCGACGTTCTTCGCCGTCATATCAAGGACGAGTCCGTAGACCTCGTCTACCTCGACCCGCCATTCAACAGTGCACAGGACTACAATGTCCTTTTTGCCGAAAAGAACGGCTCGAGGTCCGCTGCTCAGATCAGGGCCTTTGAGGATACATGGCAGTGGGACTCATCCTCTGCCGCGGCATACCAAGAAGTTGTCGAGAATGGTGGGAAAGTTTCCGAGGCCATGCAAGCCTTTCGTCTGTTCCTAGGCCAGACCGATATGATGGCCTACCTCGCGATGATGGCGCCCCGGCTCGTAGAACTCCGTCGCGTCCTCAAGCCCACCGGAAGTATCTATCTTCATTGCGACCCGACCGCGAGCCATTATCTCAAAGCTCTCCTGGACGCAATCTTCCTGCCGACCAACTACGTGAACGAGATAGTGTGGAAGCGAACCACGGCGCACAGTGACGCAAAGCAGGGAAGCAAACATTACGGTCGCTTGCATGACATCATCCTGTATGTTGTGCGAAACGCGGGGCAGCAAACATGGAAGCCACAATATGTCTCTCACGATCCTGAATACGTAGCCTCGCACTATACGCAAGAAGATAAGGACGGTCGGTGCTTCCGCTGGGACAACCTCACCGGCCCCGGCGGAGCCGCCAAGGGTAATCCCTACTACAAGGTCCTTGGTGTGGCCGGCTACTGGCGCTTCAGCCGGGAAAACATGGACCGTCTCATCGCAGAAGGACGCGTAGCCATCCCGCCGAATGGTGAGAAGCCCGCCTTGAAGCGATACCTTGACGAGCATGCCGGTACGCCGGTTGGCGACGTATGGATCGATCTCCCCCCCATCAACTCTCAAGCCAAGGAACGCCTCGGCTACCCGACACAGAAACCCGAGTCGCTGCTCGAACGCATCATCTTGTCCAGTAGCAATGAAGGCGACACCAAACGGGCCAGGTAGCCCCGGGCTTTAGCCCGGGGCGGAATGGCGCCCCGGAGCCCCTGCGAAGTTGCAGGGGCGGAG
>Ga0315281_10012612_pt1 | contig 11495 bp, 10 predicted proteins | sample YL17G07_0_MG_FD_204540 | JGI IMG/M metagenome (GOLD analysis project Ga0315281, IMG submission 204540) | Sediment microbial communities from Yellowstone Lake, YNP, Wyoming, USA - YL17G07_0 | ecosystem: Environmental > Aquatic > Freshwater > Lake > Sediment | place: USA: Wyoming | collected... | reverse complement strand
CCCAGCCGGCCCAGCAGGAATACGCTGGTCAGCAGGTCCCGCCCGGCGATATAGCCGTATTCCTTGAAACCCTGTTCCAGGGCCTCCAGGGAGGCAAAGCGCTTCATGGGTCTGGCCCGTCGGAAGGGGGAGAAACGCGCGGCGGCTGGGGAGACAAGGCTACGCCTTCTCCTTGTCCTTGCCCAGCAGGCGGTTGAAAGCCCCCTTGACGACCGCTCCGGCGACCTGACCCATGCTCAGGGCGTTGTCCTGCGGGGCGGCCGGTGCGGGCCGTCCGGCGGTGTCGGCCTTCAGGCGCTCGGCGAAGGCCGCGGTGAACTGGGCATACAGCGCCTTGGAAACGTCCTGAATCATGCGCGAGCCAAACTGGGCCATCTTGCCGTTAATGGTCGTCTCCGATTCGCTCGTCATCTCCGTGCCGCCGCCGGGCAGGGCCGTGAGCCTGCCCTTCAGCACCATGGAGGCGCTGCCGGTGCCCTTGGAATCCTTGCCGCGGCCCACGATGCGAATCTCGTGGGTGGCCGGGTCCATGTGCTCGATGGTGATCTCGCCGTCGAACTTCACGGAGAGCGGCCCCAGCTTCATCTTGATGGCGCCCTTGTATTCGGTCGCGCTGACGGCTTCCAGGATTTCCGCGCCCGGCATGCACGGAGCCACCTTGCGGGGGTCGCTGAGGAAGTCCCAGACGCGGTCAATCGGTTCGTCTACGGTAAAGGAGTTGTTGAGAGTGACTTGCATGCGGTTTCCGGGGGAAGAGCGGGGAACCGGCCCCGCAGGGCCGGCCCCTCCGCAGGATAGCGAGAACTACTGGGCGATCCCTTTCTCCTTCAGGATCTGCCAGACCTTCCAGGGTGTGACGGGCATGTCAATGTTGGTCACGCCCAGGTGGGAAAGCGCATCCACCACCGCGTTGACGATGGCGGCCGGGGAACCCACGTTGGGCGATTCGCCGATGCCCTTGGCTCCGATGGGGTGGTGGGGCGAGGGCGTCACGGTGTTGCCCAGTTCCCAGTGCGGGGTCTCCACCGCCGTGGGCAGCAGGTAGTCCATGAACGTGCCGTTCTGGATATTGCCGCCCTCGTCGAAGCGGATCTCCTGCATGGTGGCGATGGCGAAGCCCTCGGCGAGCCCGCCGTGGATCTGACCCTCGAACACCATGGGGTTGATGACCGTGCCGGCGTCATCCACCGCCACGAAGCGCCGCACCTTGAATTCGCCCGTGCCTTTGTCTATGTCCACCACGGCGATGTACGTGCCGAAGGGGAACGTGAAGTTGGGCGGATCGTAATAGTACGTCGTCTCCAATCCGCCTTCCATCCCCGGAGGAACGTTGGTGTAAGCGGCGAAGGCGACCTCGGCCATGGTTTTGGTCTTGCCGGGCGCGCCCTTCACCTCGAACCGGTGGTCCTTCCACTCCAGGTCGTTCTCGCTCACCTCCAGCAGGAAGGCGGCGATCTTCTTGGCCTTCTCGCGGATGCGGCGGGCGGCCAGCGCGGTGGCGCCGCCGGCCACGGGCGTCGAGCGGCTGCCGTACGTGCCCAGCCCGTAGGGGGCCGTGGCCGTGTCGCCCTCTTCCACGACGATATTGTCCACCGGGATCCCCAACTCCTCGGCGACGATCTGGCCGAAGGTTGTCTCGTGCGCCTGGCCCTGGGACTTCACGCCGAGGCGCACCGTGGCCGTGCCCGTGGGGTGGATGCGGATCTCGCACCCGTCGTTCATGCTCAGGCCCAGGATGTCGAAGTCCTTGCGCGGGCCCGCGCCGACGATCTCGGTGAAGCTGGAGATGCCGATGCCCATCAACTCGCCCTTGGCGCGCTTCTCGGCCTGCTCCTTGCGCAGCGCCGCGTAGCCCACCTTGTCCAGGGCCACTTGCATCGCACGGTGGTAGTCCCCGCTGTCATACTCCCAGCCGGTCGCGGACTTGTAGGGGAACTGCTCCTTCTTGATGAAGTTCTTCTGCCGCAACTCCACCGGGTCCATCTTGAGCTCGCGCGCCAGCGTGTCCACGGCGCGCTCGATGATGTACGAGGCCTCCGTGACGCGGAACGAGCAGCGGTAGGCCACCCCGCCCGGCGCCTTGTTGGTGTACACGGCGTCCACGGCCACGGACGCGGCCCCGATGTCGTAGGAGCCGGTGCAGATGGAGAACAGCCCGGCGGGCCACTTGGAGGGGTTCGCCTGGGCGTTGAACGCGCCATGATCCGCCAACGTCTTCACCCGCAGGGCCAGGATCTTGCCGTCCTTGGAGGCGGCCAGCTCCGTGACGCTGTGGTAGTCGCGGGCGAAGCCCGTGGATTGCAGGTTCTCCGAGCGCGACTCGATCCACTTGCAGGGCAGGCCCGTGAGCAGCGAGGCCACCGTGGCCAGCACGTAGCCGGGATAGACGGGCACCTTGTTGCCGAAGCCGCCGCCGATGTCCGGTGCGATCACGCGCGTGGTGTGCTCCTTCAGCCCGGCCACCAGCGCGAACACCGTGCGGTGGGCGTGGGGCGCTTGGGAGGTCATGTAGATGTCCGTCTGACCCGTGGCCGGATTGTGGTTGGCCACGCAGCCGCAGGTCTCCATGGGCGCCGGATGCACGCGCTGGTAGTGCGTCTTCTGGGACACCACCACCGGGGCGCTCTTGAACACCTTGTCCGTCGCCGCGGCGTCGCCGGCCTCCCAATGGAAGATGAGATTGCTCTTCTGGTCCTTCTTGTCGGTGCGCAGGATCGGCGCGCCCTTCTCCAGCGCCTTGAAGGGATCAATGACCACGGGCAGTTCCTCGTAGTCCACCTCGACCGCCTCTACGCCGTCCAAGGCCTGCGCCTGGGAGGTGGCCACGACGAAGGCCACTTCCTGACTCTGGAAGAGCACCTTGTCCCCCGCGAGCACGGCCTGGGTATCCCCCGCGATGGTGGGCATCCAGTCTAGCTTGTGCGCGGCCAACTCCTTGGCGGTGACGACGGCCAGCACGCCGGGCACCTTCATGGCCTTGGAACTGTCTATCTTCTTGATCTTGGCGTGGGCGTAGGGACTGCGGACGAAGGCGCCATAGGTCATCCCCGGAAAGTAGATGTCCTCCACATAATTGCCCTTGCCCTGGATGAAGCGCGCGTCCTCCTTGCGCTTGACCGATTGTCCCACCCCGCCCATTTCCTTTGATGTGGTTGCGCTCATGGTCAGCCTCCTTTGGCCATCTTTTCGCCGGCGTGTTGAATCGCCTTGACGATGTTTTGATAGCCGGTGCAGCGGCACAGATTGCCCGCGATGCCCCAGCGGATCTCTTCCTCGGTGGGCTTGGGATTCTTCTTCAGCAGGGCCACGGCGGAAAGCATCATGCCCGGGGTGCAGAAGCCGCATTGCAGGCCGTGGCACTCCTTGAAGCTATCCTGAATGGCGTGGAGCTTGCCGCCTTGGGCCAGGCCCTCCACGGTCGTGATGGACTTGCCGCTGGCTTGCACCGCGAACAGGGTGCAGCTCTTCACGGCGCGACCGTCCAGCAGGACGGTGCAGGCGCCGCAACTGGTGGTGTCGCAGCCCACATGGGTGCCGGTCAGGCGCAAGTGGTCGCGCAGGAGATGCACCAGCAACGTGCGGGAATCCACCTCCGCGCTGTGCTGTGCCCCGTTGATGGTGACGGTGACGGTGTGCTTGGACATGGCTATTTCCCTCCTTCAGCGCGTGCCTGGGCACGCTTGAGCGCCCGTTGGGTGAGTTCGCGCACCATGGAGCGTTTGTAGTCCGCCGGGGCGCGCACGTCGGTCACCGGATCGCAGGCCTGGGCCGCCAGCCGGGCGGCGTCGGCGATGGTGGCGTCCGTCAGCGGCTTGCCGACCAGCGCCGCCTCCGCGGCGCTCGCCTTGATGGGCTTCGGCCCGACGTTGGTCAGTCCGATACCGGCCTTGGCGCAGTTGCCTTTGGCGTCCAGCGTGATCTGCACCGCCACGGCCGCGATGGCGAAGTCTCCAACCTTGCGCTCGATCTTGACGTAGGCGCCGCCGCTCTTGGCCGGGGGCGTGGGCACCCGCACTTCCTTGAGAATCTCATCGGGCTTCAGGGCCGTGGTGAGCGTATCCACGAAGAAGTCCTTGATCGGGATCACCCGTTCGCCCTTGGGCCCTTCGGCGACGACCAGGGCGTCCAACGCCAGCATCGTGGCCGGGTGGTCGTTCGCCGGGTCGCCGTGCGCCAGATTGCCGCAGACCGTGGCGCGGTTGCGCACCTGGGGGTCGGCGATCACGCGGGCCGTGTCCATCAGCAGGGGGTACTTGGCGATGATGGGCGACTCCTCCAGTTCGGCCTCCCGCACCAGCGCCCCGATATGCAGAAACCCTCCCTTTTCCTCGATCTTGTTCAGGCCAGGGATGTTGTTGATGTCCACGATGCAGCCGGGCGTCGCGAAGCGCAGCTTCATCATCGGCACCAGGCTATGGCCCCCGGAAAGGACCTTGGCCTCCTCCCCGTGCTTCTTCATCAGCCCGATCGCCTCTGCCAAGGAAGCGGGCGCGAAGTACTCGAATTGTCTCGGATACATATTCCCCCGTGAGTGCGGTTGTAAGGAATTCCTGCTGCCGAATTCGTGTTCCGGCCGGTTAGCTCTCCGCGACACTGTCGGCGTCGCGGGCAAGACGGGTCGGGACAATGCGGGGACGCAGAGCGCTCCACCACGTCTCTACCGGACGTGGCGGGGCAAGCCGAAATCAAAGCCTGCGGAGAGAACTACGCCTTCCACCGCCGTCCATCTAACAGACCCGCGATGCCCCTGTCAAAGCAAATCAAGCGGCGCTTGCCTGCCTGCGGCGCCGGCATCGGCGGCGATTTCAAGGGAACCTAACCGACACAGGCTCGGTTCCACCGGCAGGGCGCCCTGCTGGCCGCTGGGCGCGCTCCGGAGCGGCGCACCCTGGCGGCGACCCTCACTTCCGTTGCACCGGGAGCAATGTGACATTCACGGCGAGTGTGACTAGGTTACTGAACTCCCCGGCCCCAGGGTGCTATGCGAATACAGTTTGGGCCGGGGAAGAGGCACCCAGATAGCCGGGCAAGCCGTGGCGGGGCTGCGACCTGAGGGCACGACCCTCACGCCGCAGAGCGGGCGATTTCGGAATCACGGACGATTCCGCCGCCGACGCGAGGTAGACCTGTACGCCGGTGCCGGCGCGGCAGGTCGGGATGGGAACGGTTCCGGGGGAAGAAGGCACGGGGTTGTCAATCGCAAGCGCAGGAAGGGAGCATTCATGGCGTCCACGCCGATCGCCGAAAAGCAGGTGCAGTTTGCCCCGAAGAAGGCCAAGGACCGCATCTTCGACCGCAAGGGCCAGGTGCCCGCGGAATACTACCGGGAGCAGCTCTTCGAACTGGAAGCCAAGGGCGAGTTGATCGTCCAGCGCATCGCCGACGACAACGTGATCGAGGTGGACAACAAGTTCGGCCGCAAGAAGCGCATTCCGATCCAGAACACGTGGCATCACAAGTCCTGCGGCCAGTGCGGACACATTCCGGGCTATTCCACGTCCATCTATTGGCTGCACCGCAAGCTGGGTCTCAAGTATCACGACCCGCGCGACCAGACCTCATGCACCGCCTGGAACTACTACGCCTCCTCGGCGTCCAATCCGGTGGCCCAGGCCGCCGTGGCCCTGCGCAACTTTGCCCAGGCCTATGAGGACGGCTACTTCCCCTTGATCCACTGCGGCACGAGCTACGGCCACTACAAGGAAACCCGCAGCGAGCTTATCCACCACCCGGAATTGCGGGATCAGGTGCGGCGGGTTTTGGACAAGCTGAAGAAGCCCTTCGTGTTCCCGGAGGAAATCGTCCACTACTCGGAGTGGGTACACGTGATGCGCAACCGCATCAAGGAGCACCAGGTGCTGGACTTCAGCAACCTCACGGTGACGGTGCACCCGGCCTGCCACTACCACAAGCTGGTGGTGGAGGATGCGATCTATGACAAGGAGCTCTACGACGGCCAACGCACGGCCGTGGTCAGCGCCCTGGTGGAGACGCTGGGCTCCAAGGTGGCCAACTACTCCACCTGGCACGACTGCTGCGGCTTCGGCTTCCGCCACATCCTGGTCAGCCGCGACTTCTCGCGTTCGTTCGCCACCATCCGCAAGATCGAGCGCATGAAGGAGGAGGCCAATCCGGACGTCACGCTGACCCACGACACCGGCTGCGTGACCACCCTGGACAAGAGCCAGTTCGCCGCCAAGGCCCACGGCCGCAACGTGGGCATTCCCGTGCTGTCCGATTCCCAGTTCGCCGCCCTGGCGATGGGCGCACACCCCTACAAGGTGTGCCAACTGCACTGGCACGGCGTGGACAACAAACCGCTGATGGAGAAGATGGGGATTGACCACGAGAAGGCCTGGGCGGAGTTCCAGGTGCAAGTCGAGCGCATCAAGGCCGGCGAGATCGAGTACATGTCATGGGAGGACGCGGAATGAAGCCCATCCTGGTCATTGGAGGAGGACCCGCCGGACTGGAGGCCGCCCGCAGCGTGGGGGACATGGGGCACCCGGTGATCCTGGTGGAAAAGCGTGACTTCCTGGGCGGGATGCCCATCGCGGAGCACTATTCCGGGATCACTCCGGACGGCCGGGACGCCGAGACGGCCATGGGCGAGTTGATCAACGCCGTGCGCCAGAACAAGAATATCCAGGTGCGCGCCGCCGGCGAGGTGGTGGCGGCCCAAGGCGAGCCGCCCAATCTCAAGGTCACGCTCAAGACAGCCAAGGGTCAGGAGCACCTGGACGTGGGCGCCGTCATCGTGGCGACGGGCTTTCAGCACTTCGACCCGGGCCGCGAGACCCAGATGTACGGCTACTACGAGTTCGATGACGTGATCACGCTCACGGACGCCGAGGCGATGCTCAAGGCCAAGAAGTTCGTGCGGCCCTCGGACGGCAAAGCGCCCAAGCAAGTCTGCTTCATCCAGTGCGTCGGCAGCCGCGACCGCCAGATCGGCAACCAATGGTGCTCCAAGGTCTGTTGCGGGGTGGCCTCCCAGGAGTCCATCGAGATCAGGAAGCTGCTGCCGGACTGCCGCGTGTTCATCTTCTACATCGACATGCGCATGTACGGCTTCTGGGAGGACGACATCTACTGGAAGGCCCAGGAGCAGCACAAGGTGAACTATGTGCGCGGCATCGTCACGGAGATCACCAAGCGCGGCGATCAATTGGTGGTCAAGGGCGAGGACACCACCGCGGGCCGGCCGATGGAAGTGCCGATGGACATGGTCATCCTCTCGGTGGGCATGGAGCCCAGCGAAGGCACGCTGCAAATGGCCAAGCTCTTCAAGCTGCCCCTGGAGCACCACGGCTGGATCGAGACGGTCGGCGGCGCGCTGAGCACGGTGACCACCTCCCGCCCCGGCATCTTCGCCGTCGGCGCGGCCACGGGGCCGGCGGACCTGGAGGACAGCGTTTCCACCGGGGCGGCCGCGGCGGTCAAGGCCCTGGGCTTCCTCCACAAGGCCAGCACGTCGGCGGCCTAGCGATGCTCTACGACTCCATATCCGTCCAGGAGGTGGTGGACAGCGCCAGCGCGCATGAGTTCCTCAAGCAGGCCACGCAGCTGGCCTCCTCGGGGGCGCTGGAGGATACCGGCCGGCGCCTGGAGCAAAAGGCGCGCACGGTGCAGGAGTTCCTGGCCCCGCGGGCGCTGGACGCCCTGGGCGCGGAAGGCCTGAAGCGCCTGGCGGGGATGATGTTCGGCATGCGCCGCCAGATGGCGCTGCTGCTGCGCGGGAACGACATTGCGGACCTGCGCGCGGAAATCGCGGAACTGGTGCACGGCGCGGGCGCGGGCAGCGCGCGCCTGGGGCGCTTCGTGGAGCGGGTGCATGGCATCGAGCAGGGCTGGAAGGTCACGCTGGCGGCCGAGTTGCTCCACTACGCCCAGCCGTCCCGCTACTGGCTCTGCAGCCGCTGGATGTGGGATCCGGCGACCCGCGGCGGGGCGCTGCCGCTGGTGTTGCAGCAGGGCGCCGACCTGGGCGGCGCGACGCCCGCCGAGGAGTACGAGAACGTGGGCCGCGCCGTGGCCATGGTCAACGCGGCCGGCCACGCCCAGGGCTTCGCCGATCTGGGCCCGGGCCTCTTCGGCACCAACGTCTTCCTGGCCTGCGTCTACGCCGTGTACATGTACACGGTGTTTCGCATGAAGCTCTCACAGGAGTTCAACCGCATCCTGCCGGAACTGCCGGAGCTCACCCGGCGCATCCTGGGCGTCCAACGCGTGGAGGTCGAATGACCCTCGTCTTCGAACACTCGATGAAGCGCCCGCAGCGCGCCCGCCACACGTCCTCGGTGCAGAAGGAAAGCGCCATCGTGGACGGGATCGACATCTCGGGGCACTGGAACAAGATGTACGCCCCGCGCGAGATCACAGCGTACGATCCCGGCGCGCTCGACCGCGTCACGGCCATCCCCGGGGCGGAGTCCATGGGCTGGTGCTACCAGTGCGGCAAGTGCATCGGGGTCTGCCCCGTGGACAACGTGGGCGACTACGGTCCCCGCAAGCTGTTCCGCAAGCTGCAGATGGGCCAGGACCTGATCAACAACCCCGACTTGTGGCAGTGCACGACCTGCATGAACTGCCTGCGCGTCTGCCCCAAGGAGGTGGACATGATCAAGATCATGCCCGCCGTGCGCGCCCAGGCCGTATTGGACGGCACCAACGTGCCGCAGGAGTTGCAGGACATGTTCCGCAACGTGGCGGAATACGGCAACCCGATGGGCGAATCCGCCCGCAAGCGGGTCCGCTGGGCGAAGGATCTGGATTTCGAGGTCAAGGACCTCTCCAAGGCGCCCCAACCGGTGGAAACCCTGTGGTTCGTGGGCGACTACTACGCCTACCACGGACGGGGCAACGACGCCGCCCGCGCCATGGCGCGCGTGTTCAACCGCATGGGGGTGGACTTCGGCATCCTGGGGTCGGAAGAGCGCTGCGACGGCGACTCCCAGCGGTTGGCGGGCGAGCCAGGATTGTTCCAGATGCTGGCGGAACACAACATCGAGCAGTTCAAGAAGCACGACTTCCAGCACGTCGTCGTCAGCGATCCCCACGCCTACAACGCGCTGAAGAACGAGTATCCCAAGCTGGGCGGGGCCTTCACGGTGTTCCACTACACGCAACTCCTCGACCAACGGCTGGAGCGGTTGCGCCCCTTGCTCACCAAGCGCTTCGAGAAGAAGGTGACCTTCCACGACCCCTGTTACCTGGGGCGGCACAACGGGGAATACGACGCCCCGCGGGCATTGCTCAATGCCGTTCCCGGAATCCAATTCGGAGAGATGATCCGCTGCCGCGAGCAGGGCTATTGCTGCGGCGGGGGCGGCGGTGGCATGTGGCTGGATGGCTTCATGTCCGATCACGTCGGCGAGCGCCTGTCGGAGAACCGGGTGCGGGAGGCCGTGGCCGTCGGCGCGGAGGTGCTGGCCGTCTGTTGCTCCTACGAGGTCTCGCGCTTCGAGGATGCCGTCAAGTCCACCGGCAACGAAGGCAAGCTGCAAGTGCTGGACATCATCGAGATCCTGGACCACTGCATGGGCTAGCGCCGCGCCTTGCGGCAGCCCTCACCCAGAGCCAGTACAAGGTAGACATGAAGATTGCCGTTCCCCTGAAGCAGGTGCCGGACCTGGTCGAAGACCTGGAGGTTGCGGCCTCCGGCACGGCCCTGGACTTCGATGGGCTGAAGATGAAGCTCAACGAGTTCGACGAGCACGCGTTGGAAGAGGCGCTGCTGCTCAAGGAAGCCTCCGGCGCGGAAGTGGTGGCCCTGGCCATTGCCGGGGCGGAGGCTGACCGCATGTTGTTCACGGCGCTGGCCAAGGGCGCCGACAAGGCCGTCAAGGTGAGCGGCGTGGACGCCAATGCCGATAACCACGCGCTGGCCCAGGCTTTTGCCGCCGCCATCGGCCCCCTGGGCGCGGACCTGATCCTGACCGGCGTGCAGTCCGCCTCCGACCGCGACGGCCAGCTCGCGCCCCTGTTGGCGGCCCGGCTGGGCCTGCCCTGCGTGAGCGTCGTCACCGGCGTGCAACCCCAGGGCAAGGCCGTGCTGCTGAAGAAGGAGTATTCCGGCGGCGTGATGGCTGAGTTCGAGGCCGACCTGCCGGTCGTTCTGGGCATCCAGGCGGCCCGGCAGACCCCCCGCTACGCCCCGGTCTCCAAGGTGCGCCAGGTGCAGCAGAGCGCCAAGCTGGAGGACTTCGCGGCCTCCGGCGGCGCGGCTCCGTCCCAGGTGGTTAAGATGGCGCCCCCGCCCAGGGGCCAGGGCTGCAAGATGCTCAAATCGGCCGATGAGTTGCTGGCCGTCCTGAAAGAGAAGGGAGTGGTCTGATGGGTGACATCCTGGTGGTGGCCGAGCACCTCAACGGCGCCCTGGCCGATATCACGTTCGAGATGTTGGCCCACGCCAAGACCCTGGCGGGCCAGACCCAAGGCCAGGTCGTGGCCCTGCTGGTGGGCGGCAGCGGCGAGATGACGGGGCAACTGGGCGCCGCGGCGAAGGTGCTCACGGTGGCGGCCGACGGAAACTTCAACCCCGCCCTGCACGCGCCCGCCCTGCAAACGGCCGTGGACGCCGCCAAGCCGCAAGTGGTGCTGGTCGGCTCCACGTCCATGGGCATGGACCTGGCCAGCGCGCTGGCCGCGGCCCGCAACCTGCCCCTGGCGGCCTATTGCACCCAGGTGACGGCCCAGGGCGGCAAGATCCTCGCCACCAGCCAACTCTACGGCGGCAAGTTGCTGGTGACCTCCGATCTGGGCGCCGGCCCCTGCGTGGCGGCCATGCTGCCCGGCTACGCCTCCGCGGATGCCGGCAAGGCTGCCGGCTCCCCGGCGAGCGAAGCCCTCCCGGCCCCGGCCGACCCCGGCAAGGTGCGCTTCAAGCGCCTGATCCTGCCGGAGAAGGCCGACGTAGACATCCAGGCGCAGGACGTGCTGGTGGCCATCGGGCGCGGAATCGGCAAGAAGGAGGACATCGCGGTGGCCGAGGAATTGGCCAAGGCCCTGGGCGCCGCCGTGGCCGCCTCCCGCCCCATCATTGACGCGGGCTGGCTGCCCAAGGCGCGGCAGGTCGGCAAGTCCGGCCTCAAGGTGAAACCCAAGGTCTACCTGGCGCTGGGCATCTCCGGCGCGCCGGAACACATCGAGGGCATGAAGGGTGCCGGCACCATCATCGCCGTGAACACTGACAAGAACGCGCCCATCTTCGACGTTGCCCACTACGGAATGGTGAGCGACCTGTTCGACGTCTGCGAGGCGCTGACGGACAAGCTATAGCCTCGGCGGCCAGTTGGGCCACGGCCGCGGCGCACTCCGAACGAGCGGAAAGACCGAACCATGTTGACGCCGGCCGAACGCATTGCCTTCATCCTGCTGGTGCTCGTTTGCGGCGCCGTCGCGGCGCGCGGCTTCGCGGGCATCCTCGGGGTGGTCCGCCGCGGCCGGCCTGCCGCGCGGTCGGACCGCCTCGTGGCGCGCTTCGTGGGCGCCCT
>Ga0315281_10012611_pt1 | contig 11495 bp, 10 predicted proteins | sample YL17G07_0_MG_FD_204540 | JGI IMG/M metagenome (GOLD analysis project Ga0315281, IMG submission 204540) | Sediment microbial communities from Yellowstone Lake, YNP, Wyoming, USA - YL17G07_0 | ecosystem: Environmental > Aquatic > Freshwater > Lake > Sediment | place: USA: Wyoming | collected... | reverse complement strand
GGGACTGCACGAGCGGCCGCTGATCTCGCGTGTCAACTCGCTCAAGGACCCCATCGAACTCAAGGCGGGCATGGTGTTCGCCGTCGAGACCTACTGTCCGGCGACCGACGGCGTCTCGGCAGCGCGAATCGAGGAGGAAGTGATCCTCACGCCCGACGGCGCCAAGATCATTTCGCTGTATCCGGCGGAAGAACTGCCCGTCGCCAATCCGTACTGACTTCGCAGTCATTCTGAGCGAGTGAGCCTCCGCCCCGAGCGAAGCGAGGGGCCTCGCTCAGGATGACTTTACGCACTGTGACCGAGGCAAAAACAGGAACAGGAAGATGACGACGAAAAAACTCAAGCTCGGCTGGATCGGAACCGGCCGCATGGGATTCGAGATGGCGCAGCGGCTGGCGCAGGCCGGCTGCGACATCACGGTGTGGAACCGCACCCGCGCCAAGGCCGATCCGCTTGCCAAGGACGGCGCGAAGGTGGCGAGCCATCTCACCGAACTGGCCGGCTGCGACGTCGTGTTCTGCATGGTCTCCACCCTGGACGACGTGAAGGAGGTCATCCACGGGCCGCAGGGGATGCTGTCCAAGTCGCCGCGCGGCAAGGGCCCCGCGCCGCGCATGGTGGTGGAATGTTCCTCGATTTCGCTCGAAGGTTCGGCGGAGCTGCGTAAGCTCCTTACGGGATATGGCACCCAGATGCTCGCCGCGCCGGTCTCGGGCAACGCCAAGGTGATCAAGGCGGGCAAGCTCTCGTTCGTCTGCTCGGGGCCCAGGGCAGCTTTCGACCAGGTGGCCCCGCTGCTCAAGCACATCGGCCCGGCGGCCTCCTATGTGGGCGAAGGCGAACTCGCACGCATCGTCAAGATCTGCCACAACGTCATGCTCGGCGTGGTGACGCAGTGCATGGCCGAGATCACGGTGCTTGCGGAGAAGGCCGGCGTGCCGCGGCACGCGTTTCTCGACTTTTTGAACCAGAGTGTGATGGGCTCGATGTTCACGCGCTACAAGGCGCCGGCCTTCGTGAATCTCGATTTCAAGGTGACGTTCACGCCCTACCTGCTGCGCAAGGACCTGGACCTGGGCCTTGCTGCCGGGCGCGAGTTCGAGGTGCCGATGCCCCTTGCTTCAATCACGAGGGACCTGGTCCAGTCGATGATGGGCAACGGCATGACCGATCGGGATTTCTCGACCCTGCTCGTTCAGCAGGCCAATGCCTCGGGCATCGATCTCAAGCCCGAGAACGTGGAGGTCAGCGACGGGCTGCACTGAATATTTTCAACGGAGGAGGGCGGCATGAATAAATACATAAAAATCATCGTGGCGGTCCTTGCGGCGAGCGCCCTGCAGGCGTTCGCGCAGGAGTTTCCGGGCAAGCCGGTGCGCGCGATCATCACCTTCACGCCGGGCAGCTCGACCGACATCGTCGGGCGCGTCGTGACGCAAAAGCTTTCCGAGTATTGGGGCCACCCAGTGCTGGTGGAAAACCGGGGCGGCGCCGGCGGTTCAATTGCCGCGGGCCTCGTGGCCAGGGCGGCGCCGGACGGTTATACGCTGCTCATCGACTCCTCGGCGCACGCGGTCACGCCGGCGATGTACGCCAAGCTGCCCTACGACACGCTGAAGGATTTCTCCGACATCGCGCCACTCGCCGGACAGCCCAACGTGATGGTGGTTGCTCCCGACTCGCCCATCAAGTCGGTCGGGGATATGATCGCCGCGGCGAAGGCAAAGCCCGGCGCGATCAACTTCGGCCACGCGGGCGTGGGCAGCGGTACGCATCTCAACACGGAAAAGTTCAAGCTGGCGACCGGCATCGATTTCCTGCAGATTCCCTACAAGGGCACGCAGGAAGTCCTGACCGACCTCCTCGGCGGGCGCGTCGAATACTACTTTGCGCCGATCTCCGCGGCGTTGTCGGGCGTGCGCAACGGCAAGCTGCGGCCGCTTGCGGTGAGTACGGCCAAGCGCTCCAGCGCGCTCCCGGACGTGCCGACCGTGGCGGAATCCGGGGTGCCGGGCTTCGAGTTCACTCTCTGGTTCGGCATCTGGGGGCCGGCGGGCATACCGGCCGCCGTCGTCGACAAGATCAACAAGGATGTGAACCGGGCGCTCGCCGAACCGGGGGTGCGCGAGCAGCTCGCGAGGCTGGGCAACGACACCATGAGCATGACGCCGGCGGAATTCAGCCAGTTCGTGCGCAGGGAGGTCGAGGACTACGGCAAGATTGTCAAGGCGGCCGGCATCAAGCCGCAGTGATGCAGACGGCCAAGGATCCGAGGGTCGAATCCGCGATCTCCCACTGGGCGCCGCGGTTCATCTCCAACGGCGTGCTGCTGGCCGACTTTCAGGAGGTGACCGCCGGCATCGAACGCTGGGAGGACTGGTGCAGTGCGTGGTCGGTGCGCGCGGCGTTGCACGAAGCGCTGGGCCGCGAGGCACTCGATCAGGGCTACAAACTGAGCGCGGGCGAGCATCTGTCCCGCGCCGCGGTCTATTACCACTTCGCGAAGTTCGTGTTCGTCCACGATCTGGAGCAGATGCGCGCAGCGCACATGAAGGCGGTCGAATGCCGCCGCCTTGCGCTGCCGCACCTGAGGCCGCCGGGTGAGCGCGTCGAGATCGCCCACGAAGGCGGCCACCTCGCCGGCATCCTGCGGCAGCCGGCGGGCGCTTCGCGACCACCGGTGGTGATCATGATTCCGGGTCTCGATTCGGCCAAGGAAGAGTTGGAGGCCTACGAGCTGCCGTTCCTCGCGCGCGGCATGGCGACGCTGATGGTGGACGGACCCGGGCAGGGCGAGGCCGAGTACAAATTCCCGATCCGGGGCGACTACGAGGTGCCCGTGAAGGCCATGGTCGACTGGGTTTCCGCCCGCAACGACATCGATCCTGCGCGCATCGGCCTGTGGGGCGTGAGCCTCGGCGGTTATTACGCGCCGCGGGCCGTCGCCTTCGAAAAGCGCATTCGCGCCTGTATCGGTTTGGCCGGGCCCTATGACTGGGCCGGGATATGGGACGGGCTTCCCGAGCTGACCCGCGAGGCATTCCGGGTCCGCAGCCACCTGCGTACGCAGGACGAGGCGAAGCAGTTCGCGCGCACGCTGTCGCTGAAGGGCGTCGCGAAGAACATCGAATGCCCGCTGTTCCTGGTTGCGGGCAAGCTGGACCGGCTGGTGCCGTGGCAGGATGCGCAGCGCATCGCCGCCGAGACGTCGGGGCCGGTGGAGTTGCTGGTGATCGAGGATGGAAACCACATCGCGAACAATCGGCCCTACCGATACCGGCTGAAGACCGCCGACTGGATGGCGGCGCAACTGGGTTTGCCCGCAGTCTGAATTGGTCTGAATCGAGGAGGAGCGACCATGCGTAGAGGAATGGAGCATTTTTGCCGGGGCCTGGCCGCTGTCACGCTGTTGCTGTGGGCCGGCGCCGCGGCCGCGCAGGGTTTCCCGAGCAAGACCGTGCGGCTGGTGTCGGGCGTCACGCCCGGCAGCGCCTCGGACACGATGGCGCGCATCGTTGCCGAGAAACTGCAGGTGAGCCTCGGCCAGCCGGTGATCGTCGAGAACCGGCTCGGCGCGGGTGGGGTGATCGGCGCCCAATATGTCGCGAGGTCCGAACCTGACGGCCACACCATCATGGTATACGCGTCTGCATTCACGGTGGCGCCATTGCTGAGTCCCGGCGCGTTCGATCCGAAGGACCTGGCGCCGGTTGCCACCCTGGGCAGCGTGCCGACGGTGCTCATCGTCTCTGCGTCGAAAGGTTACAAGACGGTTGCAGATTTGGTCGCGGCAGCCAAGGCGAAACCGGGGTGGATCGTCGCTTCCTCGGCGGGAATCGGCAGCTCCACTCACATGAACCTGGAGCGCTTTCGCATCTCGGCCGGCATCGAAGTGCTGCACGTGCCGCTGAAGGGCGCGTCGGAAGCGCTCACCGAGGTGCTCACCGGGCGTGCCGACTTCTATTTCGCGCTGCCGTGGCAGGTGGGCGTACACGTCAAGGACGGCAAACTGCTTGCGCTGGCGGTGGGCTCGCCCAAACGCAGCGCGATGATGCCCGATCTTCCCACCACGGTCGAGGCCGGCTACCCGAACTCGGACTACAATTTCTGGGTCGGCGCACTGGTCCCTTCGAAGACGCCGCGCGAGATCCAGCTGCGGCTCAACCGGGAGATCAATGCGGCGGTGAATTCGCCCGACGTCAGGGATCGCTTCCTGAAGCTCGGCGCCGATCCACTGACAATGTCCATTCCGGAGTTCGAGGCGATGATCCGGGATGAATTTGAATCCAACGCCAAGCTGATCAAGGCGGCGGGCATCAAGGCGAACTGATACATGGAACGCGCAGCCAAAACTGAGTTCGATAACAGGGGGAGGCAACATGACGTTCATGAAATGCAACCATATCAACTGCAATCACGGGTTCATGCTGCCGCGGCCGGAATCCGGAGACACGGCTGGTGGCATCGACCGGCGCGATTTTCTCAAGGCCTCGCTGGCTGGTAGCGCCGGGCTGGTGTCGATGACTTCGCTTGGCGGCTGCGCGACCATGACTGCATCAGGCGGCCCGGCCGATACGCTCATCGTGAATGGCCGCATCGCGACGATGAACAAGCGCCAGCCTTTCGTGTCCGCGCTCGCGATCAAGGGCGACACGATTATCGGTGCCGGGTCCGAGGCCGACCTTGACCATCTGCGCGGGCCGGGTACTGCCGTCATTGATGCCGGCGGCCGTACGGCGGTCCCGGGCCTCAACGACGCCCATACGCATTTCATCCGCGGCGGGCTGACCTATTCGATGGAAGTGCGCTGGGACGGGCTGTCTTCGCTGGCAGAAGGGCTGCGCATGATGCGCGAGCAGGCGCGGCGCACGCCGGCCCCTCACTGGGTGCAGGTGATCGGTGGCTGGACCTGGGCGCAGTTCGCCGAAAAGCGCTATCCGACCCTGGATGAGATCAATGCCGCGACCGGCGACACGCCGGCGATGGTCATGCACCTGTACGATCGCACGTGGATCAACCGCGCCGGGCTGCGGGTGCTGGGCTGGACCAAGGACACCCCCAATCCCTTCGGCGGGATGATCGAGCGCGATGCCTCGGGCAACCCGACCGGCCTGCTCGTGGCGACCATCGGCCTGCCGGCGCTCGTGGGAGCGTGGCTGCGCGTTCCGCGGCTGTCGGCCGAAGAACAGACGATCTCGACGCGCCATTTCATGCGTGAGCACAACCGGCTCGGCATCACCAGCGTGATCGACGCCGGTGGCGGCGGCCAGAACTACCCCGACAATTACGCTAGCATCGCGCAGCTTGCCGCGCAGAAGCAGTTGACGCTGCGGATCGGTTACACGCTGTTCGCGCAGGCAGGCGGCAAGGAACTCGAGAACTACCAGGCGTGGTCCAAGATGGTCAAGGTCGGCCAGGGCGACGATTACTTCCGCATGATCGGCGCCGGCGAATACATCGTCTGGGCGGCCGGCGACGTGACCAACTTCGCCAAGGACTTCACCGGCAATCCGCCGGTCATGGAGAGCCAGCTCACTGCGGTGGCGAAGTACATCGCCGGCCTGCGCTGGCCGTTCCGGCTGCACGCAAGCTTCGACTCGACAGCCCAGCGCATTCTCGGCGTGCTGGAGCAGGTCAACCGCGAGGTGCCGCTCGCCGGACTGCGCTGGGGGCTGGATCACTGCGAAACGCTGCAGCCGAAAACGCTGGAGCGCGTGGCGGCGCTCGGCGGCAGCATCAATATCCAGAACCGGATGTCTGCCGATGGCGAAGCGTTTCTCGCAAAGTACGGATCCCAGGTATCGGCCGACGCGCCGCCCATTGCGCGCGTACGCGAGATGGGAATTCCCATGGCCGCCGGCACAGATGCCAATCGCGCGAATACTTACAACCCGTGGATCGGCGTGCATTGGCTGATCACGGGCAAGACGCTGGGCGGGGCCAAGCTGAACGGTGACCGCAACCTGCTCGACCGGACCGAGGCGCTGCGCATGTACACCGCCGCGAGCGCGTGGATATCCAGCGAGGAGGACAAGAAAGGAACGCTCGAGGTCGGCAAGTTCGCCGACCTTGCGGTCCTGTCGGCTGATTACTTCAAGATCCCGGAGGATTCGATCAAGGATCTGGAATCGGTGATGACCATGGTCGGCGGCAAGGTCGTTTATGGCGCTGGTGCCTATGCGAGGCTTGCGCCGCCGCCCCCGCCCATCAATCAGGACTGGCTGCCGATCAAGACCTACGGCGGCTACCAGAAGCGCGCGGGCGGCACACCCGCGGCGGCGGCATTGGCGAGCGCCGGGCATGCGCACCCATTGATCATCGGCGACAGCGGCACCTGGAATCTCGATTGCCCCTGCGGCGCCTTCTGATGTGAACGCGCGTACCACGCCGCCCGGCGTGCTTGCGGGGCTTGCAACACGGTTCGGCGATCGCCTGTCCACGTCGCACGCGATCCGCGACCGCCACGGCCAGGACGAGTCCTATCACGCGCCGAGTGCTCCCGATGCGGTGGTGTATCCGCGCAACGCGATCGACACCTTAAAGCTTCTGCGCGAGAAAAAATAGCGATGCCGGCCGCCGCTGAAGTCACGCCGCCCGATCGCGCGACACCCGTGCTCGAGTTGCGCGGAATTTCGAAGCTGTTCCCGGGCGTGCGTGCGCTCGACGACGTGTCGATCCCGATCCACGCGGGCGAAGTGCACATGCTGCTGGGGGAGAACGGCGCCGGCAAATCCTCGCTCATCAAGGTGCTCTACGGCGCCTACCAGGCCGACGCGGGCGAGATTCTCCACCAGGGCAGGAAGGTCACGATTGCGTCGCCCGCCGACGCGCGCCGTCTTGGCATCGCGGTGATCTTCCAGGAATTTTCGCTGGTTCCGTTCCTCGACATTGCGCAGAACATCTTCCTCGGACGCGAGTTTGCAAGCCGCATTCCCGGCCACATTGACCATCTGGGCATGCACGCCGAGGCGCGCAAGCTGCTCGAGCTGCTCGGCATGGAGCAGGACACCCACACGAAAGTCCACCAGCTCGGCGTGGCGCAGCAGCAGTTGGTGGAAATTGCCAAGGCTTTGTCGCAGCATGCGCGGATCCTGGTCATGGATGAGCCGACCGCGGCGCTTTCCGACCACGAGACCGAGCGCCTGTTCAAAGTGATACGGCGGCTGAAGCAGGAAGGGGTGGCGATCGTGTACATCTCGCACCGCCTGGCCGAGGTGTTCGAACTGGGCGATCGCATCACGGTGCTGCGCGACGGCAGGAAGGTCAGCTCGCTTCTGCCCTCCGAGACCACGCCCGACGAGCTGGTGCACCTGATGGTGGGGCGCGCGGTCGACACCAGTTACGCGCGCGAATTCTGCGACCGGCCCGGCGAGCTCGCGCTCGAGACCACGGAACTCGGCTCCGACCGCGGCATCAGCGGCGTGAACATCGAGGTCCGCACCGGGGAAATAGTCGGGCTGGCGGGACTGGTAGGCGCCGGGCGCACCGAGGTGGCGCGCGCCATCTTCGGCGCCGACAAGGTGACGCATGGCCAGGTGCGGATCTTCGGCGAACCACTGAACGGCGGTCCCGACGTCAGCGCGCGCCGCGGCGTGGCGCTGATCCCAGAGAACCGCAAACAGGAGGGCCTGGCGCTGATCCGTTCGGTGCAGGACAACCTGCTGCTGGCGAGCCTGGCACGCCTGTTTCCGCGGGGCTGGTTCGACCCCGCCATCGGACGCCGGGTGAGCGTGGAGAAAATCGACGAGCTGCGCATCGCGACGCCGTCGCCGCTGCGGCTGGTGCGCTATCTCTCCGGCGGCAATCAGCAGAAGATCGTCATCGGCAAGTGGCTCAACGCAGGGTGCAGGCTGTTCATCTTCGACGAGCCGACGCATGGCATCGATGTCGGCGCGAAAGCCGAAATCTTCACTCTGATCGGGGAGCTGGTGAGCAAAGGCGCGGCCGTTCTCATGATCAGTTCGGAACTGCCCGAGATCGTGCATGTCTGCGACCGCGTCTACGTAATGCGCGGCGGACAGGTCGCCGGGCACCTGACGCGCGCCGAGCTGACCGAGGCCAACATCCTGCGGCTGGCGATGCATCATGAGTGAGATGCCCACACTGGCGGTTCAGCCACGCCGGCTCCGCGCGGCACTCGCCGCCACACCCGGCGTCGCCTACATCCTGCTGCTGCTGGTCGTTGCCTTCGGCATGACCAGCAAGGACTTCCTGTCCGGCGCCAACCTGCTCAATATCGGCATGCAGTCGGCGATCCTGCTGATGCTTGCGCTGCCGATGACCTTCGTCATCATGAGCGAGGGGCTCGACATATCGCTCGGGGCCTTGCTGACTCTGTGCAGTGTGGTGCTGGCGCTGATGCTGGTACGGGGCAACGGGCTACCGGTGGCGCTTGCCGCGGCGGTGGCAGTCGGTCTCGCCTTCGGGCTCGCCAACGGACTGCTGGTGTCGGTCGTCAACGTGCCGCCGTTCGTCGCCACGCTCGGCACCATGGGAATGGCGCAAGGCCTGGCGCTCGCCGTTACCGACGGCCAGAGCGTGGTGGGTATCAGCGAATACGTGCAGCCGATCTACGAGGGTGGCATCTTCGGCGTTCCGATTCCGCTCGCTTTCGCGCTCGGCTCCTACGCGCTCAGCCACTGGCTGCTTTACCACACGCGGTTCGGCAGCTACGTATTCGCAATTGGCGGCAACCGCGAGGCGCTGGTCCTGGCGGGCGTGCGCGCCAACCTTTACCACATCGGCATCTACGTGTTCGGTGGCTGCATGGCCGGAATGGCAGCGCTGCTGCTCACCGCGCGCACCAATTCCGGCCATCCCACAGCGGCCATCGGGATGGAATTCGACGCCATCGTCGCGGTGGCGGTCGGCGGCACATCGTTCGAGCGCGGCGACGGCTGGCTGTTCGGCACCGTGCTCGGCGTGTTTGCCGTGGGCGTGATGCGCAACGGCCTCAACCTGCTGGGTGTGCCCTCGTCGCTCCAGGTGGTAAGCATCGGTCTGCTGGTGATCGTGGCGCTGTTCGTGGACGGGCTGAAGCGGCGGCCATGAGCGTATCCCTCGCCCTCCGCCATCGTTTCTCCGCCGGTGCCGTGGCCCTCGGCTACCGGCTGGTGGTCGTGATCGCCATGTGCGCCGCCCTCGCGCTGGCCAGCGATGCTTTCTTCACCGAGTCGAACCTCATCAATGTCCTGCGCCAGGCGGCGCTGCTGTTCCTGATCGCATCGGGCCTGACGCTGGTGATCCTCACCGCCGGACTCGACCTGTCGGTCGCCGCCAATCTTGGCATGTCGGCGTGCCTGGTGGCGAGCGTGCTCAAATCCACGGGCTCGCCGCTGCTCGGCATGCTTACGGGGATAGGCTCCGGGGTTGCGATCGGCTGCACCAACGGGCTGCTGGTGACGGCGCTGAGGCTGCCGCCTTTTATCGCGACCTACGGCATGCTGTGGGTGCTGCACGGTCTTTCGTACTACTATATGGCGGGTGGAACGATCTACGGTTTTCCGCCGGGTTTCCGCGAGATCGGCAGCGGTTATCTTTTCGGCGTGCCGATACCGATCTATCTGATGTTCCTGTTTTTGGCCATCGGCTGGTTCTTCACCGCGCGCACCACCTACGGCCAGGAGATCTACGCGATCGGCGCCAACCCGACGGCGGCGCGCCTTTCCGGCATTCCGGTCAAGCGTCGCCTGGTGCTGGTATACGCGGTGAGCGGCGGCATGGCGGGCTTGGCGGCACTGGTCTATCTCGCGCGGCTCAACTCGGCGGAAGCCGATATCGGGGAACCGCTGTTGCTGCCGGCGGTCGCGGCCTGCGTCATCGGTGGCGCATCGCTGTTCGGCGGGGTGGGCACCATCTCCGGTACCCTGGTCGGCGCCCTGATCCTGACGCTGGTGCTGAACGGCATGAACCTGCTGCAGGTGAACGCCAACTGGCAGCCGTTCGTGACCGGCGTGATCGTCCTCGCCGGCGTGTGGATCGACATGGTGACGCGCAAGCGCACCGAAGACAGGTTGTGAGCGGAACGTACATTTGGTCCCTGTTGTATTGACAAGCAAAGGAGAAATCATGAGGCGTAACCTATTGGTCTGTGCGGCGGCTTTGGCTGCTCTGGGTGCATCTGGAACCCAGGCGAGTGGCGAGAAAATCGCGGTTTTCACCAAGAACAATACCAACCCCTACTTCCAGGCCGTTCGGCTGGGCGCGGACTCGGCGGCGAAGCAGATGAATGCGGCCATCACGCATTTCGTGCCGACCAAGCCCGACAGCATCCCCGAGCAGATGAGCCAGATCGAAGACGTGATCGTCAAGAAGCCCGATTCGATCGTGTTCACCCCGGTGGATTACAAGGCCATGGCAGTGGGGGTGGAGAAGATCAACAAGGCCGGCATTCCGGTCGTCAACATCATCGACCGCTCGCAGGGCGGCAAGTTCGTGGCCTTCGTGGGTGCCGATGACTATACGCTGGGGCTTGCGACCGCCCGCTACCTGCTCAAGACGATGGGCGCGAAGGGCAACGTCGTGATCATCGAGGGTGTGCGCGGGTCGCTCACCAGCATCGACCGGGTGCGCGGCTTCCAGCAGGCGCTGAAGGAATTTCCGAACGTGAAACTGCTGGCCTCGCAGCCGGCCAATTACCAGCGATTGCAGGCGCTGCAGGTGATGGAGAACCTGATGCAGTCGTTCCCGCAGATCGACGGCGTGCTCGCCGCGAACGACGCCATGGCGCTCGGCGCGCTCGAGGCGCTGGACGCGGCCAAGCGCAAGGCGCTGGCGACCGGCATCAACGGCACCAAGGAGGCGGTCGACGCCATCAAGGAGGGCCGCATGCTCGCCTCAGGCGACTACAGCGGATTCCTGCAGGGCTGCATAGGCACCATGATCTCGATCCGCAACCTGCGCAAGCAGCCGACGCCGGCCGAATTCATGCTGCCGGCGGTCGTGGTCGACAAGAGCAATTATGGGCCATACGACATCCCTGCCGAGTCGCGCAGTTGCCCCAAATGGGAAGAGGTCGTGAAAAACTGAAGCCCACTCCCGCCTTGCACGCCGCTTCACGCTGTCCGACCGGCCCGGGGTCCGCACCTGGGTCCCGTAAAGCGCAGCGCGAAGTGGATCGTTAAGCCGGCGCCGCAACTGCGGGTTCAGTGCGTGCGCCCGCCGTGAACGGATTCGTAACCCGCCGCTTCGAGCGAGCCGGCCCCGCTCCAGCCCCAGACCAGCACCACGTCTTCATTCGACGTGTTCTTGAAGCCGTGCCAGTGACCGCGCGGCGTAAACACGACATCGCCTTCGCCCGAAGGCTTTTCGCCGTCGTCGGTGTACATCACGCCGCGTCCCTTGACCACGATCCAGAACTCGTCGCAGTTCAAATGCCGATGCCGGTCGTGCCGGGCGCCGGGCGGCAGCACCGTCCAGCCGACCAGCAGCTTGTCCGAGCCGGCGGTCTTCTGATCGATCAGGAACTGCACCTGCATGTTGACCCATCCATCCTT
>Ga0315281_10012610_pt1 | contig 11496 bp, 11 predicted proteins | sample YL17G07_0_MG_FD_204540 | JGI IMG/M metagenome (GOLD analysis project Ga0315281, IMG submission 204540) | Sediment microbial communities from Yellowstone Lake, YNP, Wyoming, USA - YL17G07_0 | ecosystem: Environmental > Aquatic > Freshwater > Lake > Sediment | place: USA: Wyoming | collected... | reverse complement strand
CCCGGGGGACCCCAGAGCAGCATCGAGAAGAGCTCGCCGCGCTCGATCGCCCCGCGTAGCACCGTGCCGGGACCGACGATGTGGTCCTGCCCCACGAACTCGGTGAGCGTCCGCGGCCGCAGGCGCGCCGCGAGCGGCGCCTCGGCGGCCTGATCTTCGTCGGGCAGTGAGAAGAGGTCCATGACTCGTCCTTCGCGTGACGGGCGTGACGCCAGTGTAGCCGTTCGCAGGCACGATTTCTGCTACTATCGCAAGCCATGCGCAAGGTGCTCGTCCTCAACACCACCTACGAGCCTCTCAACGTCTGCTCAGCGCGACGTGCGCTGGTTCTGCTGCTCAAGGACAAGGCCGAGGCGCTCGAGCAGTCGGGAGCGGCGTTTCACTCCGAGCGCGCCGCCTTCCCGGTCCCGCTCGTGATCCGGCTCCGTTCCTACGTCCGCGTCCCTCGGCGTACGACGATGCGCATCACGCGCCGCGCTGTGTTCGCCCGCGACCGACACCGCTGCCAGTACTGCGGCAGCGACCGCCACCTGACGGTCGACCATGTCGTGCCGCGTTCCAAGGGCGGCCTCGACACGTGGGACAACGTCGTCACCTCATGCGCGCCGTGCAACCGCAAGAAGGCGGACCGCGCGCCGCACGTGGCGGGCCTGCGCCTCCTGGCGAAGCCGCGCGCGCCGGAACCGGCGGCGTTCATCCTGCTGCACGTCGAGCAGGTCCACGACGCCTGGCGGCCGTACCTCAGCTTCGCCTCCTGAAGCCTGAGCGTCCCTCGCCGACGAGAAGCGGGAGGCCGGGTGCTATACTCCGCCGCGTGATCATCGACGCCAGCAGAAAGCCGCGCCTGCAGCTCGACGACGCCGAACCGCTCGCGATCGACAGCGCCGAGGTGCAGCGCGACGTCGAGCACTCGACGCTCACCAACATCGTCCGCGACGGCGCCGCCTTCACGCTTCCGGTCGGCGCCCGCATCACGCTCTGGGCGGGGCCCAACGTGGTGTTCGTCGGCAAGGCCGTCGACGAGCACAACGTGCTCGATCTGCTCTCGACCGAGAGCGACGACAAGCTGCGTGGTCACGAGACTATCTAGGCCAGCTCTGGACGAACGACCGTGAAGGGCCTCGTTCTGAGCGGCGGCGCGGGCACGCGCCTGCGCCCTATCACACACACCTCGGCGAAACAGCTCGTCCCCGTCGCCAACAAGCCGGTGCTGTTCTACGGCCTCGAGGCGCTGCGCGCCGCCGGCATCGAGGACGTGGGGATCGTCGTCGGCGATACCCGCGCCGAGATCGAGGCGGCGGTCGGCGACGGTTCCGGCTTCGGGCTCCGGGTGACCTACCTGTCGCAGGAGGCCCCGCTCGGCCTCGCTCACGCCGTCCTCATCGCCGAGGAGTACCTCGGCGACAGCCCATTCGTCATGTACCTCGGCGACAACCTGCTCAAAGAGGGCGTGACGCCGTTCGTGCGCCGCTTCGACGAGAGCCGGCCCGACGCGCTGATCCTGCTGCAGGCGGTCGCCGACCCGAGCTCCTACGGTATCGCCGAGCTCGACGGCGACGGATGCGTCGCGCGCCTCGTCGAGAAGCCGGCGGAGCCGAAGAGCGACCTGGCGCTGGTCGGCGTCTACCTGTTCACGCCGGCCGTGTTCGAGAGCGTGAAGGCGATCAAGCCGTCGGCGCGCAACGAGCTCGAGATCACCGACGCCATTCAGCACATGATCGAGCGCGGCCTGCGCGTCGAACCGCACCGCGTGACCGGCTGGTGGAAGGACACCGGCAAGCTCGAGGACATGCTCGAGGCCAACCGCCTCATCCTGAGCACGCTGGCCGGTGACGTGCGCGGCACGCTCACCGGGACCACGATCGAGGGATCGGTCGCCGTCGGCGAGGGCAGCTTGCTCGAGCGCTGCACGGTGCGCGGACCGGTGGTGATCGGCGCCGGCTGCCGGCTGACCGACGCGTACATCGGTCCCTACACGTCGATCAGCGACGGTGTCGTCGTCGAGCAGGCCGAGGTGGAGCACTCCATCATCCTCGCGAACAGCCGCGTCTCGCGCCTCGGTGCGCGTATGACCGACAGCCTCATCGGGCGCGACGTCGTTATCGCGCGCAGCGAGGCCAAGCCGGTCGCCTACCGGTTCATGGTGGGCGACGCCAGTCAGATCGGGATCCTGTAGGAGGGTGTCGTGATCGAGGGCGTGGCGACCAAGAAGCTCAAGGTGATCCCCGACGAGCGCGGCCGCCTCATGGAGTGCCTGCGCAGCGACGACGACCTTTTCGTCAAGTTCGGCCAGTTCTACATGACCACCACGTTGCCGGGGGTGGTCAAAGGCTGGCACCTGCATCACGTGCAGTGGGACAACATCGTCTGCGTCAAGGGGCTGATCAAGCTCGTCCTCTGCGACCAGCGCGACGGCTCGCCGACGAAGGGGCAGATCGACGAGCTCTTTCTCGGCGAGCACGATCCGCTGCTGGTGCGCGTGCCGCCGGGCGTGTGGCACGGCTGGAAGTGCGTGAGCGTGGACGAGGCCTACATCGTCAACGCCCCAACGGAGGTCTACGTCTACGACGCTCCAGACCAGGACGAACTGCCGCACGACACGCCGAACATCCCGTACGACTGGGGCGTCACGCTGCGCTGACGCGCAGCCGGCCGCCCGATGAAGCCGCCGATCCCCGCCGCCTGACGCCGTGCCGCGCTGGTTCGTCACCGGGGCCGGAGGCCAGCTCGCGACCGCGTTCGAGCGCGTCCTCGAGGGCGAGGTGTTCCTCGCTCGGGAGGCCGCGCTGGACATCCGCGACGCGGATGCCCTGGGCGCGGCCGTGCGCGCCTTCGGCCCCGATGTCGTTCTGCACACCGCCGCGTACACCGACGTCGACGGGGCGGAGACCGACGCGGCGACCGCGGAGGCGGTCAACGTCGAGGGCACGCGCAACGTCGTGCGAGCGGTGCGCGGCTCCCACACCCCTGTCGTCTTCTTCTCCACCGACTACGTCTTCGACGGCGCCAAGGGCCGGCCGTACGTCGAGACCGACCTGGCGGCGCCTCTGAACGTCTACGGGCGCACCAAGCTGGCCGGCGAGGAGATCGTGCTGGGCTGGGTGCGCGGCATGGTGATCCGCACCGCCTGGCTCTTCTCGGAGACCGGCCACAACTTCGTGAAGTCGATCCTCGCCGCGGGCCGCGAGAAGGCAAAGGTCGGCGAGCCGCTGCTGGTCGTCGACGACCAGGTCGGCTCCCCGACCTACGCCGGACACCTCGCGGCGGCCGTCGACGAGGCGCTGCGCCGCGGCGTCGGCCCCGGTCTTTACCACATGGCGGGCAGCGGCTACTGCTCGTGGCACGAGCTCGCCCGCGAGGTGGCCACACTGGCCGGGATCGCCGTGGACGTCGAGCCGATCACGACCGCCGAATCGGGCCGGCCGGCGAAGCGGCCGGCCTTCTCGGCGCTCGCCAGCGAGCGTCCCATCCCGCGTCTCCCGCATTGGGCCGAGGGCGTGGCCGAAGCGGTCGACCGGCTCACGACGCTGGGGTAGGCTGCGGCTGCCGCGCGCCGAAGGAGGCGCGCCCGGCCACCGATCGAACGAGGAGGGGCACGTGCGCATCGTGGTCACCGGAGGCGCCGGGTTCATCGGCTCCAACTTCGTGCGCCATCTGCTGCGCGCCCACGACGACGTCGAGGTCGTCAACCTCGACAGACTCACCTACGCCGGCAACCTCGAGAACCTGCGCGACGTCGAGGGCGACCCGCGCTACGGCTTCGTGCAGGGCGACATCTGCGACGCCGGCGTCGTACGCTCCGCGCTCGCCGGCGCCGACGCGGTCGTCAACTTCGCCGCCGAGACGCACGTCGACCGCTCGATCAGCGACCCGCAGGACTTCATCCGCACCGACGTGCTCGGCACGCACACCCTGCTCGAGGCCGTGCGCGAACTCGGTGTCGGCCGCTACCTGCAGATCTCGACCGACGAGGTCTACGGCTCGATCGCGGAGGGCGCGTTCACCGAGGTCTCCGACCTCGACCCGTCGAGCCCGTACTCGGCGAGCAAGGCCGGGGCCGACCTGCTCGTCCTCGCCTACCACCGCACCTTCGGTACCCCGGTCGTCATCACGCGCAGCTCGAACACCTACGGCCCCTTCCAGTACCCCGAGAAGATCATCCCGCTGTTCATCTCCAACGCCCTCGACGACCAGCCGCTTCCCGTCTACGGCGACGGGCGCAACGTGCGCGACTGGCTCTACGTCGAGGACAACTGCGCGGCGATCGACCTCGTGCTGCGGGCGGGCGAGCCAGGCGATGTCTACAACGTCGGCGGCGGGAACGAGGTCGAGAACCTCGACCTCACCCGACGCATCCTCGAACTCCTCGGCAAGGACGCCGGTCTGATCCGCTACGTGACCGACCGGCCCGGTCACGACCGCCGCTACGCCGTGGACTGCGCCAAGCTGCGCGCGCTCGGCTGGGCGCCGCGGACGGCGTTCGCTGAAGGCCTCGCCGCGACGGTCGCCTGGTACCGCGAGAACCGCGGCTGGTGGGAGCGCCTCAAGTCTGGGGAGTGGCGAGCCTACTACGAGCGACAATACAGAGAGCTCGCCTGACGACGTGACGCCCGCCGGCCTTCGGCCGGCCCGCGGACGACGCGTCGTTCGCCGCGAGCAGCGACCCGCTACTGGACCGTGAGTTCCGCCTTGCTCAGCATGCGCCGGCCCCACGCGAAGTACGTGCGCCAGTAGTCCGACTTGTTCAGCGAGGCGATGGTGACGCCGTCGCTCGAGCCCGTCGAGTGGATGAACCAGCCGTGCCCCATGTACAGGGCGGCGTGGTAGATCGACGACGCCGGCGACGCGGGGCCGTTCGGCCCGAAGAACATCAGGTCGCCCGGCTTCAGATCGCTGCGCGAGATCCGTGGCTTGGCGCTGCGCGCCATATTGCTCGCGCCCCGCTCGTTGGAGCTGATCGGGTACTTGAAATGGATCTTCATGACCCACCACACGAAGCCCGAGCAGTCGAAGCCGCCGTGCTCCTGGTAGCCGTAGGGAGAGTCCTTGCTCGGGTACTCGCCCGCCCAGACATACGGATAGCCGACGTAGGCGAAGGCGAACGTGAGGATCTGGCGCTGCCGCTTGCTGAGCGCGGGCAGTGTGAGCGTGCCGTAGGCGCCCAGTCCGTCGACCTCCCACTCACTCACGGTCAGCGCCTCGCGAAGCATGTAGGCGACCTCCGCCCGATCGATCGCCTCTCTCGGCGAGACCTCCTGCTCCTCGTCGCCGTAGGCGTGGTTGAAGCGAAGCAGCAGGTACCGGGAGGCGACGACGGACGGGAGGTAGCCGGGGACTTTCGGCTTCCAGCCGTCGGTGGGCTCCCAGGTCCCGGAGCGCAGCGCCGGGAGCAGTGACCAATCGTCGCCCGGGTGGAGCAGCCTGACCATGCGGACGACCGCGGTCTCGGCCTTGGCCGCGGTCACGGTCGCGTCCGGGTGGAACCCGTCGCCCGTCACTCCCATGAGTCCGAGCGAGACGGCGATCTGGATGTTCCAGTAGTCGGGGTCCAGATCCGGAACGACGTCGGGGATGTCGATCGGGGTCACCGTGTCGTCCTGGTGCCCGCTGGCGAGCACCAGGGCGCGCGCAAGCTGACGCCGGGTGATCTTGCGCTCAGGTTTGAACGTGCTGCTGTAGTCGTCGAGCACCTTGCGGCCGGCCGGACCGTAGTCCGTGACCCAGTCGATCGCCGCTCGCGCCCAATGACCTCGTGACACGTCGCTGTAGGTCTGGGCGCTCGCGGGCCTCGCCGTCCAGGCGAGGCAGACGAGCACCGCCGCCGTGAGGACGACGAAAGCGATCGCGTGCCGTGTCGGTCTTTCAGCTGTCTGCTTCATGGTCACCCTGTGTCTATCGGCGCGCGATTGGGCGGCTTGAGCGCCGGCCGCTCGCGCCCGGCCGCAGGTCGCCGCCCACGGCGCGGCGCGGCGCACGAGGCGTTGCCAAGACTGGCAACCGCTCAGGTGCAGGAGTCGAGTGCCGATAGCAGAAGGGAGGACCGGCCACGAGGCGCCGTTTGCCGCGCCGGTGACCGCCGCGTAGTATCCGCGGCTGTCCTTCGCGGCCGTATCGATCGCACGCATGGACCCCACCGGACACATCCCCAAGATGAGCATCGGCCCCGCCGGCCGCCGCCGGCGGCGGCGCGGCGCCACTGCGCTTGCCGCGCTCGCCCTGGCGGCCGCTGCCCTTCTCGCCGTGGCTGCGCCGGCTTGGACGGCCACGACCAACGTCACCATGGTCGGTCGCGGCTGGGGACACGGCATCGGCATGTCGCAGTGGGGAGCGTACGGCTACGCCAAGCACGGCTGGACGTACAAGGAGATCCTGAAGCACTACTACACCGGCATCAGCCTGGGTCAGGTCGACAACGCTGTCATCCGCGTGCGCCTGCGGGGGGGAGTCAGTACCGTCAGGCTGACGTGCGCGAACGCCTACGTCGCCGCCATCACCGGGACGCAGCTCAGGATCCCCGGCGGGACGACCGCCGTCGTCACGTGGACCAGCGGGAAGTACAGGGTGACCGCCGGCGCGCTGAGCCAGACGTTCGGCTCGCCGGTCACCTTCAAGCCGACCTCCGGCCAGCTCACGACCGTCACCCCGGACGACTGGGGTAAGACCGGCAAGTACCGCGGCGTGATCCGCGTCTTTCACTCGTCCTCGGGGTTCACGATCATCAACAAGCTGCCGCTGGAGAGTTACCTGCGCGGCGTCGTGCCGTATGAGATGCCATCCTCGTGGCCGGCCGAGGCGCTCAAGGCACAGGCCTGCGCGGCGCGCGCCTACGCGGAGCGGTCGCGCAACCCTGGCGAGGCCTTCGACGTGTACTGCACGACGCGTGACCAGGCCTACGGCGGCATGCGCGGCGAAGCCGCGGGGTCGAACGCGGCCGTCAAGGCGAGCGCCGGCGTCGTGCCCTCCTACAACGGCCAGCCGATCGCCGCGTTCTACTTCTCCACCTCCGGCGGGCACACCGAGAACATCGAGAACGTGTGGCAGACGTCACCCGTGCCCTACCTCAAGGGCGTCGACGACCCGTACGACACCCTCTCACCTCTGCATCTCTGGCCCGAGAACCCGATCGTGCACGGCGCAGCCTGGTTCGAGGACAGACTGGGGACCTATCGCGACGACAACCCGACGGGAGTGAAGGGCAGCCTGCGCACGATCTTCGTCGTCAAGCGCGGCGTCTCGCCGCGGGTGGTCAAGGCGGCCATCGTGGGCACGAAGGGGATGACGTTCGTCTCGGGCGCGTCGCTGCGCTACAAGCTGGCGCTGCGCGATACGTGGGTCGCCTTCACCAGCATGTCGCTCGTCGCCGACGCCACGACTGTGACCTACGGGGTCGGCACGCGCGTGCGCGGCCGCATCTACCCGGCTCTCGACGAAGGAGCGACCGTGACGCTCCGCTACGTCCGTGACGGAGGGTCGGGGTCGCTCACCGTGAGCACGACCCGCCACACGCAGGATCTCGGCTCGGGGTACAAGGCGACCTACTCGACCTACTCCTACGACGCGAAGCCGAACAAGGCGACGACGTACTTCTATGTCTCCGACAAGGCGCGCTCGCCCAAGGTCAAACTGAACGTGCGGCCGGCCGTCTCGATGGAGGCCAGCGCGACGAGCGTCGCGGCGGGAGACGTCGTCAAGTTCAGCGCCAAGACGACGCCGCTGCTGCCCGGCGCGACGGTGTGGCTGCAGACGAAGAGCGGCGGCGCCTGGACGAATGTCGTGAGCGCGGCGTTCAACGCCGACGGCGCCTGTTCGTTCGACTGGACCGCGGTCGCCGGCGTGACCGCGGCACGCTTCCGCGTGCCGGCTACCGCCGGCCTCGTCACCGGCTACAGCTCACCCATCGCGCTGACCGTCACCGACTGACCGCGCCTCAACGGGCGCGACCCGGGCCTGGCAGGGTGAGGCCCGGGTCGCGAGGTGCAGACCCTCCGCGCGACCGGCGGGGTAGGGGCCGGCAGCCGGCGGAGGCTGCGGTGGGGGCATTCGGTCAGTCTGGCGTCAGTCGCCGCCCTTGACCTTCAGCATCTTCTCGCGGTCAGTCGTCTCCCCTGTCGCTCAGGCCAAGGAGCTCCGCCGGCGTGTCCGGGAGTTGGTGGCGAAGGATCTCGCCCTCGACCATGTAGAGCACGTCCTCGGCGATGTTGTTCGCGTGGTCGGCGAGGCGCTCCATATATCGTGCGACGCTGAACAGCAGGACGATGGCGTCGAGGTGGTCGAGGTCGGCGCGCAGTTCGTCCTTGAGCTCCTCAAGGAGCTGTCTGTAGAGCTCGTCGACCTCGTCGTCGGCGGCGAGGAGCTTGCGCGCCTGGACGACGTCCTGCTGAACGAGCGCGTCCAGCACACCCTCGAGGATGCTGCGCACGCGATCGGAGATGACCGGCAACGAGCGCGGGACCGGGACCGGGTACTCGGCCGCGAGCTGCTCGGCACGCTCGGCGACATTGGCGGCGAGGTCGCCGATGCGCTCCAGCTCGCTGTTGATCTTCACGACGGCGATGATGAAACGCAGGTCCTTGGCCACGGGCTGGTAGAGCGCCAGGAGCTTCAGGCACTCCTCCTCGACCTCGACCTCGTTCTCGTCGATCTCGAGGTCGGTGGCGATCACCTTCCGCGCCTTCTGGACGTCGCGCGTCTCGATCGCCTGCACGGCCAGGCGCAGGTTCTCCTCTACGATGGCACCGAGGGCAAGGATCTTGCGCTTGAGCCGCTCGATCTCGCGTTGCAGATGGGTCATGTCGCGTCCTTCCCCGCCGTCAGCTGAAGCGGCCGGTGATGTAGTCCTCGGTCTGCTTCTCTTGCGGGTTCGAGAAGATCTGCGTCGTCGGACCGACCTCGACGATGTGGCCCTCGTAGAAGAAGGCGGTGTAGTCGCTGACGCGCGCGGCCTGCTGCATGTTGTGGGTCACGATGACGATCGTGTAGTTGGCCTTGAGGCTCTCCATGAGCTCTTCGATCTTGGACGTCGCCACGGGGTCGATCGCCGAGGCCGGCTCGTCCATGAGCACGACGTCGGGCTCGGTGGCGATGCAGCGCGCGATACACAGGCGCTGCTGCTGGCCGCCGGAGAGGGCGATGCCCGGCTCGCCGAGCTTGTGCTTGACCTCGTCCCACAGGGCGGAGCGCCTGAGCGCGTCCTCGACCCGGTCCGCAAGCTCAGAACGGTTCAGCTTGTAGTGCTGGCGCAGCCCGTAGGCGACGTTGTCGAACACCGTCATCGGGAAGGGGCTCGGCTTCTGGAAGATCATGCCGACCCTCCGCCGCATCTCGAGGAGATCGGTGCCCGGGGCGAGGATGTTTCGTCCGCCGAACATGATCTCGCCCGTCGCCCGGTGATCGCGGTAGAGCTCGTAGATCCGGTTGTACGTGCGGATGTGCGTCGACTTGCCGCACCCGGACGGGCCGATGATCGCCGTCACCCGGTTCTTCTTGATCTCGAGGTCGTTGTTGAAGAGCGCCTGTTCCTTGCCGTAGAAGAAGTCGAGGCCACGCACCGAGATGATGCTCTCGAGGGAGTCGAAGTCCTCGCCGCCGGTCGCACGCGCCGCCGCCACTTCGCTGGGCGGCGCGACCAGCACGTCCCGCCGCGTGTTCGGTTGCTCTCTCACCTTGGTCCCTACCATTCTTTGCCCCTCTGGAAGATGAGCCGCATGAGCACATTGAGGCCGAGCACAGCGACGATGATCAGCAGCGCTCCGCCCCATGCCAATTCCTGCATTCGCGAGTAGGGCATGCCGGAGAAGTCGTACACGGTCTTCGTGAGGTTGGCGGTCGGTCCGCCGAAAAACCCCTCCGGGCCGAAGAGCCCGTTCAGCCAGTACGGGCTGCTCAGGGCCGTCAGGAGGAGCGGCGCGGTCTCGCCGGCGACGCGCACGGTCGCCAGGACGGCGCCGGTGATCAGGCCGCTGCGCGCCGCACGGATGACCACGCCCAGCGTCACGCGCCAGCGCGGCACGCCCATGGCCAGCCCCGACTCGCGCAACTCGTTCGGCACCAGGTTGAGGATGTCCTCGGTCGTGCGCGCCATCACGGGGAGCATGATGAAGGCCAAGGCGATCGACCCCGCCATACCCGAGTAGTGCTGCAGAGGCTTGACCAGCGCCGCGAAGACGAACACGCCGACGACGATCGAGGGGATTCCCATGTTCACGTTGGCGACCATGCGCACGCCGGTCGCGATGCGCCCGTTGCGGCCGAACTCGGCCAGCCAGACACCGCCGAGGAAGCCCACGGGCAGGGCGATGAGAGCCGCGACGAACGTGATCACCAGCGTGCCGAGAATCGCGTTGCCGAGCCCGCCGCCCTCCTCGCCGACCACTGGAGGCAGCTCGGTGAAGAACGCCCAGTCGATCGCGCCGATGCCGCGGCGTACGACCTCGAAGACGATGAGCAGCATGACCGCTATGCCGAACGACGCGGCCACCCAGGCCGAGACCTTGATCAGGGCGTCGACGGTCTTGCGGCGCGCGTGCGAGCGCGGGCGCAGGGCCGCGAGGTCGGACGGCGCGAGAGGCGGGCCGGGCCGGCCGGAAGGCGGAGATGCCGGCGACGAGGCGCTCATGCCCGTCCCCCCGTGGTGCGCCGCGCGCGCCTCAGCCATATCTGGGCCAGCACCTGGAACACCATCGTGATGGCGAACAGGATGAGGCCCATGTAGATGAGGGCGCTGATGTCGAGCTTGGTCGTCGCTTCGTTGAACTGAAGGGCGATGAGCGAGGCGACCGTCGTGCCGGGGTCGAGAAGCGAACGCGGCACGGTGAGGAAGTCGCCGCCCACCAGGTAGGCGACCGCCATCGTCTCGCCGAGCGCGCGGCCGAGACCGATGAACGTCGCCCCGACGATCCCGCTGAGGGCGTACCGCAGGCTGATCTTGCGCAGCACCTCCCAGGTCGTCGAGCCCATGCCGTAGCCGGCCTCCTTGGTGACGCGCGGCACCATGAGAAGGACGTCGCGCGAGAACGCGGTGATGAACGGAAGGATCATCACCGCGAGCACGAGGCCAGCCGTCAGGATCGAGAAGCCGCCGCCCTGGAACGTCGGGCCCGGACGAAGGAGGGGAAGCTCGCCGAGCCAACTCCCCGTCACCCACGGCGCGACGCGCTCCTGCATGAACGGCACGAGCACGAAGAGGCCCCACATACCGAAGATGATGCTGGGGATCGCCGCAAGCATCTCGACAGCCGTACCCAGCACGCGGGCGACGCGCGGCGGCACGAGTTCTGTGAGCAGGAGTGCGATGACGAGCGCCAGCGGCAAGGCGATCACCATCGCGACCATGGTCGTCATCACCGTGCCGGCGAGCGCCGCGAGCGCCCCGTAGCTGCCGCTGCTCGGCGACCAGGCCACGGTCGTCAGGAAGCTGAGACCGAGCTCCTTGATCGCCGTCCACGAGTTGAAGACGAGCACTCCTGCCAAGGCGAACATGGCGATCGCGACGGTGAG
>Ga0315281_10012609_pt1 | contig 11496 bp, 9 predicted proteins | sample YL17G07_0_MG_FD_204540 | JGI IMG/M metagenome (GOLD analysis project Ga0315281, IMG submission 204540) | Sediment microbial communities from Yellowstone Lake, YNP, Wyoming, USA - YL17G07_0 | ecosystem: Environmental > Aquatic > Freshwater > Lake > Sediment | place: USA: Wyoming | collected... | reverse complement strand
TCCCAAGCTCCAGCTTGGGAACGGGGTTGTGAGCCCAAGCTCCGCTTGGGCACCTTACCGATTATTACCATAGATTCATTACTTAGCCGATCATAGCAAAGCAGAAGCTTTGCCTCCAAGTGGGTTCCCAAGCAGGAGCTTGGGAACCAGAAAAATATATCCATCCATCCATCCAGAGATTCTTGGTGGCACCGGCTTTCCAGCCGGTGCAGGCGCAGGCTGAAGCCTGCGGCTACACAGGGGCCTCTCCTGCCAATAATTCAGCTATTTAGGCGGATAGGTGACGGTGGCGCCCGCAACCCGGGCAAAGGCGGTGAGGCGGTGGGGTTGGCTGCCCCCCGGTCCCAGCAGGTGCTCCACCTGGAAGTCCCGCACCGTCAGCGCGTCGGCAATCAGGGACCGATGGCAGCGCCAGGGGACGGCTTCCGCGCACATCAGCCCGATGGGGGCTTTTTCCGCCAATTCCATCAATTTCTGAAGAGCTTCGGCAAACTCCGGGGTCTGCATGTAGTCGGCAAATCCCCGGAAAGAAGCATTGCGCCACCCCCGGTTCGGCGAAGCGGCTTTGGGGTGGCGCAGCCCACCCAGTCCGGGCAGGTGCACGTACCCCAGGCCCGCGGCCTGCAGGTTTCCCGGCAGGCTCTCACGGTTGTATTGCGGATTGTGCCGGGAGCGGGGCACGGTGCGCACATCCGCTACCCTGGCCACCCCATGGGCCTTGAGGATGCCGATGAATTCCTCCAGGGGCCGGGTGGAATGCCCGATGGTGAAAACCACAGGCCGTTTTGCGTCTTTAAGAATCATGTGCGCGATTTTTGCGGGAAGGACCGGAGGACCGGTAGCGCAGGGGTCCCCGCCTGCGTCCCCGCCCTGGGCACGGCAAGCCGTGCCCCTACAACTCCCCTGCCCCACCCCTTTTAGGAGCCCCTTAAGAGATTGGGGGAGGATTGTAAATGGAGCCGAGCCCCTTAGCCCCCTCCCCCAACATCCTGTAAGTATCCATCCTCCGCCAGGCCGTCCAGGAGGAGGTAGAAGTAGATAAGGCCGCCGTAAGGTTGCCAGGGTCCCAGAAGCCGGCGCACGCCATCGTAGTCCAGGGGGCCGGCGTAACCCAGCCAGCGGGCCAGTTTTTGCCGAGCGCCCACGTCGTCGCCGGGAAACAGGTGCCAGCGGCCCAGGCCCCGGAGCAGCGCGTATTCGGCGGACCACCGCCCCACCCCTTTGATTTCCGCCAACCGTTTAATGGCGGCCTCATCGTCCAGCCGGGCCAGGGCCTCCAGGTCCACGGTCTTCTCCACCAGACCCAGGGCCAATTCGATGATAAAGCGCCCCTTGTTGCGACTATAGCCCAGAACGCGAAAATTTTCCGGGGTCAATCCGGCCAGGTCCTGGGGCCTGGGAAAGCTGACCGGCTGGGGCAGGTGCAAATCCAGGGGCAGCAGGGATGATCTTTGGGGTTGGGGTTTGAGGTTTTGCGGCGCCTCCCGGCCTTGGGCTTCGGGGGCGCCCCCGAAAATTTTCTGGAATTTTTTGGCAAAAATCTCTGGGGGCCGATCAGAGGGAACCGGCGCACCGGACCCGTCAGGGTCGCTGGGAAAACCCTCGCCGCAAACCGCGGCCAGGCGGTTAAGCAGATGGATACCCAGGCTGAGGCTGAGCTGCTGGCAGGCGAAGGCGTTGACCAGGGCCTCAAATAACGTGGGAAAGCGGGGGGGCTTGAGACCGCGAAATCTCCGGGAGAGTTGGGCAAACCGGGGATAGTTCTCGGCAAAGCGATAAGACCCGCTCAGATCCACCTCCAGGCCGAGCATGCGGGTCAGGGTGGCCCGCAAAACCTTTTCCGTTTCCGCCTCCGGCGGCGCCCCGGGGACGGTGACCAGGAGTTCCGGGCTCCCGGGGGAGCCGGTTTGGCTCACCTCAACTTCCACAGGCGTCTCCCCCAGGGCCAGGACCCGGCGGTAGGTGCGGCCGTCCCAGCGATCCACGAGATTATGGGCCCGGCGGCGCAGCGCCCAGACCGTCAGGTCCAGGCGGAAGGGGGCCGCCGGTTTCATCTTGAAGGAGAGCCGGCGCATGGGAGTTATGTTGCGATGAATCTGCATTGAAAAGTTCTTATAAATTGGTGACACAGGCGTCTCGCCTGTGCATTTAGGGGCGATGTGCGGACAGCCCCTGCACGGCGGGCGAGGACGCCCACCTTACCATCTTTCCATAATTTGTGGGTGGGCCAAGGGTCCATGCATGACTGGTCTGAAAAGTTTTTGAGATTATGTGGGACACCCGCCCTCGGGTGTCCGTCCCTACGCCGCCGAGGGCGGCGGCGCTACATTTTCTTGGTTTATGGGTGAGCCGATGGCTCAGGTTTAACTGCCCTGAAAAGTGCGTGACGGGGATGATTTGGGCAACGGGCCCGCCGTGCCTTACGTCTATTACCCATTGATAAGGTGGGACCCCGAGGCAGGAATGTCAAGCAGCGGCGGCGATGGTAATACCTTGATTTAAGTGATCAAGAGGGTTTGGAAAGCTTATCGACAGGAAAACCGGGAATCGGCAGCCTGATTTCCTAAAAATCTCCTCGGCCGCAGGCTAACAGCCGCAACCGCCAAACATTTATTTGACAATCCGGTCTTTAAGATGATAAAAATTAACATTAATTCAGGACCTAGAGCTTGGATCCGGTCTGAGACGGACTGAGACTCGAAGAGGGGCTCTCCACTCCAGAGAATCGGTCTGGAGTTTTTTTATGCAGTCAGTGATTGCTCCTCTGGAGATGCAGTCCCTGGCCCGACAGTGGTGGGCCCAGGGACTCAAGATTGCCCTGGTGCCCACCATGGGATACCTGCACCGGGGCCATCTCAGCCTGATGGAGTATGCCCGGGGGGTTGCCGACCGGTTGGTGGTGAGTCTTTTTGTCAACCCTACCCAGTTCGGGCCTTCTGAGGATTATCAGCAATATCCCCGGGACCTGGAGCGGGACGCCGGCCTGATCCGGGAGGTGGGAGCTGATGTCCTGTACCACCCCGGGGTGGAACAGATGTACCCCGACGGCTACCAGACCTATGTGTCGGTGGAAGGAATTACCCAGGGGCTGTGCGGCGCTTCCCGGCCGGGACATTTCCGGGGCGTGGCCACCGTGGTGTTGAAACTGTTCCACCAGGTGCAGCCCCACACCGCCGTGTTCGGCGAGAAGGACTACCAGCAACTGGTAGTCATCCGCCGCATGGCGGCCGATCTCAACCTGGCCGTGGCAGTGGTGGGCCGGCCCATAGTGCGGGAGCCGGACGGCCTGGCCATGAGTTCCCGCAATGCTTATTTAAATGAAGAGGAGCACCAAGCCGCCCTGTGCCTCTACCGCGGCATCTTGGCGGCCCGGGAGCTGGCCGCGGCCGGGGAGAATTCCCGGGAAAAACTTCTAGAGGCAGTTCGACGGATTATTGCCCAAACCCCCCATACCCGCATCGATTACGTAGCCCTGGTGAACCCGGAAACCCTGGAGGAGGTGGAAACTCTCCAGGGTGAAGCCCGGCTGGCCCTGGCCGTGTGGGTGGGGAAGACCCGCCTCATTGATAATACCCTGCTGACGGAGACTCAGTCATGTTGCGTGTAATGCTGAAATCCAAGATCCATCGGGCCACCATCACCCAGGCCAACCTGCATTATGAGGGTTCCCTGACTGTGGACGCGGAGCTGATGCGGGCCGCGGATATCCTCCCTTACGAAATGGTGCACATTTACAACATTACCAACGGCGCCAGGTTCGAGACTTACGCCATTGAGGGGGAGGCCGGCAGCGGCGTGATCTGCCTGAACGGCGCCGCCGCTCGCAAGGGCGTGCCCGGGGACCTTATCATCATCACCACCTATGCCACTTACAGCGCCGAAGAACTGGAGCGGTACCAACCTAAAGTGGTCCTGGTGGATGCCAATAACCGCCTTCAAGAAACCCGTCCCGCCGAAAAACCTTTGGCTTTTTTCTCCCTTCGCAGTTAAAATTTAAAAATTTTGCCGGAAAGGTTTCCTGCCGGCCCGATTTTTTCCATGTAAAGGAGTCGAAGGATGTCCAAACCAGATTTTCTTTTCACCTCGGAGTCGGTGACCGAGGGTCATCCGGATAAGGTGGCGGACCAGATTTCGGATGCCATCCTGGATGCCATTATCGCCCAAGACAAATACGCCCGGGTGGCCTGCGAGACCCTGGTGACCACCGGCCTGGCCATGATCGCCGGGGAGATCACCACCACCGCTTATGTGCATATGCGGGACATCGTCCGGGAAACCATCAAGGAGATCGGTTACAACGACTCTTCCATGGGCTTTGATTGGGAAACCTGCGGCGTGCTCGTGTCCATCGACAAGCAGTCCCCGGATATTGCCATGGGCGTGGAAGGCCGGGGCCTGACTCCGGAGCAAGGGGCCGGGGACCAGGGTTTGATGTTCGGCTACGCCTCTGATTCCACCGAGGCCCTGATGCCCATGCCGATCTGGTATGCCCACCGGTTGGCCGAACGGCTGGCCAAGGTCAGAAAGAACGGCACCCTGCCGTTCTTACGGCCGGACGGCAAGACCCAGGTGACGGTGCGTTATGAAAACGGCGAACCCAAAGCGATCCATACCGTGGTCGTCGCCGCCCAGCATAATCCTGATGTGGGCTATGAGACTCTCAAAGAAGCCATTGTCGAAGAAGTCATCAAGAAAACCATCCCGGCCAATTTGCTGGAGCCCACCACCAAGTTTTTGATCAACACCACCGGCCGCTTCGTGGTGGGGGGACCCCTGGCGGACTGCGGCGTGACCGGCCGCAAGATCATCGTGGACACTTACGGCGGCCGGGGGTACCATGGCGGCGGGGCCTTTTCCGGCAAGGACCCCACCAAGGTGGACCGGACCAGTTCCTATATGCTGCGCCACGTAGCCAAAAACGTGGTGGCCGCCGGTCTATCCCGGCGCTGCGAAGTGCAGGTGGCTTACTCCATCGGCCTGCCCGATCCCCTTTCCATCGTTTTATACACTTATGGCAGCGGTGTCCTGCCCGATGACAAGCTCCTCGACATCGTTAAAAGCACCTTTACTTTCAAACCCGCGGCCATGATCCAATACCTGGATATGCAGCGCCCCATCTTCAAAAAGACTGCGGCCTACGGGCATTTCGGGCGCACCGACCCGGATTTCACCTGGGAATACACCAACAAGGTGGATATCTTGCGAGAAAAGGCAGGACTGAAGAAATGAGTGTGGCCATCAAACCCAAAGTACAGGGACAGGAAGTCATGGAATACGACGTCAAAGACATAAACCTGGCCGACAAGGGGCGCCTGCGGGTGGAATGGGCCCGCCGGGAGATGCCGGTCCTCAATTCCATCTCCGAACGCTTCGCCCGGGAAAAACCTCTGCAGGGCTTGCGCATCACCGCCTGCCTGCACGTCACCACCGAAACCGCGGCCCTGGCGGCCACCCTGAAGGCCGGGGGCGCCGACCTGCGCCTGTGCGCCTCCAACCCCTTGAGCACCCAGGACGATGCCGCGGCCTACCTGGTAAAGCACGAAGGCATCCCGGTCTTCGCCATCAAGGGCGAGGACGGCGACACTTATTACCGCCACATCCACCAGGCCCTGGCACTGCGGCCCCAGGTGACTATGGACGACGGCGCCGACCTGGTCTTCACCCTGCACACCCAACGCCAGGAATTGCTGCCCGAAGTCCTGGGGGGCACCGAGGAGACCACCACCGGGGTCATCCGCCTCAAGGCCATGGCCAAGGACGGGGTGCTGCGCTACCCCATCATCGCCGTCAACGACGCCTTGACCAAGTACATGTTCGACAACCGTTACGGCACCGGCCAGAGCACCATGGACGGCATCATCCGGGCCACCAACCGCCTGATGGCCGGAGCCATCTTCGTGGTGGCCGGCTACGGCTGGTGCGGCCGCGGCCTGGCCATGCGGGCCCGGGGTCTGGGCGCTCGGGTCATCGTCACCGAGGTGAACCCCCTGAAGGCCCTGGAGGCCTTGATGGACGGCTATGAAGTCCTCCCCATGGCCGGGGCCGCCAAGATCGGCGACATCTTCTGCACCCTCACCGGGGACATCAACGTCATCCGGGAAGAGCATTTCCTGGTCATGAAGGACGGCGCCATTCTTGCCAATTCGGGCCACTTCAACGTGGAAATCGATATTCCCGCCCTGGAGCGGGTCAGCACCGCCACCCGGCCCATCCGGGACTTTGTGGAAGAATATTCCCTGAAAAGCGGCAGATGCCTCTACCTCCTGGGCGAGGGCCGGCTGGTGAACCTGGCCGCGGCCGAAGGCCACCCCTCCGCGGTGATGGACATGAGCTTCGCCAACCAGGCCCTGGCCGCAGAGTTTATTTCCAAAAACCACCAGAAATTCAAAAAACAGGTCTACCCGGTTCCGGAAGAGATCGACAGAGAGATCGCCCGCCTGAAACTGGCGGCCATGGGCGTGGAAATCGACACCCTCACCCCGGAACAGGAAAAATACCTGGCATCCTACGATTTGGGGACTTAATTTGAAGGCGTTGGGGGAGAGGGCAAAGGGGCGCAGGCCCACTTACAATCCTCCCCCAAACCCCCTCCCCCAATCCCTTAAGTTTCGGCCGGGGGAGGGGCGGGCCAATAGCCCGCCCCTCCCCCGGTCACTTAAAGGGGGTTGGGAGGGAAGCGTGGGGGCACGGCTTGCCGTGCCCAGGGGGGACGCAGGCGGGGAGGCCTGCGCCCCTTAGCTCCCCCGGCCCTCCCCTCAAATATCCTTCGAAAGGACGGCGCTATGGCTGCCATCAAATTCGGGACCTCCGGTTGGCGGGGCATTTTGGCGGAAGATTTCACCTTTCCCAATGCCCGGTTGGTCTGCCAGGCCATTGCCGAATATCTCCAGGGAGAGGGATTGGCGGGCCGGGGCGTGGTCATCGGCTATGACACCCGGTTCCTGTCGGAGGTCTTTGCCGCCGCGGCCGCAGAGGTGATGGCCGGAAACGGCATTGCCTGCTATTTTACCGAGCGGGACACCCCCACGCCGGTGGTCAGTTTCGCCATCCGGGAGGGTGGGCGGGCCGGCGGGATCAATATTACGGCCAGCCACAATCCCCCGCAATATAACGGCGTCAAGTTTTCTCCGGCCAGCGGCGGCCCGGCCCTGCCGGAAGTCACCAATCCCATCGAGTCCCTGATCAATCGACTTTCCCCTGAGGCCATCAAGCTCATGCCCCTGGACCAGGCCCGGGCCCGGGGGCTGGTGAAAAATATCGATCCTCGGGGCGACTTTTTCCGGCACCTCAAAGACCTGGTGGATGTTTCGGCCCTGAAGCGCTCGGGCCTGAGGGTGGTGGTGGATGCGCTTTACGGCACCGCCCGGGATTATCTGGATGCTTTTTTGAAAGATGCCGGCGTGCAGGTGGAGTTGCTGCACGGCTCCCGGGACCCCTATTTCGGCGGCCACCGGCCCGAGCCTTCCCGGGAATTCCTGGGGGAGCTGTCCGCCCGGGTCAAGGCCTCCGGCGCCAATCTGGGGTTGGCTGCGGATGCCGACGCCGACCGGTTCGGGGTGATGGACGCCTCCGGCGAGTACCACGAGGCCAACGAAATCCTGGCCCTGCTCTTTGATTATCTCATCGAGACCCGGGGCTGGCCCGGTGGCGTGGCCCGCTCGGTGGCCACCACCCATCTCCTGGACCGGGTGGCGGCTTACCATGACCGGCCCGTTTTTGAGACCCCGGTGGGCTTTAAATACCTGGGGCAATATATTCTCAATAATCAGGCCGTGATGGTGGGGGAGGAGAGCGAAGGTTTCTCCATGCGGGGCCATCTCCCGGAAAAGGACGGCATCCTGGCCTGCCTGATGGTGGCGGAAATGGTGGCCCGCAAAGGCAAGGACCTGCCGCAGCTCCTGGAGGAGCTTTTTGACCGGGTGGGGCCGGTTTATACGCTGCGACTGAACCTTTCCCTGGCGTCGGCAGCCAAGGAGCGGTTGCTCTCCCGCCTCAAGACCAACCCCCCGGACCGCTTTGCCGGCCTGGCCGTCACCAAGCATATCACCATCGACGGCCACAAGTTCATCCTGGAAAACGGCAGTTGGGTGTGCTTCCGGCCCTCGGGCACGGAACCGGTGGTGCGCTTTTACCTGGAGGCTTCCACCAACAAAGGGCTGGAGCGCCTGAGAAAAGCCGGAGAGGCTTTGCTGAAAGAAGTGTAGGGTGCGCTCTGCGCACCATTCATTTTTCCAAGAACTACGGCGGCGCCAATTATGCGCGGATCGCCTTCGTCAACTCTTGGTCTTTGCTGAAGGCTGACTGCTGACAGCTTGGTTTTGCCTGGGATTGAATTCGTTAGATAAATCCAGGAACATGGGTGATAATATTAAATAAAACATGCCGGCCCTGACCTTTCCCTACCTCCTGCAAGCGGCCCTGATGGCCGTGGTGCTCCTCTTTTCCGTCATTGTCCATGAAGTGGCCCACGGCTACGTGGCCTTGCTGAACGGGGACCCCACGGCGCGGCTGCTGGGGCGCATCACCCTTAACCCGGTCCCCCATATTGACCTCTTCGGCACCATTCTGCTTCCCCTGATTCTCCTGATGACCCACGCCGGCGTCCTCTTTGGCTGGGCCCGGCCGGTGCCGGTAAATCCCCAAAACTTTCGCCACTACCTCTGGGGGGAAGTTTCCGTCAGCGCCGCCGGACCCTTGAGCAACCTGGCCCTGGCGTCTCTTTTTGCCTATCTGCTGCGGCTGTCCGGGGGAAATCCCGGCCTCGCCTTTCTGGCCTATTACGGCTGCACTATTAATATCTTTTTGGCCCTTTTCAACCTGGTGCCCATTCCCCCCCTGGACGGTTCCCACATCCTGGCGGCCATCCTGCCGCCCAACCTCGCCCGGCAATACCGGTATCTGGAAGCCGTGGGCTTTGTCCTCATCCTCATCCTGTTTTACAGTGGCGTGCTGGGAGCTGTTATCATGCCCTTTTACCGGCGGATTGCCATTTTTTTGATGGGATTGGGATAAAGCGGCGCCTCAATTAGCCCCATCTTGCTTTGATCAAAAATTTGTGGAAATTGTTTCTGCTTCGAAAAGTTCGTGCAGGGCATTATCCGGGCACGGCAAGCCGTGCCTCTACGGAACTGCTTTCGAACTGGCCTATGGAACGTAGGGTGCGCACCGCGTAGCACCAGATCGCGCCCAAGGCGGGCACGGAGGCCCGCCCCACCGAACTTTTCATAATTTACGGGTGGGCCAAAGGCCCATGAATGACTGCCTTGAATAGTACTTCTAAATTGGTGGCACAGGCGTCTCGCCTGTGCATGTAGTGGCGATGCGGACCGCCCCTGGACGGCGGGCGGGACGCCCGCCCTACCGATATTTTCAGGCTTTATGGGTGTGCCCAGGGTTCATGAACCACCGCCTTGAAAAGTTCGTGATGGGCATTATACGGGCACGGCTTGCCGTGCCCAATCAAAACGTTCTTGGTTCCCGGGTGGCCGAAAGCTCATGAATGACTGACCTTAAAAGCGGAGATGTAGAGTGCGCACCGCGCCCCAAATTGGCTGGTGGCGGGCCCGAAGGCCCGCCCCCCCGAACTTGGCAACTCTTCCCGTAGATCCCGGATATCCCTCCGACCAGGTCCATGCCCGTGCCAGGTCCCAAACCTTTACAAAGTGGGATTTTCCCAAGCGCGGCAATATGCTATGATTAATCGTGATGATGATGAGAAACAAAGTCGGATTCAAACTCATCGGGGTCAATCTGCTCTCCCTGCTGGTGGCCCTGGTGGGATTGCTTTTCGTGATGCAATACCTGGCCACCACGCTGATCCTGGATTGGCACCGGCAGCGGGTGGAACTGGTGGCCCGCCTGGTATTGGCGGAATACCTGGGCAAAATCCAGCGGGTGGAGCAGGCCGCCAACCTCCTGGCCGACAACCCCAATTACGGGGAGTTGCTTGCCGCCGGGAACGTGGAGACGTTACGATCCCTGGTCAGTCCCATGATGCAGACCACGGGGCTGCAGATCCTCACCATTACCGACCATCAGGGAGTAATCCAGGTCCGGGCCCACGACCCCGCGGCCATCGGCATCAATATCTCCAGCAACCCCCTGGTGCGGGCCGGTCTTAAGGGGAAACAGGCCACCCGCATGACCCAATGGCAGGACACCATTTCCCTGAGCGCCTCCGCCCCTATTCACTATCAGGACCGGGTGGTGGGGGTGGTGCTCACCGGGGTCATGATCGACCGCAAGTTCGTGGAATCCCTGTCCCGGCCCGGCGCCGCAGTGGCCATCTTTTTTGGGAATCGCCTGGTGGTCAATTCTTTTCAGGGCCTGGCGGAAAATTCCCTGACGGAACTCACCAAGTTTAAGGATCTGGCCGCCAAGACTCCCGGTAACACCGAGCGGGTGCAGAGCCTGCAATTGGGGGATCAGCCCTTTACCATCACCTACCTGCCCCTGGAAGAAGAGGAAAAACCCTGGGAAAACTTGATCGTGGTGGGAATCAGCCGCAAGGAATTGGACCTCACGATTCGCACCCTGAAGCTGGTGATTTTCGGCGTGGGCGGGGCCAGCGCCCTGATCGGCGCGCTCCTTACCGTCTGGCTCTCCTGGGGGATGCGCCGCCAAATCGGCTACCTGGCCGAGGGTACCCGGCAGGCCGCCCGCCAGGAACTCGCCGGAGACATCCAGGTGACCAGCCGGGATGAATTGGGGGAACTGGCCGAATCCTTCAACACCATGACCCGGGCCTTGCGGGAAAAGACCAGGCTGCTGGAAGAAGAAAGGGACCGCATCGCCGCCAACGCCGATTTCCTGTCCATGATCGTGCACGATATCAAGGCGCCCCTCACCGGGGTGCGCCTCACCATTGAGGCCCTCGAGGATGAAACCCTGCCTCCGGAAATCCATCGCAAGCTCCAGGGAATCATCCAGCGAAGTGAGGGGTTGCTATTGCACCTGCAAAATGTCCTGGATCTCAGCCGGTTTGAATCCGGGCGTCTGGCCTTGCGGGCCGAGGCGGTGCCCCCGGCCTTCATCATTCAACGGCTGCTCCATCATTTCAGCCCTCTGGCCCAACACCAGGGCGTCAGTCTGGAGGCGAGGCTCGCCTCGGAACTGCCCTCCATCCTGGCCGATGAACCTTCCCTGGAACGGGTGCTGTCCAATCTCCTGGTCAACGCCCTGGCCGCCACCCCCCAGGGGGGCCAGATCTGGATCGAAGGTCAATTCCTGGACGGCTCGAACCACGGGGAGGTGGAAATCACCGTGGCCGACACCGGCTGCGGCCTCAGCCCGCAGGACCAGGAGCACCTATTTGAAAAATACCGCCTGGACCGGAAAAAGGCCGACAGTTCGGGGCTGGGCCTCTATATCTGTAAAACCCTGGTGGAAGCCAACCGGGGACGCATCTGGGTGGACAGCGAACCCGGCCGGGGCAGTCGCTTCCACCTGACCCTCCCCGCCCAGGGTGGGGAGGGATGAGGAGTAGTTTTTTGGGGA
>Ga0315281_10012608_pt1 | contig 11496 bp, 10 predicted proteins | sample YL17G07_0_MG_FD_204540 | JGI IMG/M metagenome (GOLD analysis project Ga0315281, IMG submission 204540) | Sediment microbial communities from Yellowstone Lake, YNP, Wyoming, USA - YL17G07_0 | ecosystem: Environmental > Aquatic > Freshwater > Lake > Sediment | place: USA: Wyoming | collected... | reverse complement strand
TCGCGCGCGATGGTCAGCGTTTCGTCGATCGCTTCGAGCAGACGGTTGCCCTCGCTGCGCATGTGCGAGATGTACATGCCGCCCGACTGCGACGCGACTTTCGCGAGCTCGACGAGCTCGTCGGTCTTCGCGAACACGCCGGGAATGTAGATGAGTGCGGTGGTGAGGCCCATCGCGCCCTCGTCCATGGCGCGGCGCACGTGGCCGCGCATGCGCTCGAGCTCTTCCGCGGTGGGTGGACGATTGTCGAGGCCGATCTCGTTCGCGCGAACGGTCGCCGCGCTGACGAACGACGCGACGTTGGTCGAAATCCCGCGCGCGACCAGATGATCGAGGTATTCACCGAGCGTGTTCCAGGCGATGTTGAACTTGATGTCGCCCTGGCGCTCCATCTGGTCCGTCTTCATTTGCTCGGTGATTGGCCCCATCGAGCTTTCGCCGAACACTTCGAGGGTCACGCCCTGCCGCAGCGCGCCCTGCGAGCGGCCGTCTGCGATGAGCGACGTCTCGGAGTGGCTGAGCATGTTGATGAAGCCGGGCGCGACTGCGAGCCCCGTTGCATCCACTTCGTCGCGCCCACGATCGGCGGCAAGATCACCGATGGCGGCGATCCGATCGTCGAGGATGGCGAGGTCGCCCACCTTCCCCGCGGCGCCGGTGCCGTCGTAGATCGTCCCGTGCCGGATGACGACGTCGTACTTCGGCGCCGGCGGCTTCGCGCAACCGGCGAGCACCGGGGCGATGAGGGCGAGAACGACAAGAAACTGTTTCATGAAATGTCCAGCCGGATTCATCCACATTTCCGTCACTGGGGCACACGGCCCTGCCGTTGGAGCCGCTATTGGACTCAGCCCGCAGGCCAATCGCGTCGCCGGAAGCGGCTTCGAGTTCCAGAGCGCGGTCCCGCTTTGTTATGCCTCAACACGAAGCACCTGCCCCGGTTGGATGGCCGCGATCGCGGTCAACGCCGCGGGAACAAGAGGGAGCAGGTCTTCGAGCGCATTGCTCGCGGCGCGAAGTACGACGACGCCCAGGCGCCGCCTCGAGATATTCTGCTGAAACTCCAGGCTCTGGTCGCCAGTCAAGAATACCGAGAACCCAGCGGCCTCGGCTTGCGTGAGCAAGGCCCCATTCGTGAGACCCGCCCACGATTCCTGCTGGACGGTGCGAGCGTCGTGGCCGACCAGGTACGGCGCGAGCTGCCGGGGCAGTTGCTCATCGAGCAGAATGCGCACGGGCACTCACGGCTTCGTGGGCCGCTTCCAACGCGGCCACTGCCTGCTCTCGAGAGACGGTAGGAAATGAGTCGAGGAATTCGTCGAGGCTGTGGTTCCGTTCAAGGTAGTCGATCAGGTTGCGGAACGGCACCCGGGTTCCCACAAACACGGGCGTGCCGCCCAGAATCTCCGGATCGCTGTGAATAACGGTCGCAGTGCTTGGCATGTCCGGCCTCTTCCTCTTCGATTCTAGCGCCACACCCGCACTGAGGCATAGCGCTCCGCGCCGAGCCGCGCGCCTCAATCGCGAGCGTAGCACCCAACGGCGGGCGCGGCGGCTCCAGCGTTGTTAGGCGACGTTCTGCATCTTGTTCGCATAATCACGGCCCGAAGTTGGCGGGGGGAGAGGTTTACCGTCCTGGTGACAAAGCGCAATGGCTTCTTCTACAACGTGGCACAGTTGCTCGAAGACGGCTCTTTCATCCGGGCCGTGGCACCCACCGTACAATAATCCTGGAGAGCTTCCAACAAAGCACTGGTCCTCTTCCGACCACTCGACGATCTTCGCGTACCTTGCACTTTCCTTTCATGATTGTGACTCCTCGACGGCGTGTTTCACCGCGCGAACTTGGTAGTGCTTCGCATCGTCGCCAAGTTTCGGTGGCTGCCTTTTCCGCCGCGATTGACGAAACCCGCGCGCTCGAGCGCGGTGACAAGGTCCCTCACCTTCTCCGGCATAAAATCACCGTTTGAATATTTCGTCGCATAACCGTTTGCGCTCAGCCGCGGCGCCTCAGTCGCGTCGGCGCCGTCGGCTGCAGCGCATGGTTGGGCGGCACTACCGCTATTTTTCTTTGCTGTCGTTCGGCACTGCGTCCAAAGGCGATTCCAAGGCAATGAAAAGGACACATGGGACGGCGCTTGCGCAGAAGCCCCTGTGTGGTCGTTTGGCGGGACCGTACGCATAAGTCCCCGATCTGAGAACCGCCGTCTTCTGACCGTCATAGGTGACATGAAGCTCGCCTGCTACCAGCACCATGCGCTCTGCCGAAGTGTGCCAATGAAGCGGGAGGGTCGACTTGGCGGGCACTTTAAGGAACACGTCGACGTTGTCTTTTGCAGGGTCGCCGTGAAGAACGGCGATGCCGCATCCTTTGGGCAAGAACGGCGGGCAGGGCCCCCACTTAAGCTGCGCATCATGGGCAGTCCGCGTCAGTGCCTGCTCTTGAGCAGGCGCTTGTGCGTAAGCGAACGAGCCGACCAGGCCCAACGAGAACAACAACGCACAACGCAATGCCGCCTGCAATGAGCGGCCAATCAGGGTCTGGTGACACATAAGTGATTTCTCCTTTTGGTTGACAGTGTTGCGCAGCTGGATTGCCGCCCAACGCTGGAGTTCAGCGGCGCGCGAAGCGTGTCCGCTGCAACTCCTTGTTCGGCGGCGTGTCAGTCAACTCCACCCATCCTGCAACTCACTCAGCCGGCGATCCCCGCCCCGCGGAAACAGTACCAGTTGCCGTCCGGCATCTTTTTGTACACGATGAGCACCGTGCCACGAGCCTGAGTCGGCGCGCCACCCGCCGATGCGACGAACGAGGCGGCGTACTGACGCCACTCGACTGCCCAGCCACCATCCAGGAAGGTCAAGTCCCTGGGTTCCGGGACGTAGCTCAGCACCTTGAAGTCCTTGTTAGCGGTCTGGCGTTGGTTGCTCGCAAAGATCACTTCCTTGCCGACTTCTGCCGGCGGAACCGGTCCAATTCGCACGGCGTCATCGGCATACGAAGCCGTCAGCGCCACAGGATCTCGCGACACCGTCGAGGAGATGTCGAGCTGGCGGATCTTCTCGATGGCGGCGAGGTCCGCGGCGGTGCCCCCCGTGGTACGTCCCGCCAACGCGGCCGGGCCCTCAACGACTTGCCCGGCCAACGGGGCCGTGAAGGTCGGGCCCCCCATTCCGCGGAAGCATTTCCAGCTGCCGTCCGGCATCTTCTTTAGAATCATCAACCTCGTGCCGCTCAACTTCGTCGGCTCGCGTTCCGGCGATTCGACATACGAACCAGTGACGTAACCCCACTCGACTGCCCAGCCGTCCCAGGTTGTCAAATCCTTCGTTTCCGGAACGTAGCTCAGCACCTTGGCGCCTGGCCGAGTGGACCAGCGATCGTTGCTCGCCCGGATGGTCGCTCTGCCAACTTCTGGCGGCCGGCCCTGAACGAGACGAACGCCGTCATCGGTCCACAGATCCGTCAACGCAACAGGATCTCGCGATAGCGTAGCGGCGATGTCCTGCTGGCGGAACTTCTCAATGCCGGCCATATCTTGCGCGGTTGCCTGTGTCTGAGCAAGAATGCGTGTGTCAACTTCAGCGGCCCATACCACTAGACTTACGAGAACGCACAAGATTCTCAGTGTTACCATCTTTGCCTTTCCGTAGATCTAAGCCGCCGAACGTCACAACTGAGCCGCGGCGCACACCAGTGAGGCGCCGTCGGCTCCAGTTGATGTTAGACAACGCGTTTTCCGCCGCCGCTCGACTCGATTCAATCAATGTCCTCAGCAAGCCGGTCAGTGACGAACATGCAGCCCGGACTGTGAGTGATCGCGAGCTCGGGTTTCGCCTCCATCAACACCGCTTGGGGTGTTACCCCGCACGCCCAGAACACTGGGACCTCACCGGCTCGCATCGTGACCGCGTCACCGAAATCAGGGTGCGTCAGATCTGAAATCCCGATTGCTCCGGGATCGCCAAAATGAACCGGAGCCCCGTGAGCCTGCGGGTACCGCGACGTGACGACTACAGCCTCGATCGCCTGTGCAGGCGTGAGCGGCCGCATCGTCACGACTAACGGCCCCCGGAACGGTCCCGCAGGTGTGCACGGCAAGTTCGTCCGATACATGGGCACGTTACAACGTTGCTCAAGATGACGCACGGGAAGACCGGCGCGCTGCATCGCGGCCTCGAAGCTGAACGAGCACCCGAGCAGGAATGCGACGAGATCCTTCCGCCACAAGTGAGTGATATCCGTTGGCTCCTCGGCCAACACGCCCCGCCGATACACACGATAACGCGGCACTTCGGTACGGACGTCGGCTCCGGGAGCAACATGGCGTGGGTCCCAGGCTCCGGGCTCAGTCACATCCAGGATCGGACAGGGCTTGGGATTGCGCTGGCAGAAACACAGGAAATCAAACGCCAGATCTTGCGGCACGATGACCAGGTTCGCCTGAAGGTAATCCGGCGCGAGACCGCATGTTGGGCCCACCAACAGGCCCGATCGTGCCTGGGCTCGAATGTCCACTCCGCGAAGCGCGTTGGCGTTCATGCAACGTCCCTCAGGACGGCCGCGTGTCGCAGCCGCAGCGCAAGAGCCATGCCGGCTAGCGGCACGAACGCTAATAAGAGCAATCCACTTCGGAAATTCCCACTGGCACCGTTGAGGAGACCGATCGCGTAAGGACCAGCGAAGCCACTCAGGTTTGACAACGAATTAATCAACGCGATGCCGCCTGCGGCGGCGGAACCAGTCAAGAACTTCGACGGTAGCGGCCAGAAGGGCCCGTGTGCACTCAGGAGGCCTGCGGCGGCGAGCGACAGGAACATCACCGCAAACGCCGGTGACTGCACAAAAGCGCACCCGAGAAACCCAACGGCTGCGACGGCGGAGGCTGCCGCGATATGCAGACACCGCTCGCCCGTACGGTCGGAGTGGGCGGCGACGATCACCATCGCGATGACGGCGACGAGATTTGGTATCGCGGAGACGAACCCGACCTGAAGATTGCTCAAGCCAGAAAAGCCGCGCACAATTTGTGGCAACCACAGGGCGAGCGCATATTGCCCGAACGAGACGCTGAGGAACACGAGCAGACCCATCTGCCATACGACGCCGCTCGAGAGTGCTCGAATGACGCTGAAGCCATGACGCGCGACGCACGAGTCCCGTTCGGTGCTGAGGCGCTCCACGAGCCACCTGCGTTGTTCGGGCGCCAGCCATGCCGCGCCTTCGGGCCCATCCGGCAAGTAACGTAAGACCGCAACGCCAAGTACGACGGCCGGAAGGCCTTCGAGAAGGAAGAGCCACTGCCACCCGGTGAGCCCAAGGCGGCCACTGAGGCCCAGCAGCGCCCCGGAGATGGGCCCACCGATCACCGCCGACACAGGAATGGCCGTCATGAATCGTGCGATGGCGCGAGCACGCACGTCAGCGGGAAACCATTCGCTGAGATAGAAAATAATTCCAGGGAAGAAGCCGGCTTCCGCGATGCCGAGCAGAAACCGGAGCGCATAGAAGCTGAGGGGCCCGCGGACGAACATCATGCCAGCGGCAATGATCCCCCAGGTGATCATGATTCGCGCGATCCAGCGCCGCGCTCCCACACGCGCGAGAATCAGGTTGCTTGGGACTTCAAATAACGAGTACCCGATGAAGAAAATGCCGGCGCCAAAGCCGTAGACTGCTGGACTGAGGCCCAGGTCGCGATTCATCTCCAGAGCGGCGAACCCGACATTCACTCGGTCCAGGAACGAGACGACGTAGAGGAGGAACAGAAAGGGGATCAGTCGTCGGCTCACGGCGCGCAGCGTTGCGTGTTCGAGGGCCGACCCACGGTTGGTGGAAGTCGGCAAGGAATCGCGGACATAAGGAGCCAAGGCTCACCTCGCAAAAGCCAACGATCGATAATCTTTCCGCTCGCCGCTGTCTAACGAATAGTCTCTCGAACTCGATAGTTCGGCGTCACTTGCTCGGTCGCAGTGTATCGCGCCAGACGGGACTCTTCAACGCGAGCGGAACCGTCATGCGGGCCATCACTTCGGGCCCGGACACGAGCGCGCGCCCCAAGGGGATATCCAGAACTCGGTAGCAAAATATTCGGACGAGACTGCGCGGGATATCGGGTTCGCCCGCGCGCGGGCGCCGAACGGAACATCACCACCTACTCCCAGCGAAACACCTTCGCCGATAGCGCCGTGCACACGAGGCACACCACGGCCAGCGCCGCCACGTCGCCCAGGTGCGCGGACCATGCCTCACCCTTCCAGATCCCCTGCAGCAGCGACACCGCGTAGGTCAGCGGGAGCGCGTGCGCCACGGCCTGCAGCGCGGGCGAGAGCGCCGAGATGGGAAAGAACAGCCCCGACAGGCCGAGCATTGGATACAGGATCACCGCGCCGATCGGCTGCGCAAAACGCGCGGTGGGCACGAAGCTCGCGATCACGAAACCGATCGAGAGGATGCTCCCGGTACTGATCAGCAGCGCGATCGTGAAGCTGAACACCGGCACGTCAACGTCCACCGGATAGTAGCGCTTGCCGGCGAGCACCATCAGCATCAGCGTGACGGCGCTGAGCAGAAGCTTGACCAGGACGTGAGCCGAGAGAATGGTCTGCGGCCGCAGCGGCGTGGCGCGGAGCCGTTTGAGGATTCCGCCCTCGCGATAGATCGAGACGATCGTGACGAGCGACAGCACCGCGCTGATCGCGATCAACACCGACGCCAGCACGGGCAATTCGACGCGGACCAGTCCGCTGTCGGCGAGTGACGTCGTGCGAGCCCGGCTACCGCCGGCCAGCCGCCCCAGGCCGACGAACACGACGACGGGGATCAGAATCGTCCCCAGCGCGCCGAGCGGCTCGCGCAGGAAGATCTTGATCTCGAGCCAGGTCAGTTTCCAGAGTCCATGCCACATAGGATGCGCCACCTAGAATTGGAAAGTAAGAATTTGGAAGCGAGAATTCGTCACGAATTCCAAATTCCAAATAATTCCAAATTCCAAATTCCAAATTCACAATTCAGAATTTCCTAGTCCCTCATCGAATGACCGGTGACCGTGAGAAACACGTCTTCGAGTGTCGGCAGCACCGTGCGAAAGTCGGTGACCCGGATCCGGTGCTCGGACAAACACTGAATCACGTCGGTCACGAAGTCCTCGCCCCGGCCGCGAATCGTGAAGCGCACGTCCTGCCGATCCACCGCGTCCACGCACGGGATCCCTCGAAAGCGCTCCTCCGCTATTCCATCGTCGGTTGCGAGCTCGATGGTCCGCTCGGGACAGTGCTTCGCCACCAGCCGCGACGGTGTGTCCATGTCGACGATCCGGCCGTGGTCGATGATCGCCACGCGATCGCACAGCCGTTCCGCCTCTTCCATCAGATGCGTCGTCAGGAATACCGTCTTGCCGCGCGCGCGGATGCCGCGCACGAGATCCCAGATGGTCCGCCGCGACTGCGGATCCAGCCCGGTCGTCAGTTCATCGAGAAAGACGACGTCCGGATCGTTGATCAGCGCGAGCGCGATGAAGAGCCGCTGCTTCTGGCCGCCCGAGAGCGTCATGAACCATGCGTTGCGCTTGTCGGCCAGACCGAGCTGTTCGAGCAACCGGTCGCCGTCGCTGGTCTTCTTCCGGTAAAGCGACGCCCAAAGATGCACCGCCTCCCATACTTTGATCCGTTTCTGGAGTTGCGCCTCCTGAAGCTGCACGCCGATTCGTTCCTGCAGTTTGTAGACGTCGCGCACCGGATCGAGGCCCAGGACCGAGATCGTTCCGCGGTCCGGCGTCCGCAATCCCTCGACGCACTCCATCGTCGTCGTCTTGCCGGCGCCGTTGGGGCCGATGAGACCGAAAATCTCGCCGTCGGTGACGTCGAACGACACTTCGTCCACCGCGACGGTCGAGCCGTACGTTTTCCGGCAGCCGGAGACCTGGATGACCGGCGGGGTCATTGACGCTGCTTGGTGAGTGCCGCTGGCCAGTTGAGGACCAGAGTGACCGGCAGAGTGGTGTCCGTGGCGGTGTTCACGAGAAAACGCTGTCCGTCGGCCGTCACGGCGTATTGACAGCTCTGCTGGTTGCTTCGTTCCCAGGCCACAATGCGCGTGTCGACGAGCGCACGCGCTTCTCCCGTGGCGAAGTCCGACCCGGCCCGCACGGCGACGCCGACGAGTTTCTTGTCCGGCGCAATGTAGAACAGCTCACGGCCGTCACGCCGCCATTGCGGCTGCTGCCCGCCCTCCTTGGACACCTGCCATTTGGCGCCCGTGGCCGGGAACGGCTGCACATACACCTCGAAGCGTCCACTTTCGTTCGATGTGTACGCGATCCATCGGCCATCCGGCGACAGCCGGCCGTTACGTTCGTCGGCCGAGGTCGCTGCGACGACCGAAGGCGGTCCGCCCGACAACGTCATGACCTCGATGTCCCAGCCGGTCTTCTGATTCGCAACGTTGTACACCAGCAGCCGTCCATCGCGGGACCAATCCGTTGGAATTTTCGGCGCCGGGGATCGCAGCACCGCCTTCTCGCTTCCGGGGGCGGTGATCATTAAACGGAACAGGTTGGGAGCACCTTCGCGCAGCGAACCGAAGACGACGTCCTGGCCAGTCGGCGAGCACACGGGGTAGAAATCCACGGCGGGATTGAAGGTCAGCCGCGACGGACGATCGCCGGCGACATCGAGCGCCCAGAGGTCGATGCTACCCGACACGGGATCGGCCAGGTCGTACACGATTCGCTTGTCGTCCGCGGTCAGGCAGACCGTGTTGTAGTCCGCCGCGGGTGCCGCGGCACCGAGGCGCTTTCCCTGACGATCGAACCAGACGAGTTGTGAGCCGGCCGTCGAACGTTGATAAGCGAGCACTCCGTTGTCGGACACGGAGAACAGCCCCTGGTAGGTGAGCGCATTGAACCCGGCGTCTTGAACGATCGGCACGGGAGATCCGGAGAGCTGCAGCGTGCGCTCATCGAACGGCTGCGCGACCAGAGCCGCGTCGCGTCGAAACAGCAGATTGCCCGGCGCATAGACAGCGCTCCCCCTCGCTTGAACGAGTTCTTTCGTCTCCGCCGAATCGAGCGAGGCGACCTTGACGGCAAACCTGTTTTCGTCAAGGCCGGAAGCCAGATATACGTAGTGGCGACCATCCGGGAGAAACGCGGGAAACATGCGGAACTCCTGAACTGGCGGCATCGGCACCGGCACGGCTTCTCCGCCTGCGGCCGGGACTCGATTCAACGGGAGATTCGGCACGGCCAGGAACAGGATCACGTTGTCGCGACTCCATGTGCCTCCGCGCGGCACCGGCGCAGTGGCGATGACGTGCGGCGATCCGCCGGAGATGGCAATCGTCTTGAGCTGGTTCTGTGCGAAAAAACCGAGCTGCCGGCCGTCGGGGGACCAGAACGGCATGGACGCGCCGTCAGTATCGGGCAGCGGCAACGCGACCAGCGAATCCCGACTGCGAACGTAGAGCCCGCTTCGTCCCAACCTGTCCGTCGCGACGAAGGCCACGCGCCGGCCATCTGGAGATATCTGCGGCGCCTCTCCGCGATCCACCGTCGTCTGCTCGGGCGGGAGCACCGACAGCACGTCGAGGGCGGCGTCCGCCTGGTTCCGAGTGGCCCGGCCCGCCAACATGACGGCCGCGATCGCGAGCGCCGCGACGGTGGCCAGCGCGGCCGCGCTCCAGGCGAGAGGTTCGCGCCACAGCCTCTGCGGTCCGGCCGGCCCCGGAGCGTCTTGCGGGACCGCGGCGATCGATTTCAGCTGGAGCAACACGTCGTGCGCGCTGGACCAGCGGTTCTCGGGATCCTTCGACAGGCAGACGGTCACCAGACGTTCGAGCGCCGGCGGCGAACCGGGCATCACCTGCGTGATCGTCGGCGGAGACGTGTGAAGGATGGCGCCAATCAGGCTGGCCTGGCTGGATTCGTTGAACGCCCGCTTGCCGGTGACCATCTCGAACACAATGGCGCCAAACGCGAAGAGGTCCGTGCGAGCATCGATCGGTTTGCCCTCGAGTTGTTCGGGCGCCATGTACGGGATCGTCCCGAGAATCTGTCCCTGTGCGGTCAGCACAGCCTCGGTCGCCGCGTCCGTGATCGGCGCAACCTCGGACCGCAGCTTCGCCAGACCGAAATCGAGCAGCTTCACCTGCGGCGAGCCGTGTCGCGCCGCTCCAGGCCGCGTCAGCATCACGTTGCCCGGCTTCAGATCGCGATGGACGATGCCCCGCCGATGAGCGGCGTCGAGCGCCGCCGCGATCTGAATCGCAAAGGCCAGCACGTCGGCGATCTCGAGCGGTCCCTTTGCAAGACGAGCGGCGAGCGTGTCGCCTTCGAGAAGCTCCATCACCAGATAGTCGACGCCCTGCCCTGAGCCTGTCGAAGGCTCCTCACGGCCGACGTCATGCACGGTGCAGATGTTCGGGTGAGACAGGGCCGCAATGGCCCTGGCCTCGCGTTCGAAGCGGCTGCGCTGGTCGGGATCGCGTGATTCCGCGTGCAGCGTCTTGATCGCGACCGCGCGGTCGAGCCGCGTGTCCCGCGCACGATACACCTCGCCCATCCCCCCGGCGCCGAGCGGGCCGACGATCTCGTACGGGCCAAGACGCGTGCCGGCGGCAAGCGTCACGCGCGTCTCCTCCGCAGTTCGCTCTTCCTCATCCGCAATCCACAATCCGCAATCCGCAATCCGCAATCCGCAATGTCGTCCGCGGCCGTAGAAAATCGATGCCTCAAGATACGCCAGAACGGGCGGAAACGCGCGAGGAGATGTCCGCGGCGGTTCGTGCAGGTGAGGCCCGGCTGAAGCCGGACGTTCAGCCCTGCGAGGCCACCGCATCTTCGCAGCGCTGAAGCGCTGCGCCACGGGAACGAGGCCACCGCACCTTCGCAGCGCTGAAGCGCTGCGCCACGGGAACGAGGTCACCGCATCTTCGCAGCGCTGAAGCGCTGCGCCACGGAAACGGCATGGCGCAAGGCTCCGGCAAGTGGCGTAGGGCTTCAGCCCTGCGGGACCACCCTCTAACCGCGAACCGCGCGCACGGTCTCCGAGTACGTCGACGGATCGATCCGGGCCTCGATGAGGCTCGGGCCGCGGTGTGTCAGCGCCCGCGCGAGCGCGCGTTCCAGTTCTGCCCCGGTCTCCGCCCGGTGCGCCGCCACACCGAAGCTCCTCGCCAGCGTGCACCAGTCGATCGCGCCCAGCGCCACGCCCGAGGGCTCGTGCTGACGCTGCCGCTGCTTGATGTCGATGAGGCTCAGCGACCCGTCGGAAAAAACGATGACGATCACGCGCAGACGTTCGCGGACCGCGGTCAGTAGTTCGCCGCTGCACATCAGGAGGCCGCCGTCGCCTGTCAACGCGACGACCGGGCCGTCGTGATCCTGGATCGCGCCGGGCGCTCCTTCCCGGTCAGCCAGCGCCGCGCCAATCGCGGCGGGCAGCGCGAACCCCATGGTCGAGAGGCCGTTCGAGATCAGCATGCCGTTGGGCTCGGCC
>Ga0315281_10012607_pt1 | contig 11498 bp, 7 predicted proteins | sample YL17G07_0_MG_FD_204540 | JGI IMG/M metagenome (GOLD analysis project Ga0315281, IMG submission 204540) | Sediment microbial communities from Yellowstone Lake, YNP, Wyoming, USA - YL17G07_0 | ecosystem: Environmental > Aquatic > Freshwater > Lake > Sediment | place: USA: Wyoming | collected... | reverse complement strand
TCTCTACTGCTTCCGCTGCTCAACCCAGCTTCGAGACGTCCACTTCGAGCAGGGGAAGGCCTACCGCATCGACGCATGGGTCTGCTGCGCGGCCTGCGCCCCCGAGGCCGTCCGCTCGCTGCCTCCCGACCGCGGCCAGGCCCTCCTCAAGATGATCGCCGCGCGGGAGAAGCCGGCCCCGGCGCCTGCGGCGCCCCTTCGCGACTCGCGCTTGAACATCTCCCCGCCGCCGATGCCCGCCGTCCGGTCCGCTCCCGCGGGGACCCGCAACCCGCTGGTGATCGGAGCGGGGATCCTCGGAGTCCTGGGACTCGTCGTCGGATTCCTGATTCTGGGCGGCGGAGGCTCTTCGCGAAACCCCCGTCCCGAAACCCCGGAAAGCGCCCCCCCGCCCCCCCGGCCCTCTCTCGGGGGGACCCCAGCGTCGGACAGCCCCGCGCTCCAGGCGCTACGGAAGGCGGTGAAATTCGCCCGCGAGCATCCCGACGACCTCGAAGGACAGCTGCGGGAGTACGGGGACCTCGTCCTCCTGGAAGACAAGACAGAGGCCGGCGCGGAGGCGCGCCGGGCGGTCGAGGCTCTGCATGGACGTGAACGGCAGGCGGCCGAACTGGGAATGGCGGCGCTGGATCGCGACCTCGCCGAAGCGCTGCGGCGCGAGGACTTTGAGAAAGTCCTCCAGTCCGTCGAGGCGGCGAAGTCGAAGAAGCCCGGGACCGCGTGGAAGTTCGCGATGGAAAAGCGGGAGCGCGAGATTCGCGACCAGCTCGCGAAGCTCTTCGATCCGCTGAGAGAGAAAGCCAGGGAGGCGAAGGCCAAAGGGAACAAGTCGGAACTGGATGGCCTCATCAGCCGCGCGCGCAGCCTGGGAGGCGCGGCGCTGGTCGTGGATCTCAACCGCGCCCTGGACTCGGTCTCCGAACCCGCGCCGCCCGCGGAGCCGGCCCCCGTCCGCACGGCCGAAGCCCTGGCGTACTTCACGCGATGGGAGCAGGCGATGGCCAAGGCAGGCGCGCGGGACTATGCGGGCGCGGCCGCCGATCTCGAGAAGGCCGGCGAGTCCGTCAAGGAAGAGGCCGTCCGGCAGGAACTCGCCCAGGATGTCCGCGACCTGAAGGATCTCGAGCCGCTCTACCAGGCGGCGATCGGCGCGCTCGCGGCGTCGCGGACCCTCTCCCTCGCCACCCTCGACGGCCGAAGGCTGTCCGGCCGCGTCCTGTCGATCGACGGCGACCGGGTCGAGCTCGTCGACCCCGGCAAGCCCTCGATCTTCATCGAGTGGAGTGAGGTCGCCGCGTCATCGCTCGTCCCGCAGCTCAAGGCGCAGAACGCCGCGGTGCGGCTTCTCGAGCTGTTCACGCTGATCGACGGCTCCTCGGAAGGGGCGCGCGAGGGGATCGCCGCCAAGTACGGGACCTACGCGTCCGGCGCCCGCGCGAAGGCGCTCAAGCCCGGCGCCGACGAGCTCAAGGCCCGCGAGATCTACTACGAGGCCGAGCGGCAGTTCCGCTCGATGTCCAACCGCGAGAAGGCGATCGAGGCCTACCGGCTGCTCAAGCAGAAGTTCAAGGACACCGTCCTCGTGCGGCACGCGCTGCCGCGCATCGACCGCCGCGTCGACTCCGGGAAGGAGTACTACTTCATCGGCAACGACCTCGGCTCCGCGGGCACGTTCTCCCTCACGAAGGACGGGCGCCTGGAATCGGTCGCGGACTCCGAACCCGCGCAGGCGAACCGCAACTGGGTCGAGTGGGAGTACCTGGCGCTGCCGTCGACGTCGTACCGCTGCTGGGCGCTGGTGGGCGGCTGCTGCGCCGAAGCGTTCACGTTTCACTACCAGGCCACGGGGCTCACCGAGCTGAGCCCGAAGACGAAGAAGCGCGTTCCCGCCGAGCCCGGCGGCGACCTGGCCTCGCCGGTCAAGCATGCGATCAAGGGCCTGAAGCCCTCTCATCCGAAGAGCGAGCCGAAAAAGCCGTCGCGCTGGGAGTGGGTCGAGATCGTCCTCCCCCGAAGCGGGACTCCGGGCCCGAAGAAGGTGCGACTGCTGACCGACCAGCAGGGCTTCGCCCTGGCGTCGGTCGTCGTGAGCTCCACCCGGACCCGGCCTCCGGGGGAGTCCGAAGTCGCCGACCTGGCGAAGCTCCGCGCCCTGGATGCGGTTCCCGCGTGGGCGATCGAGCGACCGGGGGCGTCGCCGCGCATCCTGCTGGACGATTTCGAGCAGGAGCCGCTGACGTGGAAGTACGTGGGCGGGCAGGAGTTCCCGGGCGGCAAGGGCTCGATGTCGTTCGATCCGACGGTCGCCCACGAGGGAAAGGGCTCGATCAAGCTGCAGTCCGACTTCAGCGGCGGCGGCTCCTACAACGGAATGTGGCGAGACCTGCCGCCCGGACGCGACCTCCGGGAAGTGCATCTCTGGGTCAAGAGCAGCTCGGCGGTCCGGATCATGATCCGGGTCGGCGACGGCAGCGACCAGTGCCACCAGAAGAACTTTTCGCTCGCGCCCACCAAGGACTGGCAGGAGTTCGTCCTGAAAGTCGCGGAGATCGTCGGCGACCAGCACTGGGGCGGCCCCAACGACGGGAAGTGGCACGGGCCGGTCAAGGGCTTCGGCGTGCATCTCACGGCGGACTCTTTCGCCGGCTCCAAGGCCGGCGAGATGTGGATGGACGACGTGGAAGGCATCCTCAACGTCGAAGCATCCGAGTCCGACCGCTGATCCTACGACCGCTTGATCAGCTCGGGCATCGGCTGCCAGTCGTCCACGAGGTAGTGGGGGCGGCCGGAGAGGTCGGGCAGCGTGACGCGGTTCGCGTCGATCCCGAGCTGGTGATAGAGCGTCGCGAAGACCTCGCCGAAATGTACGCGGCGGTCCACGATCTCGCCGCCGAGGCGGTCGGTCGCGCCGATGACCTGGCCGGTCTTCATCCCGCCGCCCGCGAGCAGCGCACAGCCGAGCTGCGGCCAGTGGTCCCGGCCGCCGTCCTTGTTGATCTGGGGCGTGCGTCCGAACTCGCCCCACGCCACGACCGCCACGTCCTTCTCCATCCCGCGCTCGTGGAGGTCCTCGACCAGCGCGCTCATGGCCTGGTCGAAGAGCGGCAGGTGGGTGAGCAGCTCGCGGTGGTTGTCGCTGTGGAAATCCCAGCGGCCGAAGTTCAGGGTCACGCAGCGCGCGCCTGCCTCCACCAGCCGCCGGGCCATCAGGAAGTGCTCGCAGTTGCGCGGCGCGCCGTCGCCGTAGTTCTTCGGATCCCCCTTGCCGTAGCGCTCGCGAACCTTTTCCGGCTCCCGGCTCAGGTCGAGGGCTTCCATGAGCTTGCTGGACGTGAGGATGTTGAAGGCCTGCTGCTTGAAGGCGTCCAGCCCCTCTCCGACGCCGCTGCGGTCGAAGTCGCGGCGGAACTCGTCGAAGCCCGCGAGCAGCGCCTTGCGGTCGGCGAGCCGTTCGAGCGAGACCCCGTTGAGCTTCAGGTCCTCCATGCCGGGGCCGTTGGGGCGGAAGGCGGACTGCGCCGCCCCGAGGAAGCCGGGATGGCCGGGCGACCCGTAGGGCGGGTGGCCGGCTTTCGGCGCGAGGCCGACGAACGCGGGGACCGCCGGATCGGTCTGGCCTTCGAGCTTCGAGAGCACCGAGCCCATCGACGGCCAGCCTCCGGGCGGCTGGTTCAGCGCCGGGCGGCCGGTGTAGCAGATGAACGAGTCGTGGTCGCCGTTGGGCGAGCCGTACATCGTGCGGATGGGCACGAGCTTGTCCATGATCTTCGCGCAGCGCGGCATGTGCTCGGAGATCTGGATGCCGGGGACGTTGGTGGCCATCGGCCGATGCGGCCCGCGGATCTCCGCGGGCGCGTCCATCTTGAAGTCGAACATGTCCTGGTGCGGCGGCGCGCCGACCAGGTAGATCATGATGACGGCCTTGTGCGAGTTGCGGATGCCCGCGAGCTGCTCGGCCTGGATCAGCTGGGGGAGGGAGAGGCCGCCGAGGGCCAGGCCGCCGATGCGGATGAAGTCGCGCCGCGACACGCCGTCGCAGAGCCGAGCGCCGGATTCCCCGAAGATCTTCAGCATGCCGCGCCCCCTCTGTGTAACACTCGCCTGCGTCGCTCCGGTGACGGAATCAGAGGCCGTTCGACAGGCTCAACAATCCATTGCGGCGGGACTCCGACCGTTTAAGATCGACGCCATGCGCGCGCCCGAGAAACCGGACACCAAGTTGTTCTGGTCGATGATCGTGCTCGGCCTTCCTTGCCTGGGCTTCGGAATGGCGCTGGCGTGGCTGGCATACGCTTCCGCGAGAGAGGCGAGGGAGCGCAGTCTGTGGGTCAACGGGTCGGCGTCCCTGATCGAAGTCGGCATCCGCTATCTCCCCGTCCGACGCGGCTCGAACTACTACGTGACGGCGCGCTACCTCCTGCAGGTGAACGGGCGGACCTACGAGGGCAGCGAGATCGCCGGCGGCAGCAGCCCGTCGGGCGTGGACGTGAGGACCCTGATCGTGCCCTACGCGCCCGAGGCGGCGACCTTCAAGTTCGAAGAGCTGGGCTACCTGACCCCGCAGCATACCTGGATCGTCGTCGGCCAGTCCGCTCCGGCGCGCTACGATCCGAACGATCCTGCGCGTTCGCAGATCGTCCTTCGCAATCCCATCGGGACCAAGACCGGGAGCAGTTGTGGCCTCATCGGCATGACCGTGGTGCTGCTCCTGACGGGCTCGGCCCTGCTGGTCTTCGCCTGGCCTGCGGGTCGTGGACGCGCGTGGGGCAAATCGGAAGTCAAGCCGCCGGCCGGTCCCGAGCTCAAGGAGTACCCCGAAGCGGAGCGGAAGCGCCTGCTCCAGTGCATCGAGATCCTGCAGGACCACATCAAGCGTCAGAGCGGCTCCGGCGCCACTCCTGAGATGAGCTCCTACGCCGAGCAGATCGAAGAAATGGCCGCGGAGGCGCGCGAGGGCAAGCTGGTGCCGGTGCAGCACGCAAACTCCGGGCTGGGCCGAGGCGCGAGCGAGATCTTCAATGTAGGACACCTGGTCTCCGCGGCGCAGAATCTGCAGGCCTGCCTCGACGAGCTGGCCAAACAGAAAGGGCCTCGGAAGGGGTAGGGCGGCTCGAGAATCAAGGAGCGCCCTGCCACGGCCGGTGTCATAATTCCATCCAATGATGGCGCTCGCGCACGCAGGGTTGGGCTGGGCGATCGGCACGGCGGTGCCGTACTCCGACCGTCGGCTCCGGATCTGGTGCGCGGCCGCAGCGCTGCTGCCGGACCTGGACGCCCTGACCGGCTCCCGTTTTCACCACGTCCTGGGACACAACCTCTTCGCCGGAGCGCTCTGCGTCGCGCTGGCGGTCTGGGGCTTCTGGAGCGATGCGGGCCGCAGTTGGCTGGCGTCGTTCTGCCTGGTCGCCTTCTGCTTCGCCCTCCACCTGGCGATCGACTTCAAGATCTCCGGCTACGGACTCCCGCTTTACTGGCCGCTCAGCGCAAAGGGACTTTCCGCCTCCGCCCCCCTGGTGATTCCGGGGGGCGCGGTCGACATCGAGATTTCGATCGTCCACTTGCTGCTTCCGTGGGGGCTGGCCTTCTGGAAGGGGATCACTCCTCTGGAGATCGTCAGCCCGCGGCTCGACGCGCTCTTCCTGAATCTCTTCCGCTATCGGAAGTACGACTGCTACGACTGCGGGAAGAAGTGCAACAACCGCTGCGCGACGTGCACCCATCCGGTCTGCTTCCGCCATGGAAGACTCGGCTGGCGCTTCCGGATGACGTGTCCGTCGTGCCGCTCGGGGGCTCCGCCGAAGCCGACGGAGGAGAGCCTGGAGGCCTACATGGCGCGGCAGCTGCAGTTCCTGCGCGGCAAGGAAGCCATCCGCCTGGATCCCGAATTTGCGTCGTTCCTGCATCGGAAGCTGATGGAAGGCCTGAGGCGCCTGGACGGCGTGCCCAGGACGCATCCCCTCTGGCAATACAGCGACCAGCGCCCCACGCTGGCGAAGCTGATGGACCTGTCCCGGACCCTGCTCAAGGAAGCGCCGGAGGACGACGCGTCCCGCTGGGTGCTCTTCGCGGACAAGGTGCTGACCTGCAGCCCCGACCTCGAGTTCGCCCTGATCGAGCCGGCGATCCTGCGGGACTTCGCCTCGATCCGCTGGCTGGTGGCGGCGGCGCGCTGGGGTTACGTCTTCTCGGGAGTGAACCCGGTGATCGTCCTGAAGGCGCCGCTGGCGAGCCTGGAGAAGACGGTGGGCCCTCTCGAGGCGTTCCTGGGGGAACTGGGCAAGGACCAGAACCCGGCGACCCGGGAGGCCGCCGCCCAATGCCTCGAGCTCTTCCGGGGCAAGAATCCGTTCAAGGCTCCATGAGAAACCTGAGGGAGTGGTTCCTGGCCCTGCTGGCGACGCTCGCGGCGGCCGGCGGCTGCGGCGATCCCCGGCCGCCGGAACGGGAAGACCGCGTCGATCTCCTCGTCTTCGCTCCGCATCCGGACGACGAGGTGCTCGGCTGCGGGGGTATCCTGCTGCAGGCCCTCGCCCGAGGAGAGCGCGTGAAGGTCGTGATCTTCACGAACGGCGACGGCTTCCCGGGCGCCGCCTCTCTCGTCACCGGAAAGCCCGTGGATCGGCTCGCTGCCGAGGACTATCTGGAACTCGCCCGGTTCCGGCAAGGCCAGTCGCAGGCGGCTCTCGCGGCGCTGGGGGGAAAGCCCGGCGATCTCGTCTTCCTGGGCTACCCGGACGCCGGGCTCGACAAAGTCTACCTCGAACGCGGCCCGGCTCCGTTCCGTCAGAAGTTCACCGGGAAAAGTGAAAGCTACGGCCCGGCCCAGCGGGATCACCACTCCTCCCGACATGGAGCTGCGGCGCCCTACACGTCCGATTCAGCTCTGGGCGACGTCGTCGAGCTGATCGAAACGCTGCGGCCGGCGCGGATCTGCGTGACGAGCGAGGCCGACCGCCACCCCGACCACCAGGCGGCGTTCCGATTCGTGCGGGACGCCGTTCAACGGACGGGATATCGGGGGATCTTCGACACGTACCTGGTCCACGGAGGTCCCGAGTGGCCGTGGCCCAAGGGCATCACTCCCCGTGCTCCTCTCGAAGCGCACGATGTGAAGGGCCAGCGGATCCCGCTCGGGGTCCCTTGGCCGCCCGACCGCCGGGTTCCCCTGAGCCCGGAGGAGGCGGCGAAAAAGCTGGAGGCGATCCGTGCCCACGCGACCCATCTCTCCGCCGCAACCCAGCCCGCAGCCGTTGAGGAACGGGAGTATCTGGAGTCGTTCGCGAAGGCCGAAGAAGTGTTCTGGTCGGCGCCGTCCAAATAGGCCCGCGGTCACTTCCCGGGAAGTTCATCGACGGGAGCTTTCCCGGTCGCAGGCCTCTCGAAGCGGTCTCCCTTCTTGAGGGACCCCGCCACGCCGCCGCCGTTCGAGAGATAGAAGCGTCCGTCCGTCACGCCCGCGGCGTAATCGAATCGATCCTTCCCGCCGGTCGCGTCGTGGGAGAACCTCGCCTCGAGGAGTTCGAGCCAGCGGCCGTCGGCCGATCGGACCCAGGCATTCCCGAACTCCGCCAGCCGCCTCAGCTGGCCGTTCTGGCCCGCGAAGTTCTCGTTGAAGGAGTACAAGCCCCGCAGCGACTTTCCATCCTTGGGGGCGCGGAAACTGGCGATCAGCCCCCAGGCCTTCTTCTCCGGGAAGAAGAAATAGCCGCTGTAGATCGTCGCGGCGCCGTCGGGTTGCGCCCGGACCAGGAACCGATAGGTCTCGTCCTTCTTCCACGGGTAGACCAGGTGCGAATGCCCTCCCGTGCCTTCGTTGCCGAAGTCGCCGGCCGACACGCCGTCGCCCTTGGCCAGGAGCTGCACCCGGTCTTCAGGCTTCACCTTGGCGCGATCGACGCCTTCGTTGCCGCTGTCCCATACGGAGAAGATGATCCGCCGCTCCGTCGGGCTGTTGACCTGGATGCCGAAGTAGCCGCGCGAAAAGCCGCACGCCATGTAGTAGCTCCACAGCGGATCGGTCCTCACGGTCAGCTCGTTGTAAAACCATTCCGCCGCGGCTTCCTTCGGGACCGCATACCCGAGATGCACGGACGCCGCATTGCGCCGGGGGAGGAGGTTGAATTGCGCCCCCCTGGCCGGAGGCCCGGTCAGGACGAGCGACTCGATCTGCCCGAACGTCTTGCCGCTCTTCCGGACGCCTTCGAGCGAGAACGTCAGGTAGCCCGGGCCGGCGATGTCGACGGATCCCAGGTCCACCGGCACCGCTTCGTCGCCTCCGCCGGCGGCATGAGCGAGCAGCGTCTGACCCTGGACGGACAGTTTGAGATCCGAGCCTTCATCTTTGGCCAGTCGCAGGACGACCGAGACCCGGAGCTTCCCAGGGGCCGCGAGTCTTCCCAGCCACACGAGGCGCTGAGCGGGATTGTCCCAGCCCGTCACGCCTTTGTCAGCCGAGACCTTGGCACCGCCCGGATCCGGCTCGACGTAGGCCGTGAAGGCCGGGATGCGGATCGTTTCCTCATCCGGGGGCGCGAGCGTCAATAGGAGCGCGAGCAGCAGGTCCCTTGTCATCACTACCTGTTACACGGTCGGTGGGGCTCAAGAGCTGCGCAACGGCGGATTCAACGAGCAAAGGCCAGCAGGAGGGAGACCGGGTCGGCCGGGTCGCCGGGGAGCGGAAAATCCCTCGTGGCACCGGGATTCCTCCCTGGGCGGGGCCTGCGCCCGCGCCGATTTCCGCTTGGCCCCCCAATTGCGCCGAAATCTGAAAACAGGTCGAGGTGTGGCATGTGCAAAAGACTTTCCTTCCTCCTGGTGGCCGTTCTGCTGCTCCTCCCGGCCGCCTCTGTTTCCGCCAAGCCCGCAGGCTCGTTCGAAGCGCTCTTCTGTCCGGAGTGCTGGGACTATCTCTGGGGCGCCGGCTCCGTCGACATGAAGGGGAACTGCGCCGCCTGCGGCAAGTACCCGGTCCAGCTGGACGTCCAGTCCGCGACGTGGTGGTGGTGCTCGGGAGAGCGGAAGTGGCTCAAGAGCCCCTGCGTCGACAGCACGGAGCAACGCTGCTGCGCCCGCGAGGAGTCCCTCGCACTCGCCGCGCCGCTCGGTCCGAACCTGTTCTCGGCGTGGTACTGCCCCGCCCACCGGACCTTCGCGATGGTCGAACTGCCGATCCTGGGAATCAAGATGTGCGGCGTCTGCGCGCGTCCGGCCGTCGCGGTCCACGCCACGAAGCGCGCCTGGTACTGGTGCGGGTCGGAGGGCGTCTGGGGCCCCGCAGCCTGCCCCGCGGATCCCGTCGAGAAATGCTGCGTGAAACGGGAAGGCCTGCTTCTGGTGAAACCGCCGCCGGGGCCGATGGCGAGGAACTAAGCGGAGAGACCGGCGGAGTATGGTGAAAGAATCGCTCAGGATCCTGGTCCCGCTGGACGGCTCGGCGGAGGCGGAAGGCATTCTGGCCGCCGTGCTGCCGCTGGCCCGGCTCAAGCCCGTCCGATTGACGCTCCTCGCCGCCGTTCCGAAGGATGCGTCTCTCCGGTCCACCGAGTCGTATCTCGCCAAGGCGGAACGGGCCCTCGAACGGAAGGGCATCGAAGGGTCCACGAAGGTCTGCGTCGGCGACCCCGTGACCGCGATCCTGCGCCAGGCGAGTCCGGCCCGGGCCGATTTCCTCGCGATGACGACCCACGGACGGACCGGCCTGCGACGCCTGCTGATGGGCAGCATCGCGGAGGAAGTCGTCCGCCGCGCCGCGATTCCCCTGATCGTCTCCAGGCCCCGCTGCCGGATGGAGGGATGGAACCACGTCGTCACGCTGGACGGCTCCCCTCAAGCCGAGGCGGTCCTCGACGATGTCCTTCCCCTTACCCGGCTTCTGGGGGCGACGCTCCACCTGCTTCACGTCGAGCCCAAGGATCCCCTCTTCGGAATCCATCGGGAATCCGGCAAGGCCCGCGACGCCGATGCCCGGAGCTACCTGGAGCGGCTCGCCGCCCAGGCCCGCGCGCGGGCCGTCTCCGTCGTGGTGGCGGTCCGTCGGGGCGCGCCGGGACCGGAGATCCTGCGCTATGCGACCCAGGTTCGCGCCGGCCTGGTGGCCATGGCGACCCACGGGCGGACCGGACTCCGTCGTGCGCTCCTGGGCAGCGTCGCCGAGGCGGTCCTGCGGAAAGCCGCCTGTCCCCTGTTGCTGCGCCGCGTGAACGGGGCTTCCCGTCCGATCGAGCCCGGCACAGTCTTCACCTGATTAGTTTTGGCCGATTCTCTGGACTGCCTCCTGCGCGGCCTGGCGAACCTCGGGCTCAGGGTCCTGGACGGCGGCGCGCAGGGCGGGCAGGGCGTCCTTGGCCTGGGCTCCCCGGCCTCCCAGGGCTTCGGCGGCGCGGCGACGGACCAGGAGGTCCGGGCTCTTGAGCGCGGCGGCGAGCGCTCCGAGCGCCGCCTCGCCCTGCAGCTCCGGGGCGATCTTCAGCAGCGCTTCGGCCGCCGCGACCCGGACGTCGCCGTCGGCATCCTTGAGCAACTTGGCCAGGGCCGGCGCCGTCGCAAGCGCCGCCGCCCCGCACTCGCCCAGCAGCCGCGCCCCCGTGGCGCGCGCGCCGAAACTCCCCTGGCGCTCGTCCTCCAGGAGCTTCCCGACGATCAGCCGGAGGGCTCCCTCGAGTTCCTTCGCGCGCGGGTCGATGCGGGAGAGCGCCACCATCGCGGCGCCGCAGCGGACCGGCCGGAAGTCCTTGACCGTGTCGCGGGGGTAGAGGGCCCAGACGAGGGCCGGGACCGCCGGCCGGGCGCGCTCCCCCAGGTTCTGCAGAGCTTGGGCGGCGGCCAGCTGCACGAACCAGTCCTCGTCGGCCAGGCATCGCGCCAGCCCCTCGATCGCCGCCTTGCTTTCCGGGACGATCGCCCCGAGGGCGACGACCGCCGCATAACGCAACTCCGGATCCGGGTCCCGTGCCGTCAGCGTCAGCGCGGCCTCCGCCTCCCGCGCGGCGGGTCCGGCCTCGGCCAGCGCGAGCGCGGCCTGCATCCGGACGGCGCTGCTCGGATCCCGGAGCTCGGCGACCCACGCGGAAATCGGGCGCTTTCCGGCGGGCGGCGCGGAGGGATCGCGCGCGGGCGCCTTGTTGTTGGGCGCCTTCAGGCTGTAGCGGACCCACTGCGTCTCCGCGTGATTCCGGCGGCGCCGGCACCGGACGATCACGTCGTGGCCCCGGAGCAGCTTCGTCACCGCGTCGGCCAGCTCCGCGGTCGTTCCGAGGAAGGAGAGCTCGAAATCCCGCCGCAGGCTCCCGCTCTGCCAGCCGTCGGCGGCGGGCATCGTATGGAACCAGACGCCGTCGATGAAGGTGAGGCAGGCCCTCTGGGCGATGAGCGTCTCGAAGGCCGGGCTCGACGCGCCGGTCAGGAATTGCTTGTCGCAGGATTGGGTGAAGTGGACGGCGACGCGCCCCGCTTCCATTTCCTTGAACGGCGCTCCCCCCGGCTCCCAGATCATCTGGAGC
>Ga0315281_10012606_pt1 | contig 11498 bp, 10 predicted proteins | sample YL17G07_0_MG_FD_204540 | JGI IMG/M metagenome (GOLD analysis project Ga0315281, IMG submission 204540) | Sediment microbial communities from Yellowstone Lake, YNP, Wyoming, USA - YL17G07_0 | ecosystem: Environmental > Aquatic > Freshwater > Lake > Sediment | place: USA: Wyoming | collected... | reverse complement strand
TTGAGAATGGTTTTGCTATCAATGAACTGTGCGCAACTGCCAGTATGATTGCATCTGCCTGCGGCAGATCCTCCCATTGCTGCAACTCCAGACCATACGCCTCTTTAGCCTCGGCAGGGCTGGCATGGGGGTCGTGCACGTGTACTATGATACCGAAACTCTGCAATTCCTGAATGACATCCACAACGCGAGAATTACGCAGATCGGCGCAGTTTTCCTTAAAGGTAAGGCCCAGAATATTCACTCTGGCGCCATTTACCTGGCTCCCTGACTTGATCATCAGCTTCATGGTTTGTTCGGCAATGAATTTTCCCATGCCGTCGTTGATGCGTCTCCCTGCAAGAATAACCTCGGGGTGATAACCGAGCATTTCGGCTTTGTGAGTCAGATAATAGGGGTCTACGCCGATGCAGTGCCCGCCGACCAGGCCCGGACGGAAAGGCAAAAAATTCCACTTTGTACCCGCAGCTTGCAGTACCTCCAGCGTGTCTATGCCGCTTTTGTCAAAGATAATGGCCAGCTCATTCATCAGCGCAATGTTGAGGTCACGCTGGGTATTTTCGATGACCTTGGCGGCTTCGGCTACCTTGATACTGGATACTTTGTGCACGCCGGCTGTCACGATATTGCGGTATAAATCTGCCACGATATCCAGTGTGGCTGCCGTGTCTCCTGCAACTACTTTGACAACGTTGCACAAGCCATGCTCGCGGTCGCCCGGATTTATTCTTTCCGGTGAGTATCCCACATGAAAGTCCTGCTTCCATTTCATGCCTGAATACTGCTCAAGCACGGGTATGCAAATCTCTTCGGTGGCGCCCGGATAGACGGTGGACTCAAATATGATGACCGCGTTTCTTTTCATTTCCTGCCCTACGTTTTTGCAGGCGGCAATCAAGGGTGAAAAATCGGGTTGTTGTGCGTTGTCTACAGGGGTTGGGACGGCAACAATAATGAAATCTGCAGGTGCCAATTGATCCGGGCTGCTGGTAAATTTCAGTTGTGTAGCGGTGGTGAATTCTTCAAGTGTGATCTCGCCTGCCGGGTCTATACTCTGCCGATAGCTTTCCACTTTTCTTTCTGCCAGATCGAAGCCAATCGTTTTGAATTTTTTGCCGAATTCAACGGCCAATGGCAGGCCAACGTAACCCAATCCAACAACTGCAATAATTTTCATAGCGTACTGGTTTCTATAATGCGAGTGATGCCGGTCAGAAAATTACGGCAAAACAGCGCGTTGCCTTCTGCCTTTTTCGACTAGCCAGATAAGGCCTAGGCCAACAATCAATATTGGCGGTATGGAATATAAATTGATCGTTTGCCAGCCAAAGGCTGCTTCCAAAGCGCCTGATGCCAGCGAGGTCGTGGTAAGTGTTGCAAATACAAAGGTGTCGTTCAGTCCCTGAGCCTTGGATCTTTCGTTAGAAGTGTATGTCTCTGTCAGCAAGGTTGTTGCGCCAATATAAAGAAAATTCCAGCCTATGCCGAGAAGAATAAGCGCTGTCTCAAAGTGAAACAAGGTAGTGCCATTTAAATTGATTAGGGCACAAGATAGCAGCAGGATGCAACCCAGGATCATCATTTGAAGTACCCCGAATTTGCGAATTAAATCTCCTGTAAAGAACGAGGGGGCGAACATGGCAAAGAGATGCCATTGAATTACGGTAGCTGTGCTGGCGAAGGAGTGGTCATGGTTGTGCATGGCCAACGGTGTAGCTGTCATCAGAAAATTCATTACACCATAACCTATCATTGCTGCGATCAGGGCGAGAATGTATTTGGGTTGTGAGGCAATCACCATGAGTGGGCGAATTTCTGCATTGTCATCAGGCACGGGTGGCAGGTCAAGGCGTGATGAAATCCAGGCAACCAGAACATTTACGACTACAAGCATGAGGTAACTGGCCAGAAATACATACTCCAGTAAATTCTTGGTATAGATCGCCAGATTTGGGCCGATGAATGCCGCCAGTACGCCTCCAGCCAGCGTGAGTGAAATAGCTCTGGCTTTATATTCTGACGTGACGGCTTCGGCAGCGGCAAAGCGATAAAACTGGCCTATGGCTGTGTGGATGCCAATCAGCAAACTCGACAAGGCGAAAAGGATGAAATTACCCAGCCAGATACCGAGCGTGGCCAGGAGCAGGCCGCTGGCACCCAAAAGCGCGCCACGTACAAATACATAACGTCTACCTTTTATTTTCATGAGACTCGAAACATAAAAGATGACCAGCATGGTAGTCATGTACTGCAGGGCCAGGGGTAATGTCGCCCAGGCAGGATTTGCTGCCAGGCTCTTGCCGATAAGTGCAGAAGATGAAAGGACCAGGCCTATGCCACTAAACATCATGGCCTGGCAAAAGGCCAGTATTAATACATTGCGGTTCATTGTCAGTGAAAATGGAATGGGTTCAACTGACATTTTACCTTGCTCAGAAGGCCTGTCACCTTTTTTTGCCCCTGAAAAGGGGCGGGGGAGTTGGGTTAAAAAGTGGTACTGATGTTGATTAGCCAGGCAGGTGCCATGTCCAGCAGCAAAGCTTCAAGTTGTTTATCAAGCCCGCTGAGTATCAGGAGGCCGAGACCAAGCATGAGGCCGCCGAGCACTTTTTTTCCGGTATTGCCTATATTGGTCATTTTCCCACGTGCTCGTTGCATACCCTCGCGAGACAACATTCCCAAAATAATAATTGGCATACTTGCGCCCAATCCAAACATAAGCATGGTAAAAGCCACTTGTGTCAATTGCTGGCCCTGGCTTGCCAGACCAATAGCAGCACCCAGTGTAGGACCTACGCAGGGGCTCCAGGCAAGGCCCAGCAACAGGCCCAGCAAGAACTGACCACGTAACCCTGCCATATTGAAGTTTGCGATCCAGTTGTTACCGGCATTGCCCAAGCCAGCCGTTAGGCTAACAAAGTGCTGTTGTAGCCAGGTGGAGAGCAAAACCAGGCCAAAAATGACCAGCATCCAGCCCGAAAACAGACGCAGGATGTCAGGATTGAAATCAAATACATTTCCCAGGCTGGCCAGCAATGTTCCCGTAGTCGCAAACGATAACGCCAAGCCTCCACCAAGGGCCAGCGGACCGAGTCGGTGACCGGTGATGGCAGTGCCTACCAGAATGGGAATTAGAGGTAGTACACACGGAGAGAGCGTGGAAAGATTGCCTGCCACGAAGGCCAGGCCATAGGTGGCGAGTCCCAGATCGGAGGACATTACTTGGCTTTGCTTAGAAGTTCAGAGATTTTCGTGCTATCTGTTTCACCCGTTGAGCGGGTTATTTCCTTGCCATTTTTGAAAACAATGAAAGTGCTTTGATTGCGAACTTTGTAGGTGCGCAGCAAAGACTTTTCCTTGTCATAGTTGACGCGTAGTACAGGTAGCTCCTTAATCTCGGAAAACAGCATCAAATCGTCCAGAACGGCTTGTTGCGCACGGCAGGTGGGACACCAGTCAGCGTGAAAATGCAGCACAACCGGTTTACCTTGTTTAAGCAATTGGTCAAAATTGGCTTGATCAAAAGGAACGTTTGCTGCAATGGAAATGTTAATTGTGACGAATAAAAGCAGGAATGCACGTTGCAAAAAAATAATCATTATTGAGCTCCAGTAGTGGTATAGCTCGGTCGTGCAGAAATTGAAATACTTACACCAAAGTACTTTTCTTTTCCTTAAGGCGCTTCATTACCACCCTGTAGCCCAATAGAGTTGTGAGGATAACGGCATAGATGAGAGGCTGAGTAATGTCTTTTTTGACCAGCCACCAGTAATGCAATACAGCAAAAATTGCGATGGGATAAACAAGTTTGTGGAGCAACTGCCAGCGTTTTGCACCCAGGCGTTTAATCATTGCATTGGTAGAGGTTGCAGCCAATGGGATGAGCAGGATAAAGGCTGCAAACCCTATGGTAATAAATGGTCGCTTGATAACATCCTTGTAGATCGCGCTTAAATCAAAAAACTGATCGAGCCAGATATAGGTAATGAAGTGCAGCAGGGCATAGAAGAAGGCAAACAATCCGGCCATACGCCGCAACTTAAGTAGCCAGCTCCAGCCGCTAATATTTCGTAGAGGGGTAATGCTAAGGGTGATGAGCAGAAAGACCAGGGTCCATGTTCCCAGAGAGCGGGTGATGAACTCGATCGGGTTTGCGCCCAGTTGGTCGGTATAGGCATGCCAGGCTAATCTGAAGAAAGGAATTAAACTGGCAAGAAAAAGTGCGGATTTAAGCTGCGGGAAATACTTCACTAGTAAAACTTTCTCAAGTCCATTCCGCTGTAGAGCTGTGCAACCTGGTCAGCATAGCCGTTAAACATGAGCGTTTCACGCTTAGAAAATTCACCGATGCGACGTTCCCTGGCCTGGCTCCAGCGTGGATGATCCACGTTGGGGTTTACGTTGGCAAAGAAGCCGTATTCATTTGGATTGGCTCTCATCCATGAGCTGAAGGGTGGGGTGGAAGTGAAGCGGATTTTTACAATGGACTTGGCATTTTTAAAACCATACTTCCACGGTGTTACCAGCCTGACCGGTGCCCCATTCTGGTTGGGCAGCACCTCACCATACAGGCCGACAGCAAGGAGGGTGAGCGGATTCATCGCTTCATCCAGACGCAGGCCTTCCACGTACGGCCAGTCGAGTACCCTTGAGCGCTGTCCGGGCATCTGTTTGGGATCGTGCAGGGAAACAAATTCAACAAATTTTGCATTGCCGTTGGGTTGTACCTGCTTGATCAGCTCACTCAGGGAAAAACCAACCCAGGGAATGACCATGGACCAGCCCTCAACGCAGCGCATGCGGTAGATGCGTTCTTCCAGAGGGGCCATTTTAAGCAGTGCGTCTATATCGTAGGTTTTTTTGTTTTTGACTTCACCTTCAACCGTGATCGTCCACGGGCGGGGGTTTAGCGTTCCGGCAATCTGGGCAGGCGTGTATTTGTCGGTGCTGAATTCATAAAAGTTGTTGTAGGTAGTGACATCCTTGTAGGGTGTCATCGGCTCGCTGGTGCTCAGCGCGCTTTTTCGCAAACCTGTTAACTTTGCAGCGGTGCTGGCTTCGGCCTCCTTGCTGCCCAGAAACAGTCCGGGGGCCGTGTAGCCTGCGGCCAGCGCGCCAAGAGAACGCGTTGTCGCCCCGATGAAATCGCGGCGCGAAAGATAAAGTTTTTTATCTGTAATTTCAGAGGATTGAATATCTTCCGGCTTCTTGATAAGCATGGTTATTCCCTTGGTAGGTTAATTGGCGCGACAATACTACTGTTACCGTTTGGTCGCTGTTCACGCTGATTCATTACAATTGCTTATAAATATTAATTTGCATATAGCCTTGCTTCGCTTGAGTCAGGTTGGATAATTCTAAATCATCTGGCGTAAAATACGCTTTTTACTTATTTCAATTCCCCTTCATGACTGTTCGTACCCGTTTTGCACCCAGTCCCACCGGCTATCTTCATATAGGCGGCGCTCGTACTGCCTTGTTTTCATGGGCTTATGCACGCAAGCATAAAGGTCAATTTATCCTGCGCATTGAAGACACCGATGTGGAGCGTTCCACCCCGGAGGCAGTGCAGGCCATCCTGGACGGCATGCAGTGGCTGAAGCTGGAGCATGACGAGGGGCCGTATTATCAAATGCAAGGCATGCCACGCTACCGTGAAGTAATCCAGCAGATGCTGGATGCGGGTTCCGCTTATTATTGCTACACATCGCAGGAAGAGCTGGATGTCCTGCGTGAAGCGCAACGAGCACGCAATGAAAAGCCGCGCTATGACGGTCGCTGGCGGCCTGAGGCTGGCAAGACGCTCCCGAGTGTTCCTGCTGGCATTAAGCCAGTTGTACGTTTTAAAAACCCGACCGAGGGCGTCACCGCCTGGAAAGACTTGGTAAAGGGCCCTATAGAGTTCGCCAACAACGAACTGGATGATCTGGTGATTGCCCGTGCTGATGGCACACCAACCTATAACTTCTGCGTGGTGGTGGATGACTGGGATATGAAAATAACTCATGTGATCAGAGGGGATGATCACGTCAACAACACCCCGCGTCAGATCAATATTCTCAAGGCTTTGGGGGCTGCTGTGCCGCAATATGCCCATCTCTCCATGATACTTGGCGATGACGGGCAAAAGTTATCCAAACGCCACGGCGCGGTGAGCGTGATGCAGTATGACGAGGATGGCTATTTGCCCGAAGCGGTAATCAACTATCTGGCACGTCTGGGTTGGTCGCACGGTGATGAAGAAGTATTTTCAGTTGTGCAATTCTGCGAGTGGTTTGATCTCGATCACATCACGCCTTCCGCTGCGCAATTCAATACTGAAAAACTCAACTGGCTGAATAACCATTATCTGAAGCTGGCTGAGAATTCACGCTTGGTGGCACTGGTTAAACCTCGCCTTGAAGCGCGCGGAGTCAAGGTTGGAGCAGAACCCGCACTTGAATCTATTGTTGCCCTGTATAAGGAACGCGTCTCAACCCTGAACGAGCTGGCCGATGCTGCCGAAGTGTTTTATATCGACCTGCATCCCGAGCAAACGCTTTTGGATACTCATCTCACAGCCGACGCCTTACCGGCACTGGGTGAATTGCTCGAAAGATTGGCCAGCGTAGAGTGGGTAGCGCCTGCCATCGCAGCGTTGATCAAGGAGCTTATCGCGAAACATGGCTTGAAAATGCCCAAACTGGCGATGCCATTGCGCGTGATGCTGGTAGGGCAGACCCAGACCCCTTCGGTTGATGCTTTGGTAACGCTGTTTCCAAGGTCTACAGTTTTGCAACGACTAGGCAGACATTTAAAAAAAATGGCTTAGGAAACATATCGCTGGCGCATTGCCACGCTGCCTGAATGCATATTTTTGAAGAGGCATACGATAACCGGCAAATTCAACATAAACATTTGTTATATAAGCAGGTAATTATGGTAGAATGCGCGCCCTTTGAATCGTACCAGGTATCATCACATGTCGCGCCAAATCCGTAATATCGCCATCATCGCCCACGTTGACCATGGAAAAACCACCATGGTGGACAAGCTGCTTGCCCAGACCCAAACCTTTGCCGCGCACCAGCAGGTTGCAGAACGCTTCATGGACAGCAACGATCTGGAAAAAGAGCGCGGCATTACCATTCTGGCGAAGAACTGCGCGGTGGATTACGAAGGCGTGCATATCAATATCGTGGATACCCCGGGCCACGCCGACTTCGGCGGCGAGGTTGAGCGCGTGCTGTCGATGGTGGACGGCGTATTGCTGCTGGTGGACGCAGTCGAAGGCCCGATGCCTCAAACCCGTTTCGTGACGAAGAAAGCGCTTGCGCTGGGTTTGCGTCCTATCGTGGTGATCAACAAAGTGGACCGTCCTGGCGCACGTCCTGATTGGGTGGTTGACCAGACTTTCGACTTATTCGACAAGCTGGGAGCCACTGAAGAACAGATGGATTTCCCGGTTGTGTTCGCGTCTGCGATTAACGGCTACGCCACACTGGATTTGTCCAAGCCCAGCCCCGACATGCGCCCCCTGTTTGATACAGTGATCAAGCATGTTAAACAACCTGAAGGCGACAGTGATGCGCCGTTACAATTCCAGATTTCAGCACTTGATTACTCCAGCTTCGTGGGTCGCATCGGCGTAGGCCGCGTGACTCGTGGCCGTATCAAACCGGGCCAGGAAGTTATGGTACTGAATGGCGACAAGCCGCCGAAGAAAGCACGTGTCAATCAGGTGCTCGGCTTCCGCGGCGTTGAGCGCATCTTGATGGATGAAGCCTCAGTAGGCGACATTATTCTGATCAACGGTATTGAAGACATCGGTATTGGTGTCACCATTGCCGATGTAAACAAGCCCGAAGCATTGCCGATGCCCAAGGTCGATGAACCTACGCTGTCGATGAATTTCCAGGTGAATACTTCGCCACTGGTAGGACAAGAAGGCAAATTCATCACCAGCCGCCAGATTCGTGACCGTCTGAATAAAGAATTGCTCGTCAACGTCGCGTTGCGCGTTGAAGACACGGATGAAACAGATTCCTTCCTGGTATCGGGTCGCGGCGAATTACACCTGACCATTCTGCTGGAAAACATGCGCCGTGAAGGCTTTGAGCTCGCCGTTTCCAAACCACGCGTGGTGTACCGCATGATTAACGGCGAGAAGCAGGAGCCTTATGAAATGCTGACCGTGGACGTTGAAGACGCTAATCAGGGTGCGGTGATGGAAGAGTTGGGTCGCCGTCGCGGCGACCTGCAGGATATGCAGCCGGACGGAAAAGGTCGTGTACGTCTTGAGTACCGTATTCCGGCGCGTGCGCTGATCGGCTTCCAGGGCGACTTTATGACCATGACGCGCGGTACCGGATTAATTTCACACGTGTTTGATGACTACGGCCCAGTCAAGCCAGACATGCCAGGTCGTCACAATGGCGTGCTGATTTCTCAGGACTCCGGTGAGGCTGTTGCCTACGCACTATGGAAGTTGGAAGATCGCGGTCGCATGATCGTGGCTCCCGGTGACAAGCTGTATGAAGGTATGATTATCGGTATCCATAGCCGTGACAATGACCTCGTCGTTAACCCGATCAAGGGTAAGCAGCTGACTAACATACGTTCATCGGGTACTGACGAAGCAGTGCGTTTAACGCCACCAATCAAACTGACGCTTGAGGGTGCGGTTGAGTTTATCGCAGATGATGAATTGGTAGAAATTACACCGTTATCTATCCGCGTACGAAAACGTTACCTGACTGAAATTGAACGCAAACGTTCAGGACGTTCTGCTTGATCGAGAGAGTAGTAAGATAACGAATTAAAAATGGGCGCGCAAGCGCCTTTTTTTATAGCATACACGGCATGGCGCATTTAACTTTGAGGTAAAAATTCTTTGCTTTTACAGCCCAACCACCATGCTCATCCGTTTCCATTTTTCCTGGTGGATGACGCATTCTCGAAAGTGCAGTGCGCTGCGCTTGAGCAACTATTTTCACAAGACATAGCCTGGCAGCACCGGGATGCTGCGTTTTACCGCTGTTCACTGAGTGATGTTACCGAGATTATTCCAGCGACTTTTCAAGCTGAAATTCTCGCCAGAATGCGCGAGATTACCGGCTTGCCGCTCATCGATCGTGTGCTGGTCACGGCGCAACGCATGCAGCCCGGACAAGCCATAGGCATACACAGCGACCGGCCGTTATTAGGATATGAAATCGCGCGCCTGGTCGTGCAACTCAATAAACAATGGAAACCTGAGCATGGCGGTGTGCTGGAATTGTTCTCCTCGCCAGGGGGTGAGGCTGTATTCAGTGTTAATCCCGAATACAACAAGGCCTTTGGTTTCCTGCTGCACGCAAATTCCTATCATGGCGTGACCGAAGTAACCCAGCCACGGCAAACGGTGGTCTTCAACTTCTGGCATATTGCAAATACACCCGAGCTGGCAGCGCACGTAGAAGCCTTATTTGCAAATCTACATTTCTCGGAATTTCCGGCAGCACTCAATCCTGTTGCCTCGGCGGCAGAGTCAAACTTGCCCGAAGAAGTGACATATCTTGCCGGCACTGCAGCGATCGCACTGCATCGCTGGGGCTATGACGCGGTAACCGTTGTGGCCGGGTACCGGCATAGTGCAGGAATTTCCAGTTGCGATAGTAGCGATAAAGAAACCTGTGCGGCTGTACTGCTGGCGGACTGGATTGCATACCTGTATCGTGATTCGTTTGATCTGGTACGCTGGCATAGCTTACAAAGCGCACTTGAAAGAATAGAAATGTTTCCTCGCCTAAAGCCTACATGGCAGCTTTGTCTGCCAGAATAAGCATAATTTCTCAGATCGTGATAACTGGGCTAGCAATTGGACTGCACCCATTACAGTAGACTGGTAGCACTTGGTTTATACTTAAAACATTATTTTTTTAAAAACTCATCATGCTAGAATTCTTACTCATTGTTACGGTGCTGACCTTATTGCTCGCCATTGTGATGTTGGTGATGCAGCGAAACTTGCCCGCTCATGCAGCCAGTGTACTGGAGCAACAGCATCGTGCAATGTTGTCTGACCTGAATGATGGGCTGAACAAGCAGGGCGATCGCTTGATCGCCAATCAAACCGATCTTTCCGAGCATTTGCGCAAGGCGGTAGCCGAGGAGTTGCGTGCCACGCGTGATGCGGTGCAGGGACTGCAGGCCAAGCAGGATGCGCTGCGTAACGAGATATTGACGCAAACGCTGGCGAAGCTGGCTGAGCAGGGCAGGGCAGATCAGGAGCTGATTCAGAATTCCTTCCGCAATGCGACCCTGCATCTTTCTGGCAGCGTGGAAGCACTGGCAAAATCAGTGGACGGGCGGCTGGAGCAGATCAGCGGCAAGGTGAGCGAGCGGCTGGACGAGGGTTTCAAGAAAACCAATGAAACCTTTGTTAGCGTGATGGCGCGCTTGGCCACCATAGATGAGGCGCAGAAAAAGATAGATGGCCTGACCACCAATATGGTGAGCCTGCAGGAGCTGCTGGGTGATAAGCGCTCGCGCGGTGCGTTTGGGGAGGTGCAACTGGAAGGGCTGGTGCGCAATATCATGCCGCCGCAATCTTATGACATGCAATACACCCTGCCCAACGGTACCCGTGCAGACTGTGTGCTGAAGCTGCCTGAGCCGACCGGCATGGTGGCGGTTGACTCCAAATTTCCGCTTGAAAACTATCACCTGATGTTCTCCTCCGCCAGCCCTGCCGAGCGCACGATTGCCGAGCGCCAATTTAAGTCCAACATCAAAAAGCACGTGGATGATATCGCCGGAAAATACATTATTCCCGATGTCACCTCGGACGGTGCGGTGATGTTTATTCCCGCCGAAGCGGTGTTTGCCGAGATACATGCGCATCACCCCGAAATAGTTGATTATGCGATGCAGAAGCGCGTCTGGATTGTGTCGCCTACCACGCTGATGGCGGTGTTAAACACTGCACGAGCAGTGCTGAAAGATGTAGAGACTCGCAAACAGGTGCATATCATCAAGGATGAATTGGGCAAGCTGGGCAAGGAATTTGGCCGTTTTGACGAGCGCATGAAAAAACTGGCTGAGCATATACGCCAGGCACACGAAGACGCACAGGATGTGCGTACCACCAGCCAGAAAATTTCCAAGCGTTTTGATAGTATTGAGAAAGTGGATCTTGAGCATTTACCGGTTTTGCCTTCAGGCCCTGCTGAATTGGAGTAAACATAATTAAGTAATGTAAACCCCCGGCATTGCCGTGGGACTGTGTAAGGTAATACTGTGTAAATGATCGCCAAGAATTTGGTTGTTCCTGTTTTGTACCCTCCCTTTCAAGGGGAGGGCTAGGGTGGGGATGGGTTCCGGTAGTGAGGTAGTTGTGGGTTTAAAGTTTACCCATCCCCCTCCCAGCCTCCCCCTTGAAGGGGGAGGAGAGTATCAGCTGCCTTGGGCGGCTTACGATTTTATTAGTTAAAGTTACCAAGCGTTGTTTTTATATTAAATTTTCTCTATTTACCTGA
>Ga0315281_10012605_pt1 | contig 11498 bp, 8 predicted proteins | sample YL17G07_0_MG_FD_204540 | JGI IMG/M metagenome (GOLD analysis project Ga0315281, IMG submission 204540) | Sediment microbial communities from Yellowstone Lake, YNP, Wyoming, USA - YL17G07_0 | ecosystem: Environmental > Aquatic > Freshwater > Lake > Sediment | place: USA: Wyoming | collected... | reverse complement strand
GGGGAAGTTGGTCGAATAGGTATAGCCCGTAACGTAAGCGTTGCCGGAGGCGTCCACGGCAATGCCGGAGCCGCCGTCCCATCCGCTGCCGCCCAGGTAGGTCGAATAGATCAGGGCCGAGCCCGTCGCGTTCAGCTTGGCGACAAAAGCGTCCCACCCGCCGCCACCGTACCTGGGCTGCAGCGGGCTGACCGTCGGGAAGTTGGGCGAATTGGTATGCCCGGTGAGGTAGGCGTTGCCGGAGGAGTCGAGGGCAATGCTGTACCCGATGTCTTGGCCACTGCCGCCGAGGTAGGTCGAGTACACCAGGGCCGAGCCGGTCGCGTTCAGCTTTGCGATGAAAGCATCGGAGTAGCCAGCGTTAACGCCCTGCAGCGGGGTGGCCGTAGGGAAGTTGATCGAACTCGTCTCGCCGACGACGTAAGCGTTGCCGGCCGAGTCTACCGCGATGCCGTAGCCCAGGTCCTCGCTGGCCCCCCCAAGGTAAGTGGAGTAAACCAGCACCGGGTCAATCACCAGGGGGCGCGCGGCGTCGTAGGGGCCGATCTCGAAGGCGATCTGTTGTACCGCTGGCGTCCCGCCGGCCGGCCCTGCATGTCGTGTCGGCACGCTGGAGCTAACTGGCAGGGGCCGGCCGGCGGGACGCCAGCGGTACATGGCGGGGATTTCGCGGCGGGCGCCATCCACTTCCTGGTAGACCACGGGCTTGCGGAGATGCACGTCGCCGTTCCCGGCCCGCAGCACCAGGTCGCCCTGAGCGTCCAACTCCATCTTGTCGGCCCCTTCGACCGCCAGGCGGATAAGGCTCGGGTCGGCGCCGGGTGCAACCACAAAATCGTGCTCTAACTGCCGCCCGTTGCCGTAATAAACCAGGTTCACGCCGGGATACACGTCGCGGTACTCAACCTTGGCGTAGGTGGGAACGTTGGCGCGCCACTTCGCCGGGTCGTTGCCGATGAAGTAGTTGCTCTTGCCCGGCAGTTCCTCGAGGCCGGCCACTTCGGCCTGTGGATTGCCCCCTACCAGCTTCAGGCGAAGATTAACCGCGGAGCCCGCAGAGACCGCGGAGGCGGAGCGCATCGTCTCTCTCTGCGTTCTCTGCGATCTCTGCGGTTGATTCAGGCTCAGGATGGCTTCGGTAGCCGCCAAGAATAGCGTGTAGCCCTGACCGCGAGAGAGGAATTTTACCTGCGGGTCGGCCTGGCCCTGGTTGGCCTCAAAGCTCAGCGGCAACTTGCCGTAACCCGCTATGAGCGCGGTGTGCGGAGCGTGAAGTGCCTTATGCTGGGCGCCGGGTGTGGAACTCCGATTCAGCGTCGGTCGCGGAGAGCCGACCAGCAGCAAACCGAGCACACACAGCGCCAGCGTGCCCCAGTGCCTGGGTCGCTTCACGGCCTGTGTGCTGCTCCGCATCGACGCGCACCATCTGCCTGGCCCGGAGAAACCCCCGAAGGAATCACCTATCTGTACCCCCAATTCCGGGGGCAGTCAAGGAATCTCTGATATCTCTAATACGAGTACTTGCGGTTGTACGAATCACCAGGCCTGTCCCGCCGCCGTACGCCAGCCACGCCGCCGGTCGGTATTGTCAAAAGCCTTTAGGTTGTACCGATGGGCAGAAATCCTAATGGTGGTTTCCTAATCTTGTTGTCGTATCACGCGCCGTTGTCAGCGGGCGGTTTGCGCTACGCTGCACGGACGGGCCACTGCCTCTTCACCTCTTCGAGGCCGCAGAAGCTGGTTCGAAGCCTCTTCGCTCCGGCTTCGTACCGGATCTCATGCAGCGTGCGAAATAGCTTATCCCGAGAAAGACCGTTATATTCTACGGTGACAGGCATCTTGGCTGGAAACTTTCCCCTTTTGATCAGATCCATCAGCCGGGTGTCTCGCCCTGACATCCCGCTGCGGATCCCGTCTTGGGAAATCAAGAACTTGAGATCAACTTGTCCCTTCGCTTCGATCAGCGTCAGCTCTGGTTGTTCCTCAACTTCCATCTTTACGCCATCACCCAGAATCGGCATCACCTTCACGTTGAAGGCTGGTCCTGCGCCGACGTTCTTGAGGTCCATGTTGGCCAACTTCATCTCCTCACCGACTGCGACTTCCTTGGTGGACAGATCGAATCGTAAAACGGGTTTAGTGTTGATTTCGTTTTGTTCTTCCGCCGCCAGTCGAAGGAGAAAGGTCTCTCTCGTATAGACCACGAGAACTATGAAACCGAGAAATCCAGCGACCGCCGCTATAGCAGTCCCGATCTTGCCGAGCCGCTGTACGTCGGCCTCCGATAGCTGGTGCACGTAGACCAAAACGACAGCCGTGATCGCGATGAAAATAACGATCGCTCCGACTGCGAACCGGCACGATGATGCCCTGCTCATGGCATACCTCCTTTGTTCAAATGTGACCCGCAACCCCAACCCCCACGGCGGGCGTTGCGCAAGCCGCTTGAGGCGGCCCTGGAGATAGCTCGTTGTTTACCGAGCCACCGAAAAAGGGGTGTCAGGAACGCGCCGCCGCGATCCCCTTCAGAGCCGCAGCTATCTCACTCAGAGCCCGCTCAATCTCCTTGACGGTAACGGCAATAGATTGGAGCACTTCTGTGATTTTCTCGTCCTGCTCGGCAGTCATGGGCACCTCCTTTCTGAGCGTCTAATTTCCCAAAATCGTGACGCCAGTTGGGCGCCTAGCCTTGCCGGGATTTCCTGTCTTTCCGATAGTCGTTAATACCTGCTTCCTTGGAGCCTGGCAGTTTAAGTATACACCCCGTGAGGCCGACTAACGACGGCGAGCTCACCGCCGCGTGGTCACGCGTCCGGTGCGGCGGGGTTACGCGCGGACCGGAGATCGGTTCCGAACGCACGGCCAGCCGCGGCCAGCCGGGGCGAAAGACCCAGGCGCGCAGCGGCGATTCTCGGTAGCGCAAAGCGATCTCTTGGCAGCGGGACGCACTCGATGCCGCCGCTCCTGGCTGCCCGCGGACACCTGCCGCCATGGGCCCCATCCTTTCGCCCGCTTGGCGGGCTTCGGCAGGGGTGGCGGCAAGACCACCGGCGACACGAATTCTCACATGGCCAGCTCTGCGCCGGAAGTAGTTGCATTCTCTCGCCAAAACCCCCTTTTGCGGGAATGGGAAAGGGTGTATGATAGAGAAAGGTAGACAAGACTACAGAAAGGAAGACGAAGAGCCATGAGTCTGAATGTCAAAGACCCGGAGGCTCACCGCCTCGCCCAAGCGATTGCCCAATCGACGGGGGAGACCATGACCCATGTTGTCACCGAAGCTCTGCGGGAAAGCTACGAGCGCCTCCAAAGCCGCCGGGGCAAGGCCACGGTCGAGGAGCTTCTGGCCATCGCCAAGCGAGCCTCCGCCCATGTCACGCGGCCTTATCTCGATCACGCCGAGTACCTGTATGACGAACGGGGTCTTCCAAAATGATCCTCGACACCTCTGCGCTCGCCGCCATTCTGTTTGGCGAACCCGAAGCCGCCCGCTACACCCAACTCATCCATGACACCGATCGCTGCCTGATCAGCGCCGCCAACTTCGTCGAACTGGCCATCGTCATTGAAGGTCAAGTTGGACCGGATGCGGGCCGCCAATGCGATGTTTTTTTCCGCAGAGCCGGCATCCTTGTCGAACCCGTGACCGTCGAGCAGGCGCATCTCGCGCGCCAGGCCTTTCTCGACTTCGGCAAGGGCCGCCACGCGGCGGGACTGAATTTCGGGGACTGCTTTGCCTATGCGCTCGCCAAGGTCACCGGCGAGCCGCTGCTGTTCAAGGGGCAGGACTTCAGCAAAACGGATATCAAGGCCGCAGTGTGAAATGTCCGCGGCCGTGCGTGTCAGGTGCAGCGTGGCGTCAAGCGGAGACGGTAGTTACCTGATAAATGACCGGCCGAAAAGAAGGCGGGGGCACTGGCTTGCCTTCCGCCCTGGCGGCCTCGATCCAAACCGCTTTGGCCTTGAGAACTTCGCCAAGAGCCTGTTCCGGTGTCTCGCCAAAAGCTGCGCAGTGCGCCAGATCAGGGATGTCTGCAATGTAGCCGCCGTCTTCCTCACTGAAGAAGATGTTGACGTGGTAGCGGACGCGCACGACGCTGCCTCGTCTCGGATTCTGGAACACGACCACGCTCTAGCTCCTCCTCCAGGGGGTGGAACGCCTGCTCAACCTCCAGGTAGGCCGCGCTCATATCGCGGCAGCCCTCGATCGCCTCCCGGCGAAGCTGCTCGCGTCGCCCCCGATCGATCCACTCCTGCAGCATGTTGGCGATGACGCCACTCCGCCTCCCCGATGGGACGGCGTGCTCGAAGCATTCCAGCGTAACAGCAGGCAGCGAATACGTCCGTTTCTTCAGCGCCATAGTATTCTCTGATTTGCAATATCAGAATACCACACGCGGCGTATGGTTCAACATGTCGGCTCCTATCCCAAAAGTGTAAGGGCGGAGGGTGGTTCAGAAGTGCGTTTCCTTCAATGAATTCGGCCCCTCGCCGAGGAAGGCGACCAGCGCGTTGCTGCCCGGGTCGGCGTGCTTGGGTAGCGGGGCGCAAAAACCCAGTTGGTGAGTGGCGCTGCTGGCGGAAAGGTGGGGGCGCGAGCCCGCGAAGCGGGCGAAAGAGTAAAGCCCATGGCGTAAGCCGTGGGTATGGGAACGAGCGCCCCAAGAGCCCGCGAAGCGGGCGAAAGAGTGAGGCTCACGCCGTTCGCTGTCCGTGGGAAGCGCGAAGGCGCAGCATCGATTGTGTTCTGCCGCAAAGCGAGCCCTTTCCACAACCGAAAAATCGCCGCTCCGCGTTGGCATCTTTCGCCCGCTTCGCGGGCTGGGTGAGCGCTTGCAACTGATTCCCACGGCTTGCGCCATGGGCTTTCCTCTTTCGCCCGCTTCGCGGGCTGGTCTTCCCTCTGCTGCCGCTACACTTTTGGGATAGGAGCCAACATTCAATCGACCAACTCGCGCTCGATTTGCTCCAGCGTTTTGCCCTTGGTTTCCGGCACACGCCGCAGGATGAAGATGAAACCCGCCGTGCAGACACCCGAGTAGAGCCAGAAGGTCTTCGCCGCGCCGAGCGAGGCGTTGAGTATCGGGAAGGTATAAGTCAGGATAAAGCAGGCCAGCCACAACGCCGATACAGCCACGCAGATGGCCGCGCCCCGAATGCGGTTGGGGAAGATCTCAGCGATCAGCACCCAGGTGACCGGCGCCAGCGAAAACGCATAGCAGGCAATCGTGGCCAGCACCGGCGCCACCACCACCAGGCCCTTCAGATGGAAGTGGTAGCAGAGGCCGATCAGGGCGTGGAAGATGGCGATGCCGGCGCAACCGAACAGCATCAGCGCCCGCCGCCCGAAATGATCGACCGTGCGGATGGCGATGAAGGTGAACAGCAGCATAACCACGCCGGTGATCACGATGTTGAACAGGATGGAGCTGACGCCGTAGCCCGCGGCGCGGAAAATCTCTTCCGCGTAATTGAAGATGACGTTGATCCCGCTCCATTGCTGGAGCACGGCCAGCGTCACGCCGACGAGCAGGATGTTGACCATCCTGGGCTGCACGAGGTTCCGGAAGCGGACGTGCTGAATTTCCCCTCCGACTAGGGTGTTCTCGATGTCGCGCACTTCGGCATGGGCATGGGCCGCGCCGCCGATGCGCGCCAGAATGCGCCGCGCCCGTTCGCTGTGGCCGTTCTTCACCAGCCAGCGAGGGCTCTCCGGCACGAACAGCGCCCCCGCGAAAAACAGCAGGGAAGGCGCGGCCACCGCGGTGAACATCCAGCGCCAGCCGAACTGGCCGTTCCAGGACTGGCGGATCATTTCGGCCGTGGCCCCGTCCGCCACTTTCTCGGCGATCAGCCAGTTGACGGCCTGCGCCCCCAGCACGCCGATGACGATGGTGAGCTGGTTGATGGCCACCAGGCGCCCGCGCAAATGCGCCGGCGCGATTTCCGCGATGTACATGGGCGAGAGGTTGGAGGCCATGCCGATGGCCACGCCGCCGGCCATGCGCCAGACGACGAACTGCCCGAACGTCGGCGCCCACCCGGTCAGCACCGAAGAAACGGCGAACAAACAAGCGGAGGCGATGAGCAGGCGCTTGCGGCCGAGCTTGTCGCTCAACCCGCCCGACAGCAGCGAGCCCAGCAGGCATCCCAGCAGCGCGCAACTGTTGGCCCAGCCGCTCAGGGCCTCGCTGTTCAACTGGAAATACTTTTCGAAAAACGGCTTGGCCCCGCCGATCACCACCCAGTCGTAGCCGAACAGCAGCCCGCCCAGCGCCGCGATCAGCGAGATGGTCCAGACGTAGCGCAGGTTGTATTGGGCCGTGGAGTCGCGCTGCCCGGCCGGCGGGGCGGTGTTCATCGTTCCTCCAGTGCTGAACGAATCGAAGAAGGTAGCACGGAAGCAGGAATGGGACGCAGATAAACGCAGATGAACGCAGATCGAGCTGCGGCAAGTGGTCCCAGGTTCAGATTATCTGCGTTTATCTGCGTTTATCTGCGTCCCATTTCAGGGAACGCTGCGAAGCGGCACGCGATTGGCGTCGCGCAGCGTCAGGCGCAAAGCGCCAGCGCCGTCCGTCCCATAGCTGGGCCGGCCCAGCACCCGGATGGTTACGTCCTGCTCCTCGGGGATGAAGAACGCGCCGAAACCGGTAAGGCCCGCGGCGACAAACCCGCCCGCGTCCACGCCGCCGGCAAAGGCGACGGAATTCAGGCCGAGCTGGAAGGTGGCGCGCGGCCCGGAGTCGCCGCCGCGCACTTCGACAATATAAAAGCCGGCATCGAGCTGCTGCTGGAACTCGACGGCATTCACGCCGAATCGCTCGACGCCGACCGGCCGGCGCTGGGCATCGAGAATGCGAATGCCCACCCCGGCCTTCGAGGCGTCCCATCCAGGCAGCACCTGCGCGTTCAGTTGCAGGCTCACGAGCTGGGCCGAAGGTAGATAGAACGCGCCGAAGCCCGGGGGCAAGCGCCGTTCCTGGATGGCGCCGCCCAGGTTGAATCCGCCGGCAAGCGTGCCCCTGGGCGCCAGCGCCTCCATGCCCCAGTAGCCCTCCAGCTCGCCCTCGCCGAGCGTCACTTCGGCGATGTAGAAGCCTGGAGCCAGGTGAATGGTCATGGCCGGCTCGGGGATGCCGCTGGCGGGGTTGAGGAAAATCCTGCGGATGCGGTTATTGCCGGTGTCAACGACGTACAGGTTGCCGAGGGCATCGAGCCGGACGGCCAAGGGCTGGTTCAGCGCGGCGGCGGTGGCTGGCCCGCCGTCACCGCCGTAGCCGGCCTCCCCGGTCCCGGCTATCACCGTGTTCGCGCCCCCGACCCGTTTCGTCACTACGTTGGCGCAGCCGGTTGGGACGGTGTCGTAGCACGCGGTGTCGGTGAAGTAGATGGCGCCGGAAGCATCCACCGCCGGCTTGCCCGGCCGGATCAGTTGCGGAACCGCGATAGTGCGCGTCCCATCGGGAGCGATGCGCGTGATGCCGCCGTCCCGGCGCGCATAGCTGAGCGCCTGCGTGGGAACATAGAGCGCGCCATCGGGCCCGGCGGTTACCGCCATCGGGAACAACAGCGAGGTGGCCACGGTGGTGATGATGCCGCCGGGCGTCACTTTGCGGATGCTGCCTGCCAGCGGGTCGGCGATGTAGAGGTTGCCGAAGCGATCGAAGTCCAGATCGTAAATCGAGTTGAAGGCCGCCTGGGTAGCCGGGCCGCCATCGCCCGCGCCCTGGGAGGGCGAAAGGCCGCTGCCGGCGAACGTGGTGATGATGCCGCTCGCGTCCACCTTGCGGACGCGCACGGCTTGGCTGATGTAGACATTGCCGGCGGCATCGACCGCCACGCCGGTTGGCAGGTTCAACAAGGCCCGCGTGGCCGGCCCACCGTCGCCCGCGTATCCGGGCGCGCCGGCGCCGGCAAACGTGGTGATGACGCCGTTGGGCGCCACCTTCCGCACGCGGTTATTGGTGGTGTCGGCGATATACAGATTGCCGCCGGCATCCAGCGCTACGCGGGTGGGGCCTTGCAGGGCCGCCTGCGTGGCCGGCACGCCTTCGCCGGAAAAACCGAAGTTGTTATTGCCGGCGAACGTGCCGATCAAGCTGAGGCCGCCGCGCGGGTCCAGTGGCAGACCGGCGGTCGTGATCCGGCGCACCCGGGCATTGCCGGAATCGGCGATGTACAGGTTTCCGGGCGCGATCACGGCGATGCTGGTCGGGATGCGAAGCGCGGCGGCGGTCGCCGGCCCGCCGTCGCCGCTGAAATCCTGCGCTCCAGTGCCGGCCAGCGTGCGGATGGTGCCGTCGGGCAAGACCAGCCTCACGCTGTGGTTGAACATGTCGGCGATGTAGGTATAGCCGGCGGTATCGACGGCCACGGCCGCCGGCCAGTTCAACATCGCCTGTGTGGCGGGGCCGCCGTCGCCTGCGTAGCCGCGTGTGGTTCCGGCGATGGTGGTAATCACGCCGTCCGCCCCGACGCGACGGATGCGGTCGTTAAACGTATCGGCGACGTAAATGACGCCTGCCGCATCCACGAACACGCCGTAAGGGCTGTTCAACGCCGTGGATGTAGCCGGCAGGTTGTCGCCGGTAAAGCAGCACTGGCCGTTGCCCGCGACGGTGCTGATGATTCCCTGCGGCGTGACTTTGCGGATGCGGTTGTTGCCGCTGTCGGCGATGTAGAGGTTGCCGCGGGCGTCGAAGGCCAGTCCCTGCGCGCGGTTGATGTAGGCCTGGGTAGCGGGACCGCCGTCGCCGGCGAAGCCGTTCACGCCAACCCCGACGACGGTGGTCATCGAGCCGTCGAGTGAAACCCGGCGCACCCGGCTGCCGCCGTCATAGCCATCGCCTTCGAGGAAATACGCATTACCGGCGGCATCCGCGGCAATGCCCCAGACCGCGACCAGGGGCAGCGAGGCGGCCGGGCCGTCGCCGCCCAATCCGTATGTGCCATTCCCCGCGAGCACCGCGAGCGTCCCACCGGGCGTGGCCTTCAGCACCAGGCGATTGAAATTGTCGGTGATGTAGACATTGCCCGCCGCGTCGGTTGCGATGCTCTGCACCCGCCCCAGCGGCGCGTCCGTGGCGGCGATGGGCGTCCGCGGAAACGAAAACGCGCCCCCGCCCGCCACGGTGGTGATGATGTTCTGGCCGAGGAGCGTTGACGCTGAGAGAAGCAGGACGAGTATCGCCGGAGAATAAGTGCGAACCGAATTAACTTTCATGGTCAAAACTCAACGCGGGCGCGGCGGCGGGAACTACATATAGTGTTTCGCTTCGGGGCTGATCTGTCAACCCGGAATGACGAGTGGCAAACAAGGGGTGTGGCGGCTGAACACGAAGACTCGAAGGAGAACGCTCTGTCAATCGCGCTTCCCGCGGGCTTCTTTGCGGGCCTTGCGCGCTGGGCCGACGGGCAGGCCGCCCTCCTGGTTGTCCGGGGCTTGGCGGAACAGGCGGCGGCGCTCCTCGTCGGAAACAGACGCGTAGTCGGGCGTCTTCGTGCCGGCGATCTTGACCGGCGCGGGCTTGTCGGCGCGCCAGCGGGCGAGCTGCTTCTTGAAACCCTCCACCAGGCCGCGGTGTTTAGGCGAATCGGCGAGGTTGTTCTCTTCCTGCAGGTCCTTCTGCATGTCGTACAGCTCATACGGCCCGCTGCCCTCCAGGCTGTTGTCGATGAACTTGAATTCCGGCGTGCGGATCATGCCGTCGCGAAGCTGCGCGTAAGCCAGATCCTTCCATTTCGGGTCGCGGCCGCGCGCCAGGCTCACGAAGCTTTTGCCCTGCACGCCCTCGGGCACCGGCACACCGATGGTTTCCAAGATGCTGGGCGCCAGGTCGGTGTTCTCAACGAGCTTGGATTCGACACGGCTGCCCGCTCCCTGATCCCGCGGAGCGGGACGGCTCTGTTGCCGCATTGCCGGCTCGCGCCAGATCAGCGGGATGTGCGAGGAGCCTTCATACATGATGCCCTTGAACCAGCGGCCGTGCTCGCCCAGCATGTTGCCGTGGTCGGCGGTGAACAGCACCAGGGTGTTGCCGGCCATGCCCAGTTGCTCCAGCTCATCGAGCAGCCGCCCAATCTGCTCGTCGGTGTGCGTCACCAGGCCGTAGTAGGCGGCGCGCATCATGCGGATAATGCGCTCGTCATCCACGTAGTGCCGCTGGCGCTGGCCGCGCTGCTGGGCCCGGATCTCCTTGGCGTTGGGCGGCAGCTTCGGCACGGGGATCTTGTCCGGGTCGTACATTTCCAGGTATTTCTTGGGCTGCACCGAAGGCGAATGCGGCTTCAGGTAGCTGGTGAACAGGAACCAGGGCTGGGCGCTGTTCTTGCGGCCGCGCAGGTAGTCGATGGCGCGGTCGGTGATCCAGTTGGACTCGAAGTCCTCGGGCGCGTGCTTGAACACGCCGTAATCCCGCCCCAGCGCATCCTCCGGCCAGGGACAGGTCCCCGGCACAATGGGCCACTTGGCCGGCGAGCCGTACTTGTTTTTCAAAAACGCGCTGTAGCCCAACTCCGGCGTCGGCCCTTCGCTCGAGAACGACCAGAACTGGTCGAAGCCGAAGCCGTAGCGCACCGGCGCGTAGTGCAGCTTGCCGGAGATGGCCGTGTGATAGCCGTAATGCTTCAGGATCGAAGGCAGGTAAATCTCGCCGTTGTTGGCCGGCGCCCCGTTCATGATCATGCCGTGCACGTGCGTGTAACGGCCAGTGAAGGCCGAAGCGCGCGCCGGCGAGCACACGGGCGAAACCGTGTAAGTGTTGGCGAAGCGCACGCCTTGGGAGGCCAGGCGATCGAGGTTAGGGGTGCGGACGATGGGGTGGCCGGCGCAGCCCATGGCGTCGGCGCGCATCTCATCGACCATGATGAACAGTACGTTGGGCCGGGCCGCCGCCGCCGCCGCCGCCTGCCCCCGCAACGCCAATCCCCCGAGCATTCCACCGGCGCCTGCCAGCAATTCACGACGAGTGATCTGAGACCGCATGGTTACAACTCCTGGGAGCGATATCCGCGGATTTCGCGGATTTACGCAGATTTGCCGCAGGGCCGAAACCCAGAATGGTACACCACCCAGACAGCATTTCTTCAACACAAAGACACAAAGCAAGGCATCTTCGTTTATATTTGCTGCACGGCACGAAAGGAGCCGCCCCGATGAAGACACACACCGCATTGCTGGGGACCCTGCTGGCTGTCGGCCTGATTGTCCCGGCCTCGCAGGCACAACAGAAAGAGAGCCCACCGGTCAGGCTGACGATGATCGCGACGAATCTCTACGCGCTACTGGACGGCTCCGGGGCCCGGGGCGGCGCATTTGTCGGCGACACCGCGGTTCTTTTGATCGACGCGAAAATGGATCAGAAGTCGGTCAATCAGACCATCGCGGAAGTCAGGAAGATCACCGATAAACCCATCAAGTACCTGATCAACACGCACAGCGACGGCGACCACGTGCGCGGCAATCAATTCTTTCCCGCCACGGTCACGTTTATCGC
>Ga0315281_10012601_pt1 | contig 11502 bp, 13 predicted proteins | sample YL17G07_0_MG_FD_204540 | JGI IMG/M metagenome (GOLD analysis project Ga0315281, IMG submission 204540) | Sediment microbial communities from Yellowstone Lake, YNP, Wyoming, USA - YL17G07_0 | ecosystem: Environmental > Aquatic > Freshwater > Lake > Sediment | place: USA: Wyoming | collected... | reverse complement strand
CCTCAATGAAGCCGTGGTCAAGGTCGTGCGCGCGCCGGAACTGAAGGCGCAACTCGAACTCCTGGGCTATGAACCGGTGGGCAGCAGCGCGGACGAATTCAGTGCATTCATCCGCGCCGAATCAGAGAAATACGCCAGGGTCGTGAAGATTTCCGGCGCGAAGGTCGATTAGCGGCGTGCAATCGCTTGACGATGTCATGGCGGCGCTTGACGCCGGCATCCGCCGGGTGGAAGCTTTGGGTTGCGGCAGGTATAGTGGCGATGCCAAGGGCGATTCCCAGCGCAGGTTTTTTCAACGCGGACGAGAGGTAGACAATGAGTAACGTCGATTGGGTCAAAGCAGGCCTGTTTCTGATAGCACTGATTTTCTGGTTTGTATGGACCGGCAAGCGCGGATGGCTCTCCAATGAGGCCAAAGAGAACGAGGTGAAGGAACCGCCGTCGCAACGGCAATTACAATGGGACCTCCGGCATATACGGGAAGACATTTCCGTTCTGGTGTTCGTCAACAGCCTGCTGCTTTGGTTTGTCGCCTTTACGATAGTTTTCAGCTGGCGCTGATTTGCGGATTGGATTTTTCCAACCGATTGCTTGGCCGCGAGGCGCAAGCAGGACCTGAATTTCCGTGATCACGGTTACCGTAGTTGCAACAGGACGCGAGGCGGTAACATGACGAGCGCGACGCAAACAAGCAACGGCAATCTCGCCGGCGACCTGTGGGGCGGCCTGGCGTCGATGCTGGTCGCGCTGCCGTCGGCGATCGCGTTCGGCGTGCTGGTGTATACCGCCATCGGCCCGGACTACGCGGGCGAGGGCGCGCTTGCCGGAATTCTCGGTGCGGCCGCGCTGGGCATCGTAGCGCCGCTGGTCAGCCGCAACGGTGGCTTCATTACCGCGCCGTGCGCGCCCGCGGCGGCGGTCATGGCGGCGCTCGCTGCCCAACTCGCCGCCGGCGGCCAGCTCACGGTCGAGCGCATTACGATGCTGCTCGCCCTCACCGCGCTGCTCTCCTCGCTCTTTCAGGTTCTCTATGGTGTAGTGCGCGCCGGCCGCCTGATCAAATTCATTCCCTACCAGGTGGTGAGCGGATACCTGTCGGGCGTGGCGGTGATCATTGCGCTCGGCCAATTGCCCAAGCTGCTCGGCTTGCCGAAGACCGTGTCGCTCGGCCACGGATTGCTTACGCCTGAACTGTGGAACTGGACCGGGATCGCGGTGGGACTCGTAACGATTGCGACCATGGTGGTCGCGCCGCGTATCACGCAGAAGGTGCCGGGCGCGATTCTCGGCTTGCTGGCGGGGATCGCATCCTACTTCGCGCTTGCGTTCTTCAATCGCGATCTGCTCCAGCTCGCCGGCAATAAATTGGTGATCGGGCCGATCGAGACCTCCGGCTCGATCGTGGACGCGGTCAGCGCGAATGTCTCGTCTTTGCTGCTGGTGCGGCCGGCCGACGTCGGCGTGATATTGATCTCAGCCCTGACGCTGTCGGTGCTGCTCTCCATCGATACATTGAAGACCGGCGTCGTGCTCGACGCCCTCGCGCGCCGCCGCAGCGATTCCAATCGGGAGCTGATCGGGCAGGGAATGGGCAACGCCGCTGCCTTCTTCGTCGGCGGCATGCCCGGCGCCGGGACGATGGGGGCGACGCTCGTCAATTTCACGAGCGGCGGCCGCACGCTGTGGTCGGGTGTGACCGAGGGTGTGTTGGTGGTGCTCGCGTTCGTGCTGCTTGGCGGGCTGATCGCGTGGGTGCCGATCGGGGCGCTTGCCGGGTTGCTGCTCGTCGTGGCGTGGCGGATGTTCGACCGCAGCATGTTCCGCCTGGCGCTGCGGAGTTCGACGCGCGTCGATTTCGTCGTCATCATTACCGTCGTCGGCGTTGCCCATCGGGCTCATTGCTGCCTCGGCGGTTGGGATCATACTCGCGATCCTGCTTTTCATTCGCGACCAGATCCTCGTTTCGGTGATCGTCAACAAGGTCGATCTGCACGGCGCGCGCTCCAAGCGGCGGCGCCTCGTCGCCGAGACCGAAATCCTCGACCAGCACGGCGACGAGGCCGCGGTCGTACAGCTGCAGGGCAACCTGTTCTTCGGCACTACCGATCAATTGTTCTCGGAACTCGAGCAGGACCTCGCCAAGCGGCGCTATCTGCTGCTCGATATGCGGCGTGTGCAGTCGATGGATTTCACCGCCGCCCATCTGTTCGAGCAGATGATGGAGCGGCTCCACGAGCGCGGCGGCGAGCTGCTGTTCAGCGGCCTGCCGTCCAACCTGCCCACGCACCAGGACATCGAGCGTTACATGAAGCAGCTCGGCCTGGAGAGCAGCAGGGAAGGCATTGAAGTTTTCGACACGCGCGACAGCGCAATCGAGTGGATGGAAAACCGCGTCCTCGAGGCCGCCGGCTGGACCGGGGAGGAAGATGAGCAACCTCTGGCCCTCGGCGAGATTGAGATCTTCAGCGAACTCGATGCCGTAACCATTGCCGACCTCGCTGGCGCGGTGCGCGAAATTTCGTTTCCGCCACGCGGGCGCATCTGCTCGCGGGGTGACACCGGCGACGAGATATTTTTCGTGCGCCGCGGACGGGTGGAGGCGCTGCTGCCGCTCGAAGGCGGCAAGCGCCACCATCTTGCCACCTTCTGCCAGGGCGATTTCTTCGGCGAAATGGCGTTTCTGGATCGCGAACCGCGCTCGGCGGACGTCAGTGCGGTCACGGCGACCGATCTCTACTCGTTGTCGCGCGAGCGCTTTGACGCGTTGGTGAAAACCAACCCCGCGCTCGGCGGCAGAGTCTTCGAGCAGCTGGCGTACGCGGTCTCGAAGCGGTTGCGCGTGGCGGACACTGAACTGCGCGTGCTCGAAGAGCGCTGATGCGAATTGCAAACGCGTTTGCCGGCGCCTCTGCCGCACTGCTTGCATTGGCTGTCGCAGCGGCCGATTTTCCGGTGCGGCCGATACGACTGATCGTGCCCCAGGCGCCAGGCAGCGCGTCCGATACCGTTGCGCGTCTGCTGGCCGGGGAACTCACGCTGCAGTTGAAGCAGCAAGTCGTCGTCGACAACCGTCCCGGCGGCGCGCTCATGATCGGCATGGAAATGACGGCGCGCGCCGTGCCCGACGGCTACACGATAGGCTACGGTCCGGTCGGCGCGCTCGCCATCAGCCCCAACATTGTGCGCGGCACCGTGGCGGTCGATGTCCAGAAAGACCTGCTGCCGATTTCACAGACGACGACGGGCCACATGCTGTTCGCTGCGTCGCCCACCACGCCATTCAAGAGCGTGCGCGAGGTGATCGACTACGCGAAGCAGAACCCGGGCAAATTGTCGAACGCATCCTCGGGCAACGGCACGCCGGGGCACGTCGGCTTCGAGCTGTTCAAGTACATGACCGGCACGAACATCGTGCACGTGCCGTACAAAGGGGGTGCTGCGGGCATAACCGATCTGATCTCAGGGCAAATGCAACTCATGATGGAGAGCCTGAACTCCATCACGCCGTTCGCCAAGTCGGGCCGGGTGCGCGGGCTGGCGGTGAGCGGCGGCAAACGCTCGGCGGCGCTGCCCGAATTGCCGACGATTGCGGAAGCGGGGGTGCCGGGATACGAGGCGACCACCTGGACCGGCATCGTCGCGCCGGTGGGCGTTCCCAGAGCGATCGTCGTGAAACTCAACGCGGAAATCAACAAGGCGATCGCATCCCAGTCGCTCAGGGAAAAGTTCGCGCAGATCGGCTCCGAGTCCGCCGGCGGCACGCCCGAGCAATTCGGCGAGCTGATCCGCAAGGAAGGCGCCAAGTGGGGCGAGGTTGTAAAGCGCTCGGGCGCGAAGGTGGATTAAGAATCCGGTATTGATCGATCAACGTCGATCGGCGGATTTCGGGAAACGCGAACGGCAGATCGGGGCACGCGTTACGTTTCACCTTACGCTCCGCCGCGTAACGGCAGCGCATTCAGCGTCAATCAGTTCTTCGCGGATGCGCCCTGACGCAGCAGGATGACGCCGACCAGCAGCGCCGGAATGCCGCACACGACAAAGCCGAGGCCGTAGCTGCCGGTGAGGCCGAGCAGGGCCGAATACATCAGCGGTTCGGCCAACGCGCCGACCTGCCCGAAGGAGAGCACGCCGCCGGTGACGGCGCCTCGCATTCCTTCTGGCGCCGCGCGCGCGGTTTCGGCGAGGACGATGCCGTGCCAGGATAGCGCCGTGGCGCTGAGCACGCCGGCGATCAGGCCGACCAGGAGCGTCGGCCAGCCGGCGCTACAAAGACCAAGCAGCGCCACGCTTGCAGCCATGCCGATGGCAAGCCCCGCCATTATCAGGCGCGGGGAAATATGGCCGCTGCCGAGCCAGCCCCAGACGATGCGGCCGGGTACCGCCACCGCCACCACCGCCGAAAAGACGAAGCCGGCGGCCACGGGCGTGTAGCCGATGGTCGTCAGGAAGACGACGAAATACGCGGTGACGACAGTCTGCACACCGTTGAAGGCAAGGCAGGCGAAGGACAGGGAACGCAGAGCCGGCGTGGCCAGCACCGCGGTCAAGGTCGCCCTGAAATCCGACAGCTGGAAAGTGCGCGTCGTCACCCGGTCGACGTCGAAGATCTTGCCAAGCGGTTGCATTATCAGGGCGAACACGATGCACGCCGCCGCGGTGAGCAACATCGTGCCCCGCCAGCCCATCCATTCCGTCAGTTGCGGTCCCAGCACCCCGCCCAGCAACAGGCCGGCCGGCACCGCGGTCTGCTTGATGGAAAACACCAGCGGCAGGTGGCTGGGCGGCGAGACGCGGCCGAGCAGATGCGAGCTCGCAGGCGTGGACACGGCCGCGCCACCCCCGCTGATGATCGCGGACAAGACGAGCATCGGAGGTGTCCCCAGCGTCGCCAATGCGACGCCGGCGGCCAGCATGACGAGGGATACCTGGCTCATGCGCAAGGCGCCATAGCGCACGATGAAGCTGCCGCAACCGAGCTGCGCAAAGAGAGCGGCAAAGGCCGTCAGGCCGAAATAGACGCCGATCCAGGCCGGATCGATCACCAGATCCGCGATGATCGCCGGCGCGATTATCGCGGGCAGCGTGCGGCCGAGCGCGATAAAAGTCTGCTGCAAAAACATCGCCCCGAGGGCGAGCAAGAGATGGTTCACAAGGCGTCGGACTTCCCGGGTTCCTGCGACCGGCAACCAGGAGAATATTCGCTGCGGCCGCTCATTATGTTATCCCCCACCAGCCAATTATACTGTTACCGGGAATGTCGAATTGCGCCTCGGGCGGCGAATCCCGTCAATTCGGCGCTATGACGCAAAAAAACACGGAGAAATCGATGGCGAAGTTCGACGAGTACTCGCGCAGTTACAAATATATCGACCTCAAGCGGCGTGACGGGATACTCCAGATGTCCCTGCATACTGACGGCGGTCCGCTGCAATGGGGCCTGGAGCCGCAGGCTGAACTCGGACGGGCATTTGCCGAGATCGGGGCGGACCGGGAAAACCGGCTCATTATTCTGACCGGGACCGGTAACGAGTTCAGCGGCCCGAGGCTGGATCCCGACGCGAAGTTCTTCCACGGGGCGCAGCTCACCCCTGCTGGAGTTCATCAGGTGTTCTGGAATGCCAAACACCTGGTGTCGTCACTGCTCGCGATCGAAGTCCCGATGATCGCCGCAGTGAACGGGCCGGCCAAGCGGCATGCGGACATCGCGCTGACCTGCGACATCGTGCTCGCGGCGGATGACGCGACATTCGAAGACACGGCGCATTTCCATAACGGTAGCATCGCGCCGGGCGATGGCATCAATGTCATTTACACGATGCTGATGGGATTGAACCGCGCGCGCTACCTGATGCTGACGGGACAGGTGCTGACAGCGCGGGAAGCCAAGGACATGGGTCTGGTCGCCGAATTGCTGCCGCGCGACAAGTTGCTCGCGCGCGCGTGGGAACTGGCGGAGCAGCTTGCGAAGAAGCCCGACATGCTGCTGCGCTATACGCGCATGGTGCTCACGCACCCGTTGAAGAAGCTGATCGACGAAGGGCTGCCGTACTACCTGGCGATGGAAGCGCTGTCGACGCTGGACAAGCGTTAGTAAAGAGTGAAGAGTGAGGAGCGAGGAGTAAGGCGAAAAAGCGGAAGCACCAACGTTGCTAGTCGGCGGTCATGCCCGCCGCGGTGATGATCTTCTGCCAGCGGTTCATTTCCGACCGGATGAAAGCGTCGGTCTGCTCCGGCGTGCCGCCGACGATTTCCACGCCTTCGTTGGCCAGCCGGGAGCGGAAATCCGGGTCTTTGAACGCCTTGTTGATTTCCGCATTGAGCGTAGCCAGAATTGCGCGCGGCGTGCGCGCCGGAGCCATCACCGCGAACCACGCTCGCACGTCGAACCCCGGCAGCCCCGCTTCGGCCATGGTTGGCATCTCGGGCGCGAGCGTAGACCGCTGCGTGCTGGTCACGGCGAGCATGCGCAAGCGGCCCGTTTTCGCGTGGACGAGACTGGTGGCGATGGTGTCGAACATCATGGTCACGCGCCCGCCCAAGAGGTCGATCAGGGCCGGCGCATTGCCTTTGTACGGCACCCGAATGATGTCGATGTCCGCCAGGTATCTGAACATATGTCCTGCCATCGATGGGCCGCCGCCAGCCGCGCCGGCGGCGAATTGCAGCTGCCCCGGCTTTGCCTTTGCGAGAGCGATCAGATCTTTCACCGACGTGGCGGGAACGGCCGGATGCACGACCAGCAGCAACGGGATGTAGCCGACCAGCGCAACGCCCGCAAAGTCCCTGACCGAATCGTACGGCAGTTTCTTGATGAACATCGGATTAGTGGCGTGGGTGGAATAACCCATCATCAGCGTGTAGCCGTCGGCTGCGGATTTCGCAAGCAAATCACTGCCGATGACTGCGCTCGCGCCGGCACGATTGTCCACGATCACGGAGACGCCGAGACCTTCCGCGAGTTTTTGCCCGACGGTGCGACTCAGGAAGTCGACCGCGCCGCCCGGCGGCGACGGGCAGATCATGCGCAGCGGCCGGCTTGGGAATTTCTGCGCTGCTGCGATTGGCGGAATAACAGCCGACCCGAATATAGCCAGCAGAAGCAAACCGGACTTTGGCGTCACGGTCAGCGCGTGAGTTGCTCGCGCAGCCAGCGCCACGCCGCCGGGCCCCATTCGCGTTCGTTCTTGGCCGCGATGTGGCCGTCGTCCGGATATACGCGCGCAACGCGCCCGGTCGGCGGGCCGCTTTCGAGCGCAAGGTACAGATTGCCGATTGGCGTCAGGTGATCGATCTTGCCGTTGACCAGATACATCGGCATCGTCAGCTTGTCGAGCAACCCGTTGTCCTTCAGCGACCAGCGCAGGAATTCCTTGCGCTGCTCTTCCTCGGTGATCGCGTGCGGCGCGGGCTTGGTGCCGCGCGGCCCGAACCAGTTGGTCTTAGCGCGCTCGGCTGCCGCCTTGCGCCATTCGGCGCGCTCCTCGGGCGTGCCCCAGTAGCCGACACCACCCGGCGCGCAGGAGATCAGTGCTTTCACGCGCTGATCGTGCGCAGCCAGTCGCATCACCCATAGGCCGCCGCGGCTGACACCGAACGCGCCGAGGCGGTTGCCGTCGATTTCCGGGCGGGCGCCGAGCGCATCGAGCGCCGCCTGCCACGCCACGATCGATTCCGGCGCATGCGCGAAACTCGTCTGGCCGGTGCCCGGTGCATCCGATACCAGCGCCGCGAGTCCCTCGGCATTCGCGTAGTCGGAATACTTCTCGCGGTCTTCCTTGTACATGTCGCCGCCGCACATCACGAGCACTGCGGGCACGGGCCTGGCCGCCGATGCGCCTTTGGGCAGGCGCAGGAAGCCCACGGCCTCCTTGCCGTCGCGCGCCACGCGGATGACTTCATGCGGAGCGTCGAGCAGCTCGGTTGCGCGGCGGAAGCATTCGAGGTAGTTTTTGTAAGATTGCTCCTTGAGAGCGCTCATGTTCGGCGGGCAGATCGGAGAACCCGAGTGATAGGGCGCGGGAAAGCGCGCCAGGCTGTAGTAGGTTTTCGCCTGCAGGAATGCCGTTCGCGCAGCGGCCTTGTCGCCGCGTTTGAGCGCGCTTTCGGCCTCCTTTACAAACGGCTCGGCGACCGCGCTCCACGCCGGCACCCAGTCTTCATCCTCGGTGCCTTTCAACTTGGCGACCGTGTCGAGCATGGGCTGCAGGTCGTCGACCAGATTGAACCAGCGCCGGTAAAAACCGCCGATCGCGACGACAAACGGATCTTCATCGGGCCGCACCGGCAGCTTCGCCAGCATTGCGGCCCTGTCAGGTTTGTTTGCTGCCATTCGAGCCTCCAGTTTGTTTAGAGCGTGTCTCAAAAATACGAGTGAAGCCTGCCAATCAAAACCAGAATAGACAGGATTAACAGGATTTACATGATTTTTAGCCGGATTGAATCTTGTTAATCCTGTCCATTTTTATTTTTGAGACGTGTTTTGGTGTCCGGTTCGCCCCGTCCCCGACAGCTGAAGGAGAGAATCGACGCGCGGTGGCAAGGCCAGAACATTACGGCGAGCGCAGGGGAATGTAAAGCCGGTTTTTGTGTTCGCTGACCGCCTCATATAAGATGGGCGTTCGTGCGTTTTCCAAACGAACTGTTTATATCTGCCGCACTGTCATGAAAAAAAATATGCTGCGGCTGCTTTCAGGCCTGTTGTATCTGCTCGGAGCCGCCAGCGGCGGTGTCGGCGCCGCAGAGCCACCGACTGCTTCCTCGCCCCAGGTGTGGATCAATCCCGGCATTTATTCCTACCACTTCGACCGCAGCCAGAACTTTCGCGAAAACAACATCGGCGTCGGCGCCGAGGTTTTGCTTAAGGAAGACCATGTGCTCATGGCGGGCACATTCATCAACAGCGACCGCGCGCGGAGCCACTACGGCGCCTATCAGTGGCGCCCGCTGCACTGGCAGATTTCCGGCGTGAATGTGAGCGCGGGCGCTGCGGTCGGTGCATTCGACGGTTATCCCCGCTATCACAATGGCGGCTGGTTCGTGGCTGCACTGCCGGTGCTTGCGATAGAAGGCGGGCGTATCGGCGTCAACTTGTTCGTCATCCCGACCATCTCCGACCGCCTGAGCGGGGCCCTGGCGATTCAGGTCAAATTGCGCGTATGGTAATAGCAATTGAACCGCAGAGACGCAGAGGCGCGGAGGAAAAACAAGAAAGCTTCAAGATTCACACGATCGGCAATTTGGCGGATGCTCAGTTGAATTTATGCTTTTGATTTCTCCGCGCCTCTGCGTCTCTGCGGTTATGTAATCGCTTTAGATTTACTGCGGCTGGATTCCAGCCTTCCTGGCGATCTCGGCGTATTTCTGCAAATCGCGTTGCAGAAACTGCGCGAACTCCTCCGGCGAGCTGCCGATGGGCTCGAGGTTGAGCGCGGCAAAACGCTCGCGCGTGTCCGGCATTTGCACGATCTGGCGCACGGCCGCGCTTAACCGGTCGACGATGGCCCTGGGTGTGCCGCGCGGACCGTAAAGGCCGTACCAGCCCGTCGCTTCGTAACCTTTGATTCCCAACTCGTCTACGGTCGGCACGTCGGGCAACTGCGACGAACGCTTCAGCCCGGTGAACGCGAGCGGGCGCAATCGTCCCGCCTGCACCATCGGCACTACCACCGGGCTGGGACCAAACATGAGCGGTACCTGGCCACCCAGTAGATCCGTGACCGCCGGGCCGGCGCTCTTGTACGGGACGTGATTGAGTTTGACGCCTGCCATGACCTGGAACAACTCGCCGGCAAGGTGCGTGAGGTTGCCGTGTCCGGCGGAGCAGTAAATGATCTTGCCCGGATCTGCGCGCGCCATGTCGATCAACTGGGTGAGCGAGCGCGCCGGAAACGACGGATGCACCACGATGACGAGCCCGCCCGAGTTGGCGATATGGCTGATCGGCGCGAAATCGCGCACCGCGTCGTAAGGAAGTTTTTTGTAAACGGCGGGATTGATCGTGTGCGCCCCGGCCGTCGTCAGCAGCGTATAGCCGTCGGCCGGCGCGCGCGCGACGATCTCGGTTCCGATGATGTAATTTGCGCCGGCGCGATTGTCGATGACGAAGTTCTGCCCGAACACCACCGAGAGCTTCTGGCCGATGATGCGCCCAACCACGTCGACCGCGCCGCCGGGCGCCACCGGCACCATGAGCCTGACGGGGCGGTCGGGATATGCGGCTGCACAGGTTGAAGCCGAAAAGATCAATGCAAGCGCTGCAATGAATTTCGTAGTCATGTCGTGCCTCCTCCAGACGCCTCGTTATTCCTGCGCGTCGCTGAATTGTGCCGCAATGTCCATCGCGCCATGCAGGATACGCACGATGTTTAGTCTTGTTTTCGTGGAGGTGAAAAAGATCACATAGTTTCCGTGCGCGCATGAGCGTATGCCCTCGCCCAGTTCCGGACGAGCGCGGCAGGCCTGCGGCGCTTTGGCAATTTTGGCGCACTGGGTGCGCAATTCCGCGACGAAGCTCAGCGCGCGTGGCGGGTTGTCGTCGGCGATGTAGTCGCCGATCGCCTCCAGATCCCGCTCGGCGAGCGGGGAAATCTCAACGCGCATTACGCCGCGCGTTTGCCTACCTGCTTGCGGTACTTGGCGTCGAGACGATCGAATACGGCGTCAGCGGATTTTCCAGGGCCGCTCGCCACACCCGCCGCAATCGCCGCGCGCAGCTCCTCCTGCTGAAGTCTGGCGCGCGCGTGCTGATCTTCGAGTATGCGCAACCCGGCGCGTACCACCTCGCTGGCGTTGTTGTAGCGCCCCGATTTCACCTGCTCCTGGATGAATGCTTCGAAGTGGGCGCTGAGGGCAACGCTGGTAGGCATGGCAATTCTCCTATCTATTAACAATAGTTATTAAACAGGGGCGGGGGCAGTTCGTCAAGATGGGCCGGGCGCCTGCACTACGATCCTCCAGAAGCCCCGCATTGCCTTCCATTCGCAAGGAAATCGATGAGGAAAAAACCCGGGAAGCGGCGTAGATATTGGCTCTGCGGGTTTTTTGTCGGTCAAATAAGCTGCTAACGCAAAGCTAACCTGCGAGCTATGAGGCGCGACGCGCAGAGGTGGCGCGTCAGGTTGATCGCCCTGTTATACGGACTCAAGTTCTTTGAGCGTCTTGCCATCTTTATTTTTCCACGCGGTGAGCCCGTTCGCGTGGCCGCCGTGTATCACGGCCGCAGCTGCGCTAGGACTGGAAAACTCGGAATCCTTGCAAAACAAAAGATGATCTGTTTTAACTGTGAGGACACCTTCGTCTTTCAATCTTTGCCGCATATTTATTGGCCATGGGTATTTCTGGGAGGAAGGCCGCTCATGTAGAACGGCTTGTGATCCTGCAAGTACTACAATTCCATTTGGTGTTAAATGCCCGCTGGCCTTGAGTCCCTTAATTTCGCAGGAAAGTGTCTCAAGCTCAGCGACACCGACCGCTTTGATTATGGCTGGAACCAAAACCTCT
>Ga0315281_10012600_pt1 | contig 11502 bp, 11 predicted proteins | sample YL17G07_0_MG_FD_204540 | JGI IMG/M metagenome (GOLD analysis project Ga0315281, IMG submission 204540) | Sediment microbial communities from Yellowstone Lake, YNP, Wyoming, USA - YL17G07_0 | ecosystem: Environmental > Aquatic > Freshwater > Lake > Sediment | place: USA: Wyoming | collected... | reverse complement strand
CTAGAGCCCTTTCCTTTTTTTCGGCTATAAGCATTACTGCTGCACTGGTACTGTCTACGTCTCGGGTCTCTATTTCCTTCAACCTCCCTAGGAATGCCCGGCACTGACCAAGCGCTTGAGGGTGAGAACAGACTGTCCTAACTTCTGTTATCGCCCCAAAGCCGGCCAGACAGTGTTTGATGTCCCAGATTACTTCGCCAATAATAGCAGACGGCTTATCGCCATTCTCGGCCAGGAAATCGAGAACCCATTTTACCCTGCCCTCAATTGAGTTCTCAACCGGTAAAACAGCCCTTTCAATCGTCCCATCCCGCATGGCCCTGCCCAGTTCGAATGAGGAAAGAGGAATCAAATCCTTATCCCCAAGAGTTAAAGCTACTTCGTGAGAAAAACTACCAGCCGGTCCTAAGTAACCAATGGGCATTATACACCTCCCTTCCTGTTGTGTTTCTCGCGTTTTTGCTTTTGGTCAATTTGAATCCGGCAAGATTCCGCAATAATAGCCCAAAGAATAACTCTGGCAAAATCCGGGCTTAGTCCTACTTTTTCTGCTAATTTAGAAAATGCTTGGAGTCTTTCTGTTTCAACGTTCGGACGAATAATCGTTTGTTTATTTGGATCTTTCTCTTCTAAACTTTTGTATTCTTCAACCTTATGAGCCAATTCCATTCTTTTTTTGAGGGTCATAATTAAATGCCGATCTATCTTCGCTAACAAAACCCCTAACTGTTCTAGATTAGGACGAATAACTCGACGCTTCTGAGACTTCTTTGCTGTTCTGGTGCTCATCAGGCACTTCCCTTTCTGTTGTGTTGTTAAGGAACTATTAAAAAACCCTTTTCGAGAAAGGGATTAATTTGGAATTAGATGTTAGGTGTTAGGTGCTAGGTGTTAGATATTAGAAGTTTCCAAATTAATCCCTTTCTTAAAAAAGGTAAAAAAGAAAAAGAAGAAATTTTTTCTGCTAGTTTCTTTCTCCATATTATTTATGTTTCCCTTATATCAAAACCGGCAAACCCTGTCAACCCTTCACCTTGCTTTTTATAATGTTCTTTATAAACTTGCTACTTATTTAATACATCAAGAGCAAGGTGAAGGGTCAATGCTTGACAAACTATTTTGATCTGATAATATTACAATATCCTTGAAAATTCTAAAACCTAAGATTCGGGTCCCCGGCCAAAAGCTTAGGGGATTGGGCCCGATGAGGTGATCTATGCACTAGTGTAGATCCGGATTCCCCCGTAACCATGGGATAATCGATGAATCCTTCGACAAGCTCAGGAGGAGTCGATGAGACACCGAAAAATATTTTTCGGTAAAATCAGGGTGGTACCACGGTGAATGACTTCCCGTCCCTGCTGCGTAATTTATTTACGCCGTAGAGATGGGAAGTTTTTTGTTAAACTTCCAAATAGTTCTTTCAAAACCGGAAAGGAGACGCGACAATGGGAAATAACCCATCAGTGGACGTTAAACATTTAGTGAAAGATCATTCTAGCCAAAATATTCCTCTTACTTTTGAAGAAGCGTTTTCGCTGGGCGTTTATATGTTGCAAGGATGCCATGGCGATTCTCTGGCGCAAGTCCAATCTGTTGCGGTTTTAACGGCTCTGCATAATAAGGCTACTTATCTCTGGCGATGGAATAAAAAACAAGAGAAAATTCACGGACATCGTTTGCCTAAATCTTCGGCCGAACAGATTGCCGGAATCTGCGCCGCAGTGTTTGAACACGATATTGCGGTTTCAGAGTTCGGTTTTCTTAATCCCCAAGTGGGTTTTGCAATAAATAATTGTGGAATGGGTGGTGACTTGATTATCACCGCCAATGTTTCAACAATCGCTGCTTTTATCGCTTCTGTTGCTGGAATTCCGATGTGTAAACACGGTTCTCCAGCTAATGCCGACAAGGGCAGACACGGTAGTTCTGATTTTATTAGTCTGTGTGGCATTAATGGATTTGCCGACAAAGGATTGGTTGAAAGGTCTGTTGAATTATTTTGTTTCGGTTATACAGAAGCTCTTGATACGCGATACAAGCGCATTCATCTCCAAACGCACGATTTTGCCAAACTTCCTCATATGAATGATATTATTGGACCGATCACTAATCCTCTAAATCCCCGCATTTTAAAGAAGGTAGCTTTGGGAATTAATCATTTAATACCGCCAAGAATAGTTGCCGAGGCATACCAAATCTTGAATCAAAGAGGATTTACATATCTTGAACACGGTCTTTTTATAAGAGGCTTTGGAGATAATAATTCGCAGAGTATTGTTGATGAATTATCCATCTGCGGTGGCGGTACTCAGATCGCCGAGCTGAAAGATGGCGTAATCAGTGAATATTGGGTCCATGCCGAAGATTTCGATCTAGAGCCAATTCCCGTTGAAGCAATTTCTCCAACCAACGGAACAAGCAAGGGAGATTTTTCCATGGCGATTCTAAAAAGAGAATCAACCGGACACGCGTCTCAAATGGTAACTGCCAATGCCGCGCTCCTTTTCTACTTGGCAGGAAACCATGATTTAAAAGATTGTTATCAACAAGCCGCCTCAATTCTGGCCAGTGGACAAATCCTTGATAGAGTGAATGAGATTAGAAAAATGCTTCCGAAAAAATAAGGGTGGCTCAGCCACCCTTTTTTATATCTGATATAATAAAAATATGAAAAACGTTTTAAGTAAAATATTTGAAAAAGAAAATAGGATAATCATCGGAGTAATACACTTCCCTCCGCTTTTGGGATATAAAGAATTCCCAGGCTTAGAAATGGCAAACCAGAATGCTATAAAAGACCTTATAGCTTTTGAAGAAGGTGGAATTGACGGAATAATTATTGAAAATAATTATGACATTCCCCATAAAATTATAATTGAAAAAAGGAACATTGATTTGCTGATCAAGTTGGGCAAAGAGATTAGAAAAAGAACGAGATTGCCAATAGGAGTAAGTGTTCTGTGGAATGATTTTAAAGCCGCCCTCACTATCGCCAAAACCATTAACGCTCAATTTGTCAGGGTGCCGGTTTTTGTGGATAAGGTAGAAACGAGTTACGGCATCATAACGGGAACTCCGAAAGATGTAATCGATTATCAAAGAAAGATTAAAGCCCAAAATATTGCTATCTTTACGGATATTCACGTAAAACATGCAAAATTATTAAGCAAAAAAAATATAGAAGAATCGGCGCTGGAAGCAATAAAAAAAGGCAGCGACGCCCTTATAATAACTGGGAAATGGACGGGAGATGCGCCGGACATAGATGAATTAAAAAAAGTAAGGGAAACGGTTAATGATTTTCCTATATTAGTCGGCAGCGGCGCCAACGAGAAAAATATTAAAAACCTATTACAATATGCCAACGGCGCTATTGTAAGCACTTCTCTGAAAGAGGGTGGCTCCAAAAAGAATGAAGTAAATGTTAAAAGCTGGAAGCAAAGGATTGACAAGAACAAAGTAAAAAGACTGGTATCAATAATATAAACAGATCTTTGCGATATTCTAATAAGACAACGATTTTTTATTTTCAGAAATAAAAAAAGAGGAAAATTGTTACAACTTTCCTCTTTATGGCGAGCCCACTAGCGCTCCCAGGGCATGTGGACGCCTTGTCGCCCGGCAGACGCACGGTCTCGTGTGTCCACCGAGAACGTTACCTTCGCGGTCGAGATCGACCATGTCGTGAATGTCCCCTCCAAGCGGAGAGGGACCGATGGGCTGGATCAGCCTTTTACGGGGCAGAAGGCGAGCACGCAATTCCTCCGGACTCGCTTCGTACATCTTGCATCACCTCCTTTCTGTCTCTTTCTTGGGTTTTTTCTCACAAGAGAAAAAATCAACCCTTCAAATATCTCTAAATAGTTGGGGGAAAGCTTTCTTATAACAGGCGTGACAAAGAGGAGTCCCGCCATCGCGAGAACGTCGGTATCTTGTACCACACTCTCTACAGATTGCTTCTCTGGTCATGCTATCTTCTTGCCTCTGCCACTCCTCACGTTTTTTTTTGTCTTCTTCTTTTCGAATTTCTCGGTCTTCTTTTTCTTTACATCTTTTATGAACTGGTATAAAACCGAATGTGCCGTCTTTATTACCTAGCTCTTCTAATGTCTGAATTGTTCTACCACAAATACCACAAGTAAATGACGTGCTCATGGTTTTCAACCTCCCCTTTTGTTAAAGAACCTTTGTTTTAAAATACCTCTGCTTTCTAAACTTGTCAACCTCTACTCGCTTCTTTCGCCGGAAATAACCAAAATAAAAAGATATTTTCAGAAATAAAATAGGGACGAGCTATAATAACTCGTCCCTTAATCGGTTGTGTATCCATTCATGTATCATTCGGCACAAACCGGCCTAGCTTGGAATCCCAGTGCCATGGCAGCTTGGTGTCGGCGACGACGTGACCGTCGGGCTTCCTTAAGAACCACGGTGTGCCTTCTGGAGTAAGCACGGCGTGACCGTGTTCCTGACTGCCGGTCTGCCCGAAGAAGAGATCGCGCGTTCCATCAAGCCTCTCGCGATGGACAAGCGTCTCACCGCTCAAGGGGTTATGGAATACTTCCGGCTCCGGTGGGAGACCAGAGACAGCCCTGGCCCTATCGACAGCAGCAGCCCATCTTTCCATGCTCCCTCCAATACCGCCGCCTCCTCCGATACCGCTCATTGGTATCACCTCCTTTCTGTCTCTTTCTTGGGTTTTTTCTCACAAGAGAAAAAACCGGCCCTTCTCGGATTTCTTCTCACAAGAGAAAAAACCACTCTTCTGGCAACAAAAGTATATCTATCGAAACCCATGTTGCCTTTCCCATTCTCTCTGTTCTAAAAGTCCTGGATGAAATTCTCTATTGAAACAGTCAGTACAAAGAGTGGCATTATTATGGTGTGGTGCGCCACACCTACTACACCTCCTCTCGGTCCTCTTTTGTTCTGCCTCATATTCAGCAACTTCCCTGAGAGACCTTTCACGACTTAATTTTTCAGAACATTTTTTATGAACTTGCTTATCGAAAAGACAGCTATCAACGCTCTTATCGAGTTCTTCTAATGTCCAGATTGTCTTACCGCAAATAACACAACGGCCACAACCCTCTGTTTTGCTCATTGTTCTTTTAAACCTCCCTTCTTGTTAAAGAACCTTTGTTTTAAAATACCTCTGCTTTCTAAACTTGTCAACCTCTACTCGCTTCTTTCGCCGAGGATTGCTTCAAGGGTTATTTCTTTACCGTCCCTTAAAATCTTAAGGGTTACCTTGTCACCGGGGCTGTATTTTGTAATAATTTTTGCCAAAGAATTGTCTTGGGTGATTTTTTCTCCGTTAAACTCCAGAACTATATCGCCCTCTTTCACGCCGGCCTTGTCGGCAGCGGAGCCAAGAGTTACGGCTGCCTCACCCTGATCTCCTTTTATAATCCAGACGCCGTAATCAACTGACAGGTTGTTTTTTTCTTTTATATCCTGATTAATTATGGTGTAACGAATGCCTAAAAACGGATAAGTAATTTTCCCCCCGTTTTTTGTCTGTTCAATATCTCTTTTGGCTTTATTTATCGGAATCGCAAAACCGATGCTCTGGCTATTCTCGGCAATGGCAGTATTAATTCCTATCACCTCACCCTTTAAGTTTAACAGAGGCCCTCCGGAATTCCCGAGGTTGATCGCCGCATCGGTCTGAATAATATCTTCCAGAGTTTCTGAAAAACCGGACTCTCCTGAGGCGCTTACTGTTCTTTGCAAACCGGAAATCACTCCAACAGAAACAGTATTTCTAAATTCACCCAAGGCATTCCCAATCGCGATTACTGTCTGGCCGATTTGCAAACCGTCTGAATCGCCGAATTTTACGACCGGGAAAGACGCAGTGTCTTTGTCGGGGTCAATTTTAATTATGGCTAAATCCTGAACAGGGTCCCGGGCTAAAACTTTTGCCGGAAACTTTTTGCCATCTTTGGTAAAAACGGTGTAATCGGCTTCCTCATCCAAAACCACATGTTTGTTGGTTAAAATCATCCCATCTTCTGAAACAATAAAGCCGGAACCGCCGCCAACCTCCTGTTTTTCCGTTCCTTTTTGCTGATACTGGGGAATCTGGATATTGAAAGGCGAACCGAATTCCTCAAACGGGTTGTAGAGATATTCTTCCATTATTGGAACATCTTTTGTAATAATAATACTTACCACTGCCGGAGAATAATCTTTTACGGCGTTGATAATCGCTTGTTCCTGAGTAGTCTGGGGAGTATATTCGCTGACTCCCCGGTTGTTTTTCTCGGAAATGGAAGGCAGATTTACACCCAACCCTTGCAGATAATTTTTGAAGTGGATGTAAAAATAGCCACTGGAAACAAGGCCGGAAACGAAACCAAAAAAAGAAGCAATAAAAATTATGGAAATAAGCGTCCAGAAAAGCCGGTTTTTAAAAATCCGCTCAAAATAAGATTTAATTTTTTTGAAATCAATTGGATTTGATTCGTACATCTGTTTTTAGTTCTTTCTTTTTTTACTATAATGGTCGAATTTGTATTTGAAAACGTCTGATTTTATTGGACCCAGAGAAACCATATGGAGTTCGGCCAAAATATATTTTAAACAAACCTTTATTCTCCCTTCCTGCGCCAATCTTCTGCTGGAAGTTAAAACCGGCTGAGTCTCTAAAAATCCGTATTTGGCTATTTTTTTCGCTTTTCTGGCATAGGCGTGGTCTTCAGCCAGCATTATTTCTTCGTCAAACCCGCCAATGGCGTTATGAACGCTTTTTCTCACTAAAAGCGTTGAACCGACAGCATGAGGCAAAAAACTTTTGGTCATTTTTACCCATGAATTATATGCATCTGAAAAAAACTTGTCTATTTTTTTTCCCGAAAAAACAAAATAAAAAGTGGCTATGCCCAATTTCTGTTTTTGGAATTCCCCTATGGCGTCCGCTAAAAAATCAGGCGGCAGAATTACGTCAGCGTCCAAAAATAAAAACAAATCTTTCTTTGCTATTTTTGCTCCTTCGTTTCTGCCTTTGGCGGGCAAGCCGCCTTTAATTATTTTGCAGCCGTAACTTCTGGCGATTTCAAGAGTTTTATCCTTTGAGCCGGCGTCAGCCACTATTATTTCGTAGTTCTTAAAACTCTGCTTTTTGATTGAATCAAGCAGTAAAGATAAATATTTTTCTTCATTTAAGGCGGGAATGATAATAGATAACATAATTTTTAATTTTTATTGAAATAACTTTCGGGCTTCATCCCAGATAGAGGAATCCCCTTGTTTCGTTTTTAACCAATACCACCATTCGCCTCCCCAAAGATAGAAGGTGTCTAAACCGGTTCTTTTAGCGAACTCGGTATTATATTTGAATTGTTCTAAATTCATTGTTTTTTTCTGCTCCTCTAAGGGCAGACTGTATAAAAGCATTGGTCCCCACGGTTCTGCCTGCAGTTCAATGCACTCCACTTTTTTCCCGTACAACGCTTCCACTAATCGGGACTTCCACCAGTAAAAAAGTGGGGGGAAATAGGCGTTAAAATAAACGCCGATTTCTTTTGACCAAACTTTTTTATACATCGTAACTCCAACTATATCCCCTATCTCGGCGGGTTTTAACCATAAAGAAAATTCTCCAGTATCTGATATTATAACCGGTCTCTTTTGAAGGTCAAGCGATTTGACTAATTCAACTTCTTTTTTCAAAAAGTTCTTATCGGACTTGGGACATTCGCCAAAAGGAAAAAACGGCTCGTTTTCAACCTGCCAGGAAATGATATTATCGTACCCATCATACCTTAAAACCATTATTTTAAGATATTTTAGCACCTCCTGTTGTCTTTCTGCGTCTGACAAGCTCTTGGCCCAATCGGGAATATGGCATTCCGGCCAGCGGCTGGTTTTCATCCCGATTTCCATTATTATTTTTACGCCGCGCTTTTCCGCTTCTTTAACCTGCCAATCAACATCATCAAAAAAATAATTGTCTTTTCCCCCCTCAATCCAGTCCCAAGCTACGGCTACTTTAATATTTTTTGTTCCCAAATCTTCCATCAGCGCTAAATACGTTGCTTTCCAATCAAGTTTTAGATTTTCAGCGTGCTTCTGGGAAAAATCAACGCCCCATAAGATATTATTCTGTTCGGGCCCCCTGCCAAGAAAGAAATAAAAAACAAAAGCCAAAAACAACAAAACTGAAATTAAAATAATAATTTTCAGTGTTTTTCTCATTGCTCTTTAGAGATAATCTTTTCAATGTTATAAGTTCCCATTTTTTCTATTTCCACAAAACCCTGCATTGCTCCTTCGGCCAGCCGGCCGCTTTCCAACAGATCAAAAAGCCACTGGTCGGTATATTTCGGATTTTCCTGTAAAAATCCGGCTCCGATATGCAAAAGCCATTTTCTGTTAAAATCCTCCTGTGAACCGATTGAGGGAGCTATAATAATCGGCAGGCCCAAACCCGCATAAAAAGAAAGTTCCGAGGGCTTGGTCCATAAAATGTCCGTTTTCCTCAATTTTCGGTTAAATTCGGTAAAATAATCGTTGATTTTTTTCTGGAAAAGTATTTCAATGTTTTTATTCAGTTCAGACTCCAGTTTCACTTGTTTAACGTTTTCTAAAAGAAATTTTCTTACTTCTTCTTTTGCCCCTGCTGACAAAATTATCTTTATCTGGCCTGATTTTATTTTATTTCTCAAGCTTTTAAGAATCTTGCAAGACATCTCCCTTTGGGCGCCGGCTCCGCCTATGGAAAACATTATGGTCAAAGGATGGTCTGATTTCTCGGGCAAGGCGCCGACATAATCCTCTATTACCGGATGATACATTTTATAATATTGTTTTTTCGGGTCAAGATTTAAAATCCGAGAGGCCAAATCTTCTTTCGCGATTTCCATATTTATACCGACATTTTCTTTCGGCAAAGGATAGCCGGTTAAATAAATATTTTCTTCTTTTATCCCATAAAGCCCAAGTCTATCTACGACCCAATGGCAGGGAGCAAAATACTTTATTTTGCTTTTTTTCGGCTCCAAAGCAGCCCAAGCCCTTGAAATGTCGGCGTCGCAAACAACGCAATAAATAGGGGCTGGATAATTAAAATACTCAGCCATAAAGGCCGGAGTAAAAAAAGTGCTGACAAGGGGCAAAGGATTGCCCTTCAGGGTCTTTATCAGGTTTTCACCCCAGCCATTTTTAATAAGTGTAAAGGCCTCTTTCACGCCAAAATTCGGGCGGGACATATCTCTTTTGGGATAGTAACTGAAAATTCTTTGGAATTTGTCAAGGAAGATAGAAAATATAAGGTTCCCTATCACGGGAATGCGCTTGATGTTTGAAATAAACTCATAGAACTTCCGACTGCTTTCCCAAATTATTTTATCTTTTGCCGGAATCCCTTCATAACTATTGGCGTTGATAATGGCGTTAGCGCTTAAATCACTTAAAGGGAAAGCGGTTCTCTGGTGGCCATAGCCCATATTCACCGCCACAATCCATGCCTTGTTTTTTGAATTTGTGTCTGTATTCATATTCTTAAATTATTGTAACTTCGCTACATAATTATTGTAGCTTCGCTACATAATTAATCGCTCCGTCGGAAAGCGAAAACTTGTTTTCACTTTCCTCCTTTGCTCTTAATTATATCATAAAATTGGCTTAATATTCCAAAAATTTCGATCTTATCTTTTTATTCAGCCAAATTGTAATGACAGCCAACAACAAATAGAAAATTACGGGCCAAAGCCAATAGACGTTTTGGAAAACCAAGGCAAACCAGGGCTGGGAAAAAATATCTATCACTTTCATTGAATAAGCGATTAAAAACCAGCAGGGTAAAACAAAAATCCAGCCAAGACCGCTGAAAATCGCGCTGGATAGCCCGAAAAGAAAGCCGAAAATCATTATCCAATAAATGACTGGAAGAATCAAAACGTTGGTTAAAGGAGAAACCAAAGAAACCCGGCCGAAATTGTAAATTAAAATCGGCAGAGTAAAAATCTGGGCGGCAAAAGTGGTAGCGAGAATGCTTCGCAAATTAATAAGTTTTTCCTGGGGAATAAATTTAAACAACATTTCTAAGGGCTTTGTCAAAAAAATCATTCCCAGCATTGCCAAAAAAGACAACTGGAAGCCGACATCCCATCTTAAAAGCATGGGGTTGATGGCGAGCATCACGGCCGCCGCGATTACGGTCGAACGGGAACCTGTTGAAAGCCGGCCAACCTTCTGCCCCAATAAAAACAGCCCGCCCATAATACCCGCTCTGACAATTGACATCGGTTGTTCGCAAAGACATAACAGGAGTAAGGGTCATTGCTTCTCCCATTATCTCAGGAACCCTAACTTTGATAACTACCTTTCTATCGTCCTTGATATTTATCTCTTTGACCCATTTTCTAATCATCATCTTTTTAAACTCAAAATCTGGATTGTCTAAAATCTGCTTCTGGTGTTCAAAACAAAGGTTCTCTATCTCTCTCTCAATACTATCTGTATTATTTATCGTTCCGAGTTTAATATCAATCTCTTCAATCTGTTTGTCTAATAATTTCTCTACATTATCAAAGTCAGCTACCTTCTCGTCTAGGTCTTCCCTACTAAATCGTGAGTCGGCATATAAATCAAGAATCTTTCTTTTCTTTAGTTTTATCTTTGCCTTCTCTTCTGCAAAAGTATCTCTGACTTTTTGATTACTGCTTCTTTCATCATCTCTCTGCTCCCTTAAAATCCTGACAGATTTTATAACTCTCTCTGGATTAGAAATTAAATTACTAACATATTCCCAGACAGCTTTGTCTAATTTATCAACGCCCATTATTTTTGAACCAAGACAGCGGTCTTTGATAATAGCTGGCTTTGACCTTCCGCTGCATAAATAACTTAGAAATGTCTTTCCAGAGGCATATTTACCATTTGGTCTTCCATAGTAAAGACGATTGCAATGCAAACACCTTATAAGCCCAGCACAGAGATATTGATACTTCCCAGCTTTGTATAAACTATTTCCTCCTCTCTCTTTTAATAACTTTTGAACTCTATCAAACAATGCTCTGTCCACGATTGGTTTTACTTTTATTAAAATCCATTCTGACTTAGCCTTGAATTTCTTGCTAGATAATCTTCCTTTGTTTTTTTCTAACTTTGGATTCTTTGCCTCGCAGGAATAACTCTTTCCAAAATAATAATTTCCAATATAGGTTTCATTCCTTAGAAGATAACCCAGACCGCAAGTTCCAAACGTTCTTCCACTGTTATTCAAAATACCAAGTTTAGTAATTTTTCTAATAGTTTCTCTTAGGCTCTCGCATTCTGTGTAAGTTTTAAATATCGTTCTTATTTTGTCTGCCTGTATAATATCTTCTTCAAGAAATCCTGCTGCTCCTGTTTCTTGGTTCTTTCTTATTACCTTGTAGCCAAAGATGGGTCTTGAGCAACCAACAAAAGTTCCTGCCCTAGCTTTCCTGTATTTTCCGTCTCTCATTCTTTGAACTATCAATTCTTTTTCTAGTTGAGCAGCGGCAGAGA
>Ga0315281_10012598_pt1 | contig 11505 bp, 9 predicted proteins | sample YL17G07_0_MG_FD_204540 | JGI IMG/M metagenome (GOLD analysis project Ga0315281, IMG submission 204540) | Sediment microbial communities from Yellowstone Lake, YNP, Wyoming, USA - YL17G07_0 | ecosystem: Environmental > Aquatic > Freshwater > Lake > Sediment | place: USA: Wyoming | collected... | reverse complement strand
ACGCGGCATGAAAACACAGCCACATTTATAACACGATTCCACAGCCGTTCAATCCCAAAATTGTCAAAGAACCAAAAACACACTAATTACACGGTCTCTGAAGACCGTCCCCTACATTGCTCTGATAAAGCAAAAACAGCGGAACATATTGTCCGCTGTTCTTGAAATATTGCAATAGTTTATTCGAAAACTATCTGCACGTTCACGGCGTAGGGGTCCTTCGCGGCCGCCTCGTCGCTCGTCTTGTTTGTGCTCTCAGCCGCGTCGATTGGCAGAAGTTCAATCTGGAGCGGCCCGATGGACGCGCTGATGTTGCCCATGTCCTTGAGGTATTTCAGCATGCGCAAATACTCACCTTCGCTAAGTGTCACGCTGATTCCCCCCGTGGTGAACTGGTCGATGGTGTAATTCTCAAGCGTCGGCAGGGAATTGAAGACCAGTTCAAGGTCGTGCCTGGTCGCCACATCCAGCGCGCGCTGCCCCCCGCCGGGCTTGGCGGAGGAGAGTTTTATCACTTGCGTGAACACCAGCGCCAGTTCCTTCTGACCGCCGAGTTGCCTCGCATACCGCGCTTGCTTCAAGAAGTTTGTCTGCTGGCCCTGGCCGGAATTCCCCTTCATTTGTGACTCCCCGGCAATGCCTCCCAGTTCTCCCTTCTTTTGCAGCTGTATTGCATCATCCTCAAGTTTTGTCCGCGTAAGGGATGCAGCCTCGGCCTGCATCAGTTCCACCTTCTTCATGGCGTCCGCCTCCGCCTCTTTTGCCTTCTTCAGGGCATCCTCCGCCTTCGCCGCCTCCTTCTCCGCGTCATTCGCCTTCCTTGCCTTCGCTACGGCATCCTCCGCATCCGCGCGTGCCTTTTGCGCCTTCGCCAGGGCATCCTTCGCATCCGACAGCGCTTTGGCCTTTTGCTCTATTTCCGCCTGGGAGGCCGTCTCTGGCTTTGTCTCCGGCGTAACTGCCTCCTTCGGTGCTTCTTTCCCATCAGCGGGAGCGGTTGACTTCTCAGCATGGCCGAGGTCCTTATCCTGCGGCTTCGCCGCCTCCGCTGTCCCTTTCAAGGCCGCGCCTGGCGCCGGCGGCTCACTGGAAGGCCGCGCCGGTGATGCTTTGTCCGGGGTTTTCTTGCCCTCCCGCGCATCGTCGGCGCCGGCCGAGTCGAGCGCGAACTGCTCATTCTGCCTTTCGCTCGCCGCCTGGTTATAACTGTTGCAGTTCTTGATTACCAGTGTTACCTCGTCCAGTTTGCCCGCCTTGGTCAAGGCTTTGGCTATCAGCCTTTTTTGCGCCATCTGCAGAAACACCTCATTGTCCGCGGGCGTCGCCAGTTGCGCCCGAGCCACATCCGGCGCGCCGTTTTTCAGCGTGAACGTCGCAAAAGCGCTCTGGTCCCCGGTCGCAAGGGATTGCAGCCCGTGCATGTCCAACTTCGATAGCGCGCCGTCTATTCTATTGAGCGCGCCGGTGACCGCGGCGACGTCATAGCCGCCGGGCGACTTGTCCTCATTGACAAGATAAAAGCCGTCGGCCAACTTGCCTTTTGCGTCCTGGTCGCCTGAGCCGGCCACGTCGCGGGAGGGGAGTTGAGGCGGTGTGGGACCCCGGTGGAAGGACGTGTCATAAATCTTGAAAGCGATTGCCGCGCCCGCCGCCAGCGCCAGCACCGCCGCAGCGGCGCCGAAGACCGGCGACCTGAAAATGCTCAGCCGCCGCACTCCCGCCGGTTTCTCGCCGGGGGAGATTTTCGACATGACCGCTTCATGGAAGTTCGCGGGGGCCGCGGTCCGCGGCAGACCCTGCAGCAGGCTAATCATGCGCCGGTAGCGTTCCACCTCGCGGGCGCACTCGCCGCATTCCCCGAGGTGCCGCTCATACCCGGCGCGCTCTTCCGCGCTGAGCAGATCGCTCAGGTAACGTGAAGCCGTCTCTTTTTCTTCGTGGCACTTCATGATGGAGACCTTTACTTTTCAGGGATGTTTAATCCCTCGCCAAAACGTTACCGCGTCCAGGTCTTTCTTCCTGTTATCGGCAACCAGCCCTATCCTCCACAGCCTTAGACGCCAGCCGCCGGAAAAAGTTCCCGAAAAATCGCGCTTTCGAGTATTTCGGTTGTCTGGCGGGGGTCAGACCCCTCAGCGGTCATCAGAGGTATTTCTCCAGCCGCTGCCTCAGTTCCAGCCTGGCCCGGTGGATGCGGGACTTGAGCGTCCCGTCGGGAATTTTCAGAATCCTCCCCATCTCCTCGTATTCCATCCCCTCGATGTCCCTCATGACGATGACCTTTCGGTAGTCGATTGGCAGCGCGCGGATTTCCCGCGCAACGATGCCGTTCAGTTCCGCGTTCTGCGCCTTGTCCGCGGGGCCGTGTTCGTTCGCGGAAGGGTCCTGCGCGGGAACAGGGGAGTCGTCACCGCCGTCGGCGCGCGCCGTAAGAGCCGTAATCGTCCTCGATGCCCGGCTGCTGCGCCACTTGCTCGTGCGCAGGTTCAGCGCTATCGCCCAGAGCCACGTGGAGAATTTCGACTCGCCCTTGAACTTCTTCAGCGCCTCGAAAGCGCGCAGGAACGTCTCCTGCGCCAGGTCAAGGGCGTCGTCAGCGTTGCCGAGAAGCCTGTGCAGAGCGTTGTAGATGCGGTCCTGGTATTTCAGCGTCAAGCGGCCGAACGCCTCCTTTGCGGCGGCGCTCCGCCCGCGCGCCTGAGCCACCAGTGCGTCGTCGTCATCATCGACCTGCCAGGTCGGTTTCTCGGTCTCGGTGTTGCCCATACATCTTCACGCGCAAAATACGGGGCTTTCCAGGCCCCGCGACGTTCACAGCCTTTCAAGCCTCAGCGCGTTCGTCGCCGCCGCGCCCAGCGGAAGCCCCGCCACAAACGCCACGGTGTCGCCTTTCCCGGCCAGATTGTTCTGCATCGCAATCTCCGCGCCCTTGCGGAACATCCGCTCGCTCTCCGTGAAATGCTCCATCACAAACGGCGACACCCCCCTGTAGAGACACATCTGCCGCACAACGCCCTCCCGCGTGGACGTGCCCAGGATCGGCGCCGTGATCCGCCGCTTCGACAGCAGCAGCGCGGTCCTGCCGCTCATCGTGAATCCTATCACGACCTTCACGCCCAGCCTGTGCACAAGGTGCGACACCGCGTCAGCGATGATGTCGCCGAAATCGTGCGAGTCCCCGATTTCCATCCGCCGCTCGTGAGGCACCAGGTCTCTTATCGATTCCTCGGTGCGCTCCGCCACGTGAGCCATCGTCTCAAACGCCTTCAGCGGGTACTTCCCGACGGAGGTCTCCCCGGACAGCATCACCGCGTCCGTCCCGTCAAGGATTGCGTTGGCGATGTCCGACACCTCCGCCCGCGTCGGGTACGCGTTCTCAATCATCGACTCCAGCATCTGCGTGGCCACTATCACAGGCTTGTTGAACCGCGTGCAAAGTTTGATGAGCCTCTTCTGCAGCGACGGCACTTCCTCCACGCGCATCTCCACGCCCAGATCGCCCCGCGCCACCATGATGACGTCCGTGGCCTTGATGATTTCCTCTATATGCTCGATTGCCTCGGGCTTTTCAATCTTCGCCACTATGTGGATGTCCGCGCTCCGCTTCCGCAGGATTTCCTTCAGTTCCAGAATGTCGCTTGCGCTCCGCACGAAGGAGAGCGCCATGTAATCCACCTTCTGCTCAATCCCCCATTCCAGGTCTTCGCGGTCCTTTGCGGTCAGCGACGGCGCGCTCACCTTCACGCCCGGCAGGTTGATCCCCTTGTGCGGCTTGAGCGTGCCGCCAACGATGATGCTGCAATCCAGATAGTCGCGCTTCCTGGAGACCGCCTTCAGTTCTATCAGCCCGTCGTTGATGAGGATGCGGTCGCCGGGCTGAACGTCGTCAACAAGTTCCGGGTACGTGCAACTTATCACCTTCTCGTCGCCGGCGACTGGCTGTCTCTGGATTCGGATGGTCGCGCCGTTTCGCAATTCGACCGAGCCCGCTTTCAGTTCGCCCACGCGGATTTTAGGCCCGCACAGGTCCTGCATTATCGCCACCGGCCGCCCCAGCGCGCGCGCCGCGCCGCGTATGGTGTTCAGCACGGCCAGGTGCTCGTCATGCGTGCCGTGGGAAAAGTTCAGCCTCGCCACATCCAGCCCGCCCGCAAGCAGGCTGCGCACGCAATCCGCGCTGCCGCACGCCGGCCCCATCGTCGCGATGATTTTCGTTAGTCGCATGAATCCCCCCGGAAAACGGTCTCACGAAATGCCATAACGCTGCATCTTCTTGCGAAGAGTCGAGCGATGAATGCCCAGCAACGCGGCCACGCGGACCTGGTTGCCGCCGAATTCCTTCAGCGCCCGCTCGATTAACGGGCGCTCCCACATCTCCATCATCTCCTCGTACAGCCTGCCTTCGATATTCGGCCTTCCGAACTGCAGGGTGAACGCCGACGCGGAAAGCGCGTCTATCCGCCCCTGCAGGCCGTCTTCGCTCCCCGGCTGCTTCGCCCAACTCGATTTCGCGACGTGCTCCGGCAGGTGTTCCGGCGAAATCGCCTTTCCACGCGCCAGCACCACCGCGTGTTCCACCGCGTTGCGCAGTTCACGCACGTTGCCCGGCCAGGGGTAGCGCATCAGCAGTTGCACCGCGTCGCCCGTTATCTCCTGCCCCTCGTGGCGGGCCAGAAAATGCGCGGCCAGCAGCGGGATGTCCTCGCGGCGTTCGCGCAGCGCCGGCAGGTGGATAGAGACGACGCTCAACCTGTAGTACAGGTCTTCGCGGAATGTGCCGTTCCGGATTTTCTCGTCGAGGTCCTGGTTCGTCGCGGCTACTATGCGCACGTCCGCCGTCAGATGCTCCGTGCCCCCCACCCGCGTGAACCGCCGGTCCTCAAGGAAGCGCAGCAGTTTCACCTGGATCGTCGGCGGAATGTCGCCCACCTCGTCAAGGAAGGCCGTCCCGCCGTTGGCCACTTCGAACTTGCCGCGCTTCTGCCGGATGGCCCCCGTGAAAGAACCTTTCTCATGGCCGTAAAGTTCGCTCTCCAGAAGCGTCTCGGGCAGGGAAGCGCAGTTAATCGGCTCGAACGGCCCGCCCCTCCGCCCGCTGTTGAAGTGTATCGCCCGCGCGACCAGTTCCTTGCCCGTGCCCGATTCCCCAGTAACTATCACGGTCGCGTCGCTCATGCTCACCGCGCCGATTTTCTTATACACATCCTGCATCGCCCCCGTCTTGCCTATGATGACCGGCGGCTCAGACATGCCCTGCCGCCGCGCGGACGGCGCGCCGTAAAGGTTGGACAACTCCTCCTGCAACTTCTCGATCTCGCGGTTCTTCAGCGTGGATTCGAGCGCCCGGTCGATATGGATCTTCGCCTCATCCAGGTCGATAGGCTTGACCAGGTATTCGTATGCGCCCAGCCGCATCGCCTCCACCGCCGCCTTCATCGTCCCGTGCGCGGTTATCATGATGACCGGAATGTCGCTGTTCTCGCGCCTGAGCCGCTCCAGCAGGTCCATGCCGCTCATGCCCGGCAGGCGCAGGTCCGTGATGACGAGGTCGGGCTTCTCCCGCGACATGCGCGCGAGCGCGTCCTCCGCGCTGGCGCAAATAATCGGCGCGTGCCCCTCCGACTTGAGAAACCTCTCGAAGGCGAAGCACACACCCGGTTCATCGTCTATGACAAGAACCCTGCTCACGACTGGAACTCGTTTCAAACGGATTGTTCGGCGGGCAGTTCGAACCAGAATGTCGCGCCCACCGCATTGTTTGCGAATCCGATGGTCCCCTTGTGGTCTTCGATTATCCTTTTGCAGATGGCCAGTCCCAGCCCCGACCCGCCCTCACGCGTCGTGAAGAAGGGCTGGAATATCTTTTCCCCGTACTGCTCCGGAACCCCGCCGCCGGCGTCCCTGACGCTGCAACGCACCGTTGGCGACCCCGCCGCCACGCGGTCCTCCGTTTTCAGCGCTATTCTACCACCGGCGGGCATCGCTTGCACCGCATTTAGCAGAAGGTTCATCAGGACCTGCTTCAGCCGGTTCGCGTCCGCGAATACGCGCCCCGACGCCGCGAACTCCGTTTCAACCGCTATCTTGCAATGCTCCATCAGCCGCCGCATCAGGTCAAGCACTTCCCCGGCGAGGTCCTTCAAGTCGCAGCGCACCGGCTCGTCCGCGGGGGTTCGCGCGAAGTCCAGCAACTCGTCTATCACCATCTTCAACCGCTCAATCTCGCCTCTTATTATACGCATTGACTCCGTGTCCAGTTTACCTTCTCTTTCCATCATCTGGACGTTCATGCTGATGGAGTTGAGCGGGTTGCGGATTTCGTGCGCGATGCCCGCGGCGACCTGGCCCAGGGCGGCGAGTTTTTCCGAGGCGACGAGTTTGTTCTGGTAATCCTTCAGCCCCGCGAGCATCTTGTTCAGAGCGTCCGCAAGCGCGTTGGTTTCGCGGCCGCCTCTGACATCCACCGGCCTGTCGAGTTCGCCTCCGGTGATTTCGCCCGCGCGCCGGGCCAGTTCCTTGATGGGCCGCGTGATTGTCCGCGCAATCCACACTCCCACGCCCAGCACCGCGACAAGCGCCGCGCCCGCGACTATCATTATCGCCGTGACCGGCGCTTCGGGCGGGCCGCCGATTTTCCCCGCCTCGAAGGCGAGATACACGTAGCCACCGGTCTTGGGCAGGCGGTCCGCGACCACGTAGAAATCCCTCGTCCCCGCCGTTGCGCGCGTGATGGCCGGGAGCGCCGCGTCCTTCTCGGGAGCGCGCAGCAGGTTGTGAATGCTCTCCACGTGCGCCCCGTCGATCGTGGCCAGCGTCGGCCTGTTGGACGCGTCCGTCAGTATCACCTGTCCCTCGAAGAGCGGCTTGATGCGCTTGAGAAGCGGCTCGGTGACGGGGATATCGAGGGCCAGGATCTCCTTGACGCGCTTCATCTCGTCGCGCATGCGGCGCCGGTTCTCTTCTTCCGCGGCCTGCCGCTGGACTCGCGCTGTGTTGAGGGGAATCACGAGCGCGCCCGTTATGACAACCGCCGCGATTATCAGCAATGCGAAAGGAATGATTATTTTCTGTTGTATTCCCATTGGGCGTACAAACATGGCTGTTGCGGCGTCGTGGGAGGCGGGGGGGCGTGTTCGGCCGCTTCTTTCCGGAACTGTTCAAGCGCCTTTTCCATCTTCTCCTTCTGCTTGCGGTAGTAAGGGACGTTTGTCTCCTTCGGCAGTTTGTAAGCGATGTTCGAATATTTCACGGCGTCTCGGAGGGACTGTTCTTTCGCCTTCGGGTCCGCCTGCGATTTTGCCTTGACGTAATAGAGTTCCGCCAGCGTGTCCGCAAGCGCCGCCTCGGACGGCGCCGCCTTGACCGCCTCCCGCGACAACTTGATGCCTTCGTCCGCTTTTTCCTCCGCCACCGCGTAAAACCACGCCAGCGAATTCAGGGCCGCCGGGTTGGGATTCTCCCCGCCCTGCTTGATGTCTGCAAGCAAGGGCATCTCCGCCGCGGCGAAAGCCTTCTTCGCTTCATCCGGCTTGTTCAGAGCCTTCAGGCACTTGTAAAGACCGCCTTGCGCGTCGATGTTCCCGCTCCAAAGCCTCACGGAGTCCTCATATTTCTCCCGCGCCGCCTGCAGTTTGTTCTCGGTCTCCTGCTGCTTGCCCTCGCAGAAGCGCTTCTCCGAAGCGGCGCTTCTGACGCTCGGAGCCGCGGCAGGCCCCGTCATTTCGAGTTCCGCCGAGAGCCTGCCGTACATCCTCGCCGCCTCGCTGTATTTTCCCTCTTCTTTAAGATAGGTCGCCATGCGTTCCATGGCCGTCAGGCGCGGTCCCGCCGGAGGGCCTTCTTCAGGCAGCGGCATCGCGATGATCTTCTCCATCTCCGCATAAACCACGTCCATCATCCCCAACCGGTCGAAGAATTTCACCGCCTCAAAATGAGCGTTGACGTTCTTGTCGGCCGCCGCAAGGGCCTTGTCGAAGAATTCCTTGTGTTTCGCGGCATCGCCCGCGGCCTTGTGGCACACGGCGAGGGCGTGCAAAATGACGGGCGTGTTCGGAGTTAAATCGTTGAGTTTATTCAGCGCGTCCCTGGCCTTGCCGTACTGTCCCACCTGGAACGCGACCTGCACGAGTTCCCCCAGCGCCACCGGGTCGTCGAGCAGGAGCGCGACGATTTTCTCCTCGCACTTGAGCGCCTCATCCCCCTGGTCGTTCTTCAGATACAGCGCGGAGAGCAGCCGCAACTGCGCCACAAGGCGCGCCTCCAACTCCGCCGCTTTCCGCGCCTCGGATTGCTCGGGGGCCTTGACCCCCTCGTCCTCCGCGCCCAGCGCCAAATGCGAACAGATGACAGCCGGCGGAATCAGGGCCGCCACCGCAAGCAGAAACACAAACCCGTATTTTCCCATGAGCCTTCTCAAAGTTCACTCTTCCTGCAACCGCGCCAATCGGAGGGGGGTGCGGGCCAAAATTGTGGGTATCTGGGGTCAGACCCCTCCCGAAGCCCCGAAGCGGGGCTTCTCCTTGGCGTCTGACCCCGCCTGAGGCGGACAAGCCCGTTAACCACCCACAATTTTGGCCCACACCCAATCAGAGGGCGCTATACATTATTATGTGGCGGATTCCGGCTCGTCATTTTCCGGGCCGGACCTGGCGCCGCTTCCCGCAAGCCGCACCGCCCTCAAGTAAGAGTCGCTGTACACCTGCCGGTTCATCAGGACCTCCGCGGTAATCCACGCGTCCATGAGTTCAGCGTCCAGCACGTCAACTATCGCCGCGTCCAGCCCGGCCTCCACGGCCATCGCAAGGAACGTCCGATTCATCAGCGGCCGCTCGCGCGTTCCCTGGCTGATGTTGCTCAGCCCGCATATCATGTGAATGTCCGGATGCGCCAGCGCCCGTATCTGGTGCAGCGCGGAGAGCGCGTAGCGCGGCTGCTCCTGCACCCCGTACAGGTTCACCGGCATCAGCACTGGGTCCACGAAAAGCCTCTCCGCCGGAAGCCCGTATTCCATCGCCTTGGTGACGATCGTCGCCGCTATGCTCACCCGCTCGTCGGCGTTCCGCGGCACCCCGTCCCGCGTCAATGTCCGCGCCACCAGCGACGCGTTATTTTCCAGCGCCAGCGGTATGTAGATGTCCAGTTGCGCCTCGTCACCCGTGCATGAGTTTATTACAGAGCCGTTCGGATTCCGCACCGCCTGCAAGCCCGCCTTGATGACCTCCAGTTTCCGGCTGTCGATCGACAACGGCGTATCCGTCGCTTCCTGCACCGCCTCGACAAGCCACCGCATCGCCCCCGCCTCATCCACGACCGCGGCACCCACGTGGCAGTCCAGGTACGCCGCGCCGGCCTTCTGCTGCATCAGCGCCAGGTCCTGGACATGCCGTTTGTCCTTCGCAAGGATCGCCGCCCGCACGTCGGCGAAAGACCCGTTGATTCGTTCGCCTATGGGTATCATTGCCGGCCCCTTCCTGGTTCCGCCGTCCGCTTCCTCAGAGTGCCTAACATAATGAGTGTGCCGGGGGTCAGACCCTCCCCGGCGTCCCGGAAACCGGTACGCCTCCTCAGCGTCTGACCCCTCGCGCGGCATTTTGTTAGACGCTCTCAGACGGCGCAAAGCCTGTCAATCACGTCCCTGACGATTCGCACCGCGTCCGGATGGCACATGCGCACGATGTCCGCGCCGGAATGAATCAGCGCCAGGGCGGTCAGCGCCTCCCACATCACCCCGCGTCCGCGCTGGTCCCCCCATGCGGGCATTTCACCCTCCGGCGTCCGCGCCTCCTTCGCCTTCCACGCCTCAAACCCCGCGCTCGCAATCACCGGCATGGCCAGCATCCTGTCGCCCTGCAGCGCGGCCACCCTCTGGCGCTCCTGGATCGAGTACGCGTACTCGATGCCGTAGCCCAGCGCCCCAGTCGTCTGGTAGCCGACAATCCGCTCCGCCGGAAATCCCATGTCGCTCACCAGGATGTTCACCTGCTTCGCCATGTTCACGTCGAGCGGCGCCTCTGTAACAAGGTTGTGCCCGTCCGCCATGCACACGCCGGTCAGCCGCTTGTAGTTCGACTGCGTTACCGAGCCAAAGAGCGCCCGCTCGCCCTTGAGCGCCGCCGAAACCTTCGGCAATACCTCGTTATCCTTCTCGTCATCCTCGCTGCGCCACACGATAAGCGGCACGCCCACCGCCTTCTTCACTTTCGTCACGGCCTCCACCGCGTGTGCCGCGTCAAGATTTCCCTTGTCCGCGTGTATCCCCTCCAACACCACGCACACCAGGTCCGCCCCGTATTCCACGGCCTTCCGCGCCCATGCGCCGCTGTCCCGCACCGCATTGCCGTACGGCTCCAAAAGAAGTGCGCTCCAATCGTCCGGCTCCCTGTCCAGAATGTCAATCGCAATCAGAGGCCGTCCGCCGGCGTGCCCGTCGGAGTGCATGAACGGCAGCGTCTTTGCGCCGCCCACGGTGACGCTGCTCTCCCGCGTGCCGCCTTCCGCGCGGGTCGCGCCGATTACTACTTCGTAAACCTGTCCGGCGCTCGTCTCGCTCGTCTTCGGAATCGCCATGATTCTCCCGTATCGCTATCTCGCCTTGATGCAGTCCGCTATGATTTTCCTGGCGCTCATGTAAGCGGGATTGTCCGCGGGAATCTGAAGCAGCGGTTTGCCGCTCGTTGCGAAGTCCGCAATCTCAGCGTCCTCCGGAATCTCCCCGGCGATCTTCAGCCCCGTCGCCTCCAACCGCGCGCGAACTTCCGCCCTCACGCCGCCCAACGCCACGCGGTTCAGCACAAGCGCCATGGCGCCCACCTTGATGGGCAGTGATTCCGCCAGCCGCTTGATGTTCAGCGTGGACTTCACCCCCACAATCGTCGCCTCCGTAACGATGAGCAAAGCGTCCACTCTGTCGTTCGTGCGACGGCTCAGATGCTCCATCCCCGCCTCATTATCAATGATGACGTACGGAAACCCCGCGCCCAGTTTCCCCAGGTGCTCCCGCAGAAGGTTGTTCACGTAACAGTAACACCCCGGCCCCTCCGGCCGCCCCATCGTCAGCAAATCGAACCGCCCGCATTCCTGCGCGCAGCCCTGAACCTCGTATTCGATGAGCCGCTCCTTCGACATGCCGGACTTCGCGAGTTCCATCTTTTTCTGGACCGCATCCTCGCGGATATCGCTGACCGTGCGCTTCACTTCCACGCCCAGCGCGTCATGCAAAGTGGCGTTCGGGTCAGCGTCAACCGCCAGCGCAGGCGCGCCCAACTCCTGCGTCACATACTTCAGCGCCAACGCGGCAAGCGTCGTCTTGCCCGTCCCGCCCTTCCCCGCTATCGCTATCACAAATGCCATGACTTCTTTTCAACACTTAGAGTGCCTGAGTGTGCCGGGGGTCAGACCCTCCCCGGCGTCCCGGAAACCGGTACGCCTCCTTAGCGTCTGACCCCCTCGCGCGGCATTTTGTTAGACGCTCTTATAGTACGCCGGAGCGAATCATTTGGGATAAAC
>Ga0315281_10012596_pt1 | contig 11506 bp, 9 predicted proteins | sample YL17G07_0_MG_FD_204540 | JGI IMG/M metagenome (GOLD analysis project Ga0315281, IMG submission 204540) | Sediment microbial communities from Yellowstone Lake, YNP, Wyoming, USA - YL17G07_0 | ecosystem: Environmental > Aquatic > Freshwater > Lake > Sediment | place: USA: Wyoming | collected... | reverse complement strand
GCGCCAGCGGCAAACTGCTTGCCAAGAATTTCGCGCGCCTGCGCGGTCGCCGTCGCCTGCTGTTCGGGCGTGCCACGCGTCATTTGCTCCAACACCTGCTGATACGTGGTCGCCAGCAGCTTTTTCTGCTCCGCGTTTCCGTTCTGGTAATAGGCGACGAACACTTGCGCGATTTGCGCGAACTCCGTTTCCGTCAGTTCGGTTTCAAACACCAGACGCATGATTTCGGCAAAAGCCGCAACCGATGCGTGAGTCAGCGGGGGATCGCCCTGCGCCAGCACCGTCTCCGGCGTGTTGCGCTTGAGTCCGTTCCTGACGGTCGCCGCCAGCGAATTCAACGCGCTGCCATTCAGCGCTGTTGCCGAGCTCGGTTGTTGGGGTTGAGCCGGGTTTGGATTCCAGGAATTCGTGCTGCCAATCTCCGAACCGCCGACTGCTGCCGTCCCGCCGCCAGGGCGCCGAAACACTACGGGCCCCCCCATGGCGGCGTTGTTGAGGGTCATCGTGTCGCCCGCGAACGAGGCCGAGTACAGGGTTGTTTTGCCAGTCGGCCCGGTCAGGGTGAGAACATTCTGATTGTAGCTCCACTTAATGTTTCCACCACTAAACTGACCCGATCCGTCCGGTCTGAGGACCAGGCGAACCGTGCCGTTTGGCCCTGCCGTCTCCCATTCCCCCCTCGGGCCGGCCGCGGCGCTGCTCGCTGCCTCAACCCTGGAGGGCGGCGCTGCCGCCGCGGCCAGGCCGCCCGATCCACCGCCCCCGCCCAAGCGATGAAAGGAAATTGGCTGATTGAGATTTCCGCCGGAGACGGTCAGCGAGTCGCCGCTGAGCGAAGTGTTGTACATGTAGGTTGTGCCGTTTTCCCATGACAGCGTCAGAACGTTCTGATTGAACTGCCAGCGGATTCTGTCGTTGTTGAACTTGCCCGAACCGTTCGCGTCCAGAACCAGCGTGAAGGTGCCGCTGTCGTTCTGAACCTCCCACGTGCCCACGACCGATCGACCGCCTCCTCCGCCTGAAACCGCAGCTAGGCCGCCGCCGGAGTTCGAGCCGGAGTCTACGACGGCGTCCTGCACGCCACTGCCTGAGCCCACGCGTTTGAAGGTTAGGGGGGCGCGCAGGCTCGCTCCAGAAAGCGTCAAGGAGTCTCCGGCGAGCGCGGCGTTGTACATCGTGGTGCTCGTCGGCTCGGCGACGGTCAGGATCTCATTTTCGAAGGTCCAATGGATCTCTTCGCCGTTGAACTCGCCCGAGCCGTCGGGATTGAGCATCAGAACGGCCGTTCCCTGCTCTGTCGAAACCTGCCACACTCCCGTGATGCCCGAATCGCCGGCCGCGCCGCTGCCCCCCATTCCCTCACCAGCCATCGCGAGCGCCAGTGCTCCGGCAAAGGCGGCAGCCCGGAATACTCTTCGATCGTATTTCATAATTCCTCTGCTTCTCTTGTCGAGGTGTGTCGAGCCCAAAGGCCCGCGCGGAGACTCGATGTACAACGCGCTCTTGGTCCCGTATTGGTTGCCCCTAGGACGATGTGCCTTCCCGATTTATAAAATGATTAACGCCCCGCGTTGGTTGCGATGAAGCCATTCTTGACCGGTCAACTTACAAAGTCAAGAGCGACGGTTCGCTACTCCTGCTTCCGCAAATCATGGCGCGGGTTCCGGTGAGGCGACAGGCCCCGATGTCGACGTCTCCTGACCGGACGTACCGGAGGGTGGTGAAGTAAGTGCCCGTCTACGCTAAGCTGCGTCCAGAAGTTCACGTTCAAAGGAACGCTGGCGGTGGACCCGCAGAATGGCGACGGCAATTCGCGGCAGGGACTCCAGAGATGGGAACGCCAAATAGCGCCCTTCCCAAACGGGGTTGAATTTCTTTTTGAATTGGAAAAGAGATTTGTACTCGTAGATCCCCCGCACATTTTCAAAAAGCAGCTTCACTCCCCGGTCGAGAAGGCTGAATTCGTCTTCAGGACTGACATTGGCGAGAGGCGCGTTCGAAAGGCTGGCGAACTTGCATCCATCTTTTTGGAAATGGAGCAGCGACTGGCCGATTAAGTAGTCCATCAGGCTCTTGGGAGCGTCGGCCGCATAGCGCATCAGATCCAGCGAATGTCCGCCACCAGCAAATGTTCGCCAGGTGACGAATCCCAGAAGGCGGCCTGCGATAAGGGCAACGAAGAGCTTCTGACGGGCCAGCGCGACGGGATCGAACCTGCCCATGGTGAACCCCATTTCGAGTGAACCCTTCCGAAAGAGCCACTGCTCCGAAATAACCTGTAATTGATCTTCGATCTCCGCCGGAACCGGGCCATCCAGGAGTCCGACGCGAATCCCGGGATTTTCACGTTCTACCTTGGTTATCGAGTTCCGCAGTTTCTTGAGCTTAGGGCTGCGAAGATCGAAATCTGCCAACGGGATTATCGCCTCCTCCGCGATTTTCAATGTGCGCAGTCCGCGCGCGCGATAAACGGCGAGGTCGGTTTCCGCGACCTCATAGAAGCAGGGGAGCCAGTCGTGCTTCCGGCAAAATGCCAGAAACTCATCGACTGCTGGTTCCAGAGAGTCATGGGGCCCTATCGGGTCGCCGACCGTGATCGCGACTGAAGTCGAGATCCGGTAGGCCACGGTGGACGTGCCGTCAGCCGCCAGGAAGTGATTGTTTTCCGGTTCGACGGCGAAGGTCGCGAGCGTGCGGTTGCCGTATTGGCGAATGATGTCCAGTGCGTTAGGGAGGGATGGATCGAGACGCCGCAAGATGACGGGGCGAAGCAGCAGCCACACCAGCACTAGCCCCGAACCCACCGAGAGCCACGCAATGGAATCGAGGAATTCGAGGGCGTGGGGCGTGTGGGCTTCGACGCCGGGGTCGGTCAACACCGCGGCCAACAATGTCGCGCGCAGAGCTTGGGCCAGGCTAAACGGCGGGTCAATCGCGTGGCGTAAATGGTATTGGCCTAGCGAACCGTAAAGCAGAATCGCGAGGAGAAACACCGGCCCCAGAACCAGCGACCGGCGGGTCGAGATCGGGTCGCTGCCGGCAATGAAGGAATGGCGGGCGAGGATCAAGTAGATGAGCAGCCCCAGGGACGGGATGACAAAGATGAGATGAATGTTCCTCACCACGTGGAGGAGCAGCGAAACGCTCACTACTGCGGTGGCAAGTTGCCATGCTCGCCGCTTGCCTCGCCCCAGTCCCCGCCCGAGGGCGATGAGCAAAATGCCGGAGAGAACCAGCAGCGCGCGGCTGCCATGATGCACTTCCAGAGGAAGCCATTCGGTCCAGGGACTGGCATGGAAATGAGCTCGTATTCGGAGCCCGTCGATAACATCGAACGCGCCCCCCAACATCACCAGTCCGGCAACGATGCGGTGAACGATATGGGGTCGGGGGTGAAAGGCCATTGGGTCTCAGCGTGCGGAGTGTGCCGGGAGCGACTCGAACCAGGTGAATGCCCCATCCAACGCCTGCCAGAAGGCGGGGCGCTGGTCTCCGAAATGATGGCTCTCGGCTTCAATCATCGCGAGCTGCTTGGGCTCCTGCGCGCGGGCAAATATCTCCCGCGCCGTCTCGACGGGTACGAACTCGTCATGGGTGGATTGAATGCTCATGAGCGGCACCGGTGCAAGCCGCCCCACATAATCTTTGCTGTCGAACGTTGGCTCGTTGGGAACTTTGTGCGTGACGTAGATCACCGCATCGCTCCAGCGCCAGGCGAGTTCGTTCAACTCCGGCAACCCGATCGCGACCACTCCGCGCAAGTCAGCGCGCAAAGTGTTATCGAGGCCTCCCAGGACTGCCAGCCCCGCTCCCTCTGACCATCCGACGAGAATAATCGCCTTTGATACGGACTGCGCTTTTGCGAACTGCGCAATCGACCCGAAATCTCCGGTGACCTGCGCGGGTTCGAGCGCTTTGGGTTTGCACAACGATTCAAGATACGCTTTGGAATCCACGCCCACCACCGTGTGACCGCGGTCGGCGAGATATTGAGCAATCTCGATGATGAATCCGTGCCAACCGCCATCGCCAGAAATCACCACAACGGCGGGCGGAGTGTCCTTGCTTGTTGTTGGACTGAAAACATAAAACGTCTGATCGGCGCCGCGAATCGTGAAGCTGACTTTCCGCGGCCCGCTGGCGACAGCCGCGGGCACGCAACACAGAATTACCGCTAGGACAAGAAGTCGCATCGCACTCATCTCCACAATTATCGCATGGGAACTCACACCAGACGTCGGATGGATGCGGACCAGGCGCGCAGCTCGGCTAGGCTGACGCCTGTTCCGCGGCATGGCGTTGGAATATCTCGATGAAGCAGTTGACGAGGGAGACGGCGGTGGGGGTTACGCCGGGAATGCCGGCGGCTTGGCCAAAGGTGAGAGGTCTGACCCGCGTGAGCTTTTCGATCATCTCGCGCGAGAGGCCGGAAACCTTGCGGTACTCGAACCAGTCGGGGATGCGGCGAGCTCCGGCGCGTCGCATTCGCTCGATCTGTTTCTCTTGTTGCTGAAGATAGCCTTCGTATTTGAAGTCGGTGTCGACGCGTCGCGCTTCCTCGCGCACAAAAAGGTTCGTCTCGCCGGGCAAAAGCCTGACGGCTATAATGGGGCGCGAGCCGTCATGCCTGCCTCACGCGACCTCGATTCACTGCGCGCACTCCAGGGTGAGATCGAGACCTTCCTGAAGTCGCTGCGCCATCCCGTGGTGGTGGAAAACGAGGTCACGCTGTTTGACCTTACGGCAGCGTCGTGGCGACTGGGCGTTGATTTCGGAAAGTTGATCTTCGAGGCGTGGAATCCCGCGCGGTCGGTGGCTCGCCGCGTGGAGGAGATTGCCTATCTCGACCGGGGGAGGCTGGGGCTGTTCGTCCGCAAGCCGGGCGGTCGCGAAACCGGCACGCTGGAAATCCGCGAACTCGCGGGCGCGGAGCAAGCTTCGCGTGGCGTGTCCCGCGCACAGGTCCGCCAGGAGCTCCTCGCCATCCTTCCGCGTCAGTATCCCGGCTGGCGATTCGAGCGCGTCAGCAACCGCTCGGACCGCGAGCATTCCTTCTCGGCCTGGTACACGCGCGGTGTGGCACGGCGCGGATCGACGGCCTGGGCGTTTCTCGGGCTGGGGGAGGGCGAAACGCCTGCGGCTGCCGGCGCCGCTTTGGGCTGCGGCCTGATCTGGCTGGACTGGTTGCGCGGCCGCGCGGAACGATACACGGTCGGCGCACTTAAACTGTTCCTGCCCAGCGAGGCTGTCGCGCTCGCCGCACATCGGGCCGCTTACCTCGATCACCGCGCGCTCCAGGTGGAGATCTACGAGTGGAATCGCGGTGAGGCTTTGCCCACGCCAGTGGACCTACGAAGTTTCGGAAACGTCGAAACCCGCTTGACGGTGCGCCGCCAGGGCGAGGCGCTGCGCGAACGCCACCGAGAGTTGGTGCGCAGCCTGCTCGATGACTGCGTGGAGCGCGTGGACGTCGTCCCTGACCCGTCCGCCAACCTGCTCTCCTTGCGCGTGTTGGGCCTGGAGGTCGCCCGCGTCGAAGGCCTGCTCACGCCGCGGGTCTTCTACGGCCTGGAAGGAAGCTATCGCCGGTTGGAGGAGGGAGGCAAGGCAGGATTCCAGCGCTTTATCCGGCAGGTTCTCGAGCTGCGCACGGCTGCGAGCAAAAAACCATCTCACGACTTCTACCGGTTGCAGGCCGAGCGCTGGTTGGAGAGCCTCCTGGTCCGCGATATTACGAAAGTCGATTCCGAACTGTCACCGGACTGTGTCTATCCCCAAGTGCCGGCGTTTTCCGGCGTGGATCGCGGGGTGATTGACATCCTCGGCGTGACCCGCCGCGGCCGCTTGGCAGTGATCGAACTGAAACTGGAAGAAGATAGCAACCTGCCGCTCCAGGGATTGGATTACTGGCTGCGGGTCAAGTGGCTTCACGACCGCGGCCAGTTCGAAGAGTTCGGCTACTTCCCGGGAGGCGGCCTGGCGCCGGACCCGCCGTTGCTCTACCTGGTTTCTCCCGCGTTCCGCTTTCATTCCACGACGGACCGGGTCGTTTGCTATTTTGACAACTCCATTGAGGTTATCAAGGTGGGCTTGAACGAGAAGTGGCGGCATGGGGTGAAGGTTCTATTTCGCCAGTCCGCGAGAGCTCGGCACTGAAGCCCCAGGCGGCCTGCCAGCAACTGATACCTTGCGAGCCTCCAGCAGGCAGGAGTTCGGAAAATTTTTCGCTTGGCGAGTGCGGGCGAATCTGGTATAGGTTTGCAGGGATGGTTCCGTCCAGGTAGCCGGCCAAGGCCTTTCTATGCGAATCAAATTCTGGGGAGTCCGAGGGTCCACGCCCACACCCCAAGCGGATAATCTTCGTTACGGCGGCAACACGCCGTGCGTGGAGTTCCGATCGGATGGCGGGAGCCTCCTCATCGTTGACTGCGGCAGTGGCCTGCGCCCGCTGGGTAAGGCGTTGATGACGGAGTTCGGTGGGAAGCCGATCCGCGCCCACGTGCTGCTGAGCCATTATCACTGGGACCACATTCAGGGCCTGCCCTTTTTTGTGCCGCTCTACGACAAGGGAAACCAGTTCCATTTCTACTCCTATCGGTTGCCGGGCGCGTCGGTTGAAGAGGCCTTGGAAGGCCAGATGGCCTACCCTTACTTCCCGGTCGATATGACGGCCATGTACGCCCTGCGGACCTTTACGGAAATCCAGCAGGGGCCGTTCCAGCTCGACGACTTCGTAATTCATTCCCGGCGGATCAATCATCCCCAGGGATGCCTTTCCTTCCGCATCGAGAACAATGGCAAGGCGGTGCACTACGCCACCGACCACGAGCCCGGCGAGCCCGCGAGCGATGGCGCCGTCCGCGAACTCGCGCGGGGCGCCGACTTGCTCATCTACGATTCGCAGTACACCTGGGATCAGATCCGCGGCAAGAAGAAAGGCTGGGGCCACAGCACCTGGGAAGAAGGGGTGCGCATCTGCCAGGAGGCCGGCATCAAGGAGTTCGTCCTCTTCCACCACGATCCCGACCGCAATGATGAGGGTGTAGACCAGCTTCAGGAAATCGCCCGCGCCCGCTTCCCCAATTCTCGAGCCGCTTTCGAAGGCATGGAAATCGTGTTGTAGCGCGTCTCGCGGACCAACTTCAGAGGAAGCCTGAACTGCTGAGCGAGTTCCGCCCGCCTCTGCATTGCCCTCCGAGCCCTCCCCTACTGCCGCATGAATTTCCCACCGTACGCTCCTGCCACGCGTCGGGTAGTGGTGTCATTTGGAAATGGAGTGGCACGCGAATTGCCCTACAGTTTGATTTCATCGGCGACAATCTTGACCGCGGCTCCTTCATGCCGACAGGTAACCTGGAAGTCGAAAGTCTGGCTATCCGCTGGGTTGGGGTCCTGAGAGTACGTCACAACGACCCGGATTGTGTATCTTCCCGGAAGGGAGTCGAAGCTATAGTTGGGTTGACGTGAAATGACACGCAGTAGCGGCTCCGTTATCTGGATGGTCGCTGGTGCGTCTGGAGTCAGGAAATCGTGTAGTGGGAATTCATGGGCTGATTCAACCGCTCCGAGCAACCATAGTTTGCATCCCCTTAGCCTAACAGCTTTTTCCCCGTGGTTATAAATCACGAGGGTCATCTCTGACACGTGGGCGTGTACCGATTGGTCACCGGAAATCTGAGATGATATTTTCATGAGAAGGACTTTGAACCTGTCCTCAGTTTTTAGTGAGCCTGAGAGCGTTACTTTCCGGCTGTCAGCCTCTGCCTTGGCGGTTGTTTCTAATCCCTTTATTTTCGCTTCGAGGAGTTTGATCTTTTCAGCTTGTGCCTCGGAGTCTGAATCTCTGGCGTTCGCGAGTTCTGTAATGCGATTGTTTTGCGCAGCGTGCAGATCGACAGGAGAAATGACGACGAAGTTCCAGACGGTCTGATAGGCGTAGTGGACCGCATACAGGATGAGGTAAACTGCGATGATAATTCCGATTGCTAACCACATTTTGGGGTACGGGTTAAAGCTCGGATTTTTATGCGCATTCCAAGCTGCGTGAGCAGCGGCCACAAGCATAGCGGGTAGCGCACGCTGCGGCTTCCACAATTCCGCCCGGGCAGGTTGGCGCTTTGCCCAAACCATGCGCCAATAGTCAAGCCTGGGTTTGGTTGTGTGTTCAGGCATGTTGCCATTCTACGCATGCCTCAGCTCCGAGTAAATAAAATCGCCGAGACAAAGGGTTGTTGTGATATTATCTCGGCCAGGATAGGCTGAGTTCACTGTGGGTTGGAAGACCCGATGCCAGTCGGAGTCTTCTAAGGTTCTAAAAATGCACACCCACTGTACAATAGGAGTGTGCCCGATGCAAGAAGAAAATCCCACAGCCAAGCGAGTTGACCGTCCTCCCGATGTCCCGCAGAATACTTGGGCTCGGCCACGCAGAGCAAGAATACCTGAACGCCGTCCTGGCGATATACGACCTGGAGAATGGTCGCCCCCACATAAGAAACGACAGCGACGAAGAGCTGGAACGCGCTAGAAAACCGTTAGGTTCTTAGTTCCTTTGGCAGCTATCAGCCTCCAATTCCAGTGTTGGTTGGGGGCAAGGACAAAACCCAGGTAGGTCTCAAGGTGATCGGAACGTAGCGGTGAGGCGGGGGCAAACTGTGGGACTATCCGGTATAATCTACGCAGAATCTCCTTTCGGTGTTCGTCTTGAACCACCACTTCGACAGTGACTTCCTTAACGTATAAGTTCGTGCCATTGTAGAGGTCAAATTCGAACTTACCAAAACGGTCAAGTGACGCTCGACCGTCAAGCTTTTGAAGGTCATCAGGAGTGAGATCGCGGGCGGGGTCGGCTCGATTGGGTTCCTGAGTTGGAGCCTTCCACCCGCTCGGATACAGAACCTCGGCGAACCCTGTAAAACGGTTGATTCTGACCGGAAGAGAACGTCCAGCCCCCAGTTCCATATGGTCGTAGCGATAGGCGGTTGGCCAGATGAATAGTGCAAAGACGATGACAGCGCCAAGACCAGAAGCCCAAAGCACGGCGCTCTTTGGTGAAATCATTGGCTGGATTTTACTCTTGAATAGCTCCCAAGCTACGGAAATTTCGGGGGAAGCTCCTTGGAGTCGGACCAGTCTATGATGTTGAAATGCGTTGGTGGCATCTCCGGCTCTGGTTCTTTGACGAGCTTCCTCTTCACGAACCTGTATATTTCGCCGATGAAGAAGGCGGCCGTCGAGATGCAGATGATGTATACGCAAACGGTGATGATAGTCGCCAGCATGTTTCCTCCGGTCGATCAAGCCAAAACCAGATCGGCCAATCCCCACAGGTGGTCGGTGATCCCCGCCGCCATTGCCGGCGTGACCCTCAACGTCTGGTGAATCCTCACAAAGTTGTAATGGGCGAAGTGGAGCGCAACCTGGGCTTTCAGGTTCGCCAGTTTCTTCGAGAAAGCATTCGTCAACCGCGTAAACCTTCGCGCCTGCATTCGGATCGTCAGGTTTTGGCGCTCGATGTATGAGGTTGAAATGTAGCGTGGGTGAGGCTTCCCCATGATCGGCGTCGGCATGGCCGCGATGACCTTGGGTGGTCCGTACCATTCAGGCGCGCCCTCTTCTCGGTCCTCAGTGCCATACACCTTGACCAGCATGGCGTAGTCAACGTCTGCGCCGAAGGTGTCCTCGACCGCCATGAGGTATGGGCGGAAGCCGTCTGTGGTGAGTTGGACGCGGTAGGCCAAGCGGTCCTTGAGGTCGGAGATCAGGTAGAACGCGGTTGCCGCATCCCGCTTCCCGATGAGGTGGGAGATCACAAGCTTGGTGTCGGCGTCCATGCCGATGAAGACGTACTGGTCGCCTCGCTCTGGCGGGTCGTCGTCCGTGATGCGGGCCTGCTTCTTGAAGATGTAGGTCCAGATTTCGTCCACTTGAACGCGACGCGCTGGCACGCGCCGGATTTTACTATCCAGCAGGGCGGCGCAGCGTTCTCCGATCCGCAGCAGGGTACGCATAACCGTCTTCTGCTCCACTCCAACCATTCGGGCGGTGGCTCGGATCGAGCAACCCTCAATCAGCCCACTGGCAATCTGGACTTGCTTCTCGATAGGCAGGATGTTCATTTCGGCTTGCCTTTCCCGCGAGGCGAGCCGATAATGCGACTGACGGTCGGCATCGCGGCTAACCCCGCGTGCTGATTTCAGCCCCGTTCCCGAGTTACCGCTCGGGGCGGGGCTTTGTTGTGTCTCCCTGCTTATAGCAGAGCCGCTCACGTATGTCAAGAGAAATCCGCTTGACTTCTGGAGCCGGTCACGTATAATGACGGCATGGCCAAGAAACTCCCACCGGAATTCAGGCAATACCTTTCCAAGCTCGGGCGCAAAGGTGGTCTAAAAGGCGGTCCTGCCAGGGCAGCGGCCATGACGCCAGAACAGCGAAGCGAGTCGGCGCGTAAGGCTGTCATGGCTAGGTGGAAGAAAAAGGCTTCCGAATGAGCAGGTCGGTGAGTAGGCGCTCCTGCATTTCCATCTTCTGAAGTCTTTCTTGGATGACCTTCTGTGAGAACCAATGGGTTGAGCGTTCGCTTTGGTCCAATATTACCACGTCAATCGGCCCGCCGCACCCGTCGATATAGTCCTCAGCTTTTTTGACAAGGTAGATGCCCAAATCCATTCCCGTCTTCGTGTTCATCTCTTTCGAGTACAGTTTTTCAGACAAGAACCGAATCAGGGAAGACTCTCCGTACGCCAGATAGTTGAAGTTTTCCGCAGGGTGAACCGCCTTGCCGTCGAACTTTAGGAGGTCGGCACCTTCGTTCTGAGAGGTGACGCCGATGAGCATTTGCAGGTTCAAGTCGGTATAAAGTCTCCCCATTGCCGATAGCACGCTGTCAGTTGTTTCTTGAACGGTACGGATCGCGGTATCTTCTAGGGTCAATTGGCGCAAGAGGGACGCGATTTTGTCGTGGACTTCTTTGGCGATGCCGGGGAGTCCGGCATAGGCAAACACAGCCGTGAACGTATCAAATTCCTCGGAACTTATTTTTGTTTGATGGTACTTGAAGGCTCCAGAAGCCGTGATCTGCCGATCCGCGCAGATGACTATGCCGTCCGAGCAACGAAATCCCACAACAATAGTCACGGCTTTTTTCTCGACTAATTCATCCTTATTGGGACGGACGTGAGGATATGGGTGAGGACGCTGAAAGTCAACGGGTTCGCGCGGCAGGACCGGGCTACTCATTCAGCACCCCCTTTAGCCTTTTCAATCATCGTCTTGAGCGACCACCAGAAATTCAAACGGGAAATATGCTCTTCAATGTGCGGGAACGGTGTCTGCTCCTTGTTGATAGGCATAAAGAGGAGCGGTTTGTTTTTGTGAAGCAGCCTGTAGGCTTTACCGGCTCTCTGGTCTCTGAGGTTCACCGTAGACACTCCAGCGAGAAGATCAGCCGCCTGTAGAGGCATCAGGGCTTTGTCGTTTCCGGTGGACACCGTACCAGCAATATCCC
>Ga0315281_10012595_pt1 | contig 11508 bp, 12 predicted proteins | sample YL17G07_0_MG_FD_204540 | JGI IMG/M metagenome (GOLD analysis project Ga0315281, IMG submission 204540) | Sediment microbial communities from Yellowstone Lake, YNP, Wyoming, USA - YL17G07_0 | ecosystem: Environmental > Aquatic > Freshwater > Lake > Sediment | place: USA: Wyoming | collected... | reverse complement strand
TTTTAAGCCTCACTCTTTTCGAGAAAACTCCACTCGATCAATTGCTTAAAAATATGGAGCCACAAATGAATTCGTCACAAGATACTAACCAACTGAATCTGTTTAATTAAATGTCCGGCCACTACTGATTCGCGACATTGATTTTTTGCATTTTATGGTTGCAACATTTCGTATCACTTGAAGGTTTGAAATTTTTAAATCCCCCCTTTCCCCCCTTTGTTAAAGTGGGGAATCAGATGAGCTTTGATCGGAGAGGATTCCTCCCTTTGCCAAAGGGAGGATAGGTGGGATTTTGGCGTCATGAAAATGCATCACTCATAAGTAAGCCATGCCCACACGGTAATCACCACCAATGACCAGATATTCCGCCTCGCCCTGCAACAGGCAGGGTGAGCGCAGTTCGTTAAAGAATAGAATCTTGACGATGGGGATCTCGATCTCGATGATGGTGTCGCCGAATTCGTCGGCGATGTCGCGCTGCGCGGTGAACGACAGCAGGTTGTTCAGGCGCACGATGGCGCTGCGCGTATCGAGCTGCTGCAGCAATTGCTGGTCGCGCAGGTCGTTGGTGCCGCGATACAGCGTGAGGTGTTTTTTGCCAGTTGCAACAAAGCGCGGCAGCACCCATTGGCTGAATTCATACAGCACGTCCAGCTGCGCAAAAATATTGTTATTGTTGAATCGCGTGGACATCTTTTCTTCCACATAGGTGACCCATTCCGGCGAATTGAAACGGCGGATGGGCGTCCTGTGAAAGGTGGGGAACAGGCCGAAGCGGCTTTCTACCCAGCCTTTCAGCACCGCACCTGCCTGACTGTTGGAATCAACACCCCAGTCCTTGAGCAGGAGCAGGTAGCTGGAATGAAAGCGCCGTGCACCGTTGCGTTTGACGCTCAGTTCGAAGAGCGTGTCCATATAGTTGCGGAATCTCTGCCGCGCCTTGTCCAGGTTGTCGCACTGGCTCAGCTCGTCGAACAGATCGGCATGCGCCTCGCGCACTCCACGTATTGAAAGGGGGATGGGAAAATCGTGGAAACTGACGCTGGCCAGCAAGCCGGTGGGCACGCCGAGTAGATTGCTGCTGTGGCCTTCGGTGGCGATGGATCTGTTTGCGTCGTTCATTAAACTCTACAGTCTGTTGGGTACACTTTCTGTAACAAGCAATAAATGTTCCGCCTGTAGGCATGCAGGGTATTGCTTTATTCAACATATTATTCATAAGGCTCAAACCCCTCCCAGCCTTCCCTTGACAAGGAGCGTGCCTTGCTCTCCCCCTCCCCCTGTCAAGGGGGAGTTGGAGGGGGTTTGGTTCTAATGGATTTGTTGGGTAGACAATTAGCAACTGTACGTTTTGTAAGATTTACTACACAGGCCTCACAAATTGAAGCACGCACATTACCGATTGTCACTCCTGTATAAACAGGCCATTACAGTTCATCAAGAACATTGGCATGATGTTTGCTCACTCTCTCAGTGAGGGCAGGTCCGACATTTTGGCGGACACCTGATCGGGAATTAATGAGATGGCTGGTCTCAACGCAAAAATACAGGAAGTGTTCAACGAACCCGGTTGCGATGTCAATCAGGGCAAGTCGACAAAGGAGCGCAAGAAGGGCTGCACCAAGCAGTTGGTGCCCGGTGCGGCGGCTGGCGGCTGTGCGTTTGACGGTGCCAAGATTGCCCTGCAGCCGCTTACCGATGTGGCGCATCTGGTGCATGGGCCGATTGCCTGTGAGGGCAACTCGTGGGACAACCGCAGCGCCAACTCGTCCGGCTCCAAACTCTATCGCACCGGTTTCACCACCGACATCAACGAGCTGGATGTGATCTACGGCGGCGAGAAACGGCTGTATCGCTCTATCAAGGAAGTCATCGACAAATACGACCCGCCCGCAGTTTTTGTATATCAAACCTGCGTTACCGCGCTGATCGGCGATGACATCGAGGCGGTGTGCAAGGCTGCGGCGCAGAAATTCGGCAAGCCCGTCATCCCGGTGAACGCACCGGGTTTTGTCGGCAACAAAAATCTCGGCAATAAACTGGGCGGCGAAGCGCTGCTGGATTATGTGATCGGTACGGCCGAGCCGGAATACACCACGCCTTACGACATCAACATCATCGGCGAGTACAACCTTTCCGGCGAACTGTGGCAGATCAAGCCGCTGCTGGATGAGCTGGGTATCCGCCTGCTGGCATGCATCAACGGCGATGCAAAATACAAAGAAGTGGCTTACTCGCACCGCGCCAAGGCGGCGATGATGGTGTGCTCGAAAGCGATGATCAATATTGCGCGCAAGATGGAAGAGCGTTATGCGATTCCGTTTTTCGAAGGTTCCTTTTATGGCGTTTCCGATATGTCGGATTCGCTGCGGCAGATTGCCGGTTTGCTGGTGCAGAAAGGTGCGCCTGACGAATTGCTGGGACGTACCGAAGCGCTGATCCAGCGCGAGGAAGCGCGCGCCTGGGAACGCATGAAAGCCTACACCCCCCGCCTCAAGGACAAGCGCGTGCTGCTGGTTACCGGCGGCGTGAAATCGTGGTCGGTGGTTGCAGCATTGCAGGAAGTGGGGATGGATGTGGTGGGCACCAGCACCAAAAAATCCACGGCGGAGGACAAGGAAAAGATCAAGGGCATGATGGCCGACGATGCGCATGCAGTCGATGACATGACCCCGCGCCAGATTTACAAAATGCTCAAGGATGCGCGCGCCGACATCATGCTCTCGGGCGGCCGTTCACAGTTTATTGCGCTGAAGGCAAAAATGCCCTGGCTGGACATCAACCAGGAACGCCATTACGCCTACGCCGGTTATGAGGGCATGGTCGAGCTGGTGAAGCAGATCGAGAAGTCGCTGTATAACCCGGTGTGGCAGCAAGTGCGCATACCGGCACCGTGGGAGGTTAGCGATGGCAACCGTCCTTGAGTCGAAAAAATCCTGCACGGTGAACCCGCTCAAAATGAGCCAGCCGCTGGGCGCCAGCTATGCCTACATGGGCATGAATAACTGCATGCCCATGATGCATGGCTCGCAGGGTTGCACCGGGTTTGGCCTGGTGTTGCTGGTGCGGCATTTCCGCGAAGCTATTCCGCTGCAGACCACGGCGATGAATGAAGCGACGACGATACTCGGCGGCATGGAGCAGATTGAACAGGCCATCGTCAATATCAAGACCCGCGCGAATCCGGATTTGATCGGCATCTGCTCGACCGGGCTGACCGAAACCAAGGGCGAGGATGTCGCCGGTGATCTCAAGCGCATACGCGCCAAACATCCCGAATTGGGCGACACCCAGGTGGTATTTGTATCGACCCCCGATTACAGCGGGGCGTTTCAGGATGGCTGGGCCAATGCGGTGCTGGCGATGATACAGGCCCTGGTGGAGTCTATGCCTGTGCGCGTCGACAAGCAGATTAATGTGCTGGCCGGTTGTCATCTGACGGCTGGGGACATCGAGGAGCTGCGCGAAATTATTGAAGCCTTCGGCCTCAGCCCGGTGGTGCTGCCGGATATTTCCGGCTCGCTGGACGGGCATATTCCGGACGATTTCAGCCCGAGCACGATAGGCGGCACGACGCTGGCAGAGGTGAGAACCATGGGTTCGTCGCTGTTGACTATTGCCATCGGCGAGCAGATGCGCGGCTGTGCCGAGGCGCTGCAAGCGAGTACCGGTGTGGAGTATGAGCTGTTCGACAGGCTGACCGGGCTGGAGGCGAATGATCGTTTTCTGATGACGTTGTCGCGGATATCCGGTCACCCGGTGCCGATGAAGTTTCGCCGCCAGCGCAGCCAGCTGTTGGATGCGATGCTGGATGGGCACTTTTTCTTTGGCGGCAAGAAAGTCGCGATCGGTGCCGAGCCGGATTTGCTGTGGGCGACAGCCAGCTGGCTGGCTGAAATGGGCTGCGAATTGACTGCGCTGGTGACCACCACCAAATCGCCAATATTAAGCAAGTTGCCTGCACAGGAAGTGCTGATCGGCGATCTGGAAGACCTCGAACAGCGCGCCAAGGAATGCGATCTGCTGATTACCCACTCGCACGGGCGGCAGGCTGCCGAGCGGCTCGCTATACCTTTTTACCGCATGGGGATTCCGATGTTTGACCGCCTGGGAAGCGCGCACCAACTGTCGGTTGGATATCGCGGCACGCGCAGGTTGATTTTTGAAGTCGGCAATATGTTTTTGGCATCGGGCCATGAGAATCATCCGGATAGCTGGCCGCTGCCTGCTGCTGCAACGACCAGTCATGTCGTTGCCGAGGTTGTTAAACAAGTTGATGCTGAACTGGTTCCCTCTTGAAATGGCAGTTGAGCGCTTAATTAGAAATTCAACAAAATTATAAAAAGAGAACTTATGTATTTTTATGTAATCAGCAAATGGGTGAGTAGATTGAACGGTTCTAAATCCCCCCTAACCCCCCTTTTGCAAAGTGGGGAATGCAGCTGGATATGGAACGCACAGTTTTTACTCAGGCGATTAGTGTTCAATTCCCCACTTTGATAAAGGGGGGCCAGGGGGATTTGCAGTTGATTTTTCTGTGCGCTGCAAACAGACAAAATCACACACTGCGGATACTAGGTTTATTGATTCAATAATATTTTGATAAGGAGCAGACCATGAAAGTCGCATTTTCCACACAAGACCTGCAGCGCGTCGATGCGCACTTCGGCTGGGCCAAAAACATCGCGGTCTACGATGTCAGGGCCGACGGCTATGATTTTGTCGAGACCTTCACTTTTTCGGGTGATCTGAAAGAGGACGGTGATGAAGACAAACTGGCACCCAAACTGGATGCGATTCGCGATTGCGCGATTCTGTATGTTGCCGCTATTGGCGGCTCGGGTGCCGCACGGGTGGTTGCGAACAAGATACATCCGATCAAAGTGGCGCAGCCGGAAGCCATAATGGACATACTCGACAAGTTGCAAGATGTTTTAAAAGGTACGCCGCCACCCTGGCTGCGTAAGGCACTGCTCAAGGATCAAGAGCGGACATTTGATTTTGAAGACGAGGTGAATAATGACTGAAACCGCAACGATGGAAGCTGCCGTAGCTCCGCTGGAAACTGTGTTTGTGCAGGAGCTGGTTAAACAATGGCGGGCGCAGGATACCAATGGCATATGGGAAGGCAAGTCTGACGAAAAGCTGCTTGAACCCTACATTATTACAAAGGAGCAGCGTCGCGAGATGCCTATCATGGGCGATCCCGATCCAGAAACCCTGTGGCGTCTGGAGCTGTTTTACAACGCGATCGGTCTCTCCATCGAGCGACTGACCGGTGTGATGGTGTCGCCGATGATGAAAATGTCGCATGAAGGTTTTGGCCGCCAGGTACTTATTGCCGGCCGTCTGATTGTTGTCAATAAACAGCTGCGCGATGTGCACCGTTTCGGCTTCAACAGTATGGAAGTACTGGCGGAAGAAGGGCAGAAGTTTGTGAATGCCGGTGTGGAGATGATCAAGCAGTTTCCCGAAGTGGCGAATTACGGCTAGTGTAGTGTTGCACGCTGTCTGGAATTTATGCGAACAGCTGGAACGGCATTGTAGGAGCGCAGATTTCTGCGCGATTGTTAAAGAGCAATCGCCCGATTAATCGGGCTCCTACGCACAGGGTGTGGGTTTACAAGCCGTGGGTCATGCCGAACCAAAGCCAGGCTACAAAGGTGTTTCACATAAGTCTCGTCAAGAATGCAGCACTACACAAGGAGCGCAGTATGGAAGATATCGACACACTCAAGGCGAAAGTGAAAAAACTTAACCAGCAGGCCACCGCCCTCAAGATGGATCTGCACGATCTGTCGGAAGACCTGCCGACAGGATGGGAACGCATCATGGAAGTCGCGCAGAAAACCTATGATACCCACGCCTCATTGACCGAGGCGCGCAAAGCATTGAGCGCCGCTGGCGGATAAGGAGAACAATCATGGCAACATTTAGCGTCACCCTGCCCAGCGGCGAAATATGGATCCCGAACTTCGTCGCCGATCTCAATCAGCAGAAATGCATCGGCTGCGGCCGCTGCTTCAAAGTTTGTTCCCGCGATGTGCTGCAACTGGTCGGCATCGACGAGGATGGCGAAGTTGTCGCGCTTGCAGCGGACGATGACGACGATGATGAAGAGTACGAAAAGAAGGTGATGACGATCGCGCACAAGGAAAACTGTATCGGTTGTCAGGCGTGCTCCAAAATTTGTCCGAAGAAATGCTACACCCATAGCCCAATGAACAACGAGTAAACATTAGCGGGAGCCTGTGATGAATTCAAATCTGACCCCTATTGGTTATGACTGGCTTCTGGCTCATGCCGGAAATCCTGAAGATGATTTGACGCGTGCATTTGCCGCGGTGATACAGGCGGTAAGCAAATGGAATATCCAGCCACCGAATTTTGGAATGGGTCTGCCGATGAATAAATTTATTGAATTGCTCGATACCTATTTTCCGGGCAGTAGTCAGGAGATTTGTACAGCGAATTTTCAGGAAACTTATGCAGAGCATCAGTCTCCCCTGGAAAGTGAATTCATCGACATGGTGGGACTCTTGCTGGAACACCGAAGTTTTGATGCTGAATACAATGTTTGGGTAGCTCATGCTATCGCCAGCGGTTGTATGGGCTGCGATCATCTCTATCATGACATGGGGCTGCCGGATCGGCGTACCTTGTCAGGACTGCTTGAACGTTATTTCACAAGCCTGTATCAGAAAAATATATACAACATGAAATGGAAGAAATTCTTTTATAAACAACTCTGCGACCGGGCTGAGGTCATCATGTGCCCTGCGAGAAACTGTCAGTCATGCGTCGATTACAAAAATTGTTTCTCTTCCGGGGAAACTGTGCCAGCTCTGGTGATGGAAGCTGCTATTTCCTGAATTAGATTAACTGGGATATTTTGCAGAATCCCGATAAATGGAGAACACATATGGTTAGCAATAATGACGCTCGCTTCCAGCAAGCGATAGAAAAATTTGATGCTGCAAACGCGCTAGATCCAAACTTGGAAATTTTCGAGGGCAGGTCTTATCCCAAGGAGTTGCTATATGCGCAGCGCATGACGGCAATGCTTGAGCACTTTGCGCCAGACGCCACGGAAGCGGTTAAATTGGCGGCTCGTTCCCAGCACATTTGCCGCTGGAAAAGCCCGCGCGATGCGTATCCTATGGATTTAACCGGCTATAAGAAATGGCGCACGGATTTGTACAGCTTTCATGCTGAAACAGCCGGAGCGATTATGCGCGGGGTTGGCTATAACGACGCAATGGTTGCCAGAGTGCAGGCATTGTTACGCAAGGAAAAGCTCAAAGCCAATCCCGAAACCCAAATGCTGGAGGACGTGATTGATCTGGTATTTTTACAATATTATCTGGCTGATTTCGTCAGTAAATATAGCCATTACGAAGAAGAGAAGCTGCTCGACATCTTGCGTAAGACCTGGAGAAAAATGTCTGACAATGGACATTCAGCCGCACTCAAGCTCAAATACACACCAGAATTGCTGGCAGTCATTCAGAAGGCTCTGGCTGTAAGCTAATCAACTTTCTAATTACCACTTGTTTGTATGCAGAATATCCATAATAGTCTGCTCAGCACTTTAATTATTGCAACAAGGAAGAGAAGCTATTCAAGACTTTAAGTTAGATATTTCGTCAAATTAGCCATGGTAACTATCTGATATATAATAGCCGATATTCAAGACGTTATTATCACCAGACAATGGGCACAAATTTATCTCGTCGCAATTTGTTACAAATCGCCAGCGTGTCGCTGGCTCTGATCCCCATTGTTGGCATCACCCGGCAAGCCAGTGCAAAAACCAATTCTGTTGTACGCGACAAACTGAAGTATCAAGATACTCCCAAGGACGGCATGATTTGTCTCACTTGCCTTGAATTTATCCCCGGTAAATCCGATAAAGATTTAGGCGGGTGCAAGGTCATTCCGGGAGACGATGAAATTTCTCCCGATGGTTATTGCATTAGCTGGAATAGCATGTGATAAACAAATATACCTGATGACATCATCAGCCTGGCTACAAAAATCGGATTAAATATTCAATGCTAATGAAAAATATATTATTGTGGATATTGCTGGCAATTACTTCAGTTGCGCTCAATACAGCGCAGGCTGCGCAACAGTTTATACCGCTGCCGCAACAGTCCAAGGCTGCGCATTTGTCTGCAGAAATTCTGAGCCGGCACCATTACAAACCCATAGCGCTTGACGATGGTTTGTCTTCCAAAATATTCGATCACTATCTCAAACAGCTGGATGTGGAAAAAATATTTTTATTGCAATCCGACATTGATGGCTTCGCTTATGCGCGCACCAAGCTTGATGATGCCATACTCGACGAAAACTTGAGCATACCTTTCGCCATGTTCAATCTCTATCAGCAGCGCATAGCTGAACGTTTTAGCTATGCACGTTCCTTGCTAAAAAATGGCTTTAACTTCACGCGCAATGAAAGCTATCAATATGCCCGCAAGGATGCCCCATGGCCAATATCTGAAGAAGAGTTGAATGAATTGTGGCGCAAGCGTGTCAAGAATGACTGGCTGCGTCTCAAGCTGGCTGGCAAGAGTGATGCAAGCATTGTCGATACACTGGGTAAGCGTTATGACAATTCATTGAGCAGCTTGTCCAAGGTAAAAAGCGAAGATGTATTTCAAAGTTTCATGAATGCCTATGCGATGGCGATAGACCCGCATACCAATTATTTTGGAGCGCGCGCTTCAGAAGAATTTAATATTTCGATGAGCTTGTCTCTGGTGGGTATAGGCGCCGTGCTTAACAACAAGGACGAATACACCATTATCAGGGAGTTGTTGGCAGGCGGCCCTGCGGCTTTGTCCGGCAAGCTAAAAGCCGGAGATCGTATCGTAGGCGTTGGGCAAGGAGAAAATAGTTCGTTAACCGACATTATGGGCTGGCGCATTGACGACGCTGTAGCCCTGATACGCGGGGCAGAAGATACGGTTGTGATGCTTGATGTGCTACCCGCGGAAGCGGGTGCAGACGGCAAACACAAGCTCATTTCACTGGTTCGAAAAAAAATCAGCCTGGATAAACAGGCTGCAAAAAAATCTATTCTCGAAGTAAAAGTCGGTAGTGTGGTGCGTCATATTGGCGTGATCTCGTTGCCGGGATTTTATCAGGACTTTGCTGCCCGCCAGAAAGGCGACAAGGATTTCAAAAGCGCGACCAGGGATGTATCTCGATTGTTGGAGGAGCTAAAAAAAGACAAGGTGGACGGCGTGCTGATGGATCTGCGCAACAATGGTGGAGGCTCATTAAATGAAGCCATTGAGTTGACAGGCCTGTTTATAGATAAAGGTCCAGTAGTGCAACAACGCGACTCCAAAGGAAACGTCAAGGTTGAGAGTAATGATAATGCCAGCAAGATATGGAATGGGCCGCTAGGGGTTCTCATTAATCGTGGCTCTGCTTCAGCATCTGAAATTTTCGCGGCTGCGATACAGGATTATGGTCGCGGGTTGGTGATAGGCGAAAAAAGCTTTGGAAAAGGCACAGTGCAAACCATAGTCGATCTGGACCAAATCGTAAAGAATGACAAGCCGAAATTCGGCGAACTCAAAATGACTATCGCCCAGTTTTTCCGTATTAATGGCGGCACAACACAATTGCACGGAGTCATACCAGACATCGCCATTGAGACAGCGACCGATACGGAGGAGTTCGGCGAATCCAGCTACGAAAATGCCTTGCCCTGGACGCAAATCAAAGCGGCTGACTATACGCCAGCAGGTGATTTAAGCAGCATCGTGCCCAAGTTGATAGCGAAGCACAGCAAGCGCGTAAGTCAGGACAAAGACTTCCAGTATTTACGGGAAGATGTTGCCGAGTTCAACACCCTGCGCAAAAAAAATCTGATCTCGCTCAATGAAGCGGATCGCCGCAAAGAACGCGAAATGCGGGAAGCACGCGAAAAGATTCGTGAAAAAAACAAGGGAGACAATGATACGGACAAAGCATCTGCCAAAGCCAATAGCCGCATACTATTAGACGATGGCATGCAACCCGGCGAACGCAATCTCAAAGCCGACCTGGCCATCGAGAATGCCAATAAAAATGCCAAGGATATATTGCTTAACGAAGCAGTACATATACTCAGCGATGAAGCTAGTATGCTGAAAACCAATCCCAAAATCGCGACCAGCATATTGCCATGACTGGTTATACGCTTATGCAGTGTAGTTTTGTCTTCAATTTAAACTGCCGGGTACTTTATGATCACTAATAGACGCTCTGGGGGATAATCTATTTCGTACAGGCAAGCATCAGGATTGTTATTCAAATTTGCAATAGAAGCGACATTAATTTGTTTGCAGTCTATAAATTAAGATTTTCGCAAACCTCGTTTCCTTTTAGAAAAATACATCAGGGGGATGCGGAATTTTGTGTAAACGGGTTTTCAATTAACTCATTAAAATCCGTTTACACAAAATTCCGCACCCCCATTACGCCTTTACCGGGGCTACTGTATTCGGCACATGGTGTCTTGTCGCGACCCTGTTCACATTTCATTATGCGCGAATATTTTACAATTCGCCTATAGAGCGGCGCGCACTAAAATTTCCGGATAATGATGAGAGTTTGGATTATTGGGATTTTCTTTACTTCTCATTTACGATTTCGGTGGCCGCGCAGACATCGGATGTCATGGTCATGTCGCGTTCGATGCGAAAAACCGTACTGGCGCAATCGATTCTTAGTTTCTTATTTAATGTTGCCATACTGGGTTTGTCGATTAATATAGCGGCCAGCTTGGTGGGTTCTTGAATTTAGGCCAAGCAGCGCTGCTATGGTAGAGCGGCTTTTATTTTTGCCTGTGAGTCGTTGATGGCGTTGTCTAAATAAGCAAGATAGAAATCTACGGTTAGCAAACCCACAATTTTAGTTAGCTCGTACCCCTTACTGTCAAACAGGACTATGGTTGGTACTGCCCAGGCTTTTTGTGCACTGGCGTAAGCGCTTTGGGTTGTAATATTTCCATCAAAGTCGATCAGTTTGCTTTTGCTGCTGATTTCAATCTGGCGCAGTATGACTTTGTTGTCGTACCCATGATCACGTTGCATCGGCAGAAGAAAATCCTGCAATACAATTTCGCAATAATGGCAAGTGTTGCTCATAAACAATACCAGAATGGGTACTTGTTTGTTGATGGATTCCTTTGCTTCGACTCTGAAGTCTTGCACGGAGGGAAGTCCTTCTGCTTGAACTGAAGATGCTATGGTGGAAATGCACAATACTAAAAGTTGTAGCGAAAAATTAATGGCTTGTTTCATGCAGTTTTCCAGTTGAATTTGCAGTCTGTTGCTACCTTATAATTAGACACAATAGTGGACAGGAGTTCCATTATTTGTATATGAAATTGAAATAAAATTAAACATAGCATTACCTGATTAGCCACAATGTTCAGCCATACGAATGAGACGCTCAGGGTACGGCGAAGTGACGGACGATGCTCTAAGCAATCTGACCAGAATG
>Ga0315281_10012593_pt1 | contig 11510 bp, 12 predicted proteins | sample YL17G07_0_MG_FD_204540 | JGI IMG/M metagenome (GOLD analysis project Ga0315281, IMG submission 204540) | Sediment microbial communities from Yellowstone Lake, YNP, Wyoming, USA - YL17G07_0 | ecosystem: Environmental > Aquatic > Freshwater > Lake > Sediment | place: USA: Wyoming | collected... | reverse complement strand
CGAAATTGCGCGCGTTCATCACATGGCGCGACAGCTCACCCGCTCCGGCGTAGCTGATCGAGGCGCCGCAGCAGTTCCAATCCGGAATCGGCGTCAGCTTGACGTCGAGCGTCTTGCACATGGAATTCACCGATACCAGGTAATTCGCCGCGGACGCCTTCAACTGCGAGGAGCAACCGGGGTAGAACGCATATTCCTTTTTTGCCATCGTGTTCTCCTCAGGCCCCGAGGCCCTTGCGGCGCGCTTCGATTTCCTTCGCCTTCTTCAGCATCGCATGGATGCCCTTCTTGTCCTTGCAGTCGTGCCCCTTGAACAGCTCGAACGGGTTCAGGCGCTTCGCCATCAAGAGGCCGAGGCCGACATTGCGCATCGCCCAGCCCTTCTTGATGCCTGAGATGATGCCGCCGCTGAAATAGAGTCCCAGCGTGAGCTTGAGCTCGTTGACGCGGCCGGTCTTGGTGCAGTTGTCCCAGAACAAGAGCGAGAAATCGCGCGTCGGCTGCATTTTTGGCGCGAGGCCGAGCCAGTGCGCGTACGTCGCGAGCCCGTGCATGATCTGTGTGATCGGCAGCTTGCGCGGACAGCGCACCACGCAGTTGTAGCAGGATGTGCACATCCACATCGAGTCCGAGGTCAGGACCTCCTCGCGCTTGCCGGCGCGGATCATCATGAAGATTTTCTGCGGCGAATGCTCCCAGTCCGGGCCGAACGGGCACGAACCCGAGCACACGCCGCACTGCATGCACATCTTGACCCAGACGCCGTCCTCGACTTTTTCCTCGACTTCGCGCAGGAAGTTGTTGCGGTAGCGCTCGAGCGCCAGCTGGTTTTGATCGCTCATGATTGCCTTCTCAGGCGAAGCCCTTCATCGGCGACATGCCGATCTCGACGATCTTCGCCGCGTATTCGTTGATCAGCTGCGGCGCGCGCGCGATGTCGGTAATCGCGACTTCGTAGCTGGCGACGCGCTCGACTTCGAGCCCGAGCTGCTTCAGCGTGTCGTCGATCTTGGAGAGGCGGTAGGTCGCGAGTTCGGAGCCCTTGACGAAGTGGCACTGGTAATCGTCGCCATGCTTGCAGCCCATCAGCATCACGCCGTCCCAGCCGCCGTTTAACGCATCGGTGATCCAGATCGCGTTGACCGAACCGAGGCAACGCACGGGAATCACGCGCACGAACGCGCTGTAGACATTGCGCTGCATGCCCGCCATGTCGAGCGCCGGATAGGCGTCGTTCTCGCAGGCCAGCACCAGGATGCGCGGCTTCTCCGAAAACTCGTCCGGCATGTCGATCGCCTTGATCTGGCTGCTGACGGTGTCGGGCGAATAATTCTCGAACGAGATCACGCGCACCGGGCAGGCCCCCATGCAGGTGCCACAGCGGCGGCAACGCGATTCGTTGAACACGGGGTAGCGCTTCTCGTCCTCGTCGATGGCGCCGAACGGGCACTCGACGGTGCAGCGTTTGCACTGCGTGCAGCCTTCGAGGCGGACGATCGGATACGACAGGTCGCCCGAGCGCGGATGCGCGGCGCGCCCCAGCGCCGCATTTTCCGCGGACTGGATCGCTTTCAGCGCGGCGCCGGTCGCATCCTCCTCGGCCTGCGCGATGTCCATCGGCCGGCGCACCGGCCCCGCCGCGTAAATGCCGGTGCGGCGCGTCTCATAGGGAAAGCAGATGAAATGCGAATCGGCGAGGCCATGTTTCAGCTGCGGCAGGTCCCTGCCCTGCCGGTAGCTCAGGTTGAGGATGGAAACCGGTTTGATCTCCGGCTGCTGGTCCTCCGGCAGGTCGATGTCGACGCCGGAGTTCGGCACCTGGCCAGTCGCCAGCACCACGAGATCGGCATCGATGCGCGCATCTTCGTCGAGGATGAGGTCGCGGAACGCGACCGCGCAGCTGCCGCCATCCGGCTCGACTCCCGTCACCCGGCCCTTGGTGAAGATCACGCCCTTCTCCTGGCCGCTGCGGTAGAAATCCTCGGTCATTCCCGGCGTCCTGAGATCGGTATAGATCACCACGGTGTCGATCGCGCGGTTGGCGTCCTTGAAGTACATCGCCTGCTTGATGCTGGTGTTGCAGCAGTGCCCGGAACAATATGGAAGGTGCTTGCCCGAGTCGTCGCGCTGGCCGGCGCACTGCACGAACACAACGCTTTTCACTTCGCCGCCATCCGAGGGGCGGCGGATCGGCCGGCCGGTTTTCGCGGCTTCGATGGCGAGACGCTCGAGGCCCGCCTGGTCGACGACATTGGCGCTTTTGCCGCCGCCGAGTTCCGGCAGCTTGTCGATGGGGTACGACGTGAACCCGCTCGCCTGCACGATCGCGCCGACTTCTTCGACACTCGATGCGCCGCTTTCGGTTGCAATCTGCACAGTGAAACGACCAGGCGCGCCGCCGGTTTGCGCGATCGTTGAATTGAGATGGACCCGGATAAGCGCGTGTCCCGTGACTTTCGCGATGAGATCGGCGATGCCGGTGTCGACGGGATCACCATACGGCATGCGCGAGGGCACGCGTTTCCACAGCTTCGCCGCCCAGCCGCCGAGCTCGCCGGTTTTCTCGACGATGACCGCGTGATAGCCGGCCTCGGCCGTGTCCACCGCGGCGGTGAGACCCGTCACGCCGCCGCCGACGACCAGGATGCGCTTATTCCGCCCCGGCTCCGGGCTGCCCTGCGGAAGCTTTAATTTCTTCGCTTCGGCGCAGGCCATGCGCACGTAATCGGCGGCCATTTCCTGGCGCAATTCCCCGGAGTTCGCCGCGACCGCGTCGCCGTCGGGCTGGCTCCAGATCACGCCTTCGCGAAGGTTCGCGCGCGCCATCGCAACGCCGGGGAAATGAAACGCCTCAGTCTTGGCGCGGCGCGAGCACGCGGCGATCGCAATGTGGGTGACGCCCTCGCCGATGTCGTTGCGGATGGTCGCGATACCTTCCGCGCTGCACAGGAACGCGTGCTCGCGCACCAGGTTCATCTTGCCTTCCTTCTGCGCAATCGCTGCGAGCTGCCCGGTGTTGAGGCGCTCGCCGAGGCCGCAGCCCTGGCAGATGTACGCTGCCGATTTCATCTCCATCTAGCGCACCTCCGTGCCGGCATTGCGATTGACGACCTGGATCGCGCGCAGCGCCGCTGCCGTCGCGTGCTGCACCGACCGGTTGACGTCGAGCGCGCCGGACGCGCAGCCCGCCGCAAAAATGCCGCCGCTGGCGGAACTCTCGAGAAACCCGCTCGAATCCGCGATGATTTCCGCCGGAATGTCCGCGCCTTGCACCGACGGTTCCATGCCGACCGCGAGCACTACCAGGTCGTGCTCGTTGGCATAGCGGTGGTAGCCTTCGGTATCGACGCCGTGCAGCACCAGGTTTCCGCCGGCGCCGGACGCAACGCGGGCCACCTTCGATTTGACGAATCGCACCGACGTATCCTGCTGCACCTTGCGGTAGAAATCCTCGAAGCGGTCGATGGCGCGGATGTCGATGTAGTAGATGGTGGATTTCGCCTCGGCGCCGCAGGCTTCGCGCACGTATTGCGTCTGCTTCAGCGACGCCATGCAGCAGATGCGCGAGCAATGGCGCAGGTGGTTTTCGTCGCGCGAGCCGGCGCACTGGATGAAGGCGATATTCCCCGCAGGCTTGCCGTCGGAGGGGCGCAGGATCCTGCCGCCGGTCGGTCCATGCGGATCGGCGAGACGCTCGAACTCGAGGCTGGTAATGACATCGGGATAGCGGCCGTAGCCATAGGGCTGGATCTTCGCCGCGTCGTAAGGCTGCCAGCCCGTCGCCCAGATCACCGCGCCGACGGGCAGCGTCAGCGTTTCCTCCTTCGCCTCGAGATCGATCGCGCCGTATTTGCACGCGGCCTTTGCCTTCTCCCCCTCGGCCGTGCCGACGATCGAAGGGTCGAGCACGTAGCGCTGCGGATACGCCATGGCGTGCGGCAGGTACGCGGCCTTGATTCGATCGAGGCCGTAGTTCGCCGGGTTGGGAATCTCGGCCGACACTGCCTCCGCGCAGGCGCCGCAGGCGGTGCAGTTTTCGTTGACGTGGCGCGGCGAAATCCTGATCGACACGGCGTAGTTCCCGCGTTCACCCGCGATCTTCGTCACCTCCGCCATCGTGATGACACGCACGTTGCGATTGCCCTTCAGGCGCCGGAGGTTGATTTCGAGGCCGCAAGCCGGGTGACACAGCTTCGGGAAATAGCGGTAGAGCAGCGCGGTGCGGCCGCCCAGCGTCGGGCTTTTCTCGACCAGGATCACCTGCTTGCCGCACTCGGCCGCCTCCAGCGCAGCGGTCATTCCGCTGATGCCGCCACCGACGACCAGAATCGTCTCACCCGTCGCGATCGACGCCGTCATCGAGCCTCCGTCAGCATGGTTGACACCTCAATTAACCTCAATGAGGTCATGGACAAAACGATTCGTAACTTCGCCGCCATTGGTAACATGCGCCAAAAGCGCCAGTCAATCCTTCCGATGGAGAGTACCCAAATGGCGTAGCTCACCGGTTGCCAACGCCGGTCGCGCCCGGCCCCGGGGCGATCTCCGTCCCGAAACCGAAGATCTGGTCGAGCCGCAATTCTCGGATCAGTGAGCCGGCCGCGGCTTCCCCATGCTCCCGCCTGACTTCGGCAAGGATGAGGCGCGCGCTGTTGCGGTTGTAGCCGCCGCCAAACCCGGCCTGCACTTCGAGCAGTTGCCGCGCTTTTTCGAGGGTCATAGGATCGCCGGCCCGTTGTATTCGGTGTCGTCGAGATCGACCGCGGTGGCGCCCGAAAAGGCCCTTGCCCGCAGCCGTTCGTGGTCGGACTGGACCTGCAGCAGAATCAGCACGCAGGACTCGAGGTCGTCGTACTCGGGGTGGCCGGTGCCGAATTGCTCGTTGTCGGAATAGAAAAACTGGGAGCGATACCGCGCGGGAGCGACTTTGCAGACGACGAATTGCGCGCCGCGTTCGGTCCAGTAGAGCGTCGGGCAGGTCGTCAGATCATCCAGCGTCGGTTCGAGTTGCAGTTCGCTGTCGGCGAACTCGAGCGCAACCGGCTTGCCGTACCGCGCGAGCAGCAGCTTCGTGACGAGGTCTTGTTCGGGCTCGGTGTAATCGGGGAGTGTCATGCTGATGGCCAGTCTCCGGCGAGATGGCCATGTTACACCGCCGCTTGGAAACCGATGATAGGAAGCGCTTATGCGGCCAGAAGGCATTGGGTGCCTCCTCCCGCCAACGTCGCTAGTTCCAGACCTAGCGCTTGGTTTACCTCAGAAACCGCGTTCAATTTTTTCGGATGCGCAGCATCCGGAAAAATTGGACGTGGTTGGCCGCGCAGCGTCTGCCAAAACCAGCACGGACCGGATAGCGCCGCGCAGCGCGCAAGCCTTCGCAAATCTTGCGCGGCCGGAAGCCGTCCGCGCGGATCATCGCTTGCGCGCGGATGATGAAGCCATCCGCGCACAATCGACGATCTCTGGGTAAACCTGTTTTCCTTGCCACCCGACTACCGCGCGAGCGCCTGTTTCCTGCGATCCATCAGCCGCCAGATCATCGGCGTGACGATGACCTGCATCGCGAGTTCGAATTTGCCTCCCGGGACCACGATGGTGTTGGCGCGCGACATGAAGGAATCATGCAGCATCGACAGCAGGTACGAAAAATCGATGCCGCGCGGATCGGCAAAGCGGATCACCAGGAAGCTCTCGTCCGGGGTCGGGATGTAACGTGCAATGAACGGGTTCGAGGTGTCCACGGTCGGCACCCGCTGGAAATTGATATGGGTGCGCGCGAACTGCGGGCAGATATAGTGCACATAGTCGTGCATGCGCCGCAGGATGGTGTCCGTCACCGCTTCGGTCGAGTAACCGCGCATCGACTTGTCGCGCTGAATCTTCTGCGTCCACTCCAGGTTGATCACCGGCACCACGCCGACAAGGAGATCGGCGTGTTGCGCGACGTTGACGCGGTCGGTCACCACCGCGCCGTGCAGCCCTTCGTAGAACAGGAGATCCGTGTCGGCGGGCAGGTCCTCCCACGGCGTGAAGGTGCCCGGTTGCTGGCCGTAAGGCGCGGCTTCCTCTTCGCTATGCAGGTAAAGCCGGCGTTTGCCGCGTCCGGACTCGCCGTAGCTCCGGAACAACGCCTCCAGTTCTTCAAACAGGTTCGCTTCCGCCCCAAAGTGACTGAAATGATGGTTTGCGCGCGCCGTTTCCTCCTGCATTTTCTGCTTCATCGCAGCGCGGTCGTGGCGGTGAAAACTATCGCCCTCGATGATCGCGGCGCTGACACCCTCGCGCCGGAAGATCTGCTGGAAGGTCCGCGTCACGGAGCTGGTGCCGGCGCCGGACGAGCCGGTGATCGCGATGACGGGATGCTTGACGGACATGATGAGCTTTCTCAGGCAGTGGTTCGGAACAGGCCGCGCGAGCCGAACAGCGGAGCGTCGTATTCGCGTTCATTGTGGTCGCGGTGATATCGCTCGAGCCGGTCCACCTCGTTGCGGGCGCCGAACATCAGGCCGATGCGCTGGTGCAGGCTTTCGGGGCGAACCTCCAGCACGCGCGTTAGACCGGTGCTGGCGCTGCCGCCTGCCTGCTCGATGACGAAGCTGATCGGGTTCGCCTCGTAGAGCAGGCGCAGGCGGCCGGGTCTGGCGGGGTCGCGGCTGTCGCGGGGGTAGAGAAACATGCCGCCGCGCATCAGGATGCGATGCGTTTCGGCGACCAGGGACGCGATCCAGCGCATGTTGAAGTCTTTCCCGCGCACGCCACTCTCTCCGGCCAGGCATTCGTCGACATAGCGCCGCACCGCGGGCTCCCAGAAACGCGCGTTGGACGCGTTGATCGCGAACTCGGCGGTGTCCTCGGGAATCCGCAGGTCGGAATGCGTCAGAATGAATTCGCCGATTTCGCGGTTGAGCGTAAACCCGTGCACGCCGCGGCCGAAGGTCAGGACCAGCATGGTGACCGGCCCGTAGATCGCGTAGCCGCCGCAGACCTGCTCGGTCCCGGGCTGCAGAAAATCCTTGGCGGTCGGCTCGGTCACGCCTTCCGGGCAGCGCAACACCGAGAAGATCGACCCCACCGAAACATTGACATCGATGTTGCTGGAGCCGTCAAGTGGATCGAATACCAGCAGGTAGCGGCCGCGCGGATACTGCGCCGGGATCTGATAGGGCTCTTCCATTTCCTCCGACACCATGCCGGCAAGATGCCCTCCCCACTCGTTGGTGCGCAGGAAGATGTCGTTCGACACGACGTCGAGTTTCATCTGCTTCTCGCCCTGCACGTTCTCCGAGCCCGCCTCGCCAGAAACCTCGGCGAGCGCGCCCTTGCCGACGAGATAGGCGATTCTTTTGCAGGCGAGCCGGATGTCGTTCAACAGCGCGGTGAAGCCGCCGGTGGCCTGGCTGAATTTGCGCTGCTCGCCGATGATGAATTCGGTGAGTGTGATTTCGCGCCGCATCTTTTCAGGCATTTCGTCTCCCATGCTTCGGCAGATTGGTCAGGTGCGGCGGTGCGCGGGCGTCACGCCGCGGCCCGTCGCTGCAGCGCCGCTGCGTGCAACTGTTCGAGCTGCGCCAGGCCGAGACAGGGCGCGCCGACGATGCTGGCGGTCCCTTCGTCGAATGGCCGCTCGGGATCGCCGAGATCGTGCAGCAACAGGTCGGCATCGGCGAAGTCGTTCGCCATGCTCCAGAAGTTCGGCGTGACGACCGTGTACAGGCCTGCGGCCTTGGCGGCGGCGAGCCCGTTCACCGAGTCCTCGAAGGCGACGCATTCGTCGGCAGACAGGCCCAGCATGCCGAGCGCAAGCGCGTAGATGTCCGGCGCCGGCTTCTTGTGCGCCACCAGGTCGCCCGCGGCGATGGCATCGAAAAAGCGATAGCCTTCGGCGCCAAGCTGCCCCCGGATCAGCGCCGAAACATTGTCCGCCGCAGTCGTGGAAGCGATGGCGAGCTTGACCCCGGCATCGCGCGCTTCCCGGACCAGGCGCTTCACCCCGGTTCGCAGCGCGGCCCTGCCGTCGGCGATGAGTTCGTTGAAGATCCTCGTCTTGGTGCCATGGATCATCGGCACCAGGCCCCTCAACCTTGCCTTCTCGTCCGCTGCTACCTTGAGCGAGTCGATGTAGACAGCGATGCGCTCCTTGCCTCCGGAGATCTGCAGCAGATCCTGGTACTGGTGGCGGCTCCAGTCCCACCACAGGGCATGCTCGAGAAACGCCGCGTTGAATGCCTGCCGATGCGTTTCCTCGGTGTCGGCCATGGTGCCGTCGAGGTCGAATATCAGCGCCTTGATGGTGGTCATGATCCTGCCGCTATCCCGTGGTACACGACCATCGCGGCACTCTGCGTCTGCTTGAATTTGTCGTAGCCGACGAGGCGCACGTGATTGCGCGGATTCGCCTTGTGGCAGGCTTCCGCCTCCGCGAGAATCCGGTCGACCCCGGTCTCGCCGAACATCGGCAGCTTCCACATGTACCAGTAGTCGTCCATCAGATGCTCGGGCTCGGTGTGCTCGATCGCCGGGTCCCAGCCGCGGCTGACGATGAACTCCACCTGCTTGCGGATGCGTTCCGGGGTCATCGCCGGAAGATAGGAAAACGTGCCGAACTTCCGGCTCCTCGGATCGGACAGTCTCGACTTGTAGTCGCGCAGTTCCAGCGTGTTGTTCACGGGTGGTTCTCCTTTGCAGATATCAGACCTGAACCGCGTCGAGCTTGTCGACGGTATCGAACTCGAACTTGATTTCCTTCCACGTTTCCATCGCGGCCTTCAGTTCGGGGCTCGATTTGGCGGCGGACACCAGGATATCCCTGCCTTCCTTCTCGACATCACGCCCCTGATTCCGCGCCTCGACGCAGGCCTCGAGCGCAACGCGGTTGGCGCAGGCGCCCGCGGCGTTGCCCCAGGGGTGTCCGAGCGTCCCGCCGCCGAACTGCATCACGGAGTCGTCGCCGAAGATCGCGACCAGCGCGGGAATGTGCCAGACGTGAATGCCTCCCGAGGCGACCGGAAACATGCCGGGCATGAAGCCGAAATCCTGGTCGAAAAAGATGCCGCGCGCGCGATTCTCGGGGACAAACCGCTCGCGCATCAGGTCGATCCAGCCCAGCGTCGCCTCGCGGTCGCCTTCGAGCTTGCCGACCACCGTTCCAGAATGCATGTGATCGCCGCCGGACAGGCGCAGGCACTTCGCCAGTACCCGGAAATGGATGCCGTGATGGCGGTCCCGGTCGAGCACCGCATGCAGCGCGCGGTGCACGTGCAGCAATACGCCGTTGTTGCGGCACCAGTTGGCGAGCCCGGTGTGCGCGCAGAATCCCCCGGTGAGGAAGTCGTGCATGATGATCGGCATGTCGAGCGATTTTGCATATTCGGCGCGCAGGTACATGTCTTCCGGCGTCGGCGCCGTCACGTTGAGATAGTGGCCCTTGCGCTCGCCGGTCTCGTTCTCCGCTTTTTTCACCGCTTCCGCGACGAAATCGAAACGCTGGCGCCAGCGCATGAAGGGCTGCGAATTGACGTTCTCGTCGTCCTTGGTGAAGTCCAGGCCGCCGCGCAGACACTCGTAGACTGCGCGGCCGTAATTCTTCGCGGAAAGACCGAGCTTCGGCTTGATGGTGCAGCCGAGGAGCGGCCGGCCGTACTTGTTCATGATGTCGCGTTCCACCGTGATGCCGTGCGGAGGTCCGCCGCAGGTCATCACGTACGCCAGCGGAAAGCGCAGATCTTCAAGCCTGAGCGCGCGGATCGCCTTGAAGCCGAATACGTTGCCCGCGAGCGAGGTGAGGACATTGACGATCGAGCCTTCCTCGAACAGGTCGATCGGATACGCGATGAAGGCGTAGAAACAGGATGGATCGCCGGGCACGTCCTCGATGCGATAGGCCCGGCCCCTGTAGTAGTCGAGGTCGGTGAGCAGATCCGTCCACACCGTGGTCCAGGTTCCGGTCGAGGACTCCGCGGCGACCGCGGCGGCCGCCTCCTCCCGCGGCACCCCCTCCTGGGGCGTGATCTTGAAGCACGCCAGCAGGTCGCTGTCCTTCACCGGATAATCCGGCTCCCAGTAAGTCTGCCGGTAATCCTTGACGCCTGCGCTGTACCCCTTACCCGCGCTTTGCATGTCTGCCTCCAATGTAAAATCGGTTCAGTCAGGGCAGAGTCTAGGCGCAGTCGACCATCAATGATATTCACAGTTTTTTATCCCTGTGATAAGCTTTTCTTTATGTTCATCCGGGGCGGGGCGACGCCATGACGCTCAGGCATGTCACGCTGCGCCAGCTCAGGGTATTCGAAGCGGTCGCGCGCAATCTGTCGTTCTCGCGCGCCTCGCGCGAGCTGCACCTGACGCAACCCGGCATTTCGATGCAGGTGAAAAAGCTCGAGGAACAGGTCGGGTTGCCGCTGTTCGAGCGCATCGGCAAGAAAACCTTTCTGACCGAAGCCGGTGCCGAGTTGCACCGTCACAGCCGCGTCGTCGCGCAGCAGCTGCGCGATGCCGAGGAAGCGCTCGCCGCGCGCAAGGGTCTCACCCAGGGACGCCTCCACATCACGATGGTGAGCACGGCCAAGTACTTCGCGCCGCCCCTGCTCGCCCGCTTCCTCAAACAGCACCCCGGCGTCTCGCTGAAGCTCTCGGCCAACAACCGGGAAACCGTGCTCAGGCAGCTCGCCGACAACGAAGTCGATTTCGCCATCATGGGGCGGCCGCCGCAGCGCATGGAAACGGTGGCCGAGGCGTTTGCGCGCCATCCCCACGTCATCATCGCGTCCCCGGACCATCCGCTTGCCGGAAAGCGCCGCATTCCGCTCGGGCGCCTCGCCCGGGAAACATTCCTGATCCGCGAACCGGGCTCCGGCACCCGCGGATTGCTCGAGCGCTTGTTCGCCGAGCACGCGCTGCCGCTCAATGTCAGCATGGAAATTGCGAGCAACGAAACCATCAAGCAGGCGGTGATCGCAGGCATGGGAATCAGCTTTCTCTCGCGCCACACCATCGAACTGGAGCTGAAAACACGCCGTCTGGTCGTGCTCGACGTCCAGGGCCTGCCGATCGTGCGGGACTGGTATGTCGTGCATCTCGCGGCCAAGCAGCTCTCGCCGATCGCGCTTGCCTTCAAGGATTTCCTGCTGATGCAGGCGGCAAAGTTGATGGAGGCGGCGACCGACGGCGCCAAACCCGCCGCAAAGCGGAGCGCAAAGCGCGCGCACGGATCGTAGGGCGGATCGAGATCCGCCGGGTTTGGGTGGAACGGCGCAATACGCCTTCGGCTGTTGCCCTGTGCCGCGGCCATTTGTGCGCTCGGAGAGCTCGCGCGTCATTGCCCAACGTCAAGCACGAAAGAGTGGAATGCCGGATTCCAGGGCGCCGGCTAGATCATGAGGTGCTTCGCCTTCACCTCTTCATTCGACGCGAGTTCCTGCATGGTGCCGTGATAGCGGATCCGTCCCTTCTCGATCACGTACGCGCGGTCGGAAATCTCGGTCGCGAAGTGCATGTTCTGTTCCGCGAACAGG
>Ga0315281_10012592_pt1 | contig 11512 bp, 9 predicted proteins | sample YL17G07_0_MG_FD_204540 | JGI IMG/M metagenome (GOLD analysis project Ga0315281, IMG submission 204540) | Sediment microbial communities from Yellowstone Lake, YNP, Wyoming, USA - YL17G07_0 | ecosystem: Environmental > Aquatic > Freshwater > Lake > Sediment | place: USA: Wyoming | collected... | reverse complement strand
TAAAACTCCACAATGTTGGTGCAGGCGTCGGGGCCGCGCGGCACCACAGTGCTCACCACCAGCGTGTTGGGATACCACTCCACCATGATGTTGGGGTAATAGGTCAGCCAGATTGCGCCGTACTTGGGAGCCTCTCCATTGGAGTACTTCAGCACCTGTTCCTGCCAGGCTTTATAGACTTCGCTGCCCGATTTGCGCAGGCCGTGGTTGATGCCCACGGTCTGCACGCTGTACCAGTCGCCGAAATCCCAACGCAGGTCGTCGCAATTGACGAAGTGGCTGAGACCGGGATGGAAGGGCGCCACGTGATAGTCCTCAAGGTACACCTCGATAAAGGTTTTCCAGTTGAAGTTGTATTCTTCGGTTTCGACGCGATCCAGCATGTAGCCGGAAAAATCCAGATCCTTCATCACGCTGACATTGGCCAGGTCTTTGAGGATGTCGCGTCCGCTGGCAAACAGCAGGCCGTTCCAGCGCTGCAGCGGTGCCTTGTGCAGGTGCAGGCAGGGGTTTTGCGGGAAATGCGGCGCGCCCAGCAGCTTGCCATCCAGCTCATAAGTCCAGCGGTGCAGCGGGCATACGATGTGTTTGGCATGGCCGCGCCCCTCCAGCATGATGGCCTGGCGATGGCGGCAGATATTGGACAGCAGCTCGACTCCCTGCTCGTTGCGCACCAGCATTTTTGCGTTATCCATCCACTCGATGACGTGGTAATCACCCGGATTGGGCGCCATCAGCTCGTGCCCGACATAGTTGGGCCCTGCATCAAAAAGCACGCGTTGCTCAACCTCCAGCACCTTGGGGTCAAAGTACCAGCGCAGCGGCGGCTGTGCGGAAACAGGGCTGAATTGTTCGATTTTGGCTATTTCGGACATGGGGAGCTTACAGATGAATTGATAACTCAAGATGTGAATTGTCCCCGAAATTGCAAGCTAAAGGCAACAATAATTGTCCCAATCTGACGCTTTCATTTAAAATACGCGTTTTCGCAAATGGAGCCGTCGATGGCCGGGAAAACCCAAAAAACGCTTTCCTTTGAAGCAGCGCTGGCCGAACTGGAGCAGGTAGTAGCTGATATGGAGTCGGGCAAGCTGCCGCTGGAAGAATCGCTGGCCGCCTACCAGCGCGGCGCAGAGTTGTTGCAGCAGTGTCGCGCTCGTCTGGATGCTGCGCAGCAACAGGTGCGTATACTGGAAGACGGGACATTAAAAGACTTTGCCAGCAATGGTGACAACGCGTAGGTCGGGTTTTCACCCGACTTGACCTGTCGGGTGAAAACCCGACCTACGAAATATATTTTATAGACATGCCGGACTTTCAAACCTGGGCAAGTGCCCACCAACATCGTTTTGAAGATGTACTCAAGCATTTGCTTCCTTCTGCAGAAGTTGCGCCACAGCGTTTGCACGCGGCGATGCGCTACAGCGTGCTGGATGGCGGCAAGCGTGTGCGCCCGTTGCTGGCTTTTGCTGCTGGTGAGCTGGCGGGTGCCGAATTGAAGCGCGTCGATATCGCCGCAGCATCCGTGGAAATGATCCATGCCTATTCGCTGGTGCACGACGATATGCCGTGCATGGACGACGATGTGCTGCGCCGTGGCAAACCCACTTGTCATGTTGAATACGATGAGGCAACTGCTTTGCTGGTGGGTGATAGCCTGCAAAGTCTGGCGTTTCAGCTGCTGTCAGAACACACGCTGAGCGACAATCCGGCCAGCCAGTTGCAGATGGTCAAGCTGCTGGCCATCGCCTCCGGCTCGCGCGGCATGGCTGGTGGCCAGGCGTTTGATCTGGCCAGTGTGGGAAAGCAGCTGACGCTGCCTGAACTCGAGTTCATGCATATCCACAAAACCGGCGCGCTGATCCGCGCCGCGATTTTGCTGGGTGCGCACTGTGGCAATGCGCTGAATGCAGCGCAGCTCGCCAGGCTGGATCGTTTTGGCAAGTGCGTCGGCCTGGCGTTTCAGGTGGTAGACGATGTGCTGGATGCCGAGGCCGATACCGCCACGCTGGGCAAAACCGCCGGCAAAGATGCGGATAATAACAAGCCCACCTACGTCACTTTACTGGGCGTGGCACAGGCAAAAAAAATGGCCGCAGATTTGCACGCGGAAGCAATGGATTCCTTGTCTGAATTTGGCGATAGAGCACAACGGTTGCGTGAACTCGCCGATTTCATTGTTATCAGAAAGTATTGATGCATTATTCATTGCTCGAAACAATCAACAATCCTGAAGATTTGCGCAAACTGGAGCGCAAGCAACTGCCGCAACTGGCAGAAGAACTGCGTGCCTTTCTGGTCGAGTCGGTGAGCAAAACCGGCGGCCACCTGTCTTCCAATCTGGGCACGGTAGAGCTGACGATTGCGCTGCACTATGTATACAACACGCCCGAAGACAAGCTGGTGTGGGACGTGGGCCACCAGACCTATGCGCACAAGATACTGACCGGCCGTCGCGAACGCATGAATACGCTGCGCATGGCCGGCGGCCTGTCAGGCTTCCCCAAGCGCAGCGAGAGCGAATACGACGAGTTCGGCACCGGCCATTCCAGCACCTCGATTTCTGCCGCGCTGGGCATGGCAGTGGCGGCGCGTCTTGCAGGCAGCAAGCAACGTTCGGTGGCGATCATCGGCGATGGCGCAATGACCGGCGGCATGGCGTTCGAGGCACTCAACAATGCGGGTGCACTGGACGCCAATCTGCTGGTGATCCTCAACGATAACGATATGTCGATCTCCACGCCGGTGGGTGCATTGAACAACTACCTGGCGAAATTGTTGTCGGGGCGTTTTTATTCGGCGATGCGCAAGGGCAGCGAAAAGGTGCTGAAGGGCATGCCGCCAGTGCTGGAATTTACCCGCCGCGCGGAAGAGCATGTCAAGGGCATGGTCACTCCCGGCACCATGTTCGAGGAGTTCGGCTTCAACTATATCGGTCCCATCGACGGCCACGATCTGGATGTGCTGGTCACCACGCTGGACAATATCCGCCATCTCGAAGGCCCGCAGTTTCTGCATGTGGTGACGCGCAAAGGCAAGGGGTACGCCCATGCCGAAGACGACTGCATTCTGTATCACGGCGTGGGCAAATTCGATCCGGTCTACGGCATTGTCGCCAAGCCCGCGAGCAAGCCCACCTATACCCAAATTTTCGGCGACTGGCTGTGCGACATGGCGGCGCAGGATGACAAGCTGGTCGGCATCACACCGGCGATGTGCGAAGGTTCCGGCATGGTTGCGTTCGCCGAGAAATTTCCGCAGCGCTTTTACGATGTGGGCATCGCCGAACAGCATGCACTGACCTTTGCCGCAGGACTTGCGTGCGAGGGCTATAAGCCGGTGGTGGCGATCTATTCCACCTTTTTGCAGCGCGCTTACGACCAGCTGATCCACGACATCGCAATCCAGGATTTGCCTGTGGTGCTAGCGATCGACCGCGGCGGCCTGGTGGGTGCGGATGGCGCCAGCCATGCCGGCAGTTTTGATCTCAGCTTTCTGCGCTGCACTCCCAATATGACGGTGATGGCGCCAAGCGACGAGAATGAGTGCCGTCAGATGCTGTACACCGCTTTTAAGATGAATACACCCACCGCCGTGCGTTATCCGCGCGGCTGCGGTCCCGGCATGAGGACGGTACAGGAGATGAAGGCCCTGCCTGTTGGTCGTGGCGAAGTGCGCCGCACTGGCAAGAATATCGCGATACTCGCCTTCGGCTCCATGCTTGCTCCGGCGCTAGGAGCGGCAGAAAAACTGGATGCAACCGTGGTCAATATGCGCTTTGTCAAACCGCTGGATAGCGAGCTGGTGTTGCAGATGGCGCGCGAGCACAGTCTGCTGGTAACGGTCGAAGAAAATACAATTCTTGGCGGTGCGGGTAGCGCGGTGGCGGAATGCCTGGCGCAAAACGGCGTGCTGGTGCAATTGCTGCAACTGGGTCTGCCCGACCGCTTTGTCGAGCAGGGTGACCCGGTGCGGCTGCTGGCGGAGTGTGGTCTGGACGCATCCGGCATAGAGGTATCGATACGCAACAAGTTACCCGAGTAAATTCCTCGGACTTTGCATATAATTAACCTTTGCTTTTTTACCGATCAGTTATGTCAAAACATGAAAAGAGTTTCATGCAACTGACATTATATTGCGTAGGTCGGGTTTCAACCCGACACGGATTGTCGGGTTGAAACCCGACCTACGTTGGTTCCGGCTAGCCCGGTTTGGAAATTATCAAACGAGAACGAATCATGAAGTCTAATGCAGTCAGCCCCATCCCCGACGTACAGGGTTCCGCCGACACACGCCAGCTGGCGATCAATAAGGTCGGCATCAAGAGCATCCGCCACCCGGTTATCGTCAGGGACAAGAGCGAGGGCGTGCAGCACACCATCGCCAACTTCAATATGTACGTGCACCTGCCGCACAACTTCAAGGGCACGCACATGTCGCGTTTTGTGGAGATACTCAACCACCACGGCCGCGAAATATCTGTCGAGTCATTCGAGAGTATCCTGCGCGAAATGGTAACCAAGCTGGAAGCTGATTCCGGTTATGTCGAAATGACATTTCCGTATTTCGTCAACAAAAAAGCGCCGGTCTCCGGCGTGCAAAGCCTGCTCGATTACGATGTGACTTTTATCGGTGAGATCGTCGATGGCGTATATCGCTTCAACATGAAAGTATTGGTCCCGGTAACCAGTCTGTGCCCGTGCTCGAAAAAAATATCCGACCGTGGCGCGCACAACCAGCGCTCGCACGTCACCATCACCGTGCGCACCAATAGCTCGGTATGGATAGAGGAAATCGTGCGCGTGGCGGAGGAGCAGGCCTCGAGCGAGCTGTATGGTTTGCTCAAGCGTCCCGATGAAAAATTCATCACCGAACGCGCTTACGACAACCCCAAGTTTGTCGAGGACATGGTGCGCGACGTCGCCGCCGTGCTGAATGCGGACCAGCGTATACAGGCTTATGTGGTTGAATCGGAGAACTTCGAATCCATTCATAATCATTCGGCTTATGCGCTGATTGAACGGGACAAGAGTCAGGAATAAGGATGCAGTATTCAGGAACCCACACCCCAATCCCCACCCAGCAAGCGGGGAGAAGGAGCCCGAATCGTGAATCCTGAATCCTCATGAAACCCATTGCTATTTTTCGTCATGCACCCAGTGAAGGTGCGGGCTACCTCGCCGAATTTCTGGATGCGCGCCAACTGCCGTGGCAGCTCATCTGCATTGATGCAGGTGAGTCCGTCCCCGAAGATGCTTCCAGCTTTTCCGGGCTGGTGTTCATGGGCGGGCCGATGAGTGTGAACGACCCGCTGCCGTGGATAGAGCCGGTGCTTGAGCTGATACGCGATGCGGTTGCACGCGATATTCCGGTGCTGGGCCATTGTCTGGGCGGACAATTAATGTCGCGTGCGCTGGGTGGCAATGTCACGACAAATGCGATGAAGGAAATCGGCTGGGGAGAGGTGACACTATCAGCCAATGCCGCAGCGCGCGCTTGGTTTGGCGACATCAAAAACGCCACGGTGTTTCACTGGCATGGCGAAACATTCAGCTTGCCGGATGGCGCAGTGCATCTGCTATCCAGCCTGCACTGCGCCAATCAGGCTTTTGCGCTGGGTAAACATCTTGCATTGCAATGCCATGTTGAAATGACGGATGCCATGGTACGGGAATGGTGCGAAATTGGAGTGAATGAAATTGCTGAAAATTTGCACAGCGCCGGCGTGCAATCTGCATTTGCGATTCAGAACCAGAATGCGCAAAACCTGGCCCCGTTGCATAAACTGGCGGAGCAGTTGTATACGAAGTGGATAGAAGGATTGCAACACAACAGCTGACTTAACTGTTCCGTTTAACCATCCAGCGCAGCAATGCTGCAAACAGCACCTCGGGATAAATGGGTTTGGTCAAAAAGTCGTTCATTCCGGATTCGAGGCAACGTTTTTTGTCATCTGCAAACGCGTTACCCGTCACAGCTATGATAGGTGTGTCCCTGTATTCGGGTAGTTTGCGTATCTGTCTGGTCGCCTCCAGTCCATCCATATTCGGCATTTGCATGTCCATTAAAATGGCTGCATAGACTTTCATTTGCGCCATGACGATTGCTTCAGCACCGTCTTCTGCAGTGTCCACATCCAGGCCGGCTTCTTCCAGCTGCGCCTGTGCGACCTCCCGGTTTAATGGCTCATCGTCGACTATCAGAATATGGCTGCCGTGAAAATGCTGGCGTATGACTGTTTCGGCATCGGCATTCTCAGCTATTCCCTCCAGTGTTTGATGGGCACTTTTTTTGATCATTCTTGCGGTGAACCAGAAAGTGCTGCCCCGGCCGGAAGTGCTCTCTACGCCCGCTTCGCCACCCATCAATTTGGCCAGACGCCGGGTGATGGCCAGACCCAAGCCTGTGCCGCCATATTTGCGCGTGGTGGAGTTGTCGGCCTGCTCAAAGGCGTTAAATATCAGTGAGAGCTTTTCGGGCGGAATGCCGATGCCGGTGTCTTGCACTTCAAAGCGCAGCAGCACCGATTCGGCGGTTTGTTCCGGCACGAGAACGCGTAGCGTAATCGTGCCACTCTCGGTGAATTTGATCGCATTGGTGGTGTAGTTAAGCAGAGCCTGCTGCACGCGCATCGGATCGCCATACAGATTGGGTGGCAAGTCTGAAATCTCAAATTTCAACGGGATGCGCTTTGCTTTTGCGCGATCGGAGAGAATTGAGGAAACATTGTTCAATAGTCTGTTGATATCAATCGGTGCATCTTCAAGCACCAGTTTCCCGGCTTCAATTTTTGAAATATCAAGAATGTCGTTGATGATGCCCAGCAGATGTTCAGTGGCAGTATTGATCTTGTTAAGCTGTTCCGCCTGTTTGGGTGTCAAGCTGCTGCGCTGCATGAGGCTTGTTATACCGATAATGCCATTCATCGGTGTGCGAATTTCATGGCTCATATTGGCAAGAAAGGCACTTTTGGCTCGGTTGGCAGTCTCGGCGGCATCCCTGCTTTGAGCCAATTCGCGCTCGGATAATTGCAATGTTTCAACCAGGCGTATCTGCACATCCAGTGCTTCTGCCTGGGCTATTTCCTTTTCACGCCGTATCATATTAAAGCGGTCAGCCAGAGCCAGAGCCAATAGCAACATTTCGAAAGCAGAGCCAATCTGCAGCGCATTCAGCGTGAAAATATTGAGCGGCAGTATCCCGAGGTTAGCCAAAATTACCACGACAATGCCATTGACCAGCATCGCAAATGCGGCCAAAAAGAAAAAGGCGCCGCGCTGCCTTTTGAACGAGCACAGCAATCCTGTCCACAGAATTAGTACAGCGGTAAGAAGGAAGAACAGCGCAGAAGGTTTGAGGAAATCCTGCAAGGAAACGATAAATCCGATGATGAAAATAACATGGCCGACAATGAATAAATTGATTAGCCGATTGAACCGCGGGATGATTTTCCCGGTATTGATCATGCGCTGCATAAAAATCAGCAAGGCAATAAATGCGACCGAATAGCCGACGGAGGTGGAAATGCTGGACCATGAGAGCGCGTCGGGCCATAGGTATTCCTTGGCCAATCCATTCTGTGAGGCCATGGCGAGCGACATGAATGAAACAAAGGTGACGTACAGCAAATACATCACATCCCTCAGCACAATAAACAGCAACAGATTAAATATCACCATCGCGACTGCCATGCCGAAATACATTGCTTGAACGACATAGTCATCACGTTCATAGGCATGGAATGCTTGCGGCTCCCAAAGTCTGGCCGGCAAATTCACCGGAGCAGTAGCCTGCAACCGCATATAGTAAACCTGTGTGGAGTGAGCTGGCAGGGTGACCGGAAAAACTAAATTTCTGTTTTGGTAAAGGCGGGTATGCATGGGAAAATCATTGCCTGTCAGAACAGGCTGGTATCTTCCCTCAGTATCCGGATAATGAAATTGAACATTATTTAAGCGCGCATAGTTGATTTCAAGCACGCGATCGACCGGTTGGTTGCCGGTGTTGCTTATGCTCAGTCGCAGCCACCACGCGGAGTGTGTATAACCAAAACCAAGCGCATCGGTTGCCTTTGCATCAGTTCTGAAATTGGCCGCAATGCTCGGCTTTTGCACATCGGCCAGCGTTAATGCCAGGCCGGAATCTTCAAGGAAAGAAATGTAGGGGACAAGCAGGATGGGTTTGTCACTGATCTTGCTTGCATCAAGCAAATTTTCTGCTGCATGGACATTGCTAATGCAAAACTGAGCCCCGAGAAGGATAAAAAAAACCAAGCGTCGAAGTTTTACATTGTTATTCATATCCATCCTTTGTTTGCAAGGAGCATTTACACCGACCCGTATTTAATAGTACAAGCCAATACTTTTCCGCCATAAAGATTGCAGCCATAATCTAGCAGTAAATTTATTTTATGACTACAAGAAAAATATTTTTATATTTAACACGTTTGTTAACAGACAAGTAAAGGTAAGCATGGAGAACGCAAGCGATTGTTGAGATAAGCGAGATTGACACCGGCGGTCCATCGGTTAAAACAATTGCATGTCGTCAGAATAATTAGCAGTGCTGAGTTTTCCCTCGGCGATCAAATCTTCATAAAACAGTACCTGGTTTCTGCCGTGTTCTTTTGCGTAATACAGCGCCTGATCAGCCCGGCCTATGATAGATGAAGAAACATCGGCTTTGTCCATGCGCACAAAGCCGATACTGATCGTCACCTTGCCGACTTGCGGAAAATGAAAATGTTCAATTTCAGAACGGAAACGCTCGAGCACGTTCCTGGCACTTTTCAGGCTGGCGCGATCCAGCACAACCACGAACTCCTCGCCGCCAAAGCGAAACAATTTGTCACGCTGCCGGAATATGCGCTGCATATTGCGCGAGAGTAACAGCAAGACCTCATCGCCGTACAAGTGGCCGAATTTGTCATTGATCGTTTTAAAATGGTCGATATCAATCATCGCCAGCCAGTGGGGCGATCCTCCTTTTTCAATTCGTCGTACAGGATGTTGCGAGGAGAGGCAGTTCTTGGAATTATCTGATACAGACTGGTCCGCGACTATCTTTTCGATATTGTTGTCGAAGGTGCGTCGATTCAACAATCCGGTGAGTTTGTCTGTTTCACTTTCTTCCAGGATGGAGAGGTGGTTGCTGTAAACCTTGAGTAATGCCAATATCAGATGCTCCTCCATGTCGTCCGGAGCAGTAGAAATCATTTCCAGCAGGCAGACTATGCCATGTTGCGTCGCAATGGGATAAACGGAAAGGCATTTCTTCCCGTCTGGTTTTTTTATGGACTCCCGGCCAGTTTTGAAAGCTGCGTTGAAGTCCGCTCTGTTTGAAATAACAATCCTTGTTTTTGATGCGGGCGTTGCGTAATCGGGATGCTTGCAGACTTCCGCTAATAATATTGCCTCTTCACCCTGGGCGGAAGGCAATATGCGGTACATGGTAATACGGCTGCTATTGATCAGCTCTGACAGGGTAATGACCAACGTGCGAGCCAAGAGGTCGCGGTCCCGCTGCCCGGTAATTGTCGCCACAGACTGCAACAGGCTGGTACAAGCAAATTGTGGCGTATCAGATTTTTTGGTAGCAGGCATCTGGTTCAAATTTCGTGTTTAGCCTGGTCAGGTTTCGATGAAATCATAGCACTACATGGTTAGGGGGGTTGCTCAATGTTGAGCGGAATATCGGGATTACTCGACTGGATTTGAGGGGTATGCAGCCGGTGTAATTGCTGATCGATGCATTCAAGAATAAGCTGAATCGAATTCCTGATTTAATAAACTGGACAAGCTTAAAGTATGATTCTGTGAGCATGGGGTCAAGAGTCATCATCTGGCTTTCATAGCAATGGCAGACTTATCGCCAGGGTAAAGTCGTAATGTTAAATATATTTCAGACGGATTTCTTTGAGTTTTATGCCGATTTAAATAAAATATGATGTTATAGTTCAACATATTAATTGGGCAGTCTTTCCCTCAAGGTGACAACGTGCTGGCGATTTTGGTTATCAATTCTAAAGGTGGTTCGGGTAAGACCACGGTTGCTACCAACCTGGCGAGTTACTATGCCAGCAAGGAGCTAAAAACCGCCATCATTGACTATGATCCACAAAGCTCAAGTTTGCAGTGGCTGAGTGTTCGGCCCGTGCACTTGCATCGCATTCATGGTGCGAATGGTGCGCCGGTTAAAGGCACAGCTTTGCGCAGCATTCAAGCATGGGTGCCCGACGATACCGATGTGCTGGTGATAGATGCACCGGCCGGTGCGAGCGGGTTGCTGCTGAAAGAGTTGGTTCGAAAATCAAATTACATTGTCATTCCGGTTGCACCTTCGCCGATTGATATTCGCGCAACGGCGGCATTTATTAAAGACCTGTTGCTAACCGGTGGCGCGCATGCAAGCAAGGTAAAGATCGCAGTCGTTGCCAACCGGGTGCGTAGCCATTCCACTACCGCCTATGTAGCATTGGAACGTTTTCTCAATTCGCTCAAGTTGCCCTTTTTAACCAGCATCAGTGATTCCGAAAAGTATCTTCAGGCTGCCCAAAGCGGCGAGGGTGTGTTTGAAATGGATGGACTGACCACTGCTGCTGAAAGGCAGGAGTTCATGCCCATTATGAAATGGATCGAGGGGCACTTCCCGAACCGCTTTGGTGTACGCACAGCTGACAAGGTGGTTAGTCTGGATAGCTCAAGGAAGTACGCAGCCTACAGGGGCGGGAATTAATTTATAAATCTCAGGCAGTTCCTGTAGATGACTCGGTATTAACGCGATAGTCTCTGCCGTTAAATGAAATTCAACTCGATATAGAACTCATCCTGATTCATCAGGATAGGCAGCAGAACGGTTTGTCCGGCATAGTGATGCACGATCTCATGTCCGTCCCCCACCAGCAGTTGCGGGGTATGCATGTCGAAATCATGCCCCTTCTCGGACATGATGCGCTTCGCCCCGCCCACCAGCATATTGGTCAATTCTCCAACGAGGTCCGCTGCCTCCTTGTCAACACGGGTGAACTCTTCACCCAGCATGCCAAGGGATATCTTGCGTATTGTCGGTAGTGTAAGTGATAGCGCGACGCTACCGCTGGCGCCTTCGGTCTTCATACCGATGAGGCCAGAGGCAGCGCCCTTTGCAATATTGTCCAGCTTGATCACGGGTGTACCGGCCTGTATTTCCAGTCTCACCATCGTGGAAAAAATCGTAAACAGTGAACTCAGCAACGCATTGATCATCAGAATGTCTATATGACCGCCATCCTCAAAGGAGGGGGGCTGCTGTTTATTCTCTGCTGCCTTCTTGGGCTTTTTCATCATGATATATTTCGATAAGTGACCGCATGCATTGTAATGTTGTATTCGCTGATCAAATGCAGGAAAAGGGTTGGTTTTGTGCTGTTATTCGTAACTGTCACCGACATCCCCTGACCAGTCTGCGCTACTCGGTGGCGGATGAGGGGAAGGTAAAGCGAAAAATCAAAAGCCAATTCAAAGAGTGTAGCGAG
>Ga0315281_10012591_pt1 | contig 11512 bp, 5 predicted proteins | sample YL17G07_0_MG_FD_204540 | JGI IMG/M metagenome (GOLD analysis project Ga0315281, IMG submission 204540) | Sediment microbial communities from Yellowstone Lake, YNP, Wyoming, USA - YL17G07_0 | ecosystem: Environmental > Aquatic > Freshwater > Lake > Sediment | place: USA: Wyoming | collected... | reverse complement strand
CTGCGGCAGGTTCTCGTTGCACCAGGCGAAGACGTCCGTGATCAGCCGCAGCGACGGCCGCGGCGGGAAGATGTACGTCCCCCGCGCGATGTACTCCTTCAGGATGTCGTTCTGCGTCGTGCCGCCGACCTTCGCCAGGTCGGCGCCCTGCTTCTTCGCCACGGCCACGTACAGCGCCAGCAGGATGGCGGCCGTCGCGTTGATCGTCATCGATGTCGTCACCGAATCGAGCGGGATGTCCCGGAACAGCGTCTCCATGTCGTCGATGGAGCAGATCGACACGCCGACCTTGCCGACCTCGCCCTCCGCCATCAGGTCATCCGGGTCGTAGCCGATCTGCGTCGGCAGGTCGAACGCGACCGAGAGCCCCGTCTGCCCCTGCGACAGCAGGTACTTGTAGCGCCGGTTCGATTCCTCTGCGTCGGAGAAGCCGGCGTACTGGCGCATCGTCCAGAAGCGGCCGCGGTACATCGTCGGCTGCACGCCGCGCGTGAACGGGAACTCGCCCGGCAGCCCTTCGTCGCGCGCGTAGTCGGCGCCGGCGCGGTCCTCCGGCGTATAGAGCGCCTTCACCGGCCGCCCGGACGACGTCTCGAACGGCACGTCGCGCTCGGAGTTCTGCTTCCCGTTGCCGTTGCCGTTGCTCACCATGCGTGAAGTCTAAGAACCCCCGGTACCGCGGTCAATTGACGCCCGCCGGGACAGCGCGGAGTACACTCGCAGCATGGAGCGAAAGAGCCGGCGGCGGCGCACGCGCCCGAGCGACCCGCTGGCCGAGAGCCGCGAGTTGGTCGGCGAGGCCTATCTGCGGGCCGACCGCATGATCAACACGGGCGAGCGGCACGTCTTCCGCGTGCTCTGGTTCTTCCTGCCGTCGACTTCCATCGCGCGCAAGGTCCGCTTCCAGTACATCATGGCGTCCACCTTCTTCTCGGATGCCGGCCGCGACGCGCTGAAGTACGGCGCGCTGATCGCGGTCGTGCAGAGCACCGGCTCCACCATCGATGCGGCGCTGGTGGGCGTGGCGTCGCTGCTGCCGCCGACCGTGCTGGGCATGTACGGCGGCGCCATCGCCGACGCGCTGCCGAAGCGCGCCGCGCTGGCGGTCGTCTACGGCCTGCAGGCGGGGCTCTGCTTCCTCATACCGACGCTCTACGGCACGGGCCTGAACGCGGTGCTCTTCCTCGTCTTCACCGTGAACGTGCTGGGCCAGATCTCCGGCCCCAGCGAGCAGTCCATCGCCCCGCTCGTCGCGTCCGACGAAGAGCTGGCCAGCGCCAACTCGCTGCTCAGCCTCTCGTCGAATCTTGGCACCGTGTTCGGCACGGCGCTGCTGGCGCCGTTCCTGCTGCGCCTCTTCGGCGTGCGGGCGGTGTTCGCTGTCGCCGGCGTGCTGCTGCTGCTCGCCTCCGGCCGCATCCTCCACCTCAAGACGAAGCAGGAGACGGACGAACCGCGCTGGCAGAAGCCCGACATCGACATCATGTCGATGATCCGCTGGCTGGCGAACGAGCCGGCCGTCGGGACGATGCTGATCGTCGGCGTGCTCGCCGGCACGGCGAACATCGTGCTGCAAACGCTGGCCCCTCGCTACGTCCAGTCCGTGCTCAAGGTCGATGCGGCCGACACGGTGTACGTCTTCGCGCCGTCGTCCATCGGGCTGGCGCTGGCGCTCGTCGCCGCCCCCTTCTTCATCCGCCGGAGCGGCGAGCGGCTGTCGGCGCTCACCGGCTTCCTCTTCACCGCCGGTTCGCTCTGCCTGCTCGGCTTCGTGCGCTACGGACTCGTCGACGCCATCGACCCGATCAACCCGATCCGGCTGATCGGCGCGCTGGGCCTCCACCCCGGCGGCCCGCTCCGCACCGCCATGGCGCTGGCGCTGCCGCTCGGCTTCGGCGTCGCCCTCACGACGATGTCGGTGCAGACGTACGTGAACCGCCGCGTTCCGCTCGCACGACAGGGGCGCACCTTCGCACTGCAGAGCACCGTCAAGAACGGCGCCGCGATCGTGCCACTGATGGTGCTGGGCGCAGCGGCCTCGGTGTTCGGCGTCAACAACGTGCTGATCGTGTCGCCGATCCTGCTGGTCGCGCTGGCCTTCGGGCTCGTCCGGCTGAGCCAGCGCTTCGGCGAACAGGCCCCGACGACGCGGCTCGACGTCCTCGCATCGTTCTGGCAGGACGCCCCGCCCCCGCCATCTGAGACACCCCCGGCATGAGCAGCCGCGGCGTGCTCGCGCGCCTGCTCCGCCATCCCTGGCTGATCCAGGCCGTCGTCGCCGCGATGCTGCTGGGCCTGGCCGCGTGGCAGATCAACCTCGCCCACGTCGCACAGTCGTTCCGGGACGCGCGCTACGGCTGGCTCCTGTTCGCGCTCTCGATCTACGTCGCCTCGCGCGCCGTCCATGCGCTGGAGTGGCAGATCACGCTGAACAAGGTCGGCCGCGCACCCTTCCGCGGGCTGTTCGGCGCGCTGCTCATCGGCACGCTGGTGAACGCCGTCGTCCCGGCGAGCGCGGGCGACGTCGTGAAGATCCAGGTCGTCGCCAACCGGTATGGCCTGCCGCGCGCCGGCCTCGTCGCCGGACGCGGCGCGGAAGCGGTGGTGAATTCCGTGATCCTGGTGATCTTCATCCTCGTCAGCTTTGCGCTGCCCGGCGTCGGGTTCGCCTCGCGCGACCTGCTGTGGCTGCTGGCGACAGCAGCGGCGGCGGCGTTCGTCGCGGCGGTCGCCGCCAGCCGCCTGCTGCCCAACACACTGCCGCAGTGGCCCCTGCTGACGCGCCTGCCCCGCCGGCTGTACGAGGGCCTCGAACACCAGTGGCCACGCCTGCACGAGGGCTTCGAGGTGATTCGGCGGCCGCGCCTGCTCCTCGTCGCCCTGGTGCTGAACCTCGTCGGCTGGGCGATCGATATCGTGATCTACTGGTCGTACGGGCAGGCGTTCCACCTGCAGCTCCCGTTCGCGGCCTATCTCTCGGTCACCGTCGTCGTGGCGCTGATCACGGTCTTCCCGATCACCTTCGGCAACATCGGCACGTTCGAGCTGGCGATCGTCGGCGTGCTGGCGCTGCACGGCATCGCGTCGGACGAAGCGCTGGCCTACGCCGCCGGCACGCACATCTTCAGCACCGTGTTCAACATCTCGCTCGGCCTGCTCGCGATGTGGTCCATGGGCGTGCAGCCGGGCGATGTGTTCCGGCTCCGCCGAGGCGCATCTCGCGACGCGGGGGATCCGCCTGGGCAGGACGGCCGCTGAGCCCGCTCTGGGCGCCCAACCTGCGCGACTGCCACTCCCGGCGCCCCTACAGGTTTCCCCTTAGGGGCCGATGCTATCGTAGAGGCGCCGCAGAGGCCCTTTCCGTCGGCACGCTGGGAGGACCTCCGGATGCGCACACGACTGCTCCTGATCCCGACCCTCATGGCCGTCGGCCTGGCGGCAAGCGCGCTCGGCGCCGCCACGACGCGCAGCGCCCGTGCCGCCACACCGACCGAACCGGCCACGATTCGCGCCGGCGGCGTGGTCGTCCACTTCAAGCGCAACGTGACGCTGGCGCAGGTCGGCCAGGCGATCAAGGGTGCGCGCGGCTTCGCCGCCCACAGCACGGCGGGTTCACAGCTGGTGCTGGTGCATCCGGCGCCCGGCCAGTCCGTCGATGAGGCGCTGTCCAGCCTGCGCGACGCGGGGAGCGTGGACTTCGCCGAACCGGACCAGGTCGTCTCCACCTCGCTGACCCCCAACGACCCCTATTTCGCGCAGTACCAGTGGGGTCTCCCGATGATCTCCGCGCCGGCGGCGTGGAACACCACGACCGGAAGCGCCAGCGTCATCGTCGCGGTAGTCGACACGGGCGTGGACTCGTCACACCCGGATCTGACCGGTAAAGTCCTTGCCGGCTACAACTTCGTCGCCAACAGCACGAACGCCAGCGATGACAACATGCACGGGACGTTCGTCTCCGGCATCATCGCAGCCGGCGGGAACGACGGCATCGGCATGGCGGGTGTCTGCTGGGCGTGCAAGATCCTGCCGGTGAAGGTGCTGGACAGCGCTGGATCCGGCACAACCTTCAACGTGGCGCGCGGTATCGACTACGCGGTGGCGCATGGCGCCGCGGTCATCAACCTTAGCCTCGGGGCTTCCACCGGCAACTCGACGCTGCAGGCCGCGGTGGACAATGCGTGGGCCGCCGGCGTCATCGTCGTCGCGGCGAGCGGCAACTCCGGCGGCGCGGTCTCGTATCCCGCTGCCTACGATCACGCGATCGCCGTCGGCTCCGTGAATTCGTCGAAGCAGAAGTCATCCTTCTCCAGCTACGGCACGCAACTGGACCTCATGGCCCCGGGCGGGAGCGTGCTCGGCACGCTGTGCACGTGCGGCGCCTACCATGGCGGCTACGGCACCGGCTCCGGCACGTCGTTCTCTGCCCCGCACGTGGCCGGCGTCGTCGCGCTCCTGATCTCTGCAGGCATCACCGATAAGAACGCGATCGTCAGCCGGCTCAAGTCAACGGCGACGGACATCGGCGCAGCGGGATTCGACACGCTCACGGGCTGGGGCATCGTAAACGCCTACGGCGCGATCACCGGCGTCGCCGCGACGCCAACGCCGTCCCCAACACCCACACGGACGGCGACACGCACACCGACGGCGACGGGTACCACGACGGCGACCTCGACGCGCACCGCGACCGCCCCGCGCACGGCGAAGGCGACGGCGACGCCCACCCGCAAACGCCGGCGGTAGTGCGGGTGACCGCGCCGCGCTCTGAACCACGGCGCCCACAGCCAGAGCTGCTCAGCGAATCGTGATCTCGCTCGCCGGCGCGAAATTCACACTCGCTGCCGACTGCTGCGACTGGATGATCGCCGGCTCCACGGCGTACGCGCCCTTCGTGACGACGCGCGCCCAGTACATCGCGGGGTGATCGACGCTGGACCGGTAGGCGCAGAAACTCACGCGCTGGCCATCGATCAGGTACGGGTACAGGACAGCGCCCGGCGTGTTGTTGAACCCTCCGGCCATGCGTGACACGGGACGCAGGCCGGACGGCGCCAGGTCCGTGAGTTGATAGCAGCCATCGAGGGCTTGCGGGCCGATCTCGTAGTCCAGGCGGATCTGCACAAGGTCGCCCTCGCCGATGCCGCCTCCATCGACGTCGATCGTGCGCGTGATCGAGACGTCGGCGTCACGCGCGGCGGATGCAGGGTCGAACGGTGTCTCGAAGAACGTGGCGATGCCCACATCGCCGTCGAGGCGCTGCGGGTCGAGCGCGGCCAGCTGGGCAGGCGCGACGATGAGCGTCAGCGAGCGGCCGGCATCGAGCGTGACTTCCTTCCGGTCACCATCGAGCGCGTAGCTAAAGCGCACCGGCGCCGACGGCAGCCGCGGCAGCGCCCGGGCGAGGTACGAGACGCGGTCCAGCTCCAGGAGCAGATCCGTCGTGCGGTTCTCGTTGGTGTAGGCGAACAGCGCGGGCGCGGATGCGTCGCCGAGACCGGCGCCCAGGTCGGCGGCCAGCGACGTCGCTTCCAGTATGTCGTCCTGGTCGACGCCCACGCGGACGCGGATGGCCGGGTCGCGGCGCTCACCGTATCGCAAGATGACCTGGCGATACTGCTCGCGCGCGACGTCATCGTTCCCGGCGGCCAGCGCGGCCAGTCCGAGATAGAGGTGCTCGCGGACGGTCAGGCCCGATCCGCGCGCGAATCCTTCGATCGAGGGCATGACGGGCGCGCCGGTTACGGCGAGGCCGAAGAGCGCGATGATCGAGCGCTCGCGCGTCTCCTTCGGATCGTCGAGCACCTTGCGGAAGTACTGGGCGAGTTGCGCGCTGGAGAAGCGGGCCGCGGCGACGGACGCGACGCGCGCCGTAAGCGTGAGATCATCGCCGGCGTAGGGGAAGAGGGCGATGCCGCCGGCGGACGTCTGGTAGAGGGCGGCCTCGAACTGCGCGGGCGGCCCCGTGTCTTCGGCGTCGAAGTACGTCTTGAGCAGGTCCTGCGAGAGAGCGCGCGCGAGCATCTGGTCGACGCGGTCGCCGTAGCCCCAGCCCAGCCGCAACAGATCGTCGTAGTAACGGCCGCGATTGTGGTCGCTGAATACGACGCGCGTGCGGCCACCGCTGGAGCCCTCGAGCGCGACGCCCGGGCTGAGCTCGTAGAAGTGCGCATCGCCTTTGCGCAGCCGCGACGGCACAACGAGCATCTTGCGCACGATGGCGTCGGCGAGCGCGCCGGACGTTGCCCTGATCGTCACTTCGTGCTGGCCCTCCGCGAGCGGCGGCAGGGTGACGCTGGCGCGCTCGAACGCGGCGGCGGCCGCATCGATCGCATCGCCGCCAAGCGAGGGGATGCTGACGCTGTACTGCACCTGGTCGCCCCGCTTGAGGTCGCGGCCGAACGACCGCAGGGCGATGACGGGGCGGTCGGCGGCCAGGTACTCCTCGCTGATCGTCGCATCGACGAAGAACGGGAGGCCGACCGGCAGCGTGACCGTGCCGGAGCCGGCGCCGATGGCCTTCGTGATCGCGCGCGACGTGACGCGCCAGGACGTGATGTTGTCGGGCAGCTTGAAGGTGACGCTGCCATGGCCGCCCTTGTCCGTGCGCACGGTCTGGAAGAGCGCCGTGTCGCGGAAGTCCGCCCGTGGATTCACGCCGGGGCCGGTGTTAGGCAACGCAATGCCGGCGGGCGAGCCGCCGGTGTCCGGCCCGCCTCGCCCGCCTTGTGCGGTTGCCGCAGACGGGTCGCGCGCGCCAAATGAGGGGACGTAGACGCTGAGCACGCCCGCCGGGAGCGGCCGGTACAGCTGCTGCGCGATGTCCGCATCGCCGCCGCCCCCCTGCAGCTGGAGGAGCGCCTCGTCGACGCCGCTGAGCAGCGTCTCGGCCGCCACCGGGTTGCCGGCCACGTCGTGCGTCTCGACCGCCAGCGTGACGTCGCCGCCGGGCTCGTACCGGTCGCGGTCCGCCGTGACGCTCACGGCGACGTTGCTGTCCTTGTAGTCGAAGGTGGCACCGTACTCGCCCATCGCCTGCTCGTAGCGGAAGCCGTTGAACTGGACCCCGCCCACGATGATGTTCGGCGCGTCATCGCGCTTGAAGTCGAAGTTGTAGCGGGGCGACGCCTGCACGTCGTACGTGCGGATGCCGGACTGCGCGCGCTGGAACAGGTAGGCGACGCCCGCGCCCTCTTCGCCGCGATCGTGGCCACGGCGCACGGTGAGGTCGACGCCCTCGCCGTCGGAGTAGAGCGACGGCGGCTGGTATCCGAAGTTCGGGTCCGACGTGACGTTCGTCTCGGCGATGCTCAGGTTCGGATCGCCGTTCGACGGGAAGTACGGGAGTTCATTGCCGCTCACCCACGCTGATGATCGCGTCGTGCGGCCCGCCGGGTCTTGCACCGAGAGATCGACGCGGTACGACTGATCGCGGCCAACGGGGAAGCGAATCTCGAACGCGCCGTCGGCTCCGGTCGTGGCTGTGATCGTACCCGCATCGGTCTCGATGGTCTGGTAGCTGTAGAGCTTGTGCGTCACCTTGGCGATGAAGTCGTAACTCTCGCCAACCTCGGTCTTCTTGTACGAGATCTGCGCGACGTGCGCGCTGACGGTGCTCCCGGCGACCGGGCTGCCCGCGTAAGGGCCGTAGCCGTACTCCTGGTCGGACTTGTCGAACGCCGCGAAATCGACGTCGCGCAGGGTGCCGCTGACGATGCCGGTGCCACCCTCGGTACGCCCACGGACGCCGTCCATGGTTACCGTCGCGGGAAGCACAGCGACGGCGCCCTGGCCATTGATGTCGCCTTCCTCAGGGCCGGCGGGACGGACGTAGATCTGGCGGTACTCGACGCGCGCCGGACCACCGGCGACGGCCGTGTACGGGATGGACGCCTTCCCCTCCGCATCGGTGCGGATCGTCTGGCCGGCGCCAACATCGCCAGCGTATGCGAGTTCGATGAATGGCACGGGGCTGCCGTCGAAGAACTGCACCGCGATGTCGAAGGTGACTGTATCGCCAGCGACGACGGCGCGCTTCGAGGGCGTGACGTCGATCTTGTAGGCGGGCTTGACGAAGTCCTGGACCTGCAGATACGTGCTGGTGACAAGCTCCTCGCCCGCCCGGACCTCCAGCTGGTATTGGCCGGCGTCGACGGCGTCGAGCTTGAGATCGCCCTCGAACGTGCCGAGGTCGCTGACGTCAACCGCCGTTTCGGCGACGGCCGCCGGCTGGTAGTTGTAGCCGTACGAGCCGCCGCCGGTGAGTCGCAGCGTCAGTTGCTCGCCGGGCTTGAAGCCCTGGCGGCGCTTCGCCACGCCCCAGACACGCACATCGTCGGTCTTCCGATAGAGGTGACGGTCGGTGTACACGTAGCTCCAGAAATCGGAGCCGCCGCCGAAATAGACCGATCCGTAGCGCCCACCGTAGCGATAGCCGGTGAAGCCGATCGGGCTCGCATCCTGCAACGGGACGACGGCGACGCGATCACCGTCGTGGACAAGCAACTCGCCCAGCGCGCCGGGCGCCTGACCGTAGTAGCTGGGGTTGGTGCCCCCGGGATTGCCGTCCGTCTTCGGCGGCAGGATCTCAGCGGGCGTATCGAAGAACGCAACGCCGTCGGAGCCGGCGCGGAAGGTGTGGCCGTGCTGATCTTCGATGCGCGCGGCGTCGATCGGCGCCTTCGTCGCGAGATCATTCACCCAGACGAGCGCCTTCGTCTTGCTGACGCTGGCGTAGGCGGCAATGTCCGTCACCTGGAGCAGCGTCTGCGCGGTCGACGTGCCATCCCCCGACTGGACGAGGTAGAAGCCTGCCGGGAGGGCTTCCGGGAAGACGGCGTACGAGGCGACGTAGTAGCCCTGTTGCTGCTGCACGAGCGTCAGCGAGAACGTGGCGACGCGGTCGAGCCCTGCTGTATCGAGGCGGAAGTTGCGGCGGCCCCAGTACGACCACTGCGGCTGGTCCTGCGCCGCCGCGAGCGCGCCGGTGAACGCGTCGACGTCCGCATACCGGTACACCTCGAACGACAACTCGGCCGGTGAGTAAGCGCGCATCTCCAGCACGGGCGGGTTTGCGGTCGCAGACTCGTTGATGAGACGCGAAAACGTCGGGCCAGGGTTCTGATTTTGATCGTCGCGCAGGTCGGCGCTGCCGGTTTCGAACGAGAAGCTGAACGGCTCATCCAACGTCAGTGCGGCGCCCTCGACGCCGACGCCCGGATCGAGCGTGACGGTGTACAGCGTGCGATATTCGAGCTTCGCCGGCACGAAGACGACCACGCGCTTGTGCGTCTCGAAGCGGCCCTGGGCGGCGGGCTCGATGTGGAAGCGCTGCTCGACGCCGATCACGCCGTCGTGGCTGAACGTCAGCTCGATGCCGGTCGTCGCCGGGACGCCTGCCGACTTGTCGCCGGGCAACGACTGGACGACGCGCAGAGGGCTCTCGGTCTGGAACGCCCACGACCGGATCTCGTGCTGGTCGCCGGGGTCGACGAGCGTGAAGTGGTAGGCGGTCTCGCGGCGCAGTTCGGCCGCGGGCTGGATGCGGAGCTTGCTGCTGCTTTCTCGCTTGATAGCGAACTCGACTGGCGGGTCGACGCGTAGCATGGCCGACGCCGCCTTCTGGTCGATATGCCCGCTGGTCGATTCCAGGTCGAAGGCGCTGGCGACGGCGACGCCGGCATCCGTGACCTTCGTCGGCCGAAGGCTGTACGTGTCGTCGGGAAGCGCCAGGTCGACGGTCTGCCAGCCGTCGGCTGTGGGCTGGTGGTCGATGGTGGGCAACGGCGCCACCACCGCTGGCCGGGCGGGCGAGCCATCGCGGCCCATCGCGACGACGATCACGATCGCCGCAAGCGCAGCGGCAGCAAGAACGACGCCGGCGATGACCGAGCGACGGCGGCGTATAGACGACCGAGATGGCGACATGACTCACCTGTCCTTGTGGTCCGGCGGCCGGCCGGGGCGCATGATCTGGCCCTTGCCCGATGAAGGTAGAACGCTCGGGGAGGCCAAAGGGTTAACTCGACCGAACAAGAAAGATCAGCTACTCACATCGTGAAGACGCTCCAGCGCGAGGAAATGTTCCGCAGGGGTGAGTTATGTTCCGCTGCAACGTGCCAGGGAACCCCCACCAGAGGCGTGCGATGTGTATTCTGTGGTGCTTTCGCGGCCACGCCCATGAGGGGCGCACCCGTCCCGCATCGGATGAGCCGGCGTCATCGCGGGAACAGGCCGCGCCGGTGTGCCGCGCGAGCGTTGCGCAACCAGTTCGTGTCCGTTGCGCAGGCGAGCATCATGAAACGTCAGCCGTCCAAACCCGGATCTGCCCCACGTGATGACCGCGCTCGTCTGCCAACCGGCGACGCGCTCGCGCGGCTGTACCGCGCGGCCGACGCCTTCCGCAAGCTCGCGCCGTGGCAGTGGGTGGACGACGACCAGCTCATCGGCGTTGAGGAGCCGGCATCGGGCACGGTGGGATACTGCTGCGTCCTGGGCGGGCTGGAAACCGTCTTCGGACTCGCGGTGTACGTTGGCGCGCGCGGGTTCGACTGCTTCGACCGCATCGCGTCAGGTGAGTCCGAGCCTGAAGGTTTTGAGACGGCGGCCACCCAGGACAGCGTGGTCGCCTTCTTCGGGGCGCGTGACGATCTGGAGCCGCAGGACCGGGGCGAGATCACCGCGCTCGGGCTGAAGTTCCGGGGATCCAACGCCTGGCCGTTATTCCGCAGATCGCGTCCCGGATACGCGCCGTGGTATCTCGATGCGCCTGAGGTTGACCTGCTGACCGTCGCGCTTGAGCAGATGCTGGACGTCTGCACCCGCATAGGTGACGGTCAGGGTTTCGTACCGCCGGAACTTGAGCGGCCGCTGCTCGTCCGCCAACGCGAACCGGCGAGCGATCTCTGGCGCGACACGTGGCAGCCACTCCCCGAAGCGCCACCGACGGAGCCTCCGCCGCAACCCGCGCCGGCGCGTATCGAGCGTTTGCTGCAAGGGACGAAGCGCGCGGCGTTCACCGTCGAGACTGCGCTCAGCTACCTTCCCACCGTGGTAGCCGAACGGGGACGCCGCCCCTTCTTCCCGCGCATCTGGCTCCAGGCCGACGCGAGGACCGGCGTCGTCGGAACTGGCGAAATGATGGAGCCTGACCGCACTCCTGCCGTCCTGCAGGAGGCGTTCCTCGCGGCAATCGAGCAGGACGCCCTGATTCCGGCGGAGATCCGCACGACCAGCGACGAATCGTTCGCCTTGCTGGCTCCCATCGCCGACGCCCTTGGAATCAAACTGCGTCGCGTCAACTCAACGCCGGCGCTGGATATGGCGCGCGACGCGCTGATCGAAGCACTTCAGCAACACCGCATGGGGCAGAACGAACTTCTGCTGGACTAAGCGCTCTGGATCCAGGCGACCAGTGCGAGGCCCGACATGCCGGCGGAGAAAGGTGAAGTTGGTAGCGCCAGCGGGATTCGAACCCGCGATCTCCGCCTTGAAAGGGCGGCGTCCTGGGCCT
>Ga0315281_10012590_pt1 | contig 11513 bp, 5 predicted proteins | sample YL17G07_0_MG_FD_204540 | JGI IMG/M metagenome (GOLD analysis project Ga0315281, IMG submission 204540) | Sediment microbial communities from Yellowstone Lake, YNP, Wyoming, USA - YL17G07_0 | ecosystem: Environmental > Aquatic > Freshwater > Lake > Sediment | place: USA: Wyoming | collected... | reverse complement strand
GTCGCCGACACTCATGCCGCTCTGAAGCATGATGAGAAGGATCACCCTGTCCCGCTGATGGACAAGACCGAGAATCCGCTTAACCTGCTCCATCCCGATCTGCTGCACGTGGTACTTTCTGGAATGAGAATCCTTCCCGAACACGCCCCTCGCCGTCGTCAGCGGAGCCTCATAAAAGTTGAAGAAGCCGCAGAGAGCAACAAAATAAAATTTCCTCCTGGCGACGCTCATATCCGCAAACTCTGGGTTCCGAACAAAATCCAATACCAAGCTGAGAGCCCAGCGCCTCTCATTCACACTGTTCAAGCTACGCTTCTTCAGGTGAACGTCAATCAACCCTTCAGGCGAATAGTCAAGGCCCTTAACGACGCGCATCCACTTGAAGAATCGGCACAAAACATAAGCGTACTGCTTCCTACAGTTGTCACGGTACTTGCCAAGCCAGTCACCAACCATCCTATCCCCGACGAAGGCCTCAATCTCAGTACCGCTGACAGACAACACGGAGATGACGTAGAATCGAAACAAATATAAGGATTACCGCTAACAAACACAGATTTCTTTTATACGTTTGAGGGGTTTGTTATGATTTTTCTAGTGTTTTTTCATCATGTAAGAGCACGCGAAGACTATTATCATGATGACGAGCAGAATCCCCAGTGGAAAGGCGTACGGCGGAAGGACGCGCTTGGCGACCACGTTCACCGTGAGTTCCGCGTCGGCTGATAGGATTTCACCGCTGGGACCGAGGGCGTAGACCTTGAATGGAACCGTTATTTTTCCCGTCGCGTTGCCTGGTATGAGCGCCTCGCAGTTGAGCGAGCCGTTCCCCGTGCCCGTGAAGGTGGCTGGCAACACATCCTTCACGACGAACCAGGAGTAGTTGCCCCAGTCTATGCTCGTGATGTGGATCGTGTATACCGTGAACAGGAGGTCGATGGTGAAGCTGCCAGAGGCGTTTATTGACCTATTTCCCACCCTGAAAGTCTCCGTCTGACCAGGACCAGTCGGCGACGAGGGTCCGAACTGCAAGGCCAGGACGACGGCCCCTGAGAGGAAGGTGTACGAGCCCGTGAACATCGTTGTCGCTGGATCGTAGTTTGTGCTGCCCGCGAAGCCGCCCGTACTCTGGGGCGGACCGCGGCTGCCGACATAGATGCCTGCGCTTCCAGTTTCGCCCAGCGTCCCTCTCAGGCTGATGACGAGCGTCTGGCTCTGCCACGCTATGGTTTCGATCGGATGCCCAACACTGTTCACGTAGAGGCCGCCCCAGGAGAGGAAGCCCAAGACTATCGTGCTGGTGCCGTCGTGTGTGAGTTCAAGGTAGGTCGTGTAGTCCGTCGACAGGTCGTAGGTGCAGTTGACGACGTATGTCGGCCTCATGGAGGAAACGTCCAGCGAGTAGCTCCCATTCACGCCTGAAAACTGAACCGTGAGAAGGCTGTTGTTCCATGTTAACGTTGAAACCAGTACGTCGCTCTTGATGAAGAAGGTGCTTTTCGCCACTGGCACCGTCTGGTTCTGCGACCTGTAAGTTATTCCCCACGTGTTGTCCTGTGTACCGTACGCCGTCTGGCTCCAGGAGAAGTCCGAGGCGAGAGCCATATCAAATGTTGCCCAGCCCGTACCATTGGTTAGAGCGGTAAGACCGACGAAGCTCGCGGTTCCTCCGTCCACATCCGAGCCGTCGTAGGCATAGGCAACATACACGTAGACCTTTGAGGCGCCCATGTCGACGGCGTAGGAGTCGACGCTAAGGCCGTCCACAATGACCTGAACCGTCTGGTTCTGCACACTGGTCGCATCGGTCAACGAGTAGACAGTGTAGTCGTACGCCCCCAGTGTTGCTTCGGTGGTGGCTGTCACGCTGAAGTTACCGTAGCCGTCGAATGAGGAGGTGGAACCCACGGTCGACCCAGCCAAGTCAACGTAGACCGTTATGCCCGACGAGTCCCATGGCGGAGTTGTGGTGCCGTTGTAGTAGACCTTACCCATGAATGTCACAGAGCCGAACGGATTGACTCTCGTCGCGTTCACGGAGGTGGAGGGGATAACGAGGTCGCTCTCGAAGGAGAAGAAATCCGTTTTGGATGCGTTTCCCTCAAGCCCTGCGCTGTCGAACGCTTCCGCGATCACGACACCTACGGAGTCCACCGTAGCGTTCCAAGCGAATTTCCCCAGGACGGAGAGCTTGAGGGCGGTGCTGTTGAGGCTCCCAATCGCACCGTAGCTGAACGTGAAGCAATTGTCCGTGTCCTGAATCTTTGAAAAAGTGTCCGTTGCGTTGTCGTACCCCACGATGACACCGTTTGAGAGTTCAATCGTCGAGTTTTTAATATCTGAAACGCCGTTTCCGTCCGCCACGGTCCAGTTAAAGAGCGAATACATGTGAGCGTAGACTATGCTAGATGCCTCAAAGCCTCCGACGGTCGGAGCAACATTGACACCAATAATGATCGCCGTTCCGCCGCTGTCATCCTGCCCGTTCACGGCTCCACGCATGAAAGCTACGAGACAGATAAAGACAGCCGCGACGGTGAACGCTAATAGGAATGATTTTTTATGCTGCGTTTTCTTTTCGCCTTCCAAACACCAAACTCCACGATGACGATGCCGACTGCTAAGATCACCACTACGGAAAGAAAACTCTGAGGAACAGACGGACTAGCAGACGGATTGGGCTGGTCACGCGTCATGGCAATGCCGATAGTGCTGTTTCCCTCCTTGGCGAACACGGTGCTCGTGTAGTTCAGGTAGCCTAATCTGCTCGCCGTCAAAGTGTAGTTGAGTCCAGCTCTCACGCTGAATGTGTATGTTCCATTCTCATCTGAGATGCAGCTCTGATCGCCTAAAAAGATGTTTGCGCCAGATATGACGGCACCTGTACTCGCATCCGTAACTTTGCCTTTGACAGTGGCGACGGGTGCCTTCACAACCTCCACTTCGCAGTCCACCTCGCTTCCAGGAAGAGTTATGCCGCCAGAGCCGCCGTAAAGACCGTAATCAACCGTCAGCTTCACCTCCACGCGGAAAGTGTAGTTGCCGAGCACGGCGGAGCTGGTGTTAACCGCCACTCCTACAAGGCAGCTCTCACCTGGCTGAATAATCACCTGTTCGTCTACGCCTGACGGTTGAAGAATGTAGTTCAGGCTCCCGTTTATAGGAAACGAAGTCTCCGTGACCGTGGCGTTCAGAATGAAGGATTCGTTGCCCGTGTTGTAGATGCGCATAACCGAGTATGTCGCTGAGTCACCCAAAAAAAGCTTCGTTTTCACATCGTACTTGCTGACACCGAACCCGACGGCTCCGTGAACTGAGGGGCTGATGGACAGGAGAAGCGCCGCTAGGATTATGGAAAAAAATAGGTAAACGGCTGCCCTCCTGCCCATGCAGACTTCTCCCCTAAAGCGATATTACCACTTGAACGTAGAGCGTGTACGTATACGAACCGCTGTCCTGCGGACTAGGCACCGTTATCCACAGCTTGAATGTTTCCGCTTGGCTTGCGCCCGCCGACAATCCTGTAAGTCCACCTATATCCAGATAACCCGTCGTCAATGATGCCGCAGTGCCGAGCGTGTCCTTGTGGATCAGGACGTTCGCGAGGGGTATCGTGTGACCGTCACTCGTCAGATCGCCGCTTCCCTCCGCTTGGAGGCTGAAGCTGTGGTTGCTCGTTATGGTGAGGTCTATGCCGCCGTCCGCGGGAGTCGTGAGCGTGGCATTGACGCTTCCAGGACTCAGACCCGCCCATGCGTGAGAGGTATCGACAACTGTTATCTCGGCGTAGTAGTTCACACCGAAGAACAAAGATGCGACGAACGCGGATGCCGAGCTGTCATCAATAACAGTAGTGTTGATTCTCCACGCCGTTGTGGTGCCCGAATAATCCGCAACCTTCTGAAGTTTAAAGGCGAGCCTGAAGTCTCCGCTGGTGGCTGATTGATCCGCTGGATCGGTGCAATTTGCGGAGATTATTGAGCTTCCTGGTCCCGTTTCAGCCCAGGTGTCGGTCGCCTGAGTGTATGTGAACGTGTAATGTTTAGCCGCGTCGTCAGCTCCGCCCACGGTCGAGTTCGCGCCCCAGACCTTGAAGGTTAACGTGGTTAAGTCTACAAGCGTGTTGTTGTCGCGTATAGTGTAGCTGATCCAGTATTCCGTGTAAACGTCGACCGCCGAATTGTTCTTGTCTGCGCTGGCGACATCCGTGAAAGCGGGACTTGACATCTGCGGAGCAGCGTTGCCTACGATCGCCGTACCGCCACTGTTGCCGCTCGTTAATGCGTTGACTAGCGCTACGGGCATGATCAAGGACAGTATGAGAAAAGCCGCTACGAACAGAGCTTTATGTTTCATCATCATCAATTTACATTCTCCTATTAGAAGAATATCTATGACGACCCCTGTCCCGACAATGTGACCGTCAGACCGCTTGCCTTAGTTACCGTGAAGGTGAAACTTATCTCGTTGGGGCTGGGCGTTATTGTTTCGGATATTCCGTTGTGCTCCCATGTAACACCGATGACGGTGCAGATCATTTGCCAAGTGTACGTGCCGTAGTCCAAGTATATGAAGTTGCCCGTGTACTCTATCCGCCTGTCCCTTATGACGTGCGTTCCGTCCGACGAGAGGGTCGAAAACGGGAAGACGTTGGTGGCGTTCTCAGGCGGGTCGAAGGAGTCCCTGTACTTCAGGGGAACGACAACCATCTGATCCTGCGGAAGGGCGACCTGGAACCAGCTCTCAACTGGGTTCGTTGCTGGCGGATTGGAGTTCTCGGTTCCCTGATTAAAGCCCGAAACAGCCCCGTTCCATTTCTGCCAAAGCTTGAAGTGGACAGTAGTGAGATTTCCGCTCACACCTGAAGTTTGCAGGTTGAGCCAGAACTTCCAATAGATGAAGTCGTTGGCTGAAACATCCCTGCTGTTAACAATGAAAACCGCAAGTGACGAAGTCTTCACCGTCAGTTTGATGACAGTTCCATCGGCCTTTATGATGCCCGCCTCCCCGCCGACACTGTTCGGCTTGGCGAGGGATTGAACAGGCGTGGTTAGCTGTGAAACCGCGACAAGAAGAAATGCGACTATCAGAACAACTGCCGCAACATAGCCTGTATATTTACTGTTATGTTTGGTTTTCGCCATTTTTACATTCTCCTAGAAGAGAAATAACTATGTTGAAACACCCTGTATGGACAATGTGAACGTATATGAGCCGTCCTGCTGCGGATTCGGCACCGTTAACCACAGGATGAGGGCTTCGGCGAGGTTAGCACCCATCGACAAGCCAGTCAACCCGCCCACGTTCACGTAGCCCGTTGTGAGACCTGCGGCGCTCCCAAGAGCGGTCGCATGGATCAGCACGTTCGCCAATGGAATCGTGTAGGAGCCGTAGGTGAGCGCTCCGTCGCCCTCCGCCTGAATGTTGAAGGCGTGGTTTGCGGTGACTGTGAAGTTTATGAATCCGTCGCTCCCGTCTCCCCCGTTTATCGTGACGTTGGTGCTTCCCGGAACCAGTCCCGTCCAACTGAACGTCGAATCGGTGACTGTGATGCTGAAGTAGAAGTTTATGGAAAACTTGCTTGCGTACAGATCTGTGTCTGTCGTGGACTCATCGTCGGTCGAGACGGCTGCGACGTTGCAGTTTCCGCTCTGCGCATCCGAGCTGATCTGGAAGCAGAAGCTTACAAGGTCCTGCGTCGTGTTCAGGTTCGCCCTCACACTCGACCCGCTCAATGTGCAGATGCCGCTGGTATCGTTCACCTCGCTGAATGTGTTGCTCGACTGCGTCCATCGGAGGCAGAAGTTCCTTCCGTCGCTCGCCGTCACCTGGATGTCAACGGTGGACAGGTCAGCCACAAGGTTCACGTCCGAAACAGTCATGTTCACCCAAGCATCCACGCCAGCGTCGAAGGCGGCTGTGGTGCCGCAGGCATCGTTGGTCGGAGGCGCTGCCGACACGGAGTCCCAAGTATGCAGGACTGCGCAGTCCTTCGCCCAAGTGCTCTGAACCGTGTCGCCCACCGCAGTTCCGTCTAAGAAGCGGATCGTGAAGGTTGCCGATGTCAGATAGGTCGTCACCGAGGCGTTGTTCCAAGCGCTCGCCGTGAGGCTCGTGAACCCCGTCATGTTCAGCCAAGAGCTTGCAGTGCTGTTCCACCACTGGATATAGATCGTCTCAGCCGTGCTGAACGCACCCATATAAATGTCCAGCTCGCGGTTGCCCCTTGTGTAGTTGGCGTTTATCCATTGTTCTTCAATGTCCAAGCGGTAATTTATAGCGGTTGTGTTTATTGCGACATCATCGATAAATGCTCCTTCGCCAGAGGCAGGAGTTGCCCCAAAGCATACCCTGAAGGTGCTTTTAAGATATTGGCTGTCAGTAGTTACCCAAGAATAATATATCCAGACATCTTCGCTCCCCGTCCCGCCTGCTGATAATGCAACAATGCTGTTATACGTTGTACCGTTATAAGCATAGAAGTAAAAATCGTCACCATCCATATCGTCATCCATATGCCAAAAAGAAACGCCAATATTATACTTGCCTGACGCATCAATGTTATCACTAATTAGGTTTCCATCGTCGTTTGAATCACAATCAGCCATGTACGTTCCGCTATGAGTCACCCACGGCGAGCCGGGGGATGAGTTTGTTGCCATGAATGTTGCACCGTCGCCCCAACTGGTTGCGCCTCCATCTGTCCATTTAGTAAAAGTGCCATCTTCAAATCCGTCAGTAAAAACAGTTGAGGTTGCACCAAAATTTGCTTCTGTCAATGTGTCATTGATTAGGTCTGAATACTGTTGAGCCGTGAAATTCGAGTGGGTACCGACGTTCGCGCTTGAATCTATATCGCTCGTGTGCGTCACGTAGTCGTACTCGTTGCCTCCGAACGGCTCCGTCCCGATGTAGGCGTTGCTGACGACCACGTCATCATAATAATAGGTGACAGTTGTCGATGAGGCATGGTAATAATCGGAGCCAGCATATCCGTCGCTCAGCGTTCTGTCGTTATTGCTTATCCCCGTGACATCCACGACATTCACGCCGTCGACGTACAGGTGCTCCTCGCCGTCCAAGTTGGCGCCAGTGCTTGTGACATGCTTCAGCTCCAGACAGTACCATCCGTTAGCCGTCACGGTTCCGACGCTGAAAGCCCAAGTCCACACGGTGCTCGCCCGATACTTGATCGCCCAGTACGTCGCCGACGATGTCCTTCCGATCTCGGCGTTGCTCACCATGTTCCCCGCGACGTTCGATTGGAAGCCGACGAGGTTATCGTAGTCACCGTCTGCTGTGAACACAGAGTAGTTCGCGATGTAGACATACGCCCTGATGTATATTGTGGCGGGAGGCGTGGCTATCGTTTTGTAGCGAACATTATCGCCACCGCCACTGAGGGCGGCTGAAAGCTTCATGCTGTAAAGACCGTTGTAGACTATCGTCGAACTTATCGTTGATGTAGCGGTAACAGACCCCGTCCAAGCCGAGAAGTCGCCTGTCTCAAAGCCGTCGCTGAAAAGCTGGTCGTAGAAGTCGAAGCTGGTGGGAACGTTAACATATATCTGGCTGGATGTTCGGAGAACAATGAAGCTGTAGCTCTGGCTGCTTAGGTCTCCCCAATCATAGGTCAAGGAACCTCCGCTAGACATAGTGTTGGCACGCCACTTCGGATTCACACCCGTGATGTTCCAAACGAGAGTGACCGCCGCCGAGATTGTGCCGTTAGCCCTGAACACCAGACCCCTGAACTGCTTAAAATACCAAACATCTACGACGGACGAGCCGCTTGTGACGCGAAGCCTGATAGCCGACGGATTAGATGTGACTACGACGGTTCTGCTCGGCAGGTAGCCGAAGAGCGTGGTGAGCCAGTCCACTGTGATCGATCCGCCGTCCGATGCCGAGGCGGTCAGAATGTAGCCTATCGAGAGCGTGTAGTTCACGTTTTTCCAACTGAAAGTGTAGGGGAGGCTCAGTGATGTCAGGTTGCTAACATCCTGCGCCCAGAACCATGCCGCCGTCCCATTACAGGTGACTGTGTACAGTCCATAAACCGCGGGTACGGTGTACTGCACCGTTGCGTTCGGCGTGACCGTCTGATTGAGGACGACGCTGCTCGACGGATTCGTAACGACTAACTGATATTGATACGCGGACGAGTTGCTCGTAACTATGAGGCTGGCGTTCTGCCCAGCGAAGTAGAAGGATTTGCCGACCTTCACGCTTGCGTGGAAATGATTCACATCGTCTGAAACGGCGATGCGGATAAGGTTTGGACTTAGCAGACTGGAGAACAGGATCAGAGTCAAAACGAGGAAGCCTAGATTAGCCTTGGGTTTTTGCATCCCGATCTACCTCCTTCTGCGAATCACCACTACGGATACGATTGCCACCATCGCGATGAAAAGAATTGTGAGCAGCTGGCTGTTCAGCAGATCAAACAGGCTTGACTGCGGACGGGCAATGGTGAGCGTGAGAACCGCGCTGGAGTCCAACATCTCCCCGCTGGGTCCGATCCCGTATACAGTGAATGGTATAGTTCTCGTTCCCACCACCCCGCTCGGAACAGCCGCCTCGCAGTTGAGGATGGCGCTCTCCAAGCCCGTGAATGTTGTCGGAAGGCTGTCCGTGACCGTGAACCATGTCGAATAGTTGCCCCAGTCGACACTGGCGATGTGGAGAGTGTAGAGGTTGAAGACCAGGGTGAGGGTGAAGACTCCTGAAGAGTTGATTGCTTTGTTGCTTACTTGGAAGTATCCTGTGACTGACGACGGGTTCTGTGTGTCCGAGAACGTCAACGATAGAATTACCGAGCTTGCAAATGTGTACGATCCAGTAAGCGTCTCCGTGGCTGAAGCATAGACGGGGCTACCCGTGAAGCCGCCCGTGCTCTGAGGTAGCCCACGGCTGCCAGTGTAGACCGCTAAGTTTCCCGTCTCACCCGCCGTTCCGTTAAGGATGATTGAAAGTGTCTGCCCCGACCACGTAACGCTCCTTATCGGGTGATCAGTGCTCTTAACGTAGAGACCGCTCCAAGCGGAGTAGTCAACCACGATTGTTCTGGTTCCGTCGTGAGACAATCCCAGATAGCTTGTATAGTTTGCGGTGAAGTTGTAAGTACAGTTCAGAACATACGTCGGTCTTGAGGAGGAAACGCCCAGCGTGTAAGTTCCAACCGCGCCTGAAAAGTGAACGATCAACTGATCGCCACTGTACACAAGATTTGAAACAGCATCATCGCTCTGGATGAAAAGCGTCTTCTTGGCGACTGGAACCGTCTGGTTCTGCGACTTATAGGTTACCCCGTATACGGAGTCCTGGACGCCGTAGCACAGTTGATTCCATGTGAAATCCGAGAGGGACGACAGGTCAAATATAATCCATCCCGTGCTGTTCGTGAGGTCGTTCAAACCCACGAAGCTCACGTTTCCGCTGTCGACATCCGAGCCATCGTAAGCGTAGATCAGGTGAACTGAAACAGTCGAGGACGGCACATCGACAATATAAGAATCAACTTTCAAGCCGTCCCAGATTATGCTTGTGTAGTTCGCCGTCTGCGGGGAAAGACTGGTGATGCCGTATGTCGTCCAGTTCACGGATGCCACGTACAGGGCCTGCATCTGAGCCGACGCTTTCGTGGTGTTGTACTCCCATCTCGACCGAGCGGCTACCCAAGATGCTGAGAAAGTGCCATTCAGCACTACTGTGCCAGACTCGACTGGGGAAGCGTCGTATTCGCTGGCAATGGTGAACCAGAACTGCTCATACGTGTTTATGTTGGTCCTGCTATCCGATGAGCCTTTCCCCAAAACTATGATATTGTCCCAAACAACGGTTGTCGATTGCAAGTTGATGTCGCCGACGGTGATCCCGTATGTGGCTTCGCTTCCGCTTGTGAAGACGTTATATGTGACGGCTTGCACCGAGCTTCTACTGTCTACGGCTTCAAAACGCGAGGTTCCGGCGTTCCATAAAAGGGCTAATCCGCTTATGTTTAACAAGTCACCTAATCCTAGAGTATGGTTGTCATATTCTAGCTCCGCAGTAGCGTAGATTGTTGTGTTTGAACCCTTATCGACACGCCCATTAATGTCGCCTAGAGTAAGGATTCTGATCCTGTCCGTGATAACATCAACACCAGCCACGTCCTGTTTAACAGTGATGCCAAACATTGCGTCGATCACTGAGATGTAGGTTTCATCGTAGTTGGTTAAAGTCACGGAACTTGAACTGGTAACTGTTTTTTTCCACCAGCCATTTGATGCGTCCCATGTGAAGCCTAAAATACTACCCGTAGTGTTGTCGAAAATGACGCTGTCGTAGCCGTACCGTATCTGGTAGCGAAGCTCGAAGCTTCCACCAACATTGACTCTTACGTCATCGGCGGCGACCGATACAAAATCCAGCCTATCCCAGATAACGGAAACAGATTGAGAGTTTTGGTTGAAGCCGGTAAGACCATCAGCCGAACCGGCCACCGTGTTGTAAGTCACTAAGATAACAGTTGCAGATGTCCGCGTTATCCTGAAAACGCCGGAGCCGAGATATGAGGCTGAGAAACCGTTTATAGTTATCGTGCCAGTCGGGATGGAGGCGTTGTCGTACTCGTAAACCAGTGTGACATCTATGTTCGCATTGGCGTTGACGCTGGTTCTCGACGGCGAAGCGGTGTATCCGTAGACCTTTATACTGTCCCAGATGGGGGTAGCCAAGAAGGCGGACGTGACCATCCATGTTCCCGCAGTTGAACTCCTGATCTGTTTTCCTGAAATGCTGAGACTGGTGAAGGTGAGCGCCGTTCCGTTGTCGCACCACCCAGTCCAAGACGTGTAGCACACTGGATTGAGCAGCACCGTATTGTGGTTGGTGATCGAAGCCCACCACGCGGGGTGGCTCTCCAAGCTGGCTTCTATAAGCTCTGGCTGGTATGTCTCGTATCCGTCCCAGACCGTGAACCGAGTGAAGTATTGGAGCGCGTAACCGTAGTTCTGCGAAACGATTCCCTCGGTCATGTTGTCCCAAGGGGTGTTCCACGCCCAAAGGTAACCTCCGAGGCTCATGGGCGAGGTGCCGCTGAAGACGTTCATTATGGTAGTCATGTTCGATGTCGGCTCGTAGTAGATGTCCACGCAAAGGTCCTGTATGCCCGCATTGACCATGCCTACGAATCTTGTGTACGCCGAGTCACCAGTGTCCGAGAACGCGAAGAACTCGATTATGATGTCCCTGTTCTGCGAGAGCCTGACGGCGCTGAAGAGGTTCGCCACCGCCGCCGCGTCGACGTGGTCGTACAATAACTGGCAGTCGTCAATGTAGAGATGGCCGTTGTCGGGAGACAGCGTCGTCCTCATCGTGCTGAGCCACTGGACGAAGTAGTCCACGGTATAGTCTCCCGCGGGCTGACTCGCATAGCAGTACACGATGCTAACGTAGCCCCAGAATGTGAGGTTGTGCGCGGACAAAACAGCGTATGCCTGAGTGGCGTTTCCAGCACGCACGACGACATC
>Ga0315281_10012588_pt1 | contig 11513 bp, 6 predicted proteins | sample YL17G07_0_MG_FD_204540 | JGI IMG/M metagenome (GOLD analysis project Ga0315281, IMG submission 204540) | Sediment microbial communities from Yellowstone Lake, YNP, Wyoming, USA - YL17G07_0 | ecosystem: Environmental > Aquatic > Freshwater > Lake > Sediment | place: USA: Wyoming | collected... | reverse complement strand
CGGGCTTGGCCATGTACATCACTCCACCGGCGTCGTACCCCTTCCCGTAATCGTCGGGTTTGTCGCACGAAGAAAGAAAAATCACGGGAACCTCTTGCAGGCGCTCGGTGGTCTTCATCATTTTGCACACATCAATGCCTGAAACGTCCGGCATCATCACGTCCAGAATGACCAACGCGGGGGCTCTCTCTTGAAGTATGTCGACGGCCTCTTCCGCGTTCGCCGCCGTGCAGATGGTGTAAGTATCCCGCAAGGTCCGTTCCATGATCCGCAGGTTGGTCGGGTCGTCATCCACCAGCAGGATGAACCAGCCATCCCTGGGAAGTGGTTGCAGTGTTTTCGTCATGCATTCCTCCTTACTAACGCCCAATTTCGGTCGGTCCCGGCGCGGGGCTCGCGGCGGTCATTTCCGCCAATGCAGTGCTGAGCCGGGCGACCTCGGTGTCGAGCGCCGCGCAGATCGCTTCGGAGCCGTCCACGCCGCCGGCGCGGCCCAGACTTTCGAGCTCCTGAGCTGCGGCCCTCGCCACTTCGGCTCCAAACACGCCTACGGAGCCTTTCAACGTGTGCGCGGCGCGTTCGAGCATATTGGGATCGCGCGTCACGATGGCCGTGTGGATTTCAGCGAGCACCTGCGGGGTGTGCTCCAGGAAAATGGCGGCAATTTCGAGGAGCAGTTGTTCGCTGTCGCCAACGTATTCGAGCGCGCGGGCGCGGTCAAAAGCCGTTCCGTAAATGACCGGCTTGGATGTGCCGCATTCGTCGGCCTCCGGCTCCCGGAGCGACATCAGTTTCTCCATCACGTCATACAGTTCTTTCACTTGGACCGGTTTGGACACGTAGGCGTCCATGCCCGCGGCGAGACAGCGATCCTTGTCGCCTTTCATGGCGTGCGCCGTCATCGCGATGATTGGCACATGCTGCCTGGTGTCACGCTCGCGCGCGCGCAGTGCGGCGGTGGCCTGCAAGCCGTCCATTTCGGGCATTTCGACGTCCATCAGCACCATGTCGAACACTTGCGTCTCCAACGCGTCCAGAGCCTCCTTGCCGTTTTTCGCAGTGCAGACCGAATGTCCCCATTTTTCAAGGACCCGCTGCGCGACCATCTGGTTGATGAGGTTGTCTTCGGCCAGCAGGATTCGCAGGCTGCGCTTATGTTCCCGCAACGAACGCCTCGCGATGAGCGGTTGTGCTCCGGTCTGGGCACCAGTTGCACCGAGTGCAGCAAGAATGGTTTCGAGCAACTGCGACTGCCGCACAGGCTTGGTCAGATAGGCCGCCACACCAAGTTCACGGCAGCGAGCGGAGTAACCGGGCTGACTGGCGGAAGTCATTATGATCACCGGCAAGGAGGAAGTGGTCGAATCCTCGCGCAACTCGGCGATCAACGCGAAACCGTCCATCATCGGCATCTGCGAATCAATGAGCGCGAGAGAAAAAGGTCTCTGGGCGTTCGCCGCCCACTGGATGGCGGTGAGCGCAGCGCAGCCGCGGTCTGCAGTAGTGACATTCATTCCCCAGCTTCCGAGAACTTTCTCCAGAATGCGCCGGTTCGTTTCGTTATCATCCACCACGAGCACTGAGAGGCTGTGCAAGACGACGGGCGCCGGGACCGCCGCGAGGGCACCGATCGCAAAATTTACCAAAAACGAAAACGTACTGCCTTCGCCGGGCTTACTTTCCACGCTGAGCGCTCCACCCATGAGCTCCGCAAGTTGCGTGGCGATGGCCAAGCCAAGGCCGGTGCCGCCATAGCGGCGCGTGATGGTGCCGTCGGCTTGCTCGAAGGGCTGGAAGATAGTGCCCAGCTTTTCCGGCGGAATGCCTACACCTGTGTCACGGACGGAAAAGAGCATCTGGGCAGCGGAATCCTTTTCGGACTCCACGCTCACGCGCACGACGATTTCTCCAGTTTGGGTAAATTTGATTGCGTTGCCGACAAGGTTGATCAGGATCTGGCGGAGGCGTCCGGGATCGCCGACCAGAACGTCGGGGACATTGGCCGAGACGTCACAAACCAGTTCGATTTCTTTCTGCTGGGCGCGGACCGCAAGCGTGGCCAGCATGTCGTCGAGGGTGTCGCGCAGGCGAAAGGGAATAGCATCTAGCTCCAGCTTGTGCGCTTCGATCTTGGAAAAATCCAAGATGTCGTTGATCACGGCAAGCAGCGTATCGGCGGACTTTTTTACTGTCTCAAGGTATTCGCGCTGCTCGGGGTTAAGTTCCGTGTCCAGCGCAAGCTCCGTCATGCCGATAACGCCATTCATTGGGGTGCGAATCTCGTGGCTCATGCGGGCAAGGAAATCGCTCTTGGCGCGATTGGCAGCTTCGGCAGCTTCGCGAGCCGCGGCGAGTTCTTTTTGGAAGCGAATGCGCTCGGTAATATCCTGCTTGATCGCGACGAAGTGGAGAATCCTGCCTTCGGAGTAAACCGGAGTGATGGTCATTTCCTCGTGGTAGAGAGTGCCGTCCTTGCGTTTGTTGATGATTTCGCCATGCCAAACTTTCCCGGAAGCCAATGTCTGCCACATCTGCTTGTAGAAGGCCTCATCGTGGAGTCCGGACTTCAGGATGCGCGGGTTTTGACCGATGGCTTCTTCCGCCGAAAATCCGGTCAGCCGGGCGAAGGACGGATTCACCCAAGTGATGCAGCCATTGCAATCGGCAATCACGATGGCGTTGGCAGCCGATTCCAGCGCAGCGGCCTGCAAGACGATCTGACTCTCGGCGCGCATGCGCTCGGTAACATCGCGGGCCAGCCCGCGCGCCACGGGCCGCTCGACGCCTTCGCGGCGAAGTGAATTGTTGTATTCGAGGACCAGCGTTTCTCCCCGCGCCGTCAAGACCTTCATCTGCCCTTCGACGTGGCCATCCCGCAGTAGCCGGGCGAGGTAAGCGCCGAACAATTCGCGAGTATCCGGCGTGAGAAATTGAGTGATTGTGCGCCCCGGCAAATCCTCTCTGGCGAAGCCCATCAGGCGAAGGAAGGCGCCATTGGCCGAGAGGATGCGCCCTTCCATGTCGTGGGTGCAGATCAAATCTCGGCAGTTCTCGACGATGTCGCGATAGCGATCTTCCGACTGTCGAAGAGAATCCTGAATTCTTTCGATATTTTCTGCCATGGTATTGAAGGCCACAGCGAGATGTCCAAGCTCATCGCTTCTCTTCGGCCTGATTCGGTGAGCGAAATTTCCAGCGCCAAAGCGTTCCACCCCCTGAGTAAGAACTCCCAACGGGCCAAGAACTAAGCGGCCCAAGCTGAAACCCGCGGCGATGGCCAAACCCAGGCACACGACCGAGCCTGCAGCCAGCAGCATCAGCAGCTTGTGTTCGGTGGCTTGTCCCTGCTCCAAATTGTCGCGGAGTTCCCCAAGGGCGACATTTTGGCATTGGTTCAAAAAATCCATGGACTTCATCAGATGGGTTTCGAAGCTATCGTGTTCCCGGGCAACGGACATTCTCCTCATGCGCGCATCCGGCGCGGTGAGAATCACCTGGGCAACGGCACTGCTCTGTTTCCACTCTTCAAATGCATTCCGCTGTAATTGTCGCTTTCTCGGCTGGTCGGCAGTGTGCTGTGCAAAAAGGTTCTGGAATGCCGCGTCCACTTCTGCTTGGGCGCGGAGAAAGGGGTAGCGCGCGTCGGATTGACCGTCCGCGAACTTGGTCAGCGTTACATCGCACGCGCTCAGCAAGTTCTGAATCTCCTGGGCAGGGAGGACTTCCCTGCTGATCGCGCGCGCTTGCTCGTTCAGGTGCCCGGCAATCTGGAGAACAGAAAGATAGGCCCCCACAGCCATCACAACCAGGGGCAGAAGGACAACCCCCATGCTGAGCGGGAACAAGACCCGCAACGAAACGAACCGGAGTTCGATCCGCTTGATGGCGGCGCTAAGATCGCGAAATCTCTCCCAAACAGATCTCATCAATGCGTCCTGAACCACCTGAACATTGGCTCAATTCAACCGCCGCGCTCCCGGGCCGTCAGCTCCCGGTAGCCGGCATCGGTCGCAGGCGATGGCACTCCTTCACCGCGGCAGCGCCGTCCGCCGAGCGCTGGTCACCTTGGATCAACACCTCGAAGACGTCCAACAACTCAGCGTCCCACCAGCCGCGTTCGGTCTCCTCACGCAGAACTCGAAAGGCATCTTCGGGCGAGAGTGCCTTGCGGTAGGAGCGGTCAGTGGTGAGCGAGTCGTAGATGTCCACAATGGTCATCACGCGAACGGTAGTGGGAATTTGCTCGCCTCTCAGACCGTCGGGGTAGCCAGTGCCATTCATCTTTTCGTGGTGGTGGCGGATGATGGGCAGGACGTCACGAAAAGAGCGTAGCGGCGCGCAGATGCGCTCGCCAACGACGGGGTGCTGCTCCATTATCCGGCGTTCGTCTTCTGTGAGCGGGCCCGGCTTTAACAGAATCTGTTCAGGTACGGCCACCTTGCCGATGTCGTGGACGGTGCCGGCGCGGCGCAAAGCGATCCGATCCGGCTCGGAGAGTCCGATTCGCTCGGCCAGGGCCACCGAGTACTTGGAGAGCCGCTCGCAGTGACCGCCTGTGTACGGGTCCTTGCCCTCAATGCTGAGGGCAAGGCTGAAGAGCACCGTTTCTGCATTTTCCAATTCGTCGGTGAAATGCTTGAGCTTCAGCAGCGAGCGCACGCGCGCCAGCAACTCTTCCTTGCGCACAGGCTTATTCAGGAAATCGTCGGCGCCACATTCGATGCCCCGGATGCGATCCTCGACTTTGGTGAGACCCGTGATCAGGACAACGGGAATAAGGCGGAGGGAGGGATCGGCTTTCACCGCCTGGCAGACCGCGAACCCGGTGCTCCGGGGCATCATCACATCGAGCAGAGCGATATCCACCGGCTGGTGATGCAATACCTTCAGCGCTTCGTCGCCGTCTTCGACGCAGGTCACTTTGTAGCCCAGAGGTTCCAGCGTGTCGGAAAGCAGTTCACAATTGACGGCACTGTCGTCCGCCACAAGAATATGAGCAAGCCGCGCATCGGTGCCGGGCATGGTCAACCTCAGTTCTTTCTTGCCGGGTTCGAGCCTCGGATGGTCGGAGGACAAAGACACGTGCGCGAAGACACTCCGTCCGAAGGGGACAATCCAAGGGGTACTTAGCGCTGGAAGGGGGTGGCGCTAGAAGAAAAATAGCAGACACTATGCCAGGAGTCAAATGAGACTTGGCCTGTGGGTGAATTGTTCAGAATCATGTACTCCCAAAAACCCGCCGGAAGAGCACATCCACATAGACAAGCTGTCGCTGCAAATCAAACGTGCGCGCCAGCGCGACGGCGTCGAGGAATTGAGTAACGCGCGGGTCGGCGGCCACGCGCTCGCGGAAACTGGTTTCCGTCTGCCATGCAGCCACGGCGTGTTCCTGCACACACTTGTACGCTTCCTCGCGCGACATTCCTTTTTCCACCAGGTCCTGCAAGAGCTGGCCGCTGAAGATGAGTCCTTGGGTGGCTTCGAGGTTGCGCATCATGCGCTCCGGGAAAACGCGCATCTCGCCGACAATCGCCGTCATGCGCGCAAGCAGGTAGTCCACCAGGATGGTCGAGTCCGGCAGGATGACGCGCTCAACGGAGCTGTGCGAGATGTCCCGCTCATGCCACAGCGCGACATTTTCCAGCGCGGCCTGGGCGTTGGCACGCACAACCCGCGCCAGCCCGCATACTTGCTCGCAGCCCACCGGGTTGCGCTTGTGCGGCATGGCCGAGCTGCCGCGCTGCTCGCCGCCGAAGGGCTCTTCCGCTTCGCGCACTTCAGTGCGCTGCAGGTGGCGAATCTCCAGGGCGATTTTCTCGAGCGAAGCGGCAATGAGAGCAAGTGTTGAAGCGAAATGCGCGTGACGGTCGCGCTGCAGCACCTGTGACGAAATCGGCGCCACTTCCAATCCCAGCCTTTTGCAGATCTGCTCTTCGACGTTGGGCCCAAGATGCGAGCAGTTCCCCACCGCGCCGGAGATTTTCCCCACGGCCATCTGCCGCGCGGCCTCGCGGAAGCGCTCCAAGTTGCGGCGTGTTTCCGTGTACCAGATGCTCAGCTTCAGACCAAAGGTGATGGGCTCAGCATGGACGCCGTGCGTGCGACCGATTTGCGGCGTGTCCTTGAACTCCAACGCGCGGCGCTTGAGCACTTCGCCGAGTTTCTCGAGACCCGCTGCGATCAACTGCGAGGCCTCGCGAACTTGCAAGGCTTGCGCCGTATCCACCACGTCGTTCGAGGTGAGGCCGTAGTGCAGCCAGCGCGCGGATTCGGGGTCGGCTACCGATTCGCCGACTTGCATGGTGAAGGCGATCACGTCGTGCTTGACGCGCGATTCCAATTCGATCATGCGCGCGACGTCCACCTTTGCGCGGCTGCGCAGGGCGGTCGCGGCACCGCGCGGCACCTGGCTCAGGTCGGCCAATGTTTCCGTAGCGGCCAGCTCGACCTCGAGCCATTTGGCGTACTTGTTCTCGTCGCTCCAAACGCGACCCATCTCCGAGCGTGTGTATCGCGGGATCAAGTGTGACTCCTCGGAAACCGGACAACGGCGGGGGTAATTCCCTGTCCCATTGTACCTTATTTTGAGTTCGACGGTTGCACAGGTTATCAGCCTGCGTTGCTAGAAGCGGAAGAGGTAGGAAAATTTCACGAAGAAGCCGCGGGCATCGTTGAGGAAGCGGTCGGTGCGGATGGTCTGCGTCGAACAGGTGGCTGGAACGCTGCACGGCGAAACGTCGAGATTCTGCAGGTTGGAATTATAGCCCACATACAGCGCGGTGCCGGGATGCGGCAAGTAGGTGAAGAGAAGATCTGCGTTGAAATTCTTCGTCGTTTCGAGCGAAGTGTTGAACTGGTTGGCCAGCAGTGCGTCGTATTGCAGAATGACTCGAAGGGACAGCTCGCGGTTGAACTGCCAGTTCCATTTCGAGCGGATAATGTGGTTATTGAAGATGCTCAGTTGGTTCGAGCGATCAGTGAGCCGGAAAAAAAGGTAGCTGTTGTCGATGCGCAGTTGGTGATGCGGCCGGATGGTCATGGAGAAGTTGCCGCTGGCGCGGTCGGCCAGTTCCGGCTGCAGCGTTCCCGGAGAATCAATGTTGATGCGCTGCCCGGTGCGGAATTCTCCGCGGACATCCACCTGGCGTAGCGCACTTGAGGCAAACGAAAAGCCGCGGGTCACGCGGTGGTAGTTGCGGTTCGCCATCAAAGAAGAAAAATCCGCCGGGCGGAGCAGTTCCGATTCGGTGGCGTAGTTAAGCTGGAAATTGGTTTGCGCAGTGAACTCGAAGGCAAGCTGCGTGAAAGCAATCCAGTTCAGGCGCGCACCCGAATGGTCCCACGTGCCGCCGGCCATGAAGTTCGGTCCCCAGGCGATGAAGCGTTTCCCTTCCGGCCGCCAGCGGTAGCTCAAGTTCTGGGCAAAATCGCGGATGTCGGTGCGCGGGATGAACCCGGCGTCGGTGTTGAAGCCGGGGCTGCGATCGCTAAACCGCGAGTTAGCATTGAACTGCCTCCCGCGGCGGTTGAGCGTGGCTTCATAAGCCGGGCCGGCGGAGTGGGTCCCGTCGAGGAAGCGCGACGTGCTGGTGGCCGCTTGCACGGCAGCGACCCAGCTCTGGTCCAGCCGAAAACGGCCATCGATGCCGGCCACGCGGTTCGAGCGCGTTTGCGCAATGTCGGGGAGATCGCTCAGGGTGCGCCCGGCCAGATCCCCGCGGAATTCGCGGTCACTGTAGAAGAAGCCGATGGTGGACTGCTTGAAAATGTCCCGGCTGGCGCGCAGCGCACCTAAAAAGGCGCGCTGGCCGGCCATGGGGTCCTTCTTCGGAACGCTCTTGCCGGGCGCCTGGTCGTCAGCGAAGAGCGCGCCTACGGCCCACTTGCTCATTTTCCCGGTGAGGCGCAGGCCAAACTGCGGGTCGGCGATGCGCCGCGTGAACAGCAGGCTGATGGGCGTCTGAAAAAAACTGGAGTTTTCGAGGAAGAAGGGACGCTTCTCCGGAAAAAACAGTTCGAAGCGTTCGTTGGCGGTTACTTGCGGCTCGTCCGATTCCACCTGTGCGAAGTCCGGATTCACCGCCACGTCGAGCACCAAGCTGTCCTTGATGACAAATTTCGCGTCCACCCCGCCGTCAAATTCCGCGCGTTTGCCGCGGAAGGCGGGAGCGTTGGCGTCGCGCTCGTCCAGCGCACGGAATGATCGCACGGCGCCATAGGGAATGAACTGCATGTTGCGGCCGGGCGAGATGTCTTTCAAGCCCTTCAGCGGCGCGGCCTGGTTGATGTAGCCGTTGATTTTCGATGAATAGATCGGCCAGAAGACCACCTCACTCTTCCGGGGAATGTCGCGGTTCAGCAAGATGGCCCAAGTCTGTTCCGGCGCCGACGAGAACCGCAGGCTCTTGAAAGGGATGGCGAACCAGACGATGAAGCCGCGGCCGGTGATCTTCGCACGCGAGTGCCAGACGGTGTCAAAGGAGGAATCAAAGCCACGATTGTCGCTGTAAATCCCGTCCCACTGCACGCCGTATGGATTCACCTGGAACACGTAGCCGCGGCGCTGGTCGTTGAACGTGTCGAGGGAGACGGAGACTCCGTCGTCCACCATGTCGCCGTGCTCAGTCACGAAGTTCTCGCGGGAGACCATGCGCGCGCGCAACTTCTGCGGCTCGGAATCGAATGCGATGAAAATTGCGTAGAGGTTTTCGCTGTCGTAGCCCAGGTAAGCTTCGGTCCGCTCGGTGGATTGCTTGCCGTCCGACGGCCGCAACTGCCGGAAGTCATCCACCTTAGCGAGTTTGCCCGCGACGGCTGGGCCGGGCTTCATGTCCAGAAAATCCTCCAGCGTGGGTGCGCGGTCTACGCGGGGGATCACCAGCTCGGGGCGCGGTGGCTGGTCGGCCGCGGGTGCGGGCAGCGCGGCCAACACGGCCCAGCAGGTTGTCAGAAGAAAAATGGACGAAAATGGGAATCCGGAACTCGTTCGCGCCAGGGCCATCCCCTCCTCTGAGGGAACGTGTACTTTAGCCCAACTCGCTTTCCTGCGGAACTGCTTCCCGCCCGCCCAGCGCGCTCCGGAAAATCGTGGCGCGGCACCTAACCGCTGAGGGACAATTCCGGTCTAATGAATCGGATGGAAGGAAGCGATGCAGCGGCTGTGCAGCAGGCGCTGGCCGGCGACCGCGACGCCTTTCGGGTGCTCGTAGACCGGCACAGCCGCAGCCTTTTCCGTCTGGCCTATCGCATGACCGGCAACGAACACGACGCGGAGGAAGTGGTGCAGGAAACGTTCTTACGAGCTTACCGGCGACTCGCCAAGTTCGAGGCGCGCTCCAACTTCGGCACGTGGCTCTACCGCATCGGCATCAACTGCTCACTCGATTTCCGACGCTCGCGGCAGCGCCACGAGGAGCGCCGCGAGCCGGACGACCCCGAAGGAAATCCGGCGGTTCAGCAACTGGCTTCGGAAGCGCCAGGGGCGGACCGCGTGGTCTTCAGCAGCGAGGTGGGCGCTTCCGTCGAACGCGCGATGAACGAGTTGAGCGACGTGGAGCGCTCCGCATTCCTGCTGCGGCATTTCGAGGGTTTGTCCATCGAGGAGATCGGGCAAGCGCTTGGCCTGCGCGCGAGCGCCACGAAAAACAGCATCTTCCGCGCAGTGCAGAAACTCCGCCGCGCGCTGGAACCCATGGTGAGCACAAGCCGATGACGCACTTGAACGAAGAACAACTGATCCTCTATCACTACGGCGAAGAGGCGTACCGCAGGCCGGCCGAGCGCCGCGTCGTGGCCGAGCATCTGGCCGCGTGCAACGACTGCCGCATCAGCTACGAATCGCTGCAACGCGTTCTGGCCGCCGTCGAAGCCTTGCCTGTGCCCGATCGTGCGGAAGGCTACGGCAGTGAAGTGTGGTCGCGGCTGCGCCCGCGGCTGGACGCAGTGCCGGGCAAGTCAATATTAACCGGGTGGGCTTGGTGGTTCGCGCCGCAACGTTGGGCGCTGGCCGGCGCCATGGCCGCGCTGCTGATTGTCGCGTTTCTGGTCGGGCGGATGATGCATGAAGAACCGCCGGCGAGTGCCGCGATTTCGCCACAGGTGCGCGAACGCATCCTGCTCGTCGCCGTGGGCGATCACCTGGAGCGCTCGCAGATGATTCTCGTCGAGCTGTCCAACATGCCTGCGAACGGCAAAGTGGATATTTCTTCCGAGCAGCGCTTGGCGTCGGAATTGGTGGGCGAGAACCGCCTCTACCGGCAGACGGCGCTCAACGCGGGTGAGGTCGGCGTGGCCAGCGTGCTCGATCAGCTCGAGCGCGTGCTCGTCGAGGTGGCTAACAGCCCTACAGAAGTTTCTTCGAAGCAGTTGGAATCGCTGCGCAAGCGCATCGAGTCACAGGGGATTCTGTTCAAGGTGCGTGTGATCGGTTCCGAGGTGCGCGAGCGCGCCAAGCCGGCGCCGCAAGACACGTCTCCGCAGACACCTGCGGATCCGGCAAAGAAAACGACTTAAGCACATATAGAAAGAGGAGAAGACATGATTCGCAAGCTGATTTGGACTCTTGCAGCATTGATGCTGATGGCAGGGCCCGCTGCTGCGCAGACTGCTGAGCAGCAAGCGCCGAAGAAGCCGGCGCCTTCGGTGACGTCGAAGCGCGCGCGCATTGCGCGGACCCCTCGCATTGAATTGCCGGAAATCACTGATCTGGGGGAGATCCCGGCGCTCGCCGCGCTGCCGGATCTCTCCGCGCTCTCGGGGCTTTCGGCACTCTCTGGACTGAACAATCTCCCGGAGCTTTCGGAGCTATCGGGGCTCTCTGAGCTGAGCAAACTCTCGGAGCTCTCAGTATTGTCAACGATGCCCGCCATCGAACTCGGCGATTTGGAAGGAGCCGGCGTGATTCTTCGGGAACAGTCGGAGCGCGCGCGCGAACAGGCCGAGCGCGCCAAAGAAAATGCCGAGAGGGTTCGTGAACGCGCTGAAGAGCAGAAGGAACGCGAGCAGGAACGCCTGGAGCGCGAAGAAGAACTCTACGACGACGGCACCGAGTACTTGGATGAAGGCCAGTGGGACAAGGCCGCGCAGAAGTTTGCCCAGGTGACGGAAATGAAGGGCAAGAAAGCCGACGCTGCGCTGTATTGGAAGGCGTATGCAGAATACAAGGGAGGTCGCCGGGCCGATGCGCTCACCTCACTGGCGGAACTGCAGAAGGCCTATCCGAAAAGCAACTACGTGAAAGATGCCAAAGCGCTGGAGATCGAGGTGCGCGCGGGAAAGGCGGCGCCACAGAATATTGAAGTTATTCCAAGCTCCGGCCCAAAGGGAACTACCAACGATGAGGACTGCGAGCTGAAGCTGCTGGCCATCAATGGCCTCTTGCACCAGAACGCCGAACAGGCTGTACCGATGCTCGAAAAACTTCTGCAGACGGGCAGCACCAATTGCCCGAAAGCCCGCAAGCAGGCGTTGTTTGTGCTGGCGCAAAGCGGTTCGCCGCGAGCGCGCGAAGTGAT
>Ga0315281_10012587_pt1 | contig 11514 bp, 15 predicted proteins | sample YL17G07_0_MG_FD_204540 | JGI IMG/M metagenome (GOLD analysis project Ga0315281, IMG submission 204540) | Sediment microbial communities from Yellowstone Lake, YNP, Wyoming, USA - YL17G07_0 | ecosystem: Environmental > Aquatic > Freshwater > Lake > Sediment | place: USA: Wyoming | collected... | reverse complement strand
TGCTATATTTTAACTATTTAAAAAACCATAAGATGTTTGGATATGGCCATCATATATTGACCCCTGACCCAACCTCATCCCCCTCTCTCCCCTCTACCCTGGACTAAACCCCTTGGCCGAAGCCTGAACACGCCGCAGAAAACGAGTAACGCTTTTTTAGAGCCTAAGTAGGGGGACGGTATCACCCCCCTTTCGCTTCTAAAAATTTCCCCCAGGTCCATGACCCCCAGGGGAGAATCTTCCGGGATCTCTCTTAGGCAAATCCGGTATCAAAAATTTTTGGGGTTCGGGTCCGGACCATGCATATAAGCCAGGGGGGGTAGGAGTCCCACCGGGGGTTTGCCTTCTGGGGGCGAATTTTATGGGGACAGGGGTCTGGCGGCTGGGGCTGGGCCGCCCTGCAATACGCCATCCATAACCAGAGAGACCGGCGCAACCTCACCGCCGCCGATATTATGCGGCTGGACGAGGCGCGAGCCTATAAATGCGAGCCGGGGCGGAGGTGGTAAGCCCGAGGTTTTTCATTTGTTTCCCCACTCGCCACCTGCCCCTTCGCCCGATGACCCCCAGTATTTTTCCTCCCGAACTCTGCCAAATTTCTGAACTTCTGTACAAATCTCTAAACTGCCCAAATTGGTGAGTAGGTCGATGAGTAGGTTGTGAGTGGCAGGAGGGTAAATCCTGCCACTCGATGCAAAACAGGTGCGTTAACCATGCGGGTTTCAAGGGTCTCTCGACCAGACATGAGTACTTCGAATCCGGTATGCCGTCTGCTGAAGGCGGTAGGTGGGTTCGATTCCCCTGCACTTCCGCCACCAGGTGGTCTTAAAGCCTCCTTCCCCCTGCCCCAAGGGCGTCAACGGCGCCACTTGAAGTACCTGGTGAACAGGCGCTTCAGCCTGGGCGTGAGTCTGGTGCGGTTATAAAGATCGCCCGTCTGCCGGATGGCTTCGGCCTGGGTGGGGTACGGATGGATGACGGCGGCCAGGGCCCCCAGGCCCAGGCCTGCCGCCATGGCCACGGAAAGCTCGCCCACCATCTCCCCGGCATGCCGGGCCACGATGGTGGCCCCCAGGATCCTGTCGGTTCCGGCCTTGACGTGAACCTTCACAAATCCCTCTTCCTCCCCGTCCACAATGGCCCGGTCCACCTCACTCAAAGGCTTCGTGAAGGTCTGAAGGACCAAGCCCTTCTCTTGGGCCGCGGCTTCGGACAGGCCCACATGGGCCACTTCCGGGTCGGTATAGGTGCACCAGGGAATAGTCAGGGCGCTCAGCTTTCCCCGGCCAAAGAACAGGGCATTCTGGATGACGAGGCGGGCGGCGGCGTCGGCCAGGTGGGTGAATTGATACGGCAGGCAGATATCGCCGGCGGCGTAGATGCGAGGGTTGGTGGTTTGCAATCTGTCATTGACCAGCACGCCCCGGCCCCGGCCGGCCTCGTACTTGACCCCCGCGGCCTCCAGATCAAGGTTCTCCACATTGGGGGCCCGGCCCGCGCCCACCAGAATCTCATCCACCTCCAGCTCGCCGGCTTTGCCGTCCTGCTCGTACTGAATTATTTTCCCGGTGGCGGTCCTCAAGACCTGCCGCGGCTTTGCCCCCAATAAGAGGTCGATCCCCTCTTGCAGGAAAATTTTTTGAATAAGCTCCGCGGCATCCCGGTCTTCCCGGTTCAGGAGGCGGGGATGTTTGTGAAAGAGGGTCACCCGGCAGCCCAGACGCTGAAAGGCCTGGGCGAACTCACAGCCGATGGGGCCGGCGCCGATGATTAAAAGCCGGGGCGGACGCCGGGTCAGGGAAAAGACCGTCTCATTGGTGAGAAAGCCTGCCTCCGCCAGGCCGGGGATGGGCGGCTGCACCGCCCGACCGCCGGTGGCGATGACCGCCTTTTTAAAGACCAGGGTTTGGCTCGCCACCGCCACGGTTTTGGGGCCGGTGAAGCGGGCTTCCCCCAAAAAGACATCCACTCCCAGGTCGCGGAAGCGGGCCGCCGCATCGCGATGGCTGATGCCGGCCCGGAGGCGCCGCATGCGCGCCATGACCTCGGGAAAATCCACCTCGGTGCCCTGGGGCACCTTCACCCCGAAAAGCCCGGCATCCCGGAGGTCGGCATAAACCCGGGAGGAGCGGATTATGGCTTTGGAGGGCACGCAGCCGTAGTTGAGGCAGTCCCCTCCCAGCAGGTGCCGCTCCACCAGGGCCACCTTGGCTCCCAGGCCCGCGGCCCCGGCGGCGCTCACCAATCCCGCGGTGCCCCCGCCGATCACCACCAGGTTGTAACTGGGGGCGGGCCGGGGGTTTTCCCAGTCCGGCGGCCGGACGTTGGCCACCAGCGCTTCATTGTATTCATCCAGAGGCCTTACTTCAGGGATCATGCTCATGACCTGGACTCCCGCAAGTAGCTTTACTCCCTAAAATATAAGCAGGCGGAGGGGAGAATCTATGATTTGCTCATGAAAAACTGGTGAATTTGTCGCACGAGGAGGACGATGTTTGAGAAAAAGGATGGGGCAGCCGGGGGTGCCCGGCAATGACTTCAGCAGCAGCCGCAGCGGCAAAGGCGTTGGTTAGCAGCGGCTCTCGGGGCCGTCCCCGGCCGGGTTGACTTCAGTGACCGCCGGGAGCCCGGTCCCAGGCGCTGGCGCCATGGTTTTCCGGGTCCTGGCAATAACCGGGATGCTAAGGTTGGCCGATAAAAAGATTACACTTCAGATAACTATTTGACAAGCGGCGGAATTTTTATAAAATCTAAAAGAATTCCAGGCTAATTCGGGGGCCTGTAGGCTTTTCCAAGAGGGGAACGCTTTACCGGTCGTTCTCCTCAATTTTTTTGCCTGGTGTGACTCCCCCCTGGGGGGAGGAATCTATTGGAGGTTGGTAATGCGAGTAAAAGGCAAAGTAAAGTGGTTCAGTGATTCAAAAGGCTATGGATTTATTTCCCAGGAAGACGGCCCCGATGTCTTTGTGCACCACAGCAACATCGAGGGCGAAGGCTTTCGGACCCTGGAGGAAGGCCAGGAGGTGGAGTTCGAGGTCGTCGAAGGCCGCAAAGGCCCCCAGGCCCAGAACGTGGTGAAGCTCTAGAGCCCTTAGGCCCAAGATCTGTTCAGGCCAGCAGCCTGATCTAAGAACGCGCTTCGACGGAAAGAAAAACAAGGTCAGGCGGCAGGCAGGCTGCCGCTTAGGCCCCAAAGGAGAAGGCATGACCAAGGTAAAAACCGGTGATTTCATCCAGTTGCATTATACCGGCACCCTGGAAGACGGCACGGTGTTCGACAGCAGTGATGGCCGCGGTCCCCTGGAGTTCCAGGTGGGCGGCGGCGGCATCATTGCCGGCTTCAACGACGCAGTGGTGGATATGGAAGTGGAAGGCGAAAAGACCTTCACCCTGACCCCGGACCAGGCGTATGGGGAAACCCGGGAAGACCTCAAACGGGAGTTTCCCACGGAGATGCTGGGCGATCACCCCGTGGAAGTGGGCCAGGTGCTGAGGTTCTCCAGCCCCCACGGCCCCGTTTCCGGCACGGTGCTGGCCATCCACCCGGATAAGTTCATGGTGGATTTTAACCACCCGCTGGCCGGGAAGACCCTGGAGTTCAAAATCAAGGTGGTGGGGATCACCGACAAGGCCACCCAGACGAGGTGCTCCTGCTCCGCTCCCTCGGACTGCAGCAGTTGCTAGGATGACCAACGGAAACCGGGGTTGAAAACCTGTTCAACCCCGGTTTCTTTCTTCCCAGGCAATCTTGAGGGGGGGAGATTGCCTGCCTAAAACATTGAGCCCAATTGCTCTGGTAGGCGGGTTGCCTGCCCTGCCCGGTTTATAGGTATATATAGAGCGCCGCCGTCAGGCGGCGATTGCGGTTATTGGGTTCCTGCCGGGGGCGTGGCCTGGGTGGCGGGTTGATTGGCGCGGCCCCCTCCCTGCCCCCGCATGCCCCGGCGGCCGCCCCTGGGTGCCTGCTGGGTATTGTCGCCGCTGTAATAGGGGCAATTCTGGTTATTCTGATAGTTGGGGGAGTAAGCGCTCCCCGGGCCAGGGCCCATGCCGCCTCCCTGGCACCACTGGTTTCCCTGGCCCTGGGGACCGCCCCCGCGGCCTTGCTGGGCGAATACGGGGACCGCCAAGACCATGATCCCGGCCAGCGCCAGGGCCAGACTAGTCATAAGCCATGCTGATTTCTTCATAATAGTCCTCCTTATAGTTAATATTCCTCGGGTTAACTTTTAATTGGGACCTCCGGGGCCGGCGGGACCCCTGGGTCCCATGCCGTCCCGCATGGGCCCGCGGTGGGGCCCCATGGGGCCGCAGAGCCGACCCAGGTGGTTTTGCACCAGGTTTAAGAAGGCGGTGTCCTGACCCGGCTTCAAGTGCTTCTTAAACTCCAGCAGAAAGCGGGCCATCTCTTCTTCCAGGCTTCCCTGCAGGGCGCTGATCTCTTGGACCTTGGCCTGGACCGCGCTCCAGGGCGGGTCCTCGCTCTTGATGAGGTCAAAGAGCTCCAGGCGCTTCTGGGCCAGCTCGGCTCTGATGTCCCGGATCCGGCGCCGATGCTCCGGGAACAGGCCCCGGAGAGCCTGCCGCTGGTCGGTATCCAGATTCAGCGCGCCCCACAGCTCCCGCAGGGGCAGCGGCGGCAGCGCCTCCCGCATGGTCGCCAGCGTCCGGTTGTGATAGCGCAGGTACGCCAGGGTGCCGATGGTCCCCAGGTTCAGGGCCAGGGAAAATATCACCAGGTAAAGGAGCCAGTTGCGCTTCAATGGCCGTTACCTTCCTCAGGCTGATAAGAAGCCAGGACGGTGCCCAGGGAGCCCTGGGGAAAATCATGGAAATCCTGGAGGCCGGCGACTTCGGCAACACCGTTTTCCGGCGCCAGGGGATAGAAATCCCGGGCCACGCTGCCTCCCAGGACAATGCCCAGGACCAGGGAGGCGGCCAGGGCCAGGGACTGCCACCAGGGGCGGCGCCGCTCACCTTGCTGGGCCTGGAGGCGGGCCAAAACCTTTTCCGCCACCCGGGGCGGCACGGGCGTGGCCAGCTCTCCCAGGGCGGAGTCCAGCGCCTCAAGTTGCGCCGCCTCCCGGCGGCACCCGGCGCAGCCCTGGAGGTGGGCCTCGATGAAGCCGCGCTCCTCCGGGGCCAACTCGCCGTCCAGCCAGGCGGACAACCGCTCCTTAACTTCCGGGCATGCCATCTTCATTTCAGCCTTTCCCCCAAAAAAGGAATCCATCCCTTATCTCAATAAACACTAAAACCTGCGAATATCGGCGCGCGGCGGACATAATTTTGAAAGCTGTTTTTTGAGGGAGGGGGCCAGGGGCAGCGAGCCACTTGCAATCCCTCCCTCAAGCTCCCTCCCCCAACCCCCTAAGGAGGGTTGGGAGGGGCTACTTCCGGGGAGGGCGGGGAATAGGTTTCCCCCGTCCTCCCCTCAGATGGCTTTCTTGACGCCCCCGGTTCCGGTGCTTAATTTGCAGGGTAGCACCAAAATTTCACCGGCCGATTCCCGGGGCCCAGGGAGGATTTTATGTTATCACAGATTCCCGTGGATTTTACCAAAGTAGCCAAGAAAGACCTGAACAAGGAGATACTGCGGCTCGCCATCATTGCCGAGCTGGATGCCATCAATCTCTACGAGCAAATGGCGGCCCTCACCGACGACAAAGATATCAAGGCGGTCCTGCTGGACATCGCCAAGGAAGAAAAGACCCACGTGGGGGAATTCCAAACCATGCTGCTGCGCCTGGACACGGAGCAGGTAAAGGAAATGGAACACGGCAAAAAAGAAGTGAAGGAGCTCACGGGGAAGTAGCGTTCTTTTCTTTCATTGGGCAGCGGCGTTATCTCAATCCCCAAAATCATAAACCCTCTGGCCGGTGGAGTGCGGGCTCCTGCGGCGCGGTCTTTGGCAAAGCAAGTACAGCCCGCAGCCCTGGGTCGCGCAGGAAGGCGCTGAGGCGGGCCAGGGTCTGAAAATGGCTGCCGCTTTCCTTCAGGGGGGAGCGGAGCACCGCCAGGGGGGGCCGGGCGCTGGCCGTCGAGTTCCCACCCCTGCCGGCGAAATGGCCAACACCAGGAGCGCCTGGTCCACCGCGTCGGTGAGGTTGTGGAGGATGGCCAGGCCTTCCCCCAGGTAGCCATGGAGCAGGTGCAGCTCTTCCTTTTCGAAGACTCCGGGGGCCACCGCCAGGGGCACCCGGGACCGCACCTGATCGATGAGCTCCCGCAGGGCCTCTGCTGGCGGCGGCGCGAAGTTTAGGATGACGTTCTCCGGGGTGAGCAGTTCGTGGACCTTCATGGCGCCATCATAATATAAACCTTCTTCTTAGCGGGGAAAATCTTTTGTTGACTTTTTAGTCAACATATGCTTATGTTAACTCTAATATTACATTTCGCTGATTTATTTGGATATTTACCCGCGGAGAAAATGAAAAAGTGGGGGGAAATACGTTTGGCAAATGGCTTAAAGAAGCCAGGGAGAGCGCGGGTGTCCCCTTGACGGATCTAAGCGAAATAATCCAAACAGACTATAAGGATGGCAGGCTCTCCTTAAGGGAACTTGGTAATATTTCACAAATTAACTATAGTATGCTTGATAAGGTTGAGCAGGGAGTGCGCTTCCTTTCAGATGAAAAAATTGAAATTATTGCCCGTATTTTTGACGCCGACCCTGCTGAGTTGATATCATTAAAAAATCAGGATAAAGAAAAATATGCGGCCAGAAGAATGGGTAAGGCCTCAAAATTTATCCCTGGTTTTCGACCAGCTATAGAGGCAGAAGTTTTAAAATTTTTAAAAGTTTACCGTCAAAAAAAGAAAATACAGAAAATTGAGTTTCCACTTGAACCTTCCGATTTTTTTAAGGTAGTATTCGGTCTGGAAACGCGCAAAGAAAGTTTTTCTGAAAAGCAGTTATGGAAAAAGGGCGAAGCGCTGAAGTTGGCAGCCCTTTTCATCCAATCTAAAACCATCCTCATTAACAAAGATCTAATCGGAGGCCGTTCCCTTCCGGAGGTAAATCAACGGTTCAGCGTGGCACATGAAGGTGCCCACTTTATCTGTTCCCTCCAGATAGGCGAGATGGCTGAACAGCCAATCTTTTTTAGAAGTAGGCAATTGCGGCGAAGTGAAGAAGAAACCCTGGTTGATTATTGGGCTGGCGCGCTTCTGATGCCCAAACCCCAGCTTACCGATAAGATAGAAAAGTTTAGCGAACAAAAGTTTAATAATAATTTTGTGGCCGATCTTTCTAAGATAGGTAAACGTCTTTGTAAATATTTTGGAGTTTCCAGGCAGGCGTTGGAAATCCGCCTTAAACAAATCGGCATAACCTGCAAGAACAGCTTATATGTCAATGCAGAACAAAGGTCCCTGTATTAAAGTTATTTTGAGGAGGGTTTGGTCGTCCATTTTCCGGAGGGAGGTTGAAACATGGAAGCCATCGCCATGAGAAAAAGGTGGGAAAACCTTGGGTTGCAATATATTTTTGCGCCCATCCGGTCATTTATCCTGACCGAGCTACCGGCCCAACTTCCTGCTAAAAACCGAAAGGCCCTGGAGGCCCTGGAAAGATTCATGGATGAGGCCACCCACGGCCTGACGGACCGGGAGAGAGGATACGGCTCTTTGGCCCAACGTGACAACCTGAATAATCTGGTCAAGGCAGAGCGGGCCCTTATCAGCATCGACCGGATCCTGCCAGAGGGGACTGGGGAAGCAAAGCAGCATTTAAAAGAGATAAAAGCCATTTGCCAAGAGGTTCGCGAAGGCCGGTCCTCTTGGGAAAGAAGAAAGGAGCTCCATCTTTTTTGCAAAAAAGCCCTGGCCTTACTTGATCAAGAACGACTGGAGCTGGTAAGAGAAAGCAGGCCGTGGGGCTGAGTAGATGCCCTGGGGCTCTGTTCTCCAAGCGCTGGTCAACCAAGCCGTCAAACGGAGCGATTATCTCCAAGATCGTCTGGAAGAGTTGCAAAGCAAGCGGTTTAACAACGCCGAACCTTCTCATTTTTTAATTAAGATTCTCGATAATATTAATAATAACATTCGCCGTCGTCTGGCGGAATTCACTCAAGAAAAATTCCAAACCATCCTTGATTTCCCGACATATCTCGACAACCTGGATCTTGCCAAAGTATATGCCAACACAATTCATGATATTTATGAATATATCTTCTTAATAGAGACATCCACCGTTGAGTCTTCCCCCCCGGCCATCATCCCCGCGATTGAACGCATTGCGCGCAAGCTGATTCCTGTTCCTGACAAGTTCCATATTCTGATTTGTCCCTCTTTAAGGGGTTGGTATGCATATAAAGATCTTTTAACACCGATGTCCAGCAATTTTCCCTCAGACATTTTAAACGAGGATAAACTTAAAGAAATTAAATACCTTTTCGTTCTGAATTATCCGTTTTTTCTTAAACATGATATGTTGTGCCACGCTTCTCTGCTGCATGAGCTCGGCCACTTATTCATAATAGCAAATGATCTTGCCGGCCAAGCATGGGAGAAGAAAATTAAGGAAATTAAGGAAATCCCGAGGGAGATTTCCGCCCAAAAAATTTTATATTTTCTCACTGAATATTTAGCCGATATATTTGCCGTCTGCCTGATCGGGCCGGCATTCCTATTTGCGCTTTTAGAGGCTGCAAGTCCCCTGGCTAGCCCGGACCAGCAAACGGGGGAGCATCCACCTCTGCTGCTCAGAATTAGAAACATCCTCGACACCTTGGACGTTTACAACCAACGGTTCACCCGCTTCGTGAATTTCGATTTCGCTAAAAAGGCGGAAAAATTTCTCGATAGCCTCAATCAGTTTACATCATTAGATAATTTACGCGATGTCCTCGATGAGGAGACTCCAAACCCCGTGGAAATCTACCGGTATTTAGAACCCGCGCTCGTTTGGGCCAAAAAAGAGATTGGCGAAAAAATTCCCCATTCTTTGCACTTCTCTCCCACGGAAGAGCTTTTTGAAACCTACATAAAGAAGTTCGTGAAACAAGGTATTCCTCCCTCCGCCTCTAGGGATAGGGATGAAAAGGGCAAAAAAGTTACCCCTCTTTCCCTCGGCGAATTACTTAACGCAGTCTGGCTTTACCAAGTAGTAGAGTTGCAAAACCCCGGTCCACTGAAACCGTCGGTGGAAAAATCACCACATACCGGGAAGCTCAGAGACCTGCGTCGCTTAACCCAGCTCGCCATTCAGCAAATAGAGGTGCTCCATCTATATGAAAACGCCAAGGTCTAGAAACCAAGAAGAGGTGCCGCCAAGAATGGGAGGCGCGTTATCCGGGGGGGAGATTTGGGAGGTGCTCAGAAGACCAGAGGACCCTTTGGAAATCATGCCACCCCTCTATAATAAACGGGGTTTGCTCAACGCCAATGTCCTGGACTTGAGACTGGGACAACAATTTATTTTTATGCGCAAAGCGGAACTTTCGGCTTTAACCTTTGGAAAAACTTCTTTAGGAAAAAAAGGTTCAAATATAGTTCTGCGCCGCTTTTACGAAACTATCTGCATTGGCTACAATAATGATTTAGTCCTTCACCCGGGGGAATTAGTGCTTGGAGCGACTTATGAATATCTTAAGCTCCCTAATGATCTTATGGCCTATATTATCGGCCGATCTTCCTGGGGTCGTCTTGGCCTGGTAATTGCCACCGCCATAGTAATTCACCCCGGCTTCAAGGGGTGTCCCACCTTAGAGCTTATCAACGACGGCAATATTCCCCTTCACCTATTCCCTGAAGCACCAATCCCTATTGCCCAGATTACTTTCCATTGGGTGGGGCCAGGCCAAAAGCCATATAGAGGACGGTATTCAGAAAATCAATGGGTTGGCCCAACCGGGCCGGGATACAGCAGAATACATATTGGTGAAGTTTTCAGCAAGTGGATTAAATTTCGAGAAAGAAGGGCCTCCCATCCACATGCCATATAATAACAGGAGGTATTTATAATGGAGATTCCCTCACTTTCTGCGGCGGAGAGGAGTTATTGGGATTCCATTAAAGACTTTGCAGTAGAAGATCTTTACGCTATTCTTGGAGATGAACCTACTTACTTTGAACCTAGTATTACCCCAGATTATCTTTTGTTTGGCGTCAGATATCGAAAAACTCCGGAGACAATTGAAAGAGGTACTAAAAGGTACAATTTAATTTTTGAAATGGTCCGTGCCAAGATTTGTGAAAAATGGAAATTAATCAGAGACAAGACGAGTTCTTTTAACCAAGAGATAATCGTAGCGCTTATAGTAGAAGCCATAAAAAAATTAGGTAATATTGATGCAACGATCCCCCCTTTACCAACTGCAAAACTTATCTGTATACAATCTTGACAAACTTTGCCAGGATTACCTTTAGTTTCCTGAGAGTAGGTGCACTGCTAGCAGCCTAGGCGCTTAACTCCCTGGCCCTGCCCCCAAATCATTCCAGATAATCCTGCAGAGCCTTTTTCAGGAACTGGCGGGCCCGTTTGAGCAGTCCGTCCACGGCCTGGGGGCTGAGGCCCATTTCCGCGGCGATTTCCTGGTAGCTCAGCCCGGCGAAGCGCTTCAGGATCAGGGCCCGGCGCTGGTTCTCGGGGAGCGCCTCCAACAATTCCTCCAGGCGCCGGCCCAGGTCCTGCTCTTCCAGGGCTTGCAGGGGGGTGGCCCCGGAGTCCGCCAAAGTTATGGAATCCTCCTGGTCCAGGGATTCCTGGGGATGCCGCGCCCGGAGCAGATTCAGACAGTGGTTGGCGGTGATGCGGTGGAGCCAGGCGGAAACGGAGGCCTTGGGCTCAAAGCGGTGGGCGTTCTCATAGACCTTGAGAAAGACCTCCTGGAGGGCGTCTTCCGCTTCCAGGGGATCCTTCAGCAAGCGATAGGCCACCTGGTAAAGCCGGTTCTGGTGGCGGCGGATGAGCTCGGCCAGGGCCGTGGTCTCGCCCCGGGCGAGGCGCCGGAGCAGGGCATAGTCCAGGTCTGTGGGCTCAGGAGTCAAAACAGGGTTATGAGGATGAGGTCATCCTTTTTGCAGGCCCGGAGCTTTTCCATGTGGCGCAGCGGGGCGAATTCACGACGCAGTTCATCTTCCGTCAGCCCCAGGAGAGCGGCGGCCTCGGGAATCGGCACCTCGCCCCGTTCCTGCACCAGGTCGTAAAGCTTTTGCTGTAACGGGGTCAAATCGTGCCCCCCCGGCAGGTCCTTGAGGCTTTTGGCCGTGTGCACCGCCCAGGGGTCGCAGGTCCGAGTGGGGCTCAAGGCCTCCATATAACAGTCTTCGCACAGCACCTCTCCCAGATACTCCCGGGCCTCCGAGGCTGCAAAGGCGGCGCCGCACCGGGCACAAGTAGCGTTCACGGTTATTCACCCCCACCCTAACCCTCCCCCTCAAGGGGGGAGGGAATAGGGGCTAGGATGGTAAAAGGGCCTTAAAGTATAAAGGCCCCTGGTCTGGCGTAATCGCCGGCGGCAAAATTTATCCTGGCTGCTGGGTAAGGTGCCGGTTGGCAGGCAACGAAGT
>Ga0315281_10012586_pt1 | contig 11514 bp, 10 predicted proteins | sample YL17G07_0_MG_FD_204540 | JGI IMG/M metagenome (GOLD analysis project Ga0315281, IMG submission 204540) | Sediment microbial communities from Yellowstone Lake, YNP, Wyoming, USA - YL17G07_0 | ecosystem: Environmental > Aquatic > Freshwater > Lake > Sediment | place: USA: Wyoming | collected... | reverse complement strand
CCCCCTGCGACTCAGGACAATGGACGACTTGCCATCTGAGACGCCACGATCGCAGCAACGGCGACAAAGGAGAGCACGCCGTTCGCAGCCCAATCGTCGTATCTGACTGGCCCTTTGAATACTCTACTTGAAACCGGGTAAAACAGTCTGCAGCCGTATACTGACAACGAGTCCTCGGCCGAGTGGAGGAAGGAAGCCAGAAAGGCGATGGCTGTGGACGGAAGAGATGGTATCCCGGCGAAGGGATTCGGGTCGAGGACCTGCCCCGTAGGTCCGATAAGCAACAACCAAGCCAGCGCCATGATACTCGATGCAAGTAGGCTGTGAGTGGCAGGCGACCTGTGGATACGCTTCCCGAATCCAGAGAACAGGATATCGATGTCTGGAAGGATACCAAAGGCAGCGCCGATCGCCATCAGGCTAATCGAGTCTTGCCGAAACAGCAAGGACACTAGCGAACCTACCGCGACGTTCGTCAGAAGATGAGTCGTTCGCTTCAAGAGCGCATCCCAGACAGGGAATGCTGGATAGATAGTTGAATCTTTTCGCCACCCGAGCTCTGGGCACAGCAAGGATTATCTATCGTCAACCTGATGCGCGCGACAAGGTGATGATTCTGGCAGACCAGCAGGCAATGAGATTGCTCGAGGAACTAACGAACTGTTTTGGGCCCTCTGGATTTGAGAAGGAGCCCGCAAGGATAATGAAGAACTATGTCTCGAAGTTCGCTGACGAAGTATACACTGACAAACTGGGTTCGCTCATGTTCAGCAAAAAGGGGACTTCGAACAGCCCGGTCGTTTTGCTTCCGGGACACATGGACGAGGTCGGCTTCATCATCTCGTCGGTGAACAAGCTCGGATTCCTGACTTTCAACCCGCTCGGTGGATGGTTCGACCAGGTACTCCTGGGTCAAAGGGTCATTGTCAAGACGGAGAAGGGCTTGGTTCCCGGAGTGATCGCCGCAAAGCCACCGCACCTCCTGCCAGCCTCGGAGAGGGAGAAGGTCGTGAGCAAGGAGAAGATGTTCATAGACATAGGAGCATCAAATGAAGATGAGGCGAAAGCGATGGGAGCCAGGATAGGAAACCCGGTCATCCCAGACTCGCACTTCTCGACGATGACCAAGCAGATATACAAAGATGGAAAGAGAAAGGGCAGGGACACAATAGCCATCGGAAAGGCATTCGACGACAGGATAGGCGCGTGGACCGCTGCTGAGGTAGTCAGGGCGCTGGTCGAGAAGAAGATCAGCCATCCGAACTTGGTCATCGGGGCAGCGACCACACAGGAGGAGGTCGGACTCAGGGGGGCGCGGACCACCGCGTTCGTGACAAAGCCAGACGTGTGCCTCACGCTCGAAGTCGACATCGCTGGAGATGTGCCTGGCATCGAGCCGAACGAAGCCCCGACCAAGATGGGGTACGGCCCTTCGCTCACCACATATGACTCTTCGATGATCCCGAACCAGGCATTGGTCGACCTCGTCATCAAGACAGCGGATCGGGCGAAGATACCCTACCAGCTATCCCAGATCGCGAGAGGGGGTACGGATGCAGGCGTGATACACATCGCCAATGCTGGTTGCCCCAGTGTCGTGATCGGGGTCCCGACAAGACACATACACTCGCACGTAGGCCTGTTCAGCATGATGGACGCCGAGAACTGCGTCAAGCTCATCATAGAGGTCGTGAAGAGACTGGACAAGAAGACCGTGGCAGGGTTCACCGAGATATGATTGCGATGGCTTCGAATCTCGACCCAGGGTTGCTGAAGGAGCTCACCGAAGCGAAGGGCGACCTCGCGAGGCACGGCGTCGCGATAGTCCGGACCGTTGAGACAGAACTTGAGCCCGCGATCATGGCAGCGGTGAAGGATTCCCTGGAGGCCTCGCCGAGGAAGCTCGAAGAGATGAAAGAGGGCGACCTGGATGAGCTGCTCGGGGAATTGAGGAAGGCTGCAATGGGCTCCGCAAAGGAGCTCGCAGGACTATATGTCAGGCTCTTGGGAAAGCTGGGAACGGAGTACATCGGGGACCTCGTGAAAGAGCTCGAGGGCATAGGCCAGCTGTTCAGATGGGAGAGGATTTCTCGGGCCTCGAAGCCCGTGAACGATATCTTGGACAGGGTAGGATTCGGGCCCGCCGACCTGAGGGGACCGAGCGATGTTTCAGAAAGCTTCAAACTGGAACTCGAGGGAAAATGGGTCCCAGCCTTTGAGAGGTTCAAAGCGCTCGCGGACAAGACTGCGGAGCAACTGAGTAAGAAAGGGATGCCCGAGCCTCTGCCAGCCCGTGAACGGAAGAGCTCTCGAAAAAGGTGAACTGACTATGGCCGTCTTGTCCGATGCAGACATAATCGCCCTTCTCGACGACAAGTCCCTGAGAATCGAGGGCTACAACGAGCGCAATCTCACCCCGAACGGTTATGACGTGACGATTGAGGAAGTGCTGATCCCTTCCACCGGCTTGAGATGCAAGGATGGGACGGTGCAGATACCATCGAACCTTTGGTTCGTGGTGGCGACGAAGGAGTACTTCGTCCTGCCCCCGACATTGGTCGGTGAGATATGGATCAGGACCACTTGGACGCGGAAAGGGATATTGGCCTCTTTTGGACGAATCGATGCTGGGTTCAATGGGAATCTGACCTTTTCAGCGTTCAATGCATCCTCCGGGAATGTCGATATCCCCATAGGCGACCGGTTCGCGCAGGTCGTGTTCTCCGAGCTACGGTCCCAGCCAAACAAGACCTACGAGCAGCGCTCGGGTAACTATCACCAACAGAGGGGAATAACGCTCGAGCCAAAAAGCCCTGGTCCGGACAAGCGCTCCGACTGAGCTCACAAGAACTGCAGATCGAATCCGTAGAAGGTCATGGTCGGAGAATAGCTCTTGATCCTTCTTCTCGCCAGCTCTTTCATCAGTCTGCCCTCTCGTCTGGCAGCATCGGCAATCTCATCCAGGCTTTTCTGGACCTCGTCCTCTTCCGTGATCTCATAGAAGTGTATCACCCCTCCGGGTTTCAACGCCCTGATCGCCTCTCCGATGAAGCCCCTACCGTCGTGGGGTAGGTTCATGACTATGCGGTCTGCCTTCTCGAGTCGAGGTGCCACCTCCCGCGCGTCACCCAATATCGGACTCACGGAGGTCGCCTTGTTCAGAGCGATGTTCTCCTTCATGAGTTCGATCGCATCGGGATTCATGTCGATAGCATACACGACCCTGGGAGAGCCGGTCTTCGCGATCATTATCGAGAAAGGACCTATGCCAGCGAACATGTCGATCACGACCTCGCCGGGCTTGACCTGCTTCGCCACCGCCTGGCGTTCGGTCGCCAGCCTGGGCGTGAAGAATGCCCGTGCCACGTCTACCTTGAACGTCAGACCGTACTCCTTATGAACGGTCTCGGTCGTCTTCTCGCCCGCTACGACCTTCACGTTCCTAGTCCTGAATTGATCTATGACGCCCGAGTCCATGCACACGGTCTTGATGGAGATCTGGGTAGCCATGATCGCCTTTCCGATCTTGGCCGCATATGGCGCAACTTCATCCTCCATCTTCACTATCGCGATGGACCCGACGGTGTCGAAGGAGGATGGGAGCAGTGGTCGAAGCTCTTCTGGAACATCCACCAGAAGGCGGTAGTCGGACACCTGAAGCTCCATCTCCTTGAAATCCATCTTCTCGATCGGATACCCCAAGTCGATTCTCTGTGTGACCGGAAGATACACATTCTTAGCATCCGAGCGTATCTGGAGGTCTCTCCTCAGGACTCCCTTCTCGATGAGCTTGCGCCTCACCGGCTCCGCCTTCTTCTTCGGGACCACCAGGGATATGGACTCCATCGAGGTGGCAAATCGCCTTACACGATGATAACAGAATCGGAGCCGTTCAAGTGAATACTGCCCTTCACCTTGAGAAACAATGGAGCAAACAAGACTTGCTCACAAACGCCGAAACTGACACTTCTCGCCCGTCCTCCAGACCTCTTTCCACTTTTCATCTACCTGGGGCGTTCCTGCCTAGATTTGAACCCTTCGGCGGGAAACCCTCCATCAAACTTAATTACAGTCTTGCCAATTCTCCATTGATGGTTCGATGATTGACGAGAATCTGCCCCCGACATTCCTTCTCAGAAGACATCCGAGAGCCCCAAAGTGGAAGGGTTCATTCTATAACCCGCTCAAATGCACCCCAGAGGAAAGGAGGTTCGCCGTCGTCAGAGGGAACGGGTCTCCAGTTGGTGACATGGAATTCTCGGGTTTCAAGAACAAGGAGGGAGTGGCATCGACACCTTGGGGCGAGGCCAGAATACGCAGCAAATCATTCCTTGGGACTCGCTACGAGGTGATACTCGGCGGAGCACCGATGGCGAATATTGTCTACAACATGTCCAGATCCAAGCTGAGGATTGAGCTATCGGCCGGGCAGACTCTTTCGTTCGAGAGGACGAAGCTACTGTGGCGGATGGCAGCGGAAACTGATTACGGACCCGCGATCCTTAACCTCGACGGCACGATCGCACCTACGGGGGAGAAGGTGTGGGAGCTCGATAGGAAGGCCTCGAAAGAGTTGAAGAAGCAAGTCCTGAAAGAGAGACCGGAGCAGGTTGGAGGGCTTCGGAGGCCGAAAGATCCGGCAATCGGACATGGGTCAATCGAGGAGCCATTCTACATTCAATGGAGCATCCATATCCCGAACGCACTCGAAAGTAACCACCATCTAATCGCCTCCATAGCCATGCTTCTAAGCTTCAAGTTCCTTCAGCTCGAAGTGCCCCAGAGCTGAAACCAATTCTATGTTGAGCTCCGGTGAAGGACGGGGTCATTTCTATCAGCGGGGATTGAGACCGGACCTAAACTACTTTATTCCCTCGCTACATTCGAGACAGGATGACAGATAGGCGAGGACGGCTGGTCTTCGTAGGCCTGGGACTTCACGATGAGGATGGAGTCACGATTCAAGGGCTTCATGAGATCCAGGCTGCGGAAACCGTCTACGCCGAGGAATACACATCGACTCTCTCCGAGGGCGCTCTAGATAGGCTCGCCGCAAAGATAGAGAAACCGATCGAGCTCTTGGACAGAGTGGCCTTGGAAGACGGCAGTCGGATTCTCGATGACTGCAAGCGGAAGAAAGTGGCGCTACTAGTCGCTGGTGACCCCATGACTGCCACAACGCACGTGGAGCTGAGGCTACGGGCGATAGAACAAGGCTCGGATACGGTGGTGATACATGGGGTATCGGTCATGACCGCCGTCCCCGGTCTGCTAGGTCTCCAGCACTACAAGTTCGGTCGCACGGTCACGCTGCCACTCCCTCAGGAAGGGTACTCTCCAACAAGCCCATACGAGCTCATCACCGAGAACATGTCCAGGGATCTCCATACCCTCGTTCTTCTGGACATCGACGCCGAGAACAAGCGATACATGACCGCCAACGAGGGCATGCACTTGCTGCTTGATATGGAGAGGAGGACAACTAAACTTGCCATATCCCCCGAGACACTGGTATGCGTCGTGGCGCGCGCTGGCTCGCCCGATTGCGTCGTTAGGGCAGGACCGCTCAAGGAGATGATCGTCCTTGATTTCGGAGGTCCGCTCCATGCACTCGTGGTCCCTGGCAAGCTGCACTTCATGGAGAGCGAGGCGTTGAGGATCCTTGCTGGCACGAAAGACTAGATGGAATCCTCATCACTGCTCTTTCTTGCTGCATATCACCAGACTCAATCGGATCCTGTCGGCCAACGAAGAATCCTTGTAAGACCCCCACAGGATGCCTGCGGCGGGCAGCTTCGCCTGAAGTCTCTGGGAGATCCTATCCTCCTCCTTATCCCATGGATCCGAGGAAGAGTATATCGCGATGGCAGCAGGCGCCTGTGCGGGATCGAGATCGAACCAAGGTGAGCTCAAGGCCTCATCCACGACTCTCTCCACGCGCTCATCGCCCCTGGCCAGTCCGAGACCGAACCGGCCATGAGTTGCATTCCCCACAACCCGGCCAAAGGATGCGACATCCGTTCTCGACATAGTCGATGCGATATCCTCCACCGGCCTCAGCATTATGCTATTGAGGATGCCGAAAGTCTTCGAAAGTGGAAGGTTTGGGGCCAGCGAGGAAAGCTTGTCGTTATCGAACTCGATGACAAGGGAGCACGATCCAAGCAGATCGGTCATCACCTTCGCAACCAACTCCCGGCGTCTGTAACTCTCAGCGGAGAATGGCGTGGTGACGAGAGCAACGTTCATTACTCCCTTTGCGCGAGCGATGGACGCGACCATCTTCGAGCCCATGCTGCCCGTCAGTCCACCAAGGCCGCACATAGTGAAGGCCACATCGGTGTTGTTGAAGAGGTCCAGCAGCTCGTGCCCCACTATCTCCGGCAGTTGCTTCAAAACATCCGTCTCAGTACCCGAAAGCCCCATGAGTCTGTCCTGGCCGACCATGAATTTCCTTTCGGCATGGGACCTGGTGAGATCGGCAGCAGATGTTGAGAGTGCGATCGTGGGAAGCGGAGCGCCCTCTATGATGCTGCATCCCGCGCTACCGATTCCAAACAACTTCGGCCGCAGCCTCTGGTCTTCCGAGGCCGGAGAGAATCTAAAGATTTGGTTTGGCATCCCGTGGCAAGGATTGGCCTGACATCACATTAACCTTTCATACTCGGGGCTGCTGAGGGGCGTCGGTGATGGTGGGTCTGACGGCATCGCTTAAGTAACACGAAAGACATTAGCCAGACAGAGCCGCATGAGTTGATATCGGAGGCTCTGACAGCGCCCGAGGGTGCCCCCGAACGCGTCCGCGATGACCTCGGCCTGAAGAGTTCAACGGTGCAGTTGAAATGGCCGACCTACAAACAGACTTCCTCGTGAGCATGGCCGTAGTCATAGCCGTGGCTGCCGTGATCATAATTCTCTTCCACCGTCTGAGACAACCGCTGATTCTCGGATACCTGGTCGCTGGGCTCGTGGTGGGTCTGGCAGCTCAGAACCTGGTCACTTCTGCAGGAGAAGACTACATCAGGCTGCTGGCCAACCTGGGGATAATTCTTATCACTTTCTCGATTGGTCTGGAGTTCAGCCTCAAGCAACTGAGGAAGATCGGAATAACGGTCATTGTCGCCGCCACGCTGGAGATAATGATCATGATCGCAATAGGTTTCCAGCTTGGAACAGCCCTGGGCTGGAGCAGCCTCGAGTCGATTCTCCTTGGGACGATGCTCTCGGTGGCCTCAACGATGATCATAGTGAGGTCGCTCAAGGAGAGCGGTGGACTTGACAACGAGAAAGCGAGACTGATTGTAGGACTCTTGGTGGTAGAGGATTTCGCCGCGATCTTGATCCTGGCAGCCGTCTCAGGCCTTGTTTCGACGGGGCAGGTCAGCCCCGGAGATTTGACGAAGCTGGTCCTGGGAATGGCTGGGTTCGTAGCTGCATCAATAGTGTTCGGAGTTGCAGTAGTGCCGCGGCTCGTCGACTACGTCGGCCGGCAGCGCTCCAATGAACTGCTGGTCGTGACTGCCCTCGGGCTCTGCTTCTCGATGGCTGCATTCGCGAAACTCATAGGATTCTCGGAGGCGATCGGTGCTTTCGTGATGGGAGTCATCGTTTCCGAATCGAAGTACCTGGGGGACGTCGTGAGAAGAGTGGAGCCCGTGAGGGATGTGTTCGGAGCGATATTCTTCGTCACCGTGGGCATGCTGGCCGCACGTCAGCTGTCGGACCTCGGCAGCGCCACACAGATTGGCGTGATCTTCACGGTCCTCATAATCACCGTGGTCTTCGTCGCCGGCAAGATATTCGCCAGTGCGCTGGCCACGTTCATTTGTGGATTTGGGGCGAGGAATTCCCTGGGCGCAGGCCTCGGCATGCTTGCCATCGGTGAGTTCTCGCTGATGATTGCCACAGTGGCCATAAGTTCCAATTCAGCGACGCTCTTGCCCCACATAGCGAACACAATCTACCCTACGATCCTCCTGGTCACGACGATCACCGCATTGATCGTGCCTTACAGCGTTAAGTATACTGACAGGGTGACCCGCAAGCTCGAGGGGAGGGTTCCGAGGTCGACCATGTTCCTGGCATCCTATCTCAATCTTCTCGCGAGGAACATGAGGCGTCGCTCCAAATCGTCAATCCGAATATCAAACGAGATGAGGAACAGTATATCCAGGATCGTGATCTACATCGTGGTCATGGTGACGGTCGTCTTCCTGGCAGTCAGCACGGCTCCATTCGCGTCCAGATACTCCTATCTGGTCGGCGGGAGGGAGGACGTTCTACAGTTGCTCATCGTCGCTGGAACGCTTGTCGTTGTTCTGTACGGGATGTACGGGTTGTGGAGCAGGACCATCAGGTTGATAGAGGTATCCACCAGCGAAGCCATGCTGTCCACGAAGTCAGCAGAGAACATCGGATACGTGGCAACTTCGAGCACGCTCAAGTGGGCTTTCCTGGGTTTGTACGTCATCGTGGGATTGATCGCGATCTCCCCGTTCATCCACTCGATATTCCAGCAGAACCTCGTCTTCGCCATCGTCGTGATGTCGATCATCGCAGTGGCAGCAGTCGCGCTCTGGCGCTCGGCCAGGGCGATCGATGCCAAGCTGTCGGAGATCTTCGAGCCAAGACAACCGATGCAGTTCGGAGACTCCTCAGGGGACCTCGATGAGATTGAGGACATCATCGCAGCGATGGAGAGTGGGAGGCATTGAGGATAGTCCATCTCTCAGACACCCATCTTGGATTCTCTGCGTATTCGAAGCTGGACCCAGTCGAGGGGATCAATCAAAGGGAGATGGACATCTACAGAGCCTTCGAGCAAGCCGTGGACAAGACTCTCGAACTCAAGCCAGATCTCGTGATTCACTCTGGTGATCTCTTCGACCAGGTACGCCCGCAGAACCGAGCGATCGACTTCGCCCTCAGGCAACTGCTCAGGCTCTCCGAGGCTGGGATCGAGACGATCGTGATATCGGGGAACCACTCGACTCCGAGGCTGAGAGAGACTGGGAGCATATTCAGGATATTCGAACATCTCGCGCATGTTCACCCTCTGCACGAACCTGGGGCCAAGAGCCTAGTTCTGGGGGACGCGACCGTGGTGGCGGTCCCGCACTCGACCAACCCATCATTGACGTCCACGCTTGAGAGGATCGCACCCTCGAAAGCGACTGCGCACAACATACTGGTACTGCACGCGGGGGTCACCGGTTCTCAGACCTACAAGATGGATGAGTTCAACGAGCAGACCGTGCCGCTCGAGGCGCTAGCCGACAAATGGGACTATGTTGCGCTGGGCCATTTTCACGAATTCAAGAAGCTCCGTGAAGGGATCCACTATTCTGGCTCCACCGAGAGATTAGGATTCGGGGAGGTGGCACAGAAGAAGGGCATCGTCGAGGTGGATCTCGACAAGGGCGATGTCAGATTTCACCAGCTCAAGATCCGTGACATGCTGGACCTCGACGCGCTCGATGCATCAGGTTTGGCCTCCACCGAGATAATCCGTGAAGCTAGGGACAGGGTCAGCGATGCTTCAATTGATGAAAGGATAGTCCGTCTGTCGATCTCCAATGTGGCTGCTGACGCATACAGGTCCCTTGATGTGGCGGGGATCAAGCGGCTGGGCGCGGCCGCACTTCATTTCGAGCTCAAGATCGACCGACTGGATGCGGAGGGCAAGAGCCAGTCGAGCGACACGCAGATAGGGGTGCTGGCTGACGAGTTCAAGAAGTACGTCGCATCGCTCGAATATCCCGACCAGAAGAAAGCGAAACTGATGGACATGGGACTGCCTTATCTCACGAAGGGGGATGATGAGTGAGGATATCCTTCCTCGAGCTCAAGAACTATCGGAGGTTCCGAAGCCTGAGAATCCAGTTCCCTGACGGGATCATAGGGATCCTGGGGCTCAACGGCGTCGGCAAGTCCACCATCATAGAAGCGATCGCATGGGCCCTGTTCGGCAACGTAGACGAGGTGGTACGTACCGGGAAGGATAGCATCCGCCGGACGGGGGTGCCACCGGCCGATACCTGCTCCGTGACCCTTGAGTTTGAGCTCGGAGGTACCGAGTACAAGGTCCGCAGAGAGATGGGTGGCAGATCGCTGGGCATGAAGGCGGAGCTGAGGACCAAGGACAAGGTCCTCGCGGAAGACGACAAACCGGTCAAGAAAATGGTCGAGAAGCTGATTGGGATGGACCATAAGTCGTTCTTCACATCGGTGTTCGCGATTCAGAAAGAACTCAACGCGCTACAGAACATCGCGGCAGGAGAGAGGAAGAAGGTGGTCCTCCGAATGCTTCGGATCGACGGCCTCGACGCCATACTCACGAACATCAGAGCGGACAAGAACAGCTCAATGTCGCGCGTCCAGGGAGCCGAGAAGACCCTGATCGATGAGGATGGCAGAGACAGGGAGCACGTTCTGCGCGAGAAACTCCCGGCCCTTGTTGCGGCTAGCGAGGACGCGGCAAGGAGATTAGGAGACGCTGAGAAGACGGAACGCCAGGCGATGCTCGAAGTGGAGGCCCTGAAGGCGCGCAGGGACGAGCTGAAGAAGGATGTCGACGCCTACAACTCGACTTCTAGTGACCTCAAGGGGAAACAATCTGCTTCAGAGGAGCTGAGGAAGAGTGAGAGAAGCATAGATGCCAGGATCGTCGAGACGAATTCGAAATTGCAGAAACTGCCCGATCTGGAAAGGCAAGAAGAGGATTGGAAGACTATCAGCACGCGGAAGGAGGCCCTCGAAGCGGAGAAGGTGAAGAGCGAGAGGGCACGGATGATCGGACTGGAAATATCGGCGGATCAGAAGGAAGAAGCGCGGAGACTGGACGAACTGCAGAACCTGAGAACGAGTCTCGGGTCGGCAGAGGATCTTGTCACTAGCATCGCAGACACGGACAAGGCGAGAGCTGAGTGCCAGAGCTCTCGTGCCGAGATATCTGGAAGAATCGGTGGACTGAGGGCACAGATTGCGGAACGGAGAGATGCGGCCTCGAAGGATAGGACCAAGCTCGAGGAAATCAAGCTCGCCGGGAAGGACGGCATCTGTCCCACATGCGAGCGCACGCTCGAGGACTCATACGAGTTGCTGGTAACCAAGCTCGGAGAGAGCTCGCGATTGGCAGAGAAGGTCGCGTCGGACGCGATATCGGCCATTGCGATTCTGGAATCCGAGCTCAAGGCGGTCACGAACAAAGAGGAAGCTCTCAAGAAGAGGAGGGCCAGCCTCGACAAGGACATCCAGAGACTGGGGCAGCAGAAGACATCTCTCGAAGCGAAGGAGGGGGAGCTGGCAAGGCTGAGGAGCAAGATCTCGCAGAGGAAGCTTGAACTCCAGCAACAGGGGGACGTCATGTACTCAGATCAAGAGTACGCCAAGGTTGTCTCCGAGCATGCGCGGTTGAAATCCCTCCATGAAGAGTATGTCGAATTGAAGAGCCTGAAGAATCAATCCGAGCATTACCACCGGGACCTAGGGGACGTCCGCGAGCGAATGAAGAAG
>Ga0315281_10012584_pt1 | contig 11514 bp, 6 predicted proteins | sample YL17G07_0_MG_FD_204540 | JGI IMG/M metagenome (GOLD analysis project Ga0315281, IMG submission 204540) | Sediment microbial communities from Yellowstone Lake, YNP, Wyoming, USA - YL17G07_0 | ecosystem: Environmental > Aquatic > Freshwater > Lake > Sediment | place: USA: Wyoming | collected... | reverse complement strand
GCAATGCGTGCAGTCCGATCACGCGCCACTGCGGCAGGCCTTTGGCGCGCGCCGTCCGCACGTAGTCCTCGCGCAATACTTCGAGCATCGCGGAGCGCGTCATGCGCGCGATCACCGCCAGCGGGATCGTGCCGAGCGCGATGGCGGGCAGAATCAGGTGCGACACCGCCGACTTGAATGCGCCCGGCTCGCCCGACAGCAGGCTGTCGACCAGCATGAAGCCGGTGACGGGCTTGATGTCGTACAGGATGTCGATGCGGCCGGATACCGGGGTCCACCCGAGCGTCACCGAGAACAGCAGGATCAATAGCAGTGCCCACCAGAAAAGGGGCATCGAATAGCCGGTCAGCGATACGCCCATCACCGAGTAATCGAGCACCGTGTTGCGCTTGAGCGCGGCGAGAATGCCCGCAGGGAGACCGAGCAGCAGGGCGAGCAGGATCGCGCTGAGCGACAACTCCACCGTCGCCGGAAACAGCGTGAGGAATTCCCTGAGGACTTTTTCGTGGGTGACCAGCGACAGGCCGAGATCGCCTTTCAGCACCTGGCCGAGATAATCGAAGTACTGCACATGCAGCGGCCGGTCGAGGCCGAATTCGTGCAGCAGCCGCGTGTAGCGCTCGGGATCCATGCCGCGCTCGCCGGACATCGCCTCCACGGCGTCGCCGGGGATCAGGTGGATCAGCGAGAACACCAGCAGGGTGATGCCGAGGAAAGTCGGTATCACCAAGCTCGCCCGGCGCAGAACGAATCCGAACATCGAGGGTGCCTGTCCTGTGTTGAAGAATGCAGTCGGCGCGGAAGCGGGAACTCAGTGCATTACTGCTGGATTCCCGCAGCCCGCGCTTGCGCTGCCGCGGGAACGACGTCCTCAGCCTAGTTCTTGAGATCGACCCTGGTGAAGTAATGGTGCGCGGTAGCGTCAATCTTGTAGCCGATCACCTCCCTGCGCACCGGCGTGAACACCACGGAATGCGCGATCGGAATCCACGGCGCTTCCTCGTGGAACACTTCCTGGGCCTGCAGATAGGCCTTGGTGCGGTCGGCCTGCCTGGGTGTGGTCTTGGCTTTCTGGATCAGGTCTTCGAACTGCTTGTTGCACCAGCGCGCATTGTTGCCGCCGCCCTTGACCGCTTCGCAGCCCAGCAGGGGCACGAAGAAATTGTCGGGGTCGCCGTTGTCGCCGGACCAGCCGAACATGACCGCCGCGTGCTCGCCGGCCTTGCTGCGCTTGCGGTATTCGCCCCACTCGAATGTGACAAGCTTCGCCGTGACGCCAATCTTGGCCCAGTCGGCCTGGATCAACTCCGCCATGCGCTTGCCGTCCGGATTGTACGGCCGCGTCACCGGCAAATACCAAAGTTCAACTTCAAATCCATTTGGATAGCCGCCCTTTGCGAGCAAGGCTTTCGCCTTGGCGACGTCGAGAGGATAGTCCTTGATCTTGTCGTTGTATGACCACAGGATGGGCGGAATGGGATTCTTGGCGGCTCTGCCTGCGCCCTGGAACACCGAATTCAGAATCGATGCCTTGTCCACCGACATACTCAGCGCCTGGCGGACCAACTTGTTGTCGAACGGCTTCTTCTCGACGTTGAGCGCGATAAAGCCGACGTTCAATCCTTCCTTGGTAAGCACCGTGATCTTGGGATCGCTCTTCATCAGCGCCAGATCCGCCGGTTTCGGAAACGCCATCACGTGGCATTCGCCGGTCTTCAGTTTGGCGTAGCGCACGGAGGCATCCGGGGTGATCGCATACACCAGGTTGTCGATTTTCGGTCGGCCGCCCCAGTACGCGTCGAATGCCTTGTAGCGGATCACCGCATCCTTCTGATAGGAGCCGAACTGGAACGGACCGGTGCCGATAGGCTCGCGATCGATCACGTCGGGGGTGCCCGCCTTCATCATTGCGTCGGCGTATTCGGCTGAGAAAATCGAAGCGAAATCCATCGCCATATTGGCAAGGAACGGCGCTTCGGGGTGTTTCAGCGTGAAGCGCACCGTGCTGGCGTCGATCTTTTCGACCTTGTCGACGATCTTGCCCATTCCCATGTCTTCGAAATAGGCGAAGGTCTGGCCCGGCGTGACCTTGTGGAACGGGTGATTGGAAGCGGCCTGGCGGTAGAAGCTGAACAGCACGTCGTCGGCGTTGAAATCGCGGCCAGGCTTGAACTTGTCGTTGCTGTGAAACTTCACGCCTTTGCGCAGCTTGAAGGTATAGCTAAGGCCGTCGGGCGTCGTGGTCCACGATTCGGCGAGCGCGGGAATGATGTTGGTGGTGCCGAGATCGAATTCAACCAGGCGGTTCATCATTGGCACCGAAGACGCGTCGAGCGTGGTGCCGGTGGTGAAGAACTGCGGGTTGAAACCCTCGGGACTGCCCTCTGAACAGTACACCAGCGTCTTTGCCGCAGCCGCAATTCCCGTAAACGCGCAAAGCGACGCGGCCAGTCCGGCGATCACCATCGTCTTGAAAGTGTTGTTCATTGCCCATCTCCTCTTGGTCAGAACCCATCCAGTGTATTGCAGAATGCAGGCGAAGAAACCCACGCGGGACCCGCGCGCCGCCTTCCAGGCTATTGCTTTCCGTCCGCGGTCAGGCCGCGACGGACCAGCAGCGGCGTGATGCTCGGATCGCGGCCGCGGAAGCTGCGAAACAGCGTCATGGCATCGGCGCTGCCGCCTCGCGAAAGCACCTGCTGGCGGAACCAGTCGCCGTTGTTGCGCGTAAGTCCGCCGTTTTCCTTGAACCACTCGACGCTGTCGGCATCCAGCACTTCGCTCCAGATATACGCGTAGTACCCTGCCGAATAACCGATGGGGCTGGCGAAAACGTGCGAAAAATAGGTGCTGCGATAGCGTGGCGGGACTGGGGCAAAATCGACGCCATCCTGCTTCAGCGCTGCGGCTTCGAATGCGATCGCGTCTGCCGGCACCTGTTCCGGCGCGAGCTGATGCCAGCGCTGGTCCAGCAGGGCCGCGGCGAGGTATTCGGTGGTGGCGAAACCTTGGTTGAATTTCCGCGTTGCGCGGACCTTGTCGAGCAGCGCCTGCGGCATCGGCGCGCCGGTCTGGTAATGCTTCGCGTAGTTTTGCAGAACCTCAGGCCAATCGTCCCACATCTCGTTGACCTGCGACGGATACTCGCCGAAATCGCGAGGCACACTGGTGCCCGAAAAGCGCGGGAAGCGCACCTGCGAAAACATCCCGTGCAGAGCGTGCCCGAACTCATGGAACATCGTCTTCACCTCGTCGAGCGTCAGCAGGGTCGGTTCTCCCGCGGGAGGCTGCGGAATATTCAGGTGATTGCCAACCACCGGCTTGGTACCCATCAGGTCCGACTGCGCAACATAGGCGTTCATCCAGGCGCCGCCGCGTTTCGACTTGCGGGCGTAGAAATCCGCGAGAAACAACGCCAACGGCGAGCCATCGGCGTTGAACACCTCGAATACGCGCACGGTCGGTTGGTAGACCGGCAAGTCCTTGCGCTCCCTGAAACTCAGGCCATAGAGTTTGCTGGCGGCAAAAAATACGCCGTTCTGCAACACGCTCTCAAGTTCAAAGTAGGGACGCAATTCGGATTCGTCGAAATCATAGCGGGCCTTGCGCACTTTCTCCGTGTAGTACGCCCAATCCTGCGGGGCAAGCTGAAAGCCGCCTTTCTCCGCGTCAATTTGTGCCTGAATGGCCGCCGCTTCACGGCGCGCGTTGGCGACAGCCGGAGCCGCAAGTTCTGCAAGCAACTTGTTCACCGCCGTCGTGGTGAGCGCGGTCTCGTCCTCCAGCACATACGCGGCGTGATTGGGATAGCCAAGCAGCCGGGCGCGCTCGGCACGGAGTTTGGCGAGCTGGAGGACGACAAACCGGTTGTCGAATTCACCGCCGCGACTGCCGCGCGCAACCGAGGTATCGTGCAGGCGCTGGCGCAGCGCGCGATTGGTGATTGTGCTTTCCGGGGGTTGTTCGGTCGTATTGATCAGTGCGATGACATAGTTGCCGTCCTGGCCGCGAACTTTCGCGGCTTCTGACGCCGCCGCAATCGCGTAGTGGGGCAAGCCGGCAAGCTCGGCGCGGGTTTCAACCACCACGGCAGACGCATTGATCTCCTTCAGCACGTTCTGACTGAATTTGGTCGACAGCGTCGCGAGCTCGCGGTTCAGGCGCTGCAGTTTTTCCTTGTCCCCCGCCGACAGCCGTGCGCCCGCGCGGATGAAGTCCGTACGATAGCGCTCCAGCAGGCGCATTGATTCCGGATCAAGGCCAAGGGTGGCGCGCACGTCGTAAAGCGCCTGCACGCGCGCGAAAAGCTTCGCGTTGTGCATGATGGCGTCACGATGCGCTGAAAGTTTCGGCGACAGCTCGCGCTGCAGGTCTTCCAGCGCGTCATTGGTATCGGCGCCGGTCAGGTTGAAAAACACTCTCGAAACCCGGGCCAGCAGCAGGCCGGAACGCTCCATGGCGACGATTGTGTTGTCGAACGTGGCGGGGGCCGGGTTGTCGGCGATCGCATTGGATTCGGTGCGCTGCTGGCGCATTCCCTCCTCGAATGCGGGCGCGTAATGCGCATCCCGGATTTCATTGAAAGGTGGATATTGGTAGGGCAGGGCGCTGATGGCAGAGAACGGGTTGCCGGTCGCGTCGGCAGCGTCGGCGTTGGCCGACAACAGCAGGCTGGTTGCGATCAACGTCAGTAGCTTTCGGTGCATGGCTCTTTCCGGATCGTGGCAGAGATTATCGAATTCGCGGAAACACAACCTGGATCAGAAGCCGGCAATGCCGGGGTCGGATCCCGTCGCATTCGTCTCATTTATTCGCCGCCGGTGCGCGCAGTCACCAGCAAACCATGCTCTGACGAAATTTCCCTGCTGAGAACAATTATAACAGCGAAAATCGCGTCATTTGCCGGCCTCTCATACTTATGGCCGCTGATCCCGTCGCTTGAGGGCTGCGCGGTAGTCGCCGTTGCCGATACCGCAGTTACCGTGGTGGCAACAACGGTTAAAGTGGGCGCCAAAGTCGTCGGCGCCGCTGTCGATCTCGTGATTCCTGGTGATGATCAGAAGGAGAAAAAGTGGAGGGCCAACGGTACGGCTCTGCGAGAGGTATTCGGCCTTCTACCGCCTTCCTCGATGCCCACCGCGACCATGAAATGACCCACCATGTGGAGTCACGAATAGTGGTCGGCCGACGTAGGCCCTTGCCGGGTAGTCAACATACGAAGACGCCACAGGGTAGCAGTAGGCCGGGACATAGCTGGGGTAGTGCCCGCTGCTGTAATAGCTCGGTGACGGAGGTGGCGGTGTTGGCAGTACAATGCCCTTTGTATCGCGTCGCTTCGAAACGAACCGAATGAAACTTTGGATAGCCCTGCTTTCCGGCGTGCTGCTGGCAGCCTGCGTGTCCTACAGCGGGGGCAGCCTGAAACCGGGCGAAGCGCGGCTAGAAGATGTGCATAGCCTGATGGGGCCGTCCGCGATGCGCTGGCAGGACGCTGACGGCTCGGTTCAACTGGCCTATCCGCGCGGCCCGCTCGGGTATCACACGTTCATGGTGAAGATTGGACCGAACGGGCGCTTGCAAGGTATCACCAACGTCCTCGATCCGGCAGGTTTCGCCCACATTCGCCCCGGGATGACGAAGGATGAAGTACTGCGGGTCCTCGGGCCACCAGACTATAAGCTTACGGTCTATTTCAAAGCGCGTGACGAGTTAGTGTGGGACTGGCGCTTCTGCTCCGATCTGGGAACGCCGTCACGATTTCAGGTGCTATTTGACGACACATTGGGCGCCGTGCGCTCGGCCATAAGTCAGGTCGAGGTCCGCCGCCGGGGCGCGCCGTCATGTAGCCGCTAGTCGTGTCTGCGTGTGCCGGTTGCGTGTCTGGATAAGCGTTTGGAGAGGGTTCGCCCTGATCACTCCAGAACGCGCAGTCTGGTCAATCTGATCTGCGCAGGAAGACGTGATACGCTATAGGCGTGAAGCGTCGCCTTTTCGCCCGTCTCCTTGCATTGGTCTACGCAACCATCGTTGCCGGCTGCTCAGTGTCCATCGGCCTCACGAACAGCCCAACCCTACCCAGCGGCCCGCCTGGTCAAAAAATTAATGTCTGAAACAGCTTTCTGCTATCACTGCGGTATTCATCACCCTGTCGAAGAAATGCGCCAGATATTGACCAAGAGCGGCAAGCGCTGGCGTTGCATCAAGAGTATCGTGCTCACGAAACAGGGCAGCGCAAAACGGGAAGCTTTCGGTCGACAAACGACCGCGATCAACAAGGCGGACACGCAAGCCAAAATATGCAGGATGGCGAATCCGGAACGAAACTCGTATTCGTGAGCACTTTATTTGGCTTAGCGTCACCGCGCTGAATTTCCTCGCGGCCCCTGACCTACGACGGGTAGAGCGATAAATGGTTTCAAAGATATTGTGGGCGATATGACCTGAACGAGAGTCACGAGAACGCGGCCGCGAAGTGGATGTATTAGATTTTGCTACCGCTGGAAAGCACGGGGGCGCAGCATGGATTGGTCGTTGAATCGCACCAGGACTGGCGCCATTGCGGGTAGCGTGGCGCTTTTCTGCATCCTCATGGGCAGTTCGCTGCCGAGCTACCCGGCTGCGGCGGTCGAGTCCACGGCCGCGGCTCCGGAAACCGGCAAGCGCTTCGCAACGATCTGGCGCATACGCGGCGAGATCGCTGCATCTGCATCCGACCGCAACGCCGGCAACGAAAGAAAATTGCGCGAGGGTGATCGGGTTTACGTCGGCGAGCAGGTGCGCGCCGCCGCCTTGGCCGAAGCTGTCCTCAAGACCGAGGATGGAGGGTTCGTTGCCGTTCGCCCGAGTACCGAGTTTGTCGCCCAGCGCTTTGCTGCGGAGGACAAACCGACCGACAGTCTGGTCCTGCATCTCGTCACCGGTTCCCTGCGAATTGTCACCGGCTGGATCGCTCGCACCAATCGCTCCGGGTACAGGGTTGTCACTGCTTCGGCGACCATCGGCATTCGCGGTACCGACCACGAACCCTACGTGCTATCGGCGGAACTGGCCGAGGCCACAGCCAACCGCGAAGGAACATACGACAAGGTCAATCGCGGCGGAACGACCATGGAGGTCGGCGAGAACAAACTCGATATCGACCCGGGGCAGGTCGGCTTCGTGCGCGCGCCCGCCAAGGAAGTCAAGGGCCCCTTCAGGGAAAAGGCCTTGATGACCATCCTGCTGCCAGTTTTGCTGGACAAGGTGCCGAGTTTCTATGTCCCCGGCGGATTTGACGCCGAACTCGACCGCTACGCGAAGACCGTCGATCAAGACAGCCTGCGGCAACTGCAACAAAGGCGCAAAGCGCCGAGCGCGGCACCTGCAGCGGCACCTGCAGCGGCGCCGGCCGCTGCGCCACCTGTGGCGGCACCGGCCACTGCACCTGTCGCCGCACCTGTCGCCGCACCCGTTGGCGCAGCTGTTGGGAAATGCGCGCCGACCAGCATTGCCAAGACGTGGCTGGGACAACTGGATAGGGCGATTGCACGACGCGAAGCGCCAGCTATTGTCGCCATGTTCGCGCCCGAGGCAGCCGTCAGGGCTACCGTACGCGGCAACGACGGCAAGATGACCAGCGTTGATCTCGGCCGCGAAGAGCTTGCGCAGAGCACGATTGCCGCCATCAAGGGACTCACGGGCTATAAGCAGCGCCGAGTGTGGATCGAGGGCAAGCTGGCGGATCCCGCTGCGGGCGCCGCCTGTGATCGCATCAGTCTAAGGTCGGTGGTGATCGAGCAGGGACGGCAATCCGGAATGCCCTATCGATTTGAATCCCTGGAGGAGTACCTGCTTGAATTGCGGGCGGGGAAGTGGCTTGCGATCAAGGCGGAAACGACCCAACAGTAAGGGCGGTGAAGGATTTGTTGCTGCGCGGTCAGCCTTGATCATCGTGCGCGACTTGCGCGGGCCAGCACTCACCAACCAAATGTCTTGTGTGGATGAGCGTTTGGAGAGGATTCTCCCTGATCACTCCACAAAGCGCGGGCTGGTCAATCTGACCCGCGCAAACAACATCGGTAAGCGATCAGTCGCAAATTTCCGTTTTTTCCAAGGTCCGCCGGCGACTATGGACAACCGCCGCTCCCGGCCGGGACCCGAGATCGGCGGAGCGGAATAGCGGGACGCCGCTCCGCCTCTGTTCCGCGGCGCGATCCGCCCGATATTGCGGTGCAGCAATCCTGCGGTCGCTCGCCGCTGCGAAAACCTGGCGCGACGTAATGGCTATTATTCTCAACTAGTCATTGTATTTCAACTAGTCGCCTGCTATTGTTCGCCGCTGGATCGCCTGCTGCTTTGCACCGGAGGATGCTTATCCGGCCGTTCGATTTGCCATCTCCATCGGAGGAGACACTGCATGATTCCCAGTCAATTCGAGTACTACGCACCAAAATCCATTCCCGACGCAATCAACTTGCTTGGAAAATTTGGCGACACGGCGAAATTGCTAGCTGGTGGCCACAGCCTGCTGCCCATGATGAAACTGCGCTTCGCGGAACCCGCTCAGCTGATCGATCTGGGCAAGATCGCGGAGTTGAAAGGGATCGCGCAGGTCGGCAACGAAGTCTGCATTGGCGCGATGACCACCGAGAACGAGTTGATCTGGTCTAAGCTGCTGGCTGAGACAATCCCCCTTCTGATTGAAACCGCCCGGCTCATTTCCGATCCCCAGGTGCGCTACAAGGGCACCCTCGGCGGCGATATTTCCCACGGCGATCCTGCCAACGACCATCCGGCGGTTATGCTGGTTCTCGGCGCGTCGTTTGTGCTGAGGGGACCCAAGGGCGAACGCGTGCTCCCGGCGAACGGTTTTTTTCTCGACACGTACAGCACTCAGATGCAGCCGGACGAGATTATGACCCAGATCCGCATCCCGATCCCACCCGCCGGGACCGGTTGGTGCTACTCGAAACTGAAACGCAAGACCGGCGACTTCGCCTCCGCGGCTGCCGCGGTGCTGCTCAGGATGCAGGGCGGCAGCGTCGCCGACGCGCAGATCGCGCTCACCAATCTCGGCGCCACGCCGCTAAAGGCGACCGCGGCCGAAGCCTCTTTGCGCGGCAAGCCGCTCAACGATGCTGCCTTCGCCGAGGCCGCCCGCCTCGCGATGAGCATTTGCAGTCCCGGGGAAGACCAGCGCGGCGATGCGGAATACAAGACGGCGATGGCCGGCGAAATGACCCAGCGGGCGCTGCGCACGGCGCAATCGCGCGCGAAGTAAATCAAACGACGATAAGCAGGGAAGGAGAGAGAAATGGCGGAACAACAGGTAAGCTTCAAACTCAACGGCAAGGCAGTCGGCGTCAGCGTCGAAGCGCGCGAATTGCTGATTCACACCTTGCGCGAAAGGCTGGCCCATACCGGCCCGCACATCGGCTGCGAGACCTCGCATTGCGGAGCGTGCACGGTCGATATCGACGGCATGTCGGTCAAGTCCTGCACGGTGCTCACGGTGCAATGCCAGGATGCGAACGTGCTCACCGTCGAAGGCCTGGAACAAACTGCCGGACTGCACGCGCTGCAGGAAGCATTCCACCACGAGCACGCCTTGCAGTGCGGCTACTGCACACCGGGAATGATCACCCGCGCCTATCGCCTGCTGAAAGAAACACCCAATCCGACGGAGGAGGAGATCCGCTATTGGATGGCCGGCAATCTGTGCCGCTGCACCGGTTACCAGAACATCGTCAAGGCAGTGCAAAGCGCCGCCAAAAAAATGGTGGCAACACCAGCCTGATCGAAGTTCAAAGAAATATGAGGATGCAATTCCTCGTTTTGCCATGAACTCTTAGACGTAATGAACTCTTAGACCGGAGGAAGCAATATGGGCAATTCCGCTGAAACGATCGAGCGCGAAGAAAAACTGCAGGGAATCGGCACTTCGAGACTGCGCAAGGAAGACGCGCGCTTCATTCGCGGCCAAGCGACTTATGTCGATGACATCAAGCTCCCGGGCATGCTGTTCGGGGCCATCGTGCGCAGTCCCTACGCCCATGCCAACATCAGGTCGATCAACAAGGCCAAGGCCCTTGCCGTGCCGGGCGTTGTCGCGGTGCTGGTCGCCGACGACCTGAAGCCGGTCAACCTCGCCTGGATGCCGACGGTCGGCGGCGACGTGCAGGCGGTGCTGGCCGACAAGAAAGTCTGCTTCCAGATGCAGGAAGTCGCCATGGTCATTGCCAGCGATCGCTATGCGGCCGCGGATGGCGCGGCGGCGGTCGAGGTGGACTACGAGGAATTGCCGGCCATCGTCGATCCGCACAAGTCCATGGCTCCCGATGCGCCGATCATCCGCCCCGATATCGCCGACAAGACGGAAGTCGGTCACGGCCCGCGCACGCATCCCAACCATATCTTCACCTGGGAAGCGGGCGACAAGGCCGCGACCGATGCGGTGTTTGCCAAGGCCGATGTCACGGTCCGTGAAGAAATCCTCAATCCGCGCGTGCACCCCTGTCCCCTGGAGACTTGCGGCTGCGTCGCCTCGTTTAACAAGCCCACCGGCGAGTTGACCGTCCATCTAACGACGCAGATACCGCATCTGGTGCGCACCGTGCTGGCGATGCTGTCCGGTATTGCGGAAAGCAAGATCCGCGTCATCGGCGGCGACATCGGCGGCGGTTTCGGCAACAAGGTGCCGATCTATCCGGGTTATGTTGTCGCCGTTGTGGCGTCGATTGTGACCGGCGTGCCGATCAAATGGATCGAGTCGCGCATCGAAAATATTTCCACCACCGGTTTCGCGCGCGACTATCATGGCATCGGCGAGCTTGCGGCAACCAAGGACGGCCGCATCACCGGCCTGCGCTTCAGCGCGCTGGCCGATCACGGGGCCTTCAATTCACACATATCGGCGACCAAGCTGCCGGCCGGGCTGTTCAGCATCTGCACCGGCTCCTACGACATTCCCAACGCTTATTGCCGGGTCGATGCGGTCTATACCAACAAGGCGCCCGGCGGCGTGGCCTATCGCTGCTCGCTGCGCGTCACCGAAGCGGTGTACCTGATCGAGCGCATGATCGACGTTCTGGCGCAGAAGCTCAACATCGACAAGGCCGAGATTCGCCGGCGCAACTTCGTCAAGAAAGAGCAATTCCCCTATACCACCGCATTCGGGTGGACACTCGACAGCGGCAACTATCATCCCGCGCTTGAAAAAGCCCTGAAAGCGGTGAACTACGAAGGCCTGCGCAAGGAGCAGGCGGAGAAACGCGCCAAAGGTGAGCTGATGGGCATCGGCGTATGCACCTTCACCGAGATCGTCGGCGCCGGCCCGACCAAGGTCTGCGACATTCTGGGGATCGGTCTGTTCGATAGCTGCGAAATCCGCGTCCATCCCACCGGCAGCGTTATTGCCCGCCTGGGCACCATGTCCACGGGCCAGGGCCACGCGACCACCTATGCGCAGATCATCGCCACCGAGTTGGGACTGCCGTCGGAAGACATACAGATCGAGGAAGGCGATACCGACAAGGC
>Ga0315281_10012583_pt1 | contig 11515 bp, 5 predicted proteins | sample YL17G07_0_MG_FD_204540 | JGI IMG/M metagenome (GOLD analysis project Ga0315281, IMG submission 204540) | Sediment microbial communities from Yellowstone Lake, YNP, Wyoming, USA - YL17G07_0 | ecosystem: Environmental > Aquatic > Freshwater > Lake > Sediment | place: USA: Wyoming | collected... | reverse complement strand
GTAGGCCAGTGAAGAGTATCCGGTTCCGAAATCGTCAATCGACAATCGGACGCCGGAATCGCGAATCTGAGTGAGAATCGAGAGCGCCCGCGGAGGATCGACCATGATGCTGCTCTCGGTGATCTCGAGCTTGAGGCATGCGGAATCGAGGCGCCAGGCTTTGAGGAGTCCTTCAATCATTTCCGGGAGGTGCGGATCCTGAAGGCTGGTGGTCGAGATATTCGTCGCGACGCGTATGGAGAGCCCGGCTTCGTGCCAGGTTCGGCACTGCTCGAGTGCCGTGTCGATGACCCAGCGCGACAAGGGTTTCATGAGGCCCGTTCGTTCGGCGAGGGGTATGAATTGATCCGGCGGAAGCAGCCCGTGCTTCGGGTGCTGCCAGCGCACGAGCGCTTCGACGCGGTTGATCTTTTTCGTTCGGAGGTCGATCTTGGGCTGATAGTGGAGGCGTAGCTCGCCATTTGCGATTCCGTGGCGAAGCTCCCCCATGAGCGAAACCCGGCTCGGGCTGTAGGGGTCATCGACCCTCGAGTAAACGGCGAAGCCGCTCAGCGACTGTTTCGCAGCGTACATGGCCACGTCGGCGCGCCTCATGAGCGTCGTCCAGTCTTCGCCATGCGTCGGGTAAAGAGCGATGCCGATGGAGGCCGAAACATCGAATTTGTGTCCATCGATGTCGAAGGGTTCTTCGAGGGCCTGCTGGATTTTCCTCGCCACGAGGGCAGCGCCTCCGGCGTCGACCACCGTCGTGAGAAGGATTGCGAATTCGTCTCCACCCAGCCGCGCGACGGTGTCGGCCCGGCGGAGCATCGTGCGAAGACGCGGGCCGACCTGGCGCAGAACGGAATCGCCGGCCTGGTGTCCGAAGGTGTCGTTGATTTCCTTGAACCGGTCGAGATCCATGACGATCAGCGCGAGCTGCGTCTTCTGGCGTTCCGCCAGGAGGATGGCTTGCTCGATGCGATCATGGAGGAGCGCACGATTCGGCAGATCGGTGAGGGTGTCGTGCAGCGCCTGATGCTTGAGCGCCCCTTCCGCCCGAACTCGTTCGGTGACGTCGGTGGCGACGCCGAGCAGCCCGGTGATTTTTCGTTTCGAATCCCTGGTCGGGGCGAAGTGAACGTCGAAGATTCGCCCGGCGCCTGGTCCGCCGGAAATTTCGATCCTGGCATCAACGTCGACGCCGCCGAGTGCCCGGCGAACATTCGCAGCGATTTCAGGCGTTTCCCGATAGACGCGGTAGATGGATCGGCCGACGAGCTCGCCGGGCGAAAGAGAAAGAGAAGCGAGCCCTTTGCCTTCGGAAAGAGTGAAGACTCCTTTTTTGTCGACCGCGAAAAGAACGACGGGGGCGTTCTCGACGAGTTTCTTCAGTCGTGAGGCGAGACTCGGACTCGAAACCGTCTTCGACTTCGCGGGGCGGAGCCCGGAACGCTTCGAGGATGTCGAAGCTGCCTTCACGTTCCTCACGGTTTTCGCTGATTTTTTTCGCATCGGCGAAACGTTTCGATCCCGGCACAGGGACGTTTCCTGGGAGTCTCTGGATACCGTGAAGGAAACTTGGTGGATCCCCCGAAAGAGGGATCATAAATCCATTCGTCATCGAGTGCAAGGCCGCACCGAAATCGCTGGGAATTCGAGGGTTTCCGAGGGCAGGGGCCGTCGTTTTTCTCAGCGCCCGGCGGGCGTTTCGCTGAGAGCGATCGCGTCGAGAGGCACTCCCAGCGTTCGAGGATCGGCGCCACCTGGACGAAATGTGGAAGAAACGATCCGGATTTCGTCGATCCTGGTCTTTTTCTCCGGAAGACGATACGAAAGCCGGTCACGGTCGAGTTCCGCCAGAACGAGCTCCGTTCCGTCGATTTCGACTCGAACACCCAGGTCGGCGAGCTTTTCCCCTCGAGGGTGTTCGGCGGATCGGAACAGAAGGTCGAGCCGGTTCGTTCCCGGCGGAATGATCCAACCGAGATTCCCGAGGCGAGCGTCACCGTTTGTCCATCCATCGGAATCGAACCCGCGCGCTCCGGCCACGCATTCGGGCCAAAGGGTGTGGCTCGCGGAGAATGAGGATCGGGGAGGAAGCGCAACGTCCGGGGCTTCCCAGGGGCCGGCGAATCGAATTCTCCGGACGGGAAGACCGAGAGATCGACTGTCGGTGGAAGTCATCACCGATCTGGGTACGAATGTTGCGGAACGAATCTCGATCCGGCCGATCTGTCTCAGGCCGTAAGGAAGACCGTAGACGAGCCGGTCCGAACGGATCGCGAGCCGCGAAAGTTCGAGGCCGTTGACGAAGAGCCGTGGATCGAGCTTTTCAACGGGAACGGATGACGGCAATATCGGATCCATCGAGACGAGCACGATTCGTTGCTGAGGTCCGATCCGAATTGAGATGTCGTCGAGCTTCGCTTTTCCGTCGGTCCAGAAGTCTGCGGAGAAGCCGCTCTTCGATTCCACGAGCGCGGGGTCGATCTCCGGTCCAAGTGCCTGTCCTCGCTGCGCTGCCCCGGCGGAAACGAGCCCGCCGGAATCCATCAGCAACCCGATCCCAGACAAGTCGATTCCCAGGACCGGTCCGGCAGGAGCGAGCCCGAATCGAGCGGGGTTCGAGGGTTCCACTTCGACGACAACGTGGTCGATTTTCTTTCGATCCGGCGAAATCGGAACGACGAAACCGTGCCCGTTCCAGCGAGCGGTCACCGGTCCGTCACCCAAATCGATTCGTGGAACGAGGGAACGGGGATCGGGGTGCCACCCGCGAGTCCAGACGGCGAGCGCGCGGGCTCCGCCGACGGGGAGATCGAGATTCTCGAAGCGGGTCAACGCGCCCGTCCATCCGTGTTCGGGAAGATCGCGGGTCTTCAATCGAAGGTCTTCGCAGGACAGCTCCACTCGTCGGGTTTCGAAATCGATCGCCCATGCCTCCCGGGTGTCGGAGAGGTGCGCCCATGTTTTCGAAAGCCCCGCGGCCCGCTCGTGAAATCGACGGTGCAGATCGAGAAGCTCGTATCGCGCCCGGGATCCGCCGTATCGTTCCCGGACGTCGGCCTCCGACAGACGAAGAAGGCGCGAATCGTCCCGCTTTCCGCCGTAGGCCAGATAGCGAACGCCGTGATCGACGAGAAATTTCCGCAACGATTCGGGGTTCGACGAAAGCGGTATTCCCGGTGAAGGGCTCGCCATTCCCGGCAACCCCATCACGAGGACGTCGTGAGCACGGAAGTCGAGAAGGAACGGATACCGCAGTCGAGTGAGGACTCTTGCACCTTTGGGAATCGGATCGAGCAGCCCGTCGATCTCGTTCCTCGCTTCGGCATACGCCACTTCGCGCGCGTGAAACGCGTCGATGAGGTTTTCGGCCATTTGCTTCGAGTTCGCTTCGATGGGCTCGCGAAGCTGGAAAATGAGAATCGCTGCGGCGACGATTCCGGCCGCGGTTTCGAATCGAAACCCCGCGGTTTCGCCATCCGTTTCCTCGAACGCCGATACGAGCAGAGCGAGCGCTCCGGCGACGAGAAAAGGGAAGTGGTAGCGAATGAGACTTCGGGGAATGTGAGGATCGTGCGCGATGGCGAGGAGGAAACAGTCGAGGATGGCGATGGCCCCGAGAAGAAAGGCCGGCTGACGCAGCCGCCGGTCCCGCGCAACGAAAACGAGCAGCCCGACCGGAAGCATCGGCCGCATCAGCTCGAGCGCCATGCCCCATCGATCGCGCCAGGGAATCGTTTCGTCGGCGACCGAGTTGGCCAGTCCTTTCGCCCAATGAGTCATGTAGGTTCCGGGGCCGAGGATTGGAAAGAAAAAGGTGCCCGATGACCGGAACATCGAAATCATCCAGGGAGCCAGGAAGACGGCCATCGCTCCCGCCGTGAGGATGGCCTCCCCTCGAATCGACTTTTTGTCGCCTTCGCGGAGGAACGCCAGGACGAAGCACCCCGCGAGGAAGAGCCCGAGGGGCGGGATCACGGTCGCCTTCAGCGAAAGAAGTGCAGACGCCAGGAGGGCCGTGCCCAGACCTGACGTTCGAATCGAAGTGCGCTCGTCGATGTCGCGTCCGAGCCACACGGCCAAAGCCAGTAGCAACACCAGCGTGGTCATCACGCTCGTGGTGTTCGTGCGGATCTCTCCGAACGGAAGAATCGCGAGCAATGCCAGGACGAGCAGACCGAGACGTGAATCGACGCGCCGCCTGCGCATCCAGGCCGCGAGAAGAAAAGCCGCAAGGAGCGGGGCAATTCCCTGCTCCATCAAATGAGTCGCACGAACGGGCAGGGCGCAAACCACTGCCCCCTGAAGGCTGGTCTGGCCGCCCAGCGCGAGGAGGCGCCGGACGTCGAACGGGTCGCGCCCCATCTCCCCGGTCTGGATCATTTTCTGCGGGAACACGAGATACGACTGGTAGTCGTCGTGGAAATCGAAATCCCTGTGCTCTCCGCCATTCCAAATCGTTCCGTGGAGCGATGCGGCGAGCGCCAGTGCGAAGAGAGCGCCGACGATTGCGGTGGCGAAAGTATGTCCACCGTCGAACCGCCTCGACCGCCGAACCCCGGGCGGGAGCTCCAGGAAGAAGACGCCGATTCCGAGAACGGAGAAGAGAACCGATCGGTGGCCGAGGCCCGTCAGTTCGAGCACTCCGCCGATCGTCACGAAAGCCGCAAGTCCCCAGGCCCCTTTTTCTCCCGGTTCGAGCCGCGCACGGAGAATCCGGTCCGCGATCGCCCCCCATCCGAAAAACGATGCGATGAGCCAGGCGGCCCACAGGAGACCGGTGACGAAAAAAAGCTTCGGATGGGCCGAAAGCCTGTGCGCGAGCGCTCCCGCCGCGAGACCGGCGGCCACGCCAGCGGCGGCGCGAAAGAAGTGAATGACTCTCACCCCCTTAGGATAGCGCGGTGGCTGGATGTTATGATGCGAATCGATCGATTTAGAGGAGTCTGAATGGCATTTCTCGATTTACTTCCGCTCGAAGCTTACAAGAGCCTCGAGAATCGCGCTGCCGGTGCAAAGAGAATTTTGCAGCCGGTCAAGAGGCTGACTCGCGGCTGGGCGCCGTCGCCGCTGGCCGTCATCGCGCACCTGACTTATCGCTGCAACCTCGACTGTTCGATGTGCTGTCAGCACATTCCGGAATATTCGAAAGAGCTTCCCGCATTCCCGCAGCCCGGCCTTCCGAGGGAAGAGCTGACCGTCGGGGATTGGAAGAGGATCATCGACGACATCGTCGATTCGTTTCGGATGCGCCCGTTCTTTCATTTCGGCGGCGGGGAGCCATTTCTTTACACCGGCCTTCTGGAGCTCGTGGAACATGCGAAGTCTCGCGGGATGAATGTTTCGCTGATCACGAACGGCTGGTTTCTCGAGAGCGCGGCTGAAAAGCTGGTCGATCTCGGAATCAACCGGATCAATGTCTCGATCGACGGGCCGGAGGACATCCACGATGTCGTGCGTCGCAAGGCCGGATCGTTTCGGCGGGCCATCGATGGAATCCGCGCCCTCCGTGCCGTTCGCGACGCGCGGAAATCGAAGACGCCGCACGTCACGATCAACTGCACCGTCACGCGGGAGAATCATCTCCGTCTGGAAGAAATGGTCGACGTGCAGCAGGCGGCCAGGGCCGACGCGCTGACCTTTCAGCATCTCGTTTTTCTCGATCACGAGCGGGAGCTCGCCGAGGGGATCGACGTGGATACGCTTCTGGCGACCCTTGGCCGGCTCGATCGTGAAAGAAAAGACGTGACGCTTTATCCGCACGTTCCGAAAGAGGATTGGGGCGCTTTTTATCATGGCCCTTCGACCAGGCTGGGCAACGGCTGCGGCTGGAACTGGGTCGGTCTCCGGCTTCACCCCAATGGCGATGTGGCTCCCTGCCGCGGTCTCGTCATGGGAAGGCTCACCGCGGGGAAATCGGTTCGCGAAATCTGGAATTCGAAGGAGTACAAATCGATGCGTTCCGGATTGGCAGCCGCCGGGAACTACGAGGACTGCGGGCGCTGCACGCATCGTCAGTTCTGAGGCGGGCGCCTTGATCCGGGGCGGCCGCGCCACCGGCCTGTCGCTCAGCTGAACTGTTCTGCGCCGATTGTTCGCCGACGGTGCCGTCCGAGGTTCGCCGGTTCTTCAGGTCGTCGTTACGGCTGGTTTCCGGCGGCTCGCGGGCGCCTCGATTCTCTCCGGACCGTAGAGCAGAAAAGTCGACGCCAGCGGGGGAACGGACCGTTCGATGCGCACGGTGATCATTCCTTCGGGATCACAGCTCCAGGTCTCGGTTGCGACGACTTCGGGCGGGAAGGAATGGGGCTCGACTTCGAGACTCGCCGGAGTCCGGTCGACCGAACGGGCCGGATCGAATGGAAAGAGAATTTCGCACCAGGGAGTTCGTCCGGCGGAGGGAAGGCCGTCCGAATCGAGCTCGAGACATTCTTCGAAACTGAAAACACCGACATCGTGCGCCGGCCGGTAGCGGCGCGTGACGATCAACTCGTCACCTGCTGCCGGGAGCGGAGTCGACCGGTCGAAAAGGACGTCGAATGTTTTTCGCTTTCCCGATTCGGCTTCCCGCCAGACGCCGAAGTTGCGCGAGAGAAGCTCCGAGACGAAGGCCCCGCGGTTCGATCGATCGGCGTGAATCGCGAGCCCGATGGCGGTCGATGCGAAAGGGTGAGGCGAGATGCGAACGCGCGTTGCGAACAGGTCGGAGAGCCGCTTTCTCACCATCGGCAGCTCGCTTCCGCCGCCGACGAGCAGGAGGGCGTCGATTTCGCTTTCGGGCAGGCCGCTTTCGTCGAGTGCCGCCTGCAGGACGCGAACCGTTTCTTTCACCATCGGTGCGCATCGATCGGCGTAATCGGAGGCTCGAACGGAGACTTCGCCGTCCGCGATGCCTGACAAGTCGACGATCCATTTCTTCGTCGTGGGACGGATCGCCTCCTTCGCTTCGCGACATCGCAGGAGGAGATCCCATTGCGATCCGGCCGGGAGTTGATCGAACTTCGCTCCCGAACCCTCGAGCACGAGATCGGCCATCGCCCGATCGAAATCATCGCCCCCGAGCCGCTCGATGCCGGTCGAACGCACGACCGTCACTCCCTCCGGATCGATCCGAACCAGCGATGCGTCGAACGTGCCGCCTCCCAGGTCGTAGACGAGAACGTGGCGCTTCGCCTTGCCCCGGCCGAAAAGAGGGTGTCGATGGGCATGTTCGAGAGCCGCCGCCGTCGGTTCGTGAACCAGTCCGAGCACGTCGAATCCGGCTGTCCGTGCCGCCGACACCGTGCGCCAGCGCTGGAGACTGTTGGCATTGGCCGGAACCCCGAGCATGGCCTCGATCCGAATCTCTTCGTCGAAACCGGCGGCCCTGACAACTCGCTCGCGGATCCCCGCGAGAAATGCGACCAGAAGCTCCTCGATTTTCGAAGCGGCCGTCGACGAAGGATCGAGATCGTCGCGCAGAGAGTCGGCCTCGGGCTCGAGATGCCCGAGCCAGCGTTTGAACGAGGGGAGGGCCCGGCTGGTCGATCGCGCAAGCGATTCCTGGGCCTGCTGTCCGATGAAGATGTGGCCATCGTCCCAGGCGATGACGCTCGGGACCGAAGAGCGCGCTTCGGGTTCGAGCCCGAGGACCGGGAAATTGCCCCGGTCGGCGAGGGCGACGACCGTGTTCGTCGTTCCCAGGTCGAGACCGATTCTCGCGACCGGTCGATCGGATGGATTCATGAGCGGAGATTACAGCAAACCTCTGAACGATTTCGCCGGGGACGGACTCCGGTCCGTCCCTGATCGACCGGCCGAGGCGTGCATCCGCCCGGCCAGCCGGTCCTGTGCGGTCGCTTTTTTCGAAGAGGAGTTGTCATGCAGCTCGCTCGCGGCCTCGTGCCGGCTCACCGTTTGGGCGCTTCGGCTCCCGCTTCCACCGGCCGGAGGTGACCTCCTGCAGCGAGCTGTTTCTTGAGAATCAGCGCACGCCGGTGCGAGACCCCTCGTTCCCAGAGCGGAAGGAACGAGACGAGGTCGCGAATTCGAAACGAGATCGACCCGAGAACCTTGTCGAGGCGATCGGCGACGATGGACGCCGCCCTTTCGTCAGATGACTCGGACGCAATCAGGCCGCCGAGCTCCGAAAGTTCGAAGGCGAGCGCGCACTCGGGGAGCAGGCTGGCGCTGTGCCCTTCGATCAATTCGATTTCGCTCATCCGGATTCCTTTGAGGGTGAGGATTTCTCGAAGAAGAGGCAGCAGGGCGTCGCGAATGGCGCCGAGGTAGGCGGCTGTCCGGGCCCAATCGGCTCGGTCAGGTGTGGTTCCCCCCGTTTGGACGCGAGTTGATCGAGCGACCAGCGCGGCCTCCCTCCCTTTTTCGAGCTCTTCGAGCAGGGCGGACAGCCGAAGAACCGACGCGTGGAGCCATTCAGCTTCTTCGACGTCTCGAGGAAACCGGCGTGAGAGAAAGTAGTCGGCGTCGTGCTGGCTTCTGGGGTCGGCGGCCAGGAACTGGCTCTGGGAGTCGACGAGGAACGCGTGGAGTTTCCCGATGGCGATGCAGAGAAAACGGCGAACATCGCCGATCTGTTGCTGCCCGGGTTTGCCGGAGAGCCGTTCGATTGGCACGAGCACGTCTTTTTCGATCGTCGAGAAATAGAGCTCGATCGATTCCCGTGCGCTTTCGAGCTCGGGAACGACCGAAGGCATTCGGACCAGCGGAGCGACGTCCTCCGCGATCATTCGCGAGAGGTTTCGCACGATCCCGAGAATTTCCTCGATCCGGCCCGGCGAGCAATGCAGCAGCGCGTAGTTCGATTCGCGGACGGGCTCGAGAGTGTCGATGCACTTCAGGAATGCGCGAATGCGCGGGTTCTGAACACGCGCCCGCTCTTCCTCCCAGGCTTGCTCCGACACGCCCGCGGGAAGGAGGGCGTCTTTCGTGCTTCTCAGGAGAACCGCTTCGTCCAAATTCTCGCTCATCCTGGAAATCCTATCGAAATCCGGCGTCCGTGCGTTGGACGTTCTGTCGAGCTCGTTTCTGCAGCCGGCCGGGTCCGACGAAAAAAAAGGGGAGCCGCCCAGTTGAGCAACTCCCCGGATGTGGTTCGGTGAAATGGTGAGCCCTGCGGGACTCGAACCCGCGACCTCCTGATTAAAAGTCAGATGCTCTACCAACTGAGCTAAGGGCTCGCAACAAACGGATGTGCAGTGTAGTGGCGGCGAGGTTTCGGTTCAAGCGAAGCCGCCGAATCTCGAGTGCGTTTCGAGGCCGATCAGACGGTGACTTGCGGCGGCAATCCGGGGAGAAGGACGACGTCGGTGCGAAGAATCGTCTCTTCGCGGCGCGGACCGGTCGAGATGATCGGAATCGGAATGCCGCAAAGTTTTTCGAGAGCGCGGACGTAGTTTTTCGCAGCGTCGGGAAGATCCTCGAGCCGGCGGGCTCCGACGGTCGAAGCTCGCCAGCCGGGATGCATTTCATAGACCGGGCGAAGGCGCGCGAGCTCGTCGGGGTCGGCGGGAGGGGCATCGAGGCGGCGGCCTTCGAGCTCGTAGGCGACGCACACCTGGATTTCAGAAAATTCATCGAGGACATCGAGCTTCATGAGGGCGAGCCCGGAAAGGCCGGAGACCTCGATGGCGCGGCGGACGACGACCGCATCGAACCAGCCGCAGCGGCGTGGTCTCCCGGTGTTCGTGCCGTACTCGTTCCCTCGTTTTCGAAGATACTCACCGGATTGGTCGAGCAGCTCTGTCGGGAACGGGCCGCCGCCGACTCTCGTCGTGTAAGCCTTCGCGATTCCCAGAGACGACGCGACGGCGGTCGGCGGAATTCCCAGACCGGTGCAGGCGCCGCCGGCGACGGTACTGGACGAGGTCACGAACGGATACGTCCCCTGGTCGATGTCGAGAAGTGTTCCCTGCGCCCCCTCGGCGAGAATTCGGTCTCCCTTGCGAAGCGCGGCGTGGAGAACCGCGGCCGTGTCGGCGATGTGCGGCGCGAGAAGGCGGCCGTAGGCGAGATATTCTTCGGTGATCGCTGCGGCATTCCAGCCGGGATCGCCGGTCTGGCACCACTTCCGGCGATGTTCCTCGACGCCGCGCTCGACGAGCAAACGCAGGCGTTCGGGCCGGGTCAGATCGGAGACGCGGGCGCCGGAGCGCGAGGCCTTCGATTCGTAGGCGGGTCCGATTCCGCGGGATGTCGTTCCGATCTTCGAATCTCCGGCCGCGAGCTCGCGGCACGCATCGAGATCGCGGTGGTACGGGAAAATGATCTGCGCCCGGTCGGAGAGAAGCAGGTTCTCTCCCACCTCGACCCCTTTTCCGCGGAGGACCTCGATTTCCTCGAGAAGAGCTTTGGGATCGACGACGAGCCCGTCACCGATGATGCAGCGTTTTCCGGGACGAAGGATTCCGGACGGGACGAGGTGGAGGGCGAAATGGGCGTCGCCGAAACGAACGGTGTGACCGGCGTTGTGTCCGCCCTGGTAACGGGCCACGACGTCGAAGGAGTCGGCGAGAAGGTCGACGACTTTCCCCTTGCCCTCATCTCCCCACTGGCTTCCTACAACAATCCAGACCGGCATCTCATGGCTCCTCGAACCTCAGGGTGTCGACGCAATCGCGCATGCTAACTCAATTTCCGGTGAACGGCCTTGCGGCTTCGAGGACGGCTCTCGCGAGTCTCGTCGGACACGACGACCCGGTTTCGTCCCTGCTCCTTGGCCCGATAGAGCGCGCGATCTGCTGACGCGACGGCCTCGGACGGCGCAGCGGCCGGGTCGATGGGAGCGACTCCGAACGATGCGGTCACCTTGAGCGGGGACAGCCCCTCGAGTTTGATGGGCGTCGATTCGAGACGAACCCGGAGGCGTTCGGCGGCCAGCTCAGCTCCTTCGAGGCCTGTTCCTGACAGGAGAAGCGCGAACTCCTCGCCGCCGATTCGCGCGGCGAGATCGTGTCCGCGAATTCCTTCGCGGAGGATGACGCCGAGATGTCGAAGCACCTGATCTCCGGCGGGATGTCCGAACCGGTCGTTGATCGACTTGAAATGGTCGACGTCGACCATCACGAGCGACGAAGCTCGTCCCCCCGAGCGGGAACGGGCGACGACCTCGGCGAGCCGGAGATCGAAGAGCCTTCGGATGGCCAGTCCCGTGAGCGGATCGGTGGTGGCCAGCCGCTGAAGCCGGAGTGCCCGGAGCACGGCCGCAGCTTGACGAAGAAGAGTCTCGAGCATTTTTCTGGGACGCCCATTCAGAATCGGAAGCGACTCGGAAACGATGCGAAGAGTTCCGAGGATCCGTCGACCGTCGACGACGGGAATCAGGAGGTCGGCGGGAAGGGGATCGGGATTGGCCAGGATGGCGGGTATAAAAGAGTCGGGGGTGTCGACGGTCACGTTTTCCGTCTGGCTCGCCGAGGCGATGCTCGATTCGGGAAGAGGGCGAACTTCCTCGTCCACGAGCTCCCACGCCCCGGCCGCCTCTCCGTCTTCATCGAAAAGCACCAGCTCGATCCTGTCGAAACGGACC